>Ga0102590_1004827_pt1 | contig 10997 bp, 9 predicted proteins | sample AraplaMF_Col_mMF_FD_76859 | JGI IMG/M metagenome (GOLD analysis project Ga0102590, IMG submission 76859) | Arabidopsis root microbial communities from the University of North Carolina, USA - plate scrape MF_Col_mMF | ecosystem: Host-associated > Plants > Roots > Endosphere | place: USA...
ACGCGGCGGCAGATCGCGAGATAGCGCTCGCCCTCCTCGCTCAGCTTGATCGCTCGCGTCGTCCGGTGCAGCAGCTCGGCACCGACCCGCTCTTCCAGGAAGGCGATGGCGCGGCTGACCGCTGCCGGTGAGCGGCCAAGCTTGCGCCCCGCGGCCGCCAGGCTTCCCTCGTCCACCGCGAGGACGAACACATTCATCGCATCCAGACGGTCCATGCCTTCCCGTCGCCCCATCAAATTCCGGTGACAAGCTAGGCGTTCATCCCCGCCACGACAACCGCCAAGCGCCGGTCCGGCATTCGTTCGCGCCACGTAACAGTGTCTGCCGGACAACGTGTATTCGCAGCCGGGCCGCCTGGGCGTACCTCACATGGCAAGCCAGCTGCTGCTGGCCCAGGTTCTGAAAGCCAACAACAGGAGCCCGTCATGGGTATCGAACAGAAGGTCGCCATCATCACCGGTGCATCGCAGGGCATCGGCGCCGCCCTGGTCCAGGGTTTTCGTGATCGCAACTACCGCGTCGTCGCAACGGCGCGCTCCATCAAGCCGTCCGGCGACGACGATGTTCTCGCCGTACCCGGCGATATCTCGGATCGCGCCACCGCCGAGCGCGTGGTCTCACAGGCCGTTGCCCGCTTCGGTCGGGTCGACACGCTGGTCAACAATGCCGGCATCTTCGTCGCAAAGCCGTTCACGCAGTACACGGCCGAAGACTATGCGGCGGTGATGGGGACCAATGTCGCAGGCTTCTTCAACGTCACGCAGCTCGCCATCGCCGAGATGGAGAAGCAGGGTTCTGGCCACGTCGTCCAGATCACCACCACTCTAGTCGAGCAGGCGAACTCGAACGTGCCCTCGGTGCTGGCCTCGCTGAGCAAGGGCGGACTGAGCGCCGCGACCAGATCGCTCGCAATCGAATATGCCAAGCGCGGCATCCGCGTCAACGCGGTGTCCCCCGGCATCATCAAGTCGCCGATGCATCCGGTCGAGACGCATGCCCAGCTCAGCGCGCTGCATCCGGTGGGCCATATGGGCGAGATGTCCGACATCGTCGATGCCGTGCTCTATCTCGAGAGTGCCTCCTTCGTCACCGGCGAGATCCTGCATGTCGACGGCGGCCAGAGCGCCGGCCACTGAGCCGAGGAGAAACACGATGCCCATCGTCACCATTCAAGTGACCCGCGAGGGAACGACGCCGAGAGCGGCGTCGCTCACCGCGGAGGAAAAGGCCGCACTGATCAAGGGATCGAGCCAGCTCCTGCTCGACGTCCTCGGCAAACCGCTCGATTCCACCTTCGTGGTGATCGAGGAAGTCGACCTGGACAATTGGGGCTGGGGCGGCCTGCCCGTCCCGGAATTCCGGCGCCGCCGTGCCGCCCAGACCTGATGATCCGCGCGCTATTGCGCGCAGGAGGATGAGATGACCAACGCAGATACGAAGCAACGCATCGAGACCCGGCTGCACCCGCAGCCGGGATCAGACTCGCGGTCAACTTCACAAAGAACCTGGCGATATGCCGTGGCGGGATTGTCCGCATCGCTGGTTGGCCTTGGCCTCGCGCGCTTTTCCTATACCCCGCTGATCCCGGCCCTAATCGCGGCAAAATGGTTCAGCGCATCCGACGTGGTCTATCTCGGTGCGGCGAACCTTGCCGGCTATCTCGCCGGTGCGCTCGCGGCGCGGGCTGCAGCTTCGCGCATCGGCGCGGTCCCTGCGCTGCGCGCGATGATGCTGCTGGCGACCCTCTCCTTCTTCGCCAGCTCGACCCCGGTATCGTTCAGCTGGTTCTTCGCCTGGCGCTTTCTCTCAGGTCTCACCGGCGGCATCATCATGGTGCTGGCGGCTTCCGTCATTCTGCCGCACACCTCGCCCGCGCGGCGCGGCATCGTCGGCGGCGTGATCTTTGCCGGCGTCGGGCTTGGCGTCGCAGCATCGGGCACGTTGGTGCCGCTCTTGCTGCAACAGGGCCTGCAGCAGAGCTGGTATGGCCTCGGCGCGCTCTCGGCCGTCCTCACGCTCGCGAGCTGGTGGAATTGGCCTGCCGACGCCAAGGGCCATGCCACTCCTTCGCATCCGACGAAGCCCCATCGAGCCTCACCCGCCGCTCGTGCGTTGCTGGTCCAGTACGGTCTCAACGCGGTCGCCTTGGTACCGCCCATGGTCTTCATCGTCGATTTCGTCGCGCGCGGCCTTGGCCAGGGAATTGCCGCGGGATCGTACTACTGGGTGCTATACGGCCTCGGCGCGATCGTCGGTCCGCTCGTCACCGGCCATCTCGGTGACCGGTCCGGGTTTGGACCGGCATTGCGCGCTGCCTTCCTGATCGAGGCGGCCGCTGTGCTGCTGCCGACCGTCAGCACGGCATCGGTTTCGCTGATCGTATCGAGTGTTGTGGTCGGCGGCTTCACGCCGGGGATCGTGCCACTGGTGCTCGGGCGCATCCACGAGCTGGTGCCGCATTCGGCCGAACAGCAGCGCGTGACATGGAGTCACGCCACTACGAGCTTTGCGCTGTTCCAGGCGGCAGCGGCCTACGGCTTCTCGTGGATCTTTGCGCAGACCGGCGGCGACTATCTGGTTCTGTTCGGACTCGGCGGCGCGGCCGCAGTGCTGGCACTCGCGATCGACGTTGGCCTCGCGCTCAACAAGCGCAAGGCATAGAAGCAGCCGGCGGCGTGATCAGGAATACTGCATCACGCCGTCGTCGATGCGGCCGAAGCGCAGGGAGACGATGTCGAGGGCGTAGTTCTGGTACAGCCGCCACGGCTGCTTCGAGCCCTGCTTCGGCATCTTTGCGACCGAACGCTGTACATAGCCCGAGGTGAAATCGAGCGACGGCTGCGCGGTGATTTCCGGGTCGTCATTGCGCGGCATGCATTGGCGGAAATTGTGCCGGTCCATGTAGTTGATGAGACGGCAGACATATTCGCAGGTGAGGTCGCATTTCAGCGTCCACGACGCGTTGGTGTAACCGAATGCCGACGCCATGTTCGGCACGTCGGCATACATCATGCCCTTGTAGGTCAGCGTGTTGGCGAAATCGACGGCGCGGCCGTCGACGCTCACCTCGAGTCCGCCGACGACCTGGAGTACCAGTCCGGTCGCGGTCACGATAATGTCGGCGGCGAGCTCGCTGCCATCCTTCAGGCGGATGCCGTCACGGGTGAAGGTCTCGATCTCACTGGTGACGACCGAAGCGCGCTGCTCACGGATCGCCTTGAACAAATCGCCATCCGGCACGAGGCAGAGCCGCTGATCCCAGGGATTGTAGCGCGGCGTGAAATGGGTCGCGACGTCGTAGTCGGGGCCGAGCGCCATCTGGACGCCCTTGAGGACCAGCTCCTTGACCTTCGCAGGCCGGCGCCGGCAGAGCTGGAAGAAGAACATCCCCCACATCACGTTGCGCCAGCGGATCAGATGATAGGCGAGCCGCGCCGGCAGGTTGCGGCGAAGCTTGTTGGCGACGGGATCCAGCGCCGGACGCGACACCACGTAGGTCGGCGAGCGCTGCAGCATGGTGACCTGCGCCGCCTTCTTGGCAAGCTCGGGCACCAGCGTCACCGCGGTCGCGCCCGAGCCGATCACGACGACACGCTTGCCCGCATAGTCGATGTCGTCGGTCCATTTCTGCGGATGCACGATGCGGCCGGCGAAATCCGCCGCGCCCTTGAACTCCGGCGTGTAGCCCGCCTCGTATTTGTAATAGCCCGGGCACATGAACAGGAAATTGCAGGTGAAGCGCACGAGCTCGGTCGCGCTCTCGCCTGTCGTGCGCTCAGCCTCGACAGTCCAGCGTGCCTCCGGCGTCGACCACGCCGCGCGCTTGACGCGATGACGGTAGCGGATGCGCTTGTCGATACCGTTCTCGGTGGCGGTCTCGCGCACATAGTTGAGGATCTGCGGCCCATCGGCGATCGCCTTCGGATCGGTCCACGGCTTGAAGGAATAGCCGAGCGTGAACATGTCGCTGTCGGAGCGGATGCCGGGGTAGCGAAACAGGTCCCAGGTGCCGCCGATACAGTCGCGGCCCTCGAGAATGACGTAGCTCTTGCCCGGACACTTGGTCTGCAAATGATAGCCCGCGCCGATGCCGGACAGGCCGGCACCGACGATGAGGACGTCGAAATGTTCTTTGGTTTCCATTGTGGCGTTCTCCCTCCACAGAGGATGGGCGGCGCCGGGCCGAATTGCAACCGTCAGGTGATGGTCGCGGCGTAGACACAGGCGGTGTCGAAGTACTCATGAAATTCGACCGCCTTGCCGTCCTTGAAGCGCCAGAAATCGACCTTCGGTGTCTCAGCGACCTTTCCGGTCTTCTTGTTGGTCCACGCGCATTTGCCGCGCACGACGACGGCGTCACCCTCCGCGACGTACTCTTCATCGTGTAGTACTGCATGCTCCAGTCGGCCAACAGGCCGTCGAAATAGCCACGCAGCTCGCTGCGATCGTCATAGCTCTTGGCGAAGGGTACTGCCGGAGCTCCGCGCGGGATCGAATCAAACTTGATCTGCGGGCCGATGACGTTGTCGAACCAATGGTCGACGCTTTGACCCTTGCTGTCGCTCCACCGGCGATAGGCTTCCTTCAACAATTGAACGTTGGCTTCGCTGGACATCGCATTCCCTCCATATGCATTTTGACAATGAAAGTGGGAAAGGCGGCCGCCGGCTCCAGAAGTGGCAGGCTTGTTTTGGCTCTACCTGGAAGCGTAACACAGAGAATGGCGACAAAAAAAGCCCCGGATCGCTCCGGGGCTTTTCTGTCGCAACTGAAGGCGATCTCAGTACCGATAATGATCCGACTTGAACGGGCCTTCCTGCTTCACGCCGATATAGTCGGCCTGGTCCTTGCGCAGCTCGGTGAGCTTGACGCCGATCTTGGCGAGATGCAGCCGGGCCACCTTCTCGTCCAGCGACTTCGGCAGCACGTAGACTTCCTTCTTGTACTTGCCATCCTTGTTGTTGGCGAACAGCTCGATCTGCGCCAGCGTCTGGTTGGTGAAGGAGGCCGACATCACGAAGGACGGATGGCCCATCGCATTGCCGAGGTTCACGAGGCGGCCCTCCGACAGCATGATGATGCGGTGCTTGTCCGGGAATTCGATCTCGTCGACCTGCGGCTTGATGTTGGTCCACTTCAGGTTACGCAGACCCGCGATCTGGATCTCGTTGTCGAAATGGCCGATGTTGCAGACGATGGCGCGATCCTTCATCGCACGCATGTGCTCGATGGTGATGATGTCCTTGTTGCCGGTCGCGGTGACGAAGATGTCGGCGCGGGGCGCTGCGTCTTCCATCGTCACGACCTCGTAGCCCTCCATCGCCGCCTGCAGCGCGCAGATCGGATCGATTTCGGAGACCATGACGCGGCAGCCGGCCTGGCGCAGCGACGCTGCCGAGCCCTTGCCGACGTCGCCGAAGCCGGCGACCATCGCGACCTTGCCCGACATCATCACGTCGGTGCCGCGGCGGATGCCGTCGACCAGCGATTCACGGCAGCCATAGAGGTTGTCGAACTTCGACTTGGTGACGCTGTCATTGACGTTGATGGCGGGCCACAGCAGCGTGCCGGCCTTCTGCATGTCATAGAGACGATGCACGCCCGTGGTGGTCTCTTCGGAAACGCCCTTGATGCTCTTGGCGATCTCGGCGAAATATCCCTTCGGCTTTTCCTTGAGCTGCTTCTTGAGCAGCGCGAAGAACACTTCCTCTTCTTCCGAGCCGGGCTTGTCCAGGAACGCCGCGTCGCCGTTCTCGGCGCGCAGACCGAGATGGACGTACATGGTGGCATCGCCGCCGTCGTCGAGGATCATGTTCGGATGACCGCCGCCGTGCCAGTCGAACAGCTTGGCGGTGTAGTCCCAGTACTCGGTCAGCGTCTCGCCCTTGACGGCGAAGACGGGAATGCCGGCGGCCGCGATCGCAGCTGCAGCGTGGTCCTGCGTCGAATAGATGTTGCAGGAGACCCAGCGGATGTCGGCGCCGAGCGCTGCCAGCGTCTCGATCAGCACCCCGGTCTGGATCGTCATGTGGAGCGAGCCGGCGATGCGCGCGCCCTTCAGCGGCTGCTTCGGGCCGTACTCCTCGCGGGTGGCCATCAGGCCGGGCATCTCGGTCTCGGCGAGCGAGAGCTCCTTGCGGCCGAAATCGGCGAGCGAAATGTCCTTGACGATATAATCGGTGAAGCCGGGCTTCGCGCTCATAGCGGAGATCCTGTTGTTGAATTGGTCATTCCGGGGCTCCCAGACAGGCGAACCCGGAATCTCGACATGACGGATAAGGATTCCGGGTACGCTCGCTCGCGCGAGCGCCCCGGAATGACACGAACAAACTAGAGCGCGCGCTTGAGCGGCTCGACCAAATCGGTCTTCTCCCAGGAGAAGCCACCCTCGTTGTCGGGGGTGCGGCCGAAATGACCATAGGCCGAGGTGCGCGCGTAGATCGGGCGGTTGAGGTCGAGATGGCTGCGGATGCCGCGGGGCGTCAGATCCATCGCCTGTGCCGCCGCCTTCTCAAGCTGGTCCTCCGACACCTTACCGGTGCCGTGGGTGTCGATGTAGATCGACAGCGGACGCGCCACGCCGATGGCATAAGCGAGCTGGAGCGTGCAGCGGTCGGCAAGACCGGCCGCGACGATGTTCTTAGCGACGTAGCGCGCGGCGTACGCCGCCGAACGGTCGACCTTGGTCGGATCCTTGCCGGAGAACGCGCCGCCGCCGTGCGGCGCCGCACCACCATAGGTGTCGACGATGATCTTGCGGCCGGTCAGGCCGGTGTCGCCGTCGGGACCGCCGATGTAGAACTTGCCGGTCGGATTGATGTGCCAGATCGTCTTCGGCGTGATCCAGTCCTTCGGCAGCGCCTCGCGCACATAGGGCTCGACGATGTCGCGGATCTGCTTGGACGAGATGTCCTCGACCAGATGCTGGTGCGACACCACGATCTCGCGCACGCCGACCGGCTTGCCGTTCTCGTACTGCACGGTGACCTGGCTCTTGGAGTCCGGACCCAGCACCTTCTCGCGGCCGGAGTGGCGCGCTTCCGAGATGAGGCGCAGGATCTTGTGGGCGTAGAAGATCGGCGCCGGCATCAGGTCGGGCGTCTCATTGGTGGCGTAGCCGAACATGATGCCCTGGTCGCCCGCGCCCTCTTCCTTCACCTCGCCCGGCTGAAGCGCATCGACGCCCTGCGCGATGTCGGCCGACTGGGGATGGAGAAGGATCTCGATGTCAGCGGTCTTCCAGTGGAAGCCTTCCTGCTCGTAGCCGATGTCCTTGATCGCAGCGCGCACAACGCTTTCGATCTGCTCGTTGGTGACGGACTTCGGGCCGCGGGTCTCGCCCGCAATCACCACCTTGTTGGTGGTCGCCAGCGTCTCGCAGGCGGCGCGGATGGCCCAGGGATCGATGCCGGCTTTCGGCCCTTCGCGATAGAACAGATCGACGATTTCATCGGAAATCCGGTCACAAACCTTGTCGGGATGCCCCTCGGACACGGACTCGCTGGTGAAGAGATAGGACGCGCGCATCAGTAACCCCTTGTTCCGCCTAAGCCGGCGGGCGTTTGCGATGTTTAGCCTTGGATTGTGTCAATCACGCCGTCGCGAGATGACGTAGGATTCGTCGAGAAACCAGAGCCCGTTGTACTTTCGCAGCACGTCCCTGGCGGCATCCAGAGCGCGGCCGTTTTGAGTCATATCTGCCAACCGGTCGTCCTCAATCTGGGCGACATAGACCGCCGCATTCCACGCTGCAAAGGCCGTCGAAGTTCCGATCGTGCCGGTGACCTCGTTGGGCAGAGCCTCCATATCATACCTGAAGATCGAGCGGTTGTCCGCGTAAACATTAAAATTCAGGTCGCGTCCCAACGATCCGAGTTCGTATTTCACGGCGCGCAATAGCTCATGGCGGCTCACCGCGAAAGGATTTTCTCCGGGCCAGATTGCCTGGATCATTTCCATGCCCGGATCCTGGCCATGGGAGTGAATTCCGATGAGCCGGCCACCCGGCCGCAACGCCCGTGCCAGAGGTGCAATGATCCGCTTTGCCCTGAAATTGACCGAGGACAACGCGCGATAGGGCTGGGATGCGATGACGAGGTCGAAATTGGCCTCGGCCTGGCCCGGCCGTGGAATGGTCGAATCCAGCAGGAACCGCTGGTCCTCGCGGTAGAGCACCAGCACGACCGGCCGCTCGTACAGCGGCATGCCTGTACGCGGGCTGATAGCCGCGCGCCAGTTCTGCTCCAGAAACGGCTTCAGCTCGGCAATCTGCGTCTCGAAGTCGCCCGATGAGGCTCCCCTGAGCGGCACATCGTGCCACACGGTGGCGGCTGCGGCCGCAGGTGAGTTCGGCGTCAGCCAGGGCGCTTCCGCATAGTGCATATTGGTGAAGACGAACACCGAGGCCGGATGCTCGAACAGCCGGTCCGGGACCTTGTCCAGCGTGAGCCGGACATCTTCCAGGCTGAGTTCCTTGCCGGCGACGTAGAACGGCATGTGAGGAAAGCGCTGATGCATCGAGCGCAGCACGCGCGCGAGCACCGAGCCGTCGCCGACGCCGGCGTCGAACACACGCAACGCCGGCGGCCGAGGATGGATGCTGGCGAGTTCGAGTGCCACGCGTTCCGCGACCACCCGCTTCTCGCTGCAGGTGTGGACGAACAACAGGTATTTCTGCCGGTTCTCGAAGAAGCGGAAATTGCTGCGCGGATCGCGCTTTTCCGGCGGCACCTGAAGCCCCCGCGGCGGCGGCAGGCCGCCGGTCGATGCAGCGATGTAGGCCTGGATCCGCTCCAGCGTATCGACCGTGATGCGCTTTCCCTCGCGCAGCCGATGCACCAGCTTCCCATCGTTCACCGCGCGCCGGCCAAACGTCGACTCAGCCATGTCCGCCCCGCGGCAGAACTCGGTGATTTGGCTGAGGATTTCGTCGTTTTTCATCAGTGGGAATTCGGTGGGCAGAAGCGTTGGGCCCCGCCATTTAGCAAACTCTGCCCACTGATGGAATACCCTCGGCTTGCTTTACCCCAGCTCCGATGACGGGAGCGTGAACCCCGGCGCGCCGCCGGACAACAAACAAGCGCCTCTCCTCCTACGGGATCACTGCAATGCGTCGCCTGCTCCTCGCGCTCTGCCTGCTCGCCGCAACCATGTGGTCGGCACCCGCTGTTGCGCAGGCGCGCAGCCAGCTCGGCCCGCTCTGCACCACCGACACCACACCGGCGGACCAGATGATCGACGCCTGCAACAAGATCATCGCGCTGAAGGTGTTCAAAGGTGAGCAACTCGCGACGATCCATTTCTGGCGCGCGGTCGGCTGGAACAAGAAAGGCGACTATTCGAAAGTCATCGCTGACGCCACCGAGGCGATCCGTCTCCGGCCCAGCCAGGCGGCTTACAACCTCAGGGGATCGGCCTATTACGACAAGGGCGAGTACGAGATCGCGATCGCGGATTTCGACGATGCATTGAAGCTCGGACCTCCGAGCGGCACCATCTTCCACAACCGCGGCAACGCCTGGCGCGGCAAGGGCGACTTCACCAGAGCGATCGCCGACTACGATGCCACGATCAAGCTGGAGCCGAACTCAGCGTTCTCGTTCCAGAACCGCGGCATTGCGAAGGAGGCGCTCGGCGACCTCGACGGGGCTCTGGCCGACATCAACCAGGCGATCCGGCTCGACCCGACACTGCCGCAGCCGCGGATCAACCGCACCGCGATCTGGCGCATACGCGGCGATCTCGATCGCGCCATCGCCGATGGCAGCGAGGCGATCCAGCTTGCGAAGGAAAGGCCCCCCGTCAACATCATGACGCCGCCGAACAGCGTGTTGATTTCCGGCTACATCCACCGCGCGCTGGCCTATGAGACGAAGGGCGACTACACGCACGCGCGCGATGACTACAAGGCGACGCTGGCGATCGTGGCGTCCGATGCCGGCAGCAAAGCCAACCAGGCCACCGCAAAGGTGCGGCTGTCGCTGGTGACGGAGGCGCCTGCCCCGATCCCGCGCGATGCGCCGTCACCAACGACGCAGCCGCCTCAACAGCAAACCAGCATGGCGCCATCAACCTCACCTGCCTCGGGGATGCCTGGCAAGCGCATGGCGCTGGTGATCGGCAACGGCGCCTATGCGCATGTGAAGGCGCTGCCTAATCCGGCCAACGACGCGCGCGCCGTCGCCAGGAGTTTGCGCGATATCGGCTTCACGGTCTCGGAGGGCATCGATCTCGACCGCGCGTCCATGCAGAAGGTGACGCGCGACTTCCTGCGCGAGGCGGCACGGGCGCAGGTTGCTATTGTCTACTATGCGGGTCACGGCGTGCAGGTCGACGGCCGCAACTATCTCATTCCGGTCGATGTCGAGCTGAGGGCCGGCAGCAGCATGACGGAAACGATGATCGACATGGATACGATCATGGCGGGCCTCGACGACCAGGTCCGCACCAACATTCTAATCTTCGATGCATGCCGCAACAATCCGATGGCGCAGCAGGTAATCGCGCCATCGAAGGTGCCTCGGGCCTCGCAGCACCAACCAGCCTGGGCGCCGGCGCGACGCTGGGTGCGGGCACGCTGATCGCCTTCGCCACCGCGCCGGGCCAGGTCGCGCTCGACGGTGAAGGCGCCAACTCGCCGTTCTCCGCCGCCCTCTCCCGCCATCTCGGCACGCCCGGACTTGAAGTCCAGCAGATGCTCACGCGGGTGCGGGCCGAGGTGGTCTCGGGCACGAAGAGCAAGCAGGTGCCGTGGTCGAACTCGTCGCTGCTGGGCGAGGTCTATCTGGCGGCGAAGTGAGGATGGAGGGCGCCATCAAAGGTCAGCAGCGCGGCGCTGCTATCCATACACTCGGTGTCATCGCCCGGCTTGACCGGGCGATCCAGTACGCCGAGACGTCGACGATTCACCGAGAAGCTGCGGCGTACTGGATTCCCCGCTTTCGCGGGGAATGACAGCAGCCACGTTGCAAACTCAGTTGCCCCACACTTCCTTCGCG
>Ga0102590_1004831_pt1 | contig 10989 bp, 9 predicted proteins | sample AraplaMF_Col_mMF_FD_76859 | JGI IMG/M metagenome (GOLD analysis project Ga0102590, IMG submission 76859) | Arabidopsis root microbial communities from the University of North Carolina, USA - plate scrape MF_Col_mMF | ecosystem: Host-associated > Plants > Roots > Endosphere | place: USA...
AGCAGCGCGGCGATATCGGATCGATGCTCGTCGATGAAGGCGTTCAACCGGTCGCGCAGAGCATGGTCTCCCTTGCGAACGCCCATCGCGATGGCGAACTGAAATTGCTGAGGCGTGAAGCGCTCGCCGTCCTGGATCGGGGTGACCGTCAGCGGCACCTTGGAATGCTCGGCGAAATAGCCACTCAGCGGTCCCCATGCCGCGGCAACGTCGATCTCGCCGTGTTCGACCGCCTCGATCAGGCGCGCTGGCGGGTCGGCCTGGCGATAGTCTCCATAGATAGAGTAGCCGTGGACATTGTCGACGATACCCAGCTGGCCGAGGGCCTCGGCCGGCGGCGGATTATTGCCGTCGTCGCCGACGAGGTGCACGCCGATCACGAGATGATGCAGGCGCGGGTCAAGTAGCGAGGAGAGGTCAAGATGGGCGTCGCGACGACTTACAAAGACGTAGGTCGAGCGATAATAGGGCTTTGTGGTTTCGACCAGCTCGTAGCCGGAGGGCACGCCGATCACGAGGTCGCATTTGCCGGCCTTCAATGTGTTGCGGATAAAACCACGACGCTGCGCCCACCAGGTGTAGGACAGCGATAGTCCGAGAGCCTCGGCTGCCATCGCCGCGAGCTTGTTCTCGAAGCCAGCCTCGGAGCTGTTGGAGAACGGCAGATTGTTCGGATCGGCGCAGACACGAAGCTCGCCGTTCGGCGCGGCCGATACGGGGGAGATGATCCCGATCAGGGCGGCAAACGCAACAGCGGCACAATCACTGCGGAGGCGCATGGCCGTTGTCCTGACCGTTGGCGCTGCCGAGCTTGAACACCAGGAGTTCGCTGCCGCCGGTGGTGTAGAACGGCAGATCCTGCATCGCGCCGGTGAAGCCCAGCGCGCCGTTACGCACGCGCTGATCGAGCTCCGCATTCGCCACCGCCCCGGGCCAGCCGCCGACGCCCGAAAGGATTGCGATGTATTGCTGCCCGTCCGAGCCGCGGTAGGAGATTGGCTGGCCGATGAACCCCGAACCCGCACGAAACTGCCAGAGCACGTTTCCGCTCTTTGCGTCCACCGCCTTGAACAAGCGATCCATCGTTCCATAGAACGCGACATCGCCCGCCGTCACCAGCGCGCCACTCCAGACCGGCAGCTTCTCGTGGATCTCCCAGACTTTCTTGCGCGCGACCGGATCCCACGCCATGAACTCGCCGCGGTGTCCGCCGGGACCGGCATACATATCGACATCGGCGCCGACATAGGGCGTGCCGGCGATATATCCGACCTGCGACGCCTTGAAGTTCATGCAGAGATGCTGATGCGGAACGTAAAGCAGCTTCGTGCGCGGTGACCACGCCGTTGGCTGCCAATCCTTGGCGCCCGGCGCGTTCGGGCAGATGTTCTCGACGGTCTTGCCGACGAGCGGGGTCTTCTCGTCGTTGGGAATGATCTTGCCGGTCTTGAGATCGACACCCTTGTAGCTGTTCACGAACTCATAGGCATCGGCGGAGATCACTTCGCCGGTGGCGCGGTCGATCACGTACATGTAGCCGTTGCGGCCGGGATGGATCAGCACCTTGCGCGCTTGGCCGTCCAGCTCCAGATCGACCAGCACGTTCTCGTTGATCTCGTCATGATCGAACAGATCGTGCGGGTTGACCTGATAGGCCCATTTCGCGTGCCCATTATCAGGATCGCGCGCGAAAATGGTCGTGCTCCAGAGATTGTCGCCGCTGCGCTGGTTCGCATTCCAAGGGCTTGGATTTGCGGTGCCGTAGAAGATCAGGTTGAGGTCGGGATCGTAGGAGATCCATCCCCACATGGTGCCGCCGCCGACTTGCCATCGGTCGGCAGGCCAGCTCTTGACGCCGAGATCCTTGCCCTTGAGGCTGTCGTAAAACGGCTTGAAGTCATCGCCGATCAAGACATCCTTGTCGGGGCCCGTAGCATAGGCGCGCCAGGCGATGGCACCGGTGTTCTCGTCGAGCGCGGTGACCCAGCCGCGCACGCCCATCTCTCCACCGCTGTTGCCGATGAGAACCTTGCCCTTGACGATGACGGGCGCCATCGTGATGGTCTCGCCCTTGTTGATCTCGCCGAGCTTCGTATGCCAGAGCTCCTTGCCGGACTTGGCGTCGATCGCGACGGAATGATTGTCGAGCGTGTTGAGGAACACTTTGCCGTTGTCGAAGGCGAGCCCGCGATTGACGACATCGCAGCAGGCAACGCCGGCTGCGGCGGGCTCAGGTTTCGGTGCGTACGACCATTTCAACTCGCCGGTGGTGGCGTCGAGAGCGAACACGCGGTTCGGGTAGGGGCCGGCATAGGGGCCAACGACATACATGGTGCCGTCGACGACGAGTGGGGCGGCCTCCTGACCGCGATCGGCTCCGATCGAAAACGTCCAGGCGAGCTGCAGGCGTGAAGCGTTGCTTGCGTTGATCTGGTCGAGAGCGCTGTATCGGGTGTTGGCATAGTCACGTGCAGCCATCGGCCATTGGCCGGGATCTTTCATGCGGCTGGCCAGATCGGTCTGGGCAAAGCCGGGGGACTGCAATGCGCAGCAGGCGCAGAGCGCACTCAACGTTCCCCACAGCAATCGCCTGAGGCCGGACATTAACATAGGTGAAGATCTCCACGGCATGATGAGGCCTTGCCGCGCTGCAGGCCGGGTTGCGAACGTACAAACGTTGCGCTCGCGCTTGGTTCCTAAGTACCGAAGTGCGCCTATCTCACGACACTTCCCGAGACGCCGGCGCCGAGATCGACCGCGATCTGGTCTTCCTTGCCGTTGCATTTCGGGTGACCAAATCCGGATGGACTTTTACCGTCCGGGCCGATGTCGTAGATGATCGCGTCCTTCATGTTGGGGCTGACGCCGGCCGGCACGTGATCGAGGCCGAGGAGGTGGCGCACGCGCCAGGCGACATTGTGGTCCGCACAGGAGCTGTCGCCGCTCACGCCGAGCGCGCCGGCGATGCCGTTGCCGTCATAGAGCGCCAGCCCGCCGCCGAAGACGATCACGCCGCCGACGGGCTTGCCGACCATCGGGTCATGCGCGGTTCCGAATTCATCCGGTGTGCCCGCATAGATGACCTCCGGAGAAGGTGGGTTGCTGAGCGCTGCACCAAAGAGGAAGCCGCCGGGTTGTGCCCCCGCGTAGAGGTTGGCGCTGGCCATCGCCTTGCTCGTCAGGCTGAATGCATTGGCCGTGTTGGCCTTCTCGGCGGCGATGGCGCGGCTGCCGGGCCATTGATCATCGACCTTGTTGCCGCTGTAGGCGACGGCGCAGACCACGCCCTGCCGGTTCACGACGGCAGCCCACTCGTTGTTGTCGAGGCCGCCGTTGCTTGGGCCGCCGCCCGGCTTGACGCTCTTCTTGAGGATGTCCGCCAGTTGATCATGGTCCACCGGACACGACATTCCCGGGCGCGGCTGATCTTGCGCGATCGCGCCTTGCGGCATGGCAAGGGTAGCCGCGAGGATGACAGTCGCCAGGACGGTTGGTTTGCCCATGTGGCCTCCACGGATGTCGAAAGTCAGGAGGCGAACGTCGCAATCCAACTTGCGGTTCCTATGTCCCTTGTGATCAAGCGGATCCTTCAGCCGGCATGCCGAACTGTCGGCACGCGGGACGCGTCGATCGTGGTCAGCCAGCGATAGGCGAAGAACAATGCTGCACCGGTGTAGAGGATGCCCATGGGCACCCACATCAGAATGCCCGCAAGTTGCTGATCCTCCAGTGGCGACAAACCGAACTCGCCTGCAAGGGCGCCCTGGCCGGGAATCCAGATGCGTGTTGATAGCGTCAATAGCGCACCGAGCACGCCGGAATGAAGCACAGTGACAAACAGGCATGCGATTGCGATGCCGTCCCGAAGACGCACGCTGCGCCCGAGGCCGCGGCCATGCAGCAGCACCCACCAGAACAACAGCGCGGTGGCGAAGAAGCTGATGTGCTGGAGGCGATGGACGGCGGTGTTTTCGAGCGCCCACGCATAGAGCGGCGGCGCATGCCAAACCCAGAGCGCCAGGCCATGCAGGGCAGTCGCGCTGACGGGATGACTGACGAGCGTCCACGGCCAAGCCACGCCAGGCCAGTTGAGACATCGGCCCACGGCAGGACGAGCCGAGACAGGCAGGCTCCACATCATCGGCCCGTTGATCCGGGCGAAGGCCATCAGCGGCGCGCCGACGATCATGAGCAACTCGTGCTCGACCATGTGAGCCGTGAACAAACGCTCGCCGAGCCAATGCAGCGGCGAGGTGAGAGCGAGCGCGACAATCAGCCATCCCGTCCAGAATGCGCCGACTTGGCGGAAGCTGACGCCGCGCCCGCCGCCGGCATGGCGCCAGAGCCGTTGCGTACCGACATAGAAGCCGATGCCGACAGCATAGAGGGGTGCCAAAAGCCACAGATCGAAGCTCCAGAGCGAACCCGGATCGACATCCGAGATGCCATGGGCCATCGCCGGCGCCGTGACCAGGCTCAGCAGGAGCGCCAGCAGTCTCAGCGCAGGCATGGGCTGATCATCAGCGATGCCGCAAGTTGGTTCGCGATCACCAATGCGAACAACACGCCGGTGCCGACGCCAAGCCAGGCCATGAACGCGCGGGGACCACCGCCTTGCGCATCGGTCCACTCCGCCCCGGCGCGGCGACGAACCGCGCGCGCGGATATTGCCGTGCCCGCGAGGGCGATGATCGCCAGAACGGCGCTTATGATCGTGCCGCTCTGCTTTGTCGTCTCGCACGAGAAATGGGCGAGCGCGTAGATCCCTTGCAGGTTGATGCCCCAGGCGAGGGGACCGAGCGCGACGCCGGCCCAATAAAGCAGTTTCGTGTCTCGTTCAGTGTCGGTCATAGGCGCGGCACCCAGTCGAGCAGGACGTAGAGCGGCAGCCACGCCAGCACGACGAAATTCCAATAGAACACGTTGTCGGTGACGTCGCTGAACCGGCGCGGCTTGGCGTGGCGTGTGAACATCAGGACGGCCAATACGACCGTGTCGCCGACGTCAGTGGCAAGATGGGTGGTGTGAAGTCCCAGGATCAACCAGACGATCGATCCATAGGCGGAGTTGTCCCAGCGTGTGTTGAGATGGGCGAACTCGAAACCGCGCAGGACGAGCAGAGCGATGCCGATCAGCGACATCACGATCAGGCCGATGCGTACCTTGGCAAGATCCTGCCGGTGCGCCACGCGATTGGTCATTTCGTTCGGGATGATGCTCAAGAGATAGACGATGGTCTCGGCCGTTCCGGGCCAGAGATCGGGCGGCGCCGCTCCAATCGGCCAGTTCGGATTGACCGCATAGAGATAGAGGTAGGCGCCGATGGCGATGGCAAATCCCATCCCCTCCAGCGCCATGAAGCCCATGGCGCCCCACCAGGGGCCGCTGCGCGGGCCGTAGCCATAGGTTGGCAGCTCGGCGACATTGCGGACGATGGTTTGCCTCACTCCTCGTCCTCCTTGCTGCCGGTCGGCCAGAACCACCCGATCAAGGCGACCGCCATCGGTGGCGTACCCCACAGCACCGCCCAGGGCGTGAAGATCGAGCCGATGAAGAACACCGTCGTCGCAATGGCCGTCAGCAGCGGCCAGATGCTCGGGTCGGGAGATGCCTCGCGGATCTGCGGCTCGGCTTCCGCCAGCGACGTCAACAGCACCTCGCGTCGCTCCACGCTGAGACCTGCGACCACGGGCAAGCTCTCATTGTCGAACCACAGGGGATCGCGATGCTTGACGATGGGAATGCGGTCGAAGTTCTGCGGCGGCGGCGGTGACGTGGTCGCCCATTCCAGCGTCGAGGCATCCCAGGGATTGTCGCCCGCAAGCGGGCCGCTCCGAAGACTATAGATCACATTGACGAGCAGCAACGCGAAGCTGAGCGCGAAGATGGCGGCGCCGGCGCTGGAGAGCAGGTTGAGATGGGCCCAGTCCATGTCGGCGGTATAGGTGTAGACCCGCCGCGGCATCCCGATCAGCCCGAGGATATGCATCGGGAAAAACGCGACATTGAAGCCGACAAAGGCGAGCCAGAAGTGCCAGAATCCGAGCCGCTCGCTGAGCATCCGCCCCGCGATCTTGGGAAACCAGTAGTAGACGGCGCCGATGAGCGGAAAGACCGCGCCGCCGATCAGAACGTAATGGAAATGGGCGACGACAAAATAGGTGTCATGCACCTGGGTGTCGATCGGCACCGAGGCGACCATCACGCCGGACAGGCCGCCGATCACGAAGATCACGATGAAGCCGATCACGAACAGAAGCGGCGTGCGGTAGACCGGGCGGCCATCCCAGAGCGTCGCGAGCCAGCAGAAGATCTGCAGGCCGCTCGGCACCGCGATCAGCATGCTGGAGGCCGTGAACAGGCCGGCGCCGAGCTGCGGCAGGCCCGTGACGAACATGTGGTGGACCCACAGGCCGAACGACAGGAAGCCCGTCGCGATCAGCGAGAGGATGACGACGGGATAGCCGACCACGGGACGACGGGTGAAGGTTGCGAGGATCGCCGAGACCATGCCGGTACCGGGGATGAAGATGATGTAGACCTCGGGATGACCGAAGAACCAGAACAGATGCTGCCAGAGCAGGGGATGCCCGCCCGAAGATGAATCGTAAAAGCGGGTGTTGACGAGGCGGTCCAGGATCAGCGAGGTCGATGCGACCATGATCGAGGGCATCGCGAACATCACCAGGAAGCTGGTGACCAGCATGGCCCAGACGAAAAGCGGAATACGGTCGAGCGTCATGCCGGGCGCGCGCTGCTTGAACACGGTCACCACGATCTCCACGGCAACCGCGAGCGCGGCAACCTCGGTGAAGGTGATCATCTGCGCCCAGACATCAGGTCGTTTCGTCGGCGTGTACTGCAATGAAGACAGCGGAACGTAGGCAAACCAGCCGACGTCAGGGCCGACATTGAGCATGAAGGAGATCCAGAGGAAACAGCCGCCGAACAGGAACATCCAGTAGCTGAAGGCATTCAGGCGCGGGAAAGCGATGTTGCGCGTTCCGACCATCAGCGGCACGAGATAGACGGCGAATGCCTCCATCACGGGCACGGCGAACAGGAACATCATGGTCGAGCCGTGCATCGTGAAGATCTGGTTGTACTTGTCGGCGGACAGGAACGTGTTCTCAGGGCCGGCGAGTTGAACGCGCATCAGCACTGCGAGAAGCCCGCCGAGCAGCAGGAACGCGAATGCCGTGACGATGTAGCGGCGTCCGACGACCTTGTGATCCACCGACGCAAGCGCCCCGAAGAAGCCGGACGGCGTGCGCCAGATGTTCTCGAGCCGTGTCGAGAGTTGCAGGCCATTCAGCGCGTCATCGCGCAGCTCGCGTTGCTCGGCCACCATGCTCACTTGAGCTGCTCCAGATAATGAAGGATCGCGATGAGCTCGTCCGACTGCAGCGGCATCCTGGGCATGAAGTTTCCGGGCTTGATGTGCTGGGGATCGGCAATCCAGGCGGCAAGCGTTGCCGGGGACATCGGCAGCGTTCCGGCCGCGACCGTCGTCCGGCTGCCGACGTGGGTGAGGTCAGGGCCGAGCTGCCCGCCAGCGAGCGTACCGCGGATGGTGTGGCAGAGCGCACAGCCGCGCGCGCGGAATAGCTGTTCGCCCTGCTTGCCGAGCGGGTCGGTCGGGCTGCTCGCGCCCTGGTTTTCGTGGTCGCGCCACCGATCGAATTCATCCGGCGACAGCGCGAGCACGGCAAAGGCCATATGGGCATGCTGATGGCCACAGAATTCGGCGCATTGGCCGCGATAGGTGCCGGCGTTCTTCGCAGTGAATTGCAGTTCGTTCTTCTGCCCGGTGATGAGGTCCATCTTGCCGGTGAGGCTGGGGACCCAGAAGCTATGGATCACGTCGGCGGATTCCAGCTCGACCTTCACGGGCCGGCCGGTCGGAATGCGGATCTCGTTTGCGGTCACGAAGTTCTTGTCGGGGCTGCCGTCCTCGTAGCGAACCTCCCACCACCATTGGTGACCGATGATCTTGAGCGTGAGGGCGTTCTCGTCCTTGGCGAAGACGGTGCGCTGACCGGCATAGCTGACGATCGAGAGCCCGAGCACGATGACGAGGGTCGCGAGCCCCAACACGAAGACGATGCGGCCGCTGGTTCGCTCAAACGACCGGTGCAGCGCGAGGGGCTGATCGGCCGCACGCTTTTGGCGCAGCATGCCCACGCATAATGCGATCACGACGGCGATCCAGACCACAGCGGCAACGATCAGGAAGATGAAGAAAGTCCGGAGGATCTGGTCCGATTGAAGCCCTTGCGGGTCGAGCGCGGACTGCCGGCCGGCACAAGCGGCCAGCGGCAGTGTCGCAGATGGCACCAGAGCCGTTCGCATCCTGACAGGCATCAATGTTCGCCGTCCTCCCCTGCGAGAGGCGAACCGGACAATCCTATGAAGGTTCCTATCGCGACAGGGCGGGCCGCTTGCGTGATGCGTCGCCCGACGGCCTTATTGAGGTCGACGCTTCCGGCTCAGAAAGGCCATCCCCTCGTTGCGATAAATATGGCCGCGTCGGCTGCTGCCATCAGCAGCAAGATGATGAGGACGGCAATGACCGCTCCAGGCTGGGCGATCGCGCGAAGGTTCTCAAGCATCCGCAAGGTCCTCTGAAGGCGTGATCATCTCGCCATTGGCTTTCGGGCTCGTCGTGCCGCTGGGCGGCTTCCGTGCGACGCCGTACCAGATCACGGGATGAACGCTCCGATAGACCACATCCTCATTGCCCTGGCTGAGACGTCTGCCAAAAGCCAACGCTGCTATTGACTATTCGTGCCTCCCGTTAGATCTGCAAGCAATGCGGGGTAGGCGCTGTCGTTCCTAACAGCAAGTCGCGGGTGCTGGGAGATGCAAGGCGGATAGGCCGCCGAGCTTCGAGCGCGCTACGCGATGCGCTGAAGGCGTCCTCCACCATCAGGAATTAACCCATTGATATCCCACCAACCTCATTCCTGGCCGCCGGCGGTAACGCGCGCCTCTCAGCCATATTCCTCGCCGATCCCGTATTCCCGGTAGATCTCGAGCGGATCGAGCTCGGGGAACAGACGGCATTTGGCCTGGGCCAGATGCAGGCTCACCGCCGCCGGCTCCTTGCCGTTCGACAGCAGCTTGCGGATGTCATCCATATGTGCGCTCGGCTGGTGCTTGGCCTCGAGCTGCTCCAGCGCGACCAGGGCGGTCGCGAGCGCTTCGGTCAGAACCCAGTCGTCGTGCCCTGTGATTCCCTTCCTTGGCATCGGCAGACCCCAATCCGCAAGACATCGCCTGGTGCGGTGGCAGCAGTCTACCGTAGCTTCCGCCGAATCTCCATCGAGCAGCGTTGGGCGGCGGAGCGCCAGGAACAGGGCGCCTCGCGGTCTGGCTTGCATTATGGCGGCGTGTGGCTAAAAGGCGGCGGCGCGCGGGCGATCGTATCTTTGTTGAAACAAAGTTGGCGTAGACGGGCCTCGCGCGACCTCTCTCGGCTGGAGCCAGCATGGTCTTTCTAAGTTTCGTCTACCGTTTCCTGACCAATTTCGCGTTCATGGCGCTGGTCTATTTCAGCCTGAACTTCATGGAGAAGTACCAGAACCGGGCGGTCCTCGCGATCCTGGTGCTGGTCTATGCCGGCATGCGCGCGGCCTCGACGCTGCGGGCGTTCTACTTCTTCCAGAAGATCGAGAAGCTCGAAGCCGAGACCAAGCGGCTTCAGGCGCCGATCAATGACGGCTCGGGTGGGACCATCGCGCGCAAGCAGATCGTGACCGATGTCGCGCGGCTGCGCCGCGACGGCGAGCTCAAGTCCTATATGGACTTGTTCTTCCTGGCACTGATCGTGCTGCTCTGCGTCGCCGCCATCATGCGGCAGTAAGGGCTTTAAGTTCAGGCGCGTTTCTTCACGCCGGTGGCGAGGCGGGTCGGTCGGGGCGCCGCGGTCCTGACCTGAGCTGCGCGCGCCGGCGCAGCGTGTGCAGGCGTCCGCCGCGCCTGCATCCTGCCAGCCTTGCCCTTGCCGGCATGCGGCGCCTCGGCCGCCATGGCGAGCCGCATCGCGGCCCGGCGCGACAAGGTGGTCGACAGCAGCACTTCGACGGAGCCCTCCGGGATCGCGAAGAGATCGCGGCCGGGCGCGGGCAGGGTGGCCGCGATATCGGCCTGTGCCATGGTTTTGTGCGGCAGCAGTTGCGGCTGGTGAGCGGTCTGCGCGTTGAGATCGGCAGGGTCGGGTGCCGGCAAGGTCGCGGTCTGCATGAAGGTGAAGTTCGGCACGGCGGGCCAGCGCGCGATCGGCGTCGTCTCCGTCGGCGGATGCAGCAGCCACTCGACCGGCGTGGTCGGCGTCGCCGGCCGGTCGGGCGTTGCGGGCACCACATGCACGATGTGATAGCCGCGCGCCTTCAGGTCACGGATGATCTTCGGCAGCGCCGCCACGGTGCGGGCCTGGATGTCATGCAGCAGCAGAATGCCCTTGCCCTTGGCCTCCAGCCGCTGGATCGCGAGCTGGTAGACGCGATCGGACGACACATGCCGCCAGTCATCGGCCGGGAAATCGGCGCTCCAGACCTGGATGCCGCGCGAGATCAGATAGTTCTCGACGCCCTCGGCGCGCATCAGGCCGGGAATGCGGAAGAACGGCGCGAGCTTGGTCGGATCGGTCATCGCGGCCGAGGTCCACTGGATGCCGCCGTTGATCTCGGGCTCGTATTTCTCGATCGGCATCCGGTCGAACGTCAGCGGATGGTTCATGCTGTGCGTGCCGACGGTGTGGCCCGCCGCCACCAGCTTGCGCACGCCTTCCGGGTTCGCCTTGGCCTGGCCGCCGATGATGAAGAAGGTCGCCTTGATGCACTCGTCGTCGAGCATCTTGAGGATCTGGTTCGAATATTTCGGCAGCGGACCGTCGTCGAAGGTCAGGACGACTTCATGGTCTTTCAGCGGCAGCGTCTCGCGGTACTGCATGGTGCCGATGCGCGGATGCTCGCGCGGATCGACCAC
>Ga0102590_1004832_pt1 | contig 10987 bp, 13 predicted proteins | sample AraplaMF_Col_mMF_FD_76859 | JGI IMG/M metagenome (GOLD analysis project Ga0102590, IMG submission 76859) | Arabidopsis root microbial communities from the University of North Carolina, USA - plate scrape MF_Col_mMF | ecosystem: Host-associated > Plants > Roots > Endosphere | place: USA...
GATCATGAGCAGCGACCTTGGTGTCATTGAGCATATCTCCCACCAAAACGACCGCATGGATGGGTTTGCGAAAATAAGAATCCCACCTGCTGACATCAGGGTCATTCAAGCCGGATTTTTGCATACCCGCGCGGAATATCGGATCGCTCGGTCTTTGGGCGATTTGGAGCGCTTGATAGCCCGCGTCGGTAAGGCCAAGCCCAATGTACGGCGTTCCCGGCGTCGAAGGTTTGGCTTTGAATGCTTCAATTTCCATTAAATGTTGCTTTGCCGATTTCATCAGCGTCGTGGAAATCACTCGAAGGAAGCTTTTCGCAGCCTCCTTATCGTCAAACCGCAGAAAAAACAGAGTCAAAAACTCACGAACATGCGCCTTGATGATGTTCGGTTGAAGATTGTTAAGCATAGTGCTGTCGTCAGCCGATAGATTTTTCCATGAGATTGGAGAGTTTAACGTGACGGACATCTTGCGTTCCTCCGTTAATGACGTCGTCATTAAACAACAGGTAGCATATTAGAGTCAACGCAACCATTTATTATTTGATTTGTATTTCCAATGACGGTTTGAATCTTTTGCCATTTTTGACCTGCAAACGAACCTATTTGATATCAGGGTGCTCCGCATGTCCTCGATGCTGCGGGCGAGGGGGTAGTGGGCTTTGATCTGATTTATCACCCGCCCTCTTGGATAGGCTCTGCTGCCGGATCTGCTGAAGAGTGCAGTGACTGCCGGTCGTCTTCCGCTGAGAAGATGATGGAGCGACTTTCCGCCGTTCGGCGCGCCCAGACTTTGTCGAAGAAACTTGACAGCGGGGCCTCGCCGAGACTGCCGGCAAGATGAGCCCGCCTTTCGTTACAGTCGCGAGGCAGGAGCGGCAGCCGCGATGATCTGAGGTCCCCGCGACGTCGCGGGAATGAAAATGGCGAGCAGATAGCAGCCGTCAGGCCGCCAGCTGCCCACCCCGGCGTCCAGCTGCAGATTGCGTCGAGCCTGTCGCCCGAAGCCTGAACCGGGAAACCAGTTCGCGCAGCTTGGCAGCTTCCTGAGCAAGCTGGCCGGATGCCGCGGTGGATTGCTCCACCATCGCCGCGTTCTGCTGGGTCACCTGGTCCATGGAATTGACGGCGGTGTTGACTTCGGCAAGGCCGGTCGACTGCTCTCTTGCCGATACGGCGATGGCATCCATGTGCTGATTGATGCGGGCAATCTGCTCGCTGATCGCCTTCAGAACCTGGCTGGTATCGAGAACCAGTTTGACGCCGCTTTCCACTTCCACCGACGATTTCTGGATGTGGCCTTTGATTTCCTTTGCCGCCTGCGCCGATCTCTGGGCGAGCTCGCGAACTTCCTGCGCCACCACCGCAAAACCCTTGCCCGCGTCTCCGGCGCGTGCCGCTTCGACGCCGGCGTTCAGCGCCAGCAGATTGGTCTGGAAGGCGATCTCGTCGATCACGCCGATAATGCTGGAGATCTGCTGGGACGAAGCCTCGATGCGGCGCATGGCTTCTTCGGCATGCGACACGACCTCGGAAGACTTGGCGGCGTTGCGGTTTGCATCGGTTGCTTCAGTGCGCGCCTCATCGGTCCGCTTGCTCGAGTTCGAGACATTGGCGGTGATCTGATCGAGCGCTGCGGCGGTTTCTTCGAGAGAGGCTGCCTGCTGTTCGGTTCGTTTCGACAGATCGCCGGCCCCGGATGCGATTTCCCTTGTGCCTTCGTCGATCGCGGCAATGGCGGTTGCGATGGCGCTGAGCGTCTGATCGAGCTGCCGGATCGACATGTTGAAATCATGCCGGAGGCTCTCAAAGTCGGGGGCGAAGGGCTCGTCGATCTGGAAGGCGAGATCGCCGGATGCAAGGCGCTTCAAGCCTGCGGCGAGGCCCGATGTCGCCGCCCGCAGCCGTTCGGCGGCGTCTTCGTCAGCCTGCTTGCGCGCCGTGACCCGCTCGGCTTCGCCCTGCAATCGGGCTGCCTCGGCGTCTTGCTCAAGCTGCTTGTTGGCAATCGCCGCCTGGCGGAAGATTTCGACGGCCGATGCCATCGTTCCGATTTCATCGGTGCGGCCGATCCCGGTGCAGGCAATGGCTGTGTCACCACCGGCAAGCTTTTGCATGTCGTTGGAAAGCGAAAGGATTGGTTTGGTGACGGTCTTGCGGGTCAGGAAATAGAGGCCGAGCGCAAACAGCGCGGCCGCGGCGAGAAGTGCTTTCAGAACAATATCGACCGACGCCTTTATGTCGGCGCTATGCTTGGAAATTTCGTCCGACGCCGCGGTGATCTCATCCCCGGCCTGTTCCATGGCCGTTTCCAGCGTCGAGAACTGCTGCATGAATTCGGGCAAGGCCTTCAATGCCGCCGAGGGATCCTGGCTCGCCAGATCGACGATCTTCTTGGCGCTTTCGACATAGGTCAGAAGGGGAGGTTCGATGCTGGCAAGCAGCGCTTTGGTCTTTTCGTCGGCGGCAAGCGCCTTGTTGGCAGCAATCATCTCGCGGAACGACGCGTCGTGCTCCGCCAGATCCGCCTTCACCCCGGCAGCTTCTATGCCGGCTGCCGGATTGGACGCCAGCATGGATGCCAGCACGTCCGCGCGCATTGCGTCATGCATCATGTCGGCCTGCATGTGGTTGCGCAGGATCTGTGCCGACCGGGCAACGTCGGCGTTGTTTTCGGAGAGGGTCGAGGCGGACCAGATGCCGACGCCAGTCGCGCCGCCCGCCAACCCGAAAATCGCGATGCTCGCAATGATGATCTTATGCTGGATCGACGCCATGATAGGGCTCTCTCGTTAATTTAGAAGGTGAGAGTACCAGAACATGCTTAATGATTTCTCAGCAGCGTGTCGCTTAGCGGCGCGAAAACAATAGGTTGCAGCGCAAATTTCACTTTCGATGAGAAGTTGAGCTCTTTGTGGGTCGAGCGGATGCCCGATGCCGATAGAATGACGGACCTGCGCGAGTGCCGGGGGATCGTCGAGGCTCATTGCTGCTTCACGGTCTGGGGCGTACCATGCATGCGCAAGAGGAGAGGGACAATGAGGCTTTCAGCTTTCGTCCGACCGGCGGCAGCCGTAGCGCTGCTGTTTGCCTTCACATCCACCGACGTTATCGCCAAGGGCAAGCACCGAAGCTGTGCGCAGCTGCAGGCGATGAAGGATAATGCCCTGACCGGCGGAAAGCATGCCGGGGATGGCACCGACAAGAGAGCCAAGATCGAAAGGAAGATGAGGAAGAAAGGCTGCTAGAGGCAAGTCACCGATAGCTTGCGAGCACCGGGAGAATATGGTCTGGCAGCAGGCGAGCCTGTTACCGCGTTGAGGACGGCGCGACATCCATCAAATCCGCGTCATGGCAGACGAACCGCAGCCCGGGGACTACCTTTGGCAAACTCATGCACTAGATGGCGATCGAGGAGGACGCCACCGCCGCTCGTGGGAGGAGAACAAGCGGCATGCCTAGAGAATGGATGAAGAGGAAGACTGCATGACGATCGAGGACATCATCGAAACCCTGGAAAAGACTGACATGCCCGACAGCCGGATCGACGCCTTCATCACCTGTGCCTTTCTGTTGAAGCAATTCCGTCCGGCCGAGCCCAACGATTTCGACGGTCCTAACGATTACCTGCCGAGCAGTATCAAGTCAGAGCACGGCTTCCTGATGGCGCGACCCTTCACACACGACGTCAATCACGCCATCGACCTGTGCCGGGAAGTCCGGCCGGATGCGGTTTGGCACCTCGCCCGCGGCCGCCAGACAGCGGACGAGTCGCTCTACGGTGCGCAACTGCGCGAGATCAAGGAGGGTGAAAGCGTGCTCGGTGAAGCCGAGAGCAATCACGCAGCCCTGGCGCTCACTCTCGCGGCGCTGCGCGCGCATGTGCGGCAGGAAGATGAAAAGAGGGCAGGTGCGTGAGGGAGGTGGATGCTGCACTTGAATCTTTTGTAGATCCGTAACAAACCTACCCATCAATCGGAAAAAGCTTCAGGAACTGCCGGTCGCCTTCCGGCGAAAACAGGATGGAGCGGCTTTCGGCCGTTCGCCGCGCCAAGCCTTTGTCCAGGAAGCTTGAAAGCAGGGCCTTGCCGAGGCTGCCGGCGAGGTGGGCGCGTCTTTCGCTCCAGTCGAGGCAGGAGCGGCAGAGCGGCCGGCGCGACGATCTGAGGTCGCGAACATCGATGCCGATGCATTCGAGGTCGCTTTCACCCTTTTCCGTCAGCGCCAGGCCGTCTCCGACCGCATCGATCGAGCCGGAGGCAATCAGGCTGTCGAGCATGCGCACGCCATAATCGCCGGCAAGGTGATCGTAGCAGATGCGCGCCTTGCGCAGCGCCGGCTCCTTCGGTCCCGGCTGGTGACGCAGATGGCCGCGTCCGGCGGCAAAGCCCATCATGCTTTCGATCAGCCGGGCGACGGCCTCGTCGGCCAGCGTGAAATAGCGATGGCGCCCCTGTTTGCGCTGGGCAAGCAGCCCGCCGGCTTCGAGCTTGGCGAGATGCGTGCTCGCCGTCTGCACGGTGATGCCGCCGACGCCGGCAAGCTCGGTCGCCGTCAGCGCCCGGCCGCCGGTGAGTGCCGCCAGCATGTTGGCGCGGGCGGGATCGCCGATGAGTGCGCCGATCTGCGCAATGTCAGGGCCTTCCTTCATAGTTCGATCGTAACCGAAGCATCGCCGTCAGGCAATGTGCGAAAACGGCCCAGGAGAGCACTGAGACAGCAAAGGAGAAACGATATGATCACCTGCTTCATCCGCTATCAGATCGACCCCTTCAAGAAGGAGGCGTTTGCCGAATATGCCCGCAACTGGGGCCAGGCAATCCCGAAGAATGGCGCCGACCTGATTGGCTATTACGGCCCGCATGAGGGATCGGCAACGACCGCTTACGGTGTCTACAATATCGAAAGCCTCGCCGCCTACGAAGCCTATCGCGCCAGGCTGGCCGCCGACCCGCTCGGCCGCGAGAATTATGAATTTGCCAGACGCGAAGGCTTCATCCTCAAGGAGGATCGCATCTTCCTCAAAAATGTCTCCGCGCCTCACGCCAAGCTGGTGCTGTCATGATCGCCGTCATCTTCGAAGTCGTGCCCTATATGGGTGAACGCCACAAATATCTGGATCTCGCCGGCGAGCTGCGCGCTGAGCTCGAAAAGATCGACGGCTTCATCTCGATCGAGCGTTTCGAGAGCCTGACGAACCGCGGCAAGCTGCTGTCGCTCTCCTTCTTCCGCGACGAGGCGGCCGTCAAGCAGTGGCGCAATCTCGAGGCTCACCGGGCAGCCCAGCAGGCCGGACGCGGCGGCATCTTCGCCGATTATCGCCTGCGGATTGCCAGTGTCGTTCGCGATTACGGCATGTTCGAACGCGACGAAGCGCCTGATGACAGCCGCAGGGTTCACGACGCCGCCTGATCGCTGGCGGCGGCATTCTTGCCGCCGCTCGGCAGCCGGCCGGCGTCGACAAAGTCTGCCGCTCACTCATCGGCCGCCCGAATAAATTCCCGAAATCGGCCACCGCTTCAGGCTTTGGTAACTAAGTTGCGTAACCATAACGGACAGTTAAGCGTAGAGCGTATGAGTGAGTATCAGAATGGCATCAGTTTTTCCGCTTGCCGACCTCAAGGCTTCCGTCAAGTCGGATTCCCGGCCGGATTCTTGGGTCGACACGATCATCAAGGGCGATTGCGTCAGCGCCCTTGAAGCTTTGCCCAGCCACTCCGTCGATATCATCTTTGCCGACCCGCCGTACAATCTCCAGCTCGGCGGAACGCTGCATCGTCCCGACCAGTCGCTGGTCGATGCGGTCGACGACGAATGGGATCAGTTCGCCTCCTTCGAGGCCTATGACGCCTTTACCCGCGCCTGGCTGCTGGCCTGCCGGCGTGTGCTGAAGCCGACCGGCTCGATCTGGGTGATCGGCTCCTATCACAATATCTTCCGCGTCGGCGCCACGCTGCAGGATCTGAATTTCTGGATCCTCAACGACATCATCTGGCGCAAGACCAACCCGATGCCGAATTTCAAAGGCCGCCGTTTCCAGAACGCCCATGAGACGATGATCTGGGCAAGCCCCAGCGCCAAGGCCAAGGGCTATACCTTCAATTACGATGCGCTGAAGGCCGCCAATGACGACGTGCAGATGCGCTCCGACTGGCTCTTCCCGATCTGCAACGGCAGTGAGCGGCTGAAGGGCGAGGACGGCAAGAAGGCGCATCCGACACAGAAGCCGGAGGCGCTGCTTGCCCGCGTCATCATGGCCTCGACCAAGCCCGGCGATATCGTGCTCGATCCCTTCTTCGGCTCGGGAACGACGGGTGCAGTCGCCAAGCGTCTCGGCCGTCACTTCGTCGGCATCGAGCGCGAGCAGGATTATATCGATGCGGCCTCGGCCCGCATCGCCGCCGTCGAGCCGCTCGGCAAGGCGGAACTGACCGTCATGACCGGCAAGAAGGCCGAAGTCCGCGTCGCCTTCAACGTGCTGGTTGAAAGCGGCCTGATCAAGCCCGGCCAGGTGCTGACCGACGCCAAGCGCCGCTATAGCGCCATCGTCCGCGCCGACGGCACGGTCGCTTCAGGCGGCGAGGCCGGCTCCATTCATCGTCTCGGCGCCAAGGTGCAGGGTCTCGATGCATGCAACGGATGGACCTTCTGGCATTTCGAAGACGGGCAGTCCCTGCGCCCGATCGACGATCTCAGGTCCGTCATCCGCAGTGATCTGGCAAAGGCGGAGTGAGCACCACCTTCGCGAGATCGAGATACCTTCTTCCGATTTCCCTCCAGTTGCGGAAGAAGATCAAGGCGCCCGGGGTCAAGCCCCGGGCGTCTTCTATTGAAGTCCTGATCAGAACTCCTGATAATCAGTGACGTCCACCCGCGTGACGCGCCCTTCCGCATTGAAGGTGATCGTCTCCTCACCCTCGCGGATCAGCGGCTTGCCTGATTTGCTGTGGGTGGCGCGCACCGACCAGACCGATCGGCCGGAGAGCGGCGTCAACGTTTCCACCAGCGAATTTTCCGCCGTCTGATCGGGATAGTCGTCGAAATATTTTCGGAAGGCGGCCATGATCTCAGCCCGTCCGGCAAGGCTGCCGACGCCGTTCGAGACATAGGTCGCGTCCTCGGCGAAATAGGCCTCGATGGCGGGAAAATCGAGGGCGTTGATGGCGGCGTGAAAACGTTCGATTTCTTCTGCGGGGTCGAATGCCATGGGTCTCACACCGTCAATCCGTAGGCCGTGAGATCGCTGCGCAGCTTCTCGGGCCCCGAAAACAGCACCGCATTCCAGCCATAGGCCTTGGCGCCTTCGACATTGACCGGTGCGTCGTCGATGAAGATCGTCGCAGCGGGATCGAGGCCGAAACTTTTCGTATGCGTCTCGTAGATGGCGATATCCGGCTTGATCAGGCCGACATCGCCGGAAACCGTGACGCCGCGCGGTAGGTTGAGGAAGGGGAAGCGCGCCTGCGCCTCGCGGAAGGTGTCGGAGGCGAAGTTGGTGAGCATCGTTACGTCACGCCCCTCGGCGATCAGCCCTTCCATGATCGCGACGCTGTCGTCATAGGCGTGCGGCACCATCTCGTGCCAATATTTGCGGAAGGCGCGGATATGCTCTTCACGCGCCGGGTGCTGTTCGATCAGCAGCGCTTCGGCCTCCGCCCATGTGCGGCCGCGGTCCTGCTCGATGTTCCAGTCATGGGTGCAGACATTGGCGAAGAACCAGTTGCGCTCCGTTTCATCGGGGATGAGGCGGCTGAAGGGAAGATGCGGATCGTAATGAATAAGGACTTTGCCGATATCGAAAACGATATGTCTTATGTCGGTGGTCATGGTCATCCCTTGGATGTTTTAAACGCGAGAGGAATAGCCGCTGCGATCGCTTTTTTCATGATGGTCGGCAAGGCCTGGGCTTCAAGATTTGTAACCGGCTCCCACCATCCGTCATTCGTGCTGACCTTGGCAGCGATTGCCGCACGCCAGATCGAAAGCCTGAGCTCGAAATGGGTGAAGACATGGATGACGGTGCCCGAGGCCTGCCATGCGGCATCGAAGGGCGCGGCGCGAGCCGAGGTCTCGCCGTCGATGCGCGCGGTCCAGGCGGTCGTCGGCACCTCGGTCATGCCGCCGAGCAGGCCGCTGTCGATGCGCCGCCGCAGCAGGATCTCGCCATCACCTGTTACCGCGATGAAGGCCGCGCCATATCTGACCGGCTTCTCCTTCTTCGCCGCCTTGACCGGAAAGAGCTCGGGATCGGAAAGTTTGAGCGCCTCGCACGCCCCCCGGAACGGACAGAGCGAACAGGCCGGCCGCTTCGGCGTGCAGATCGTGGCACCCAGATCCATCATCGCCTGGGCGAAATCGCCGGGTCGATCGGCGGGCGTCAACCGCGCCACCTTCTCTCTCATCGCGGGCTTTGCCGCCGGAAGCGGTGTTGCGATTGCATAAAGCCTGGAGATCACCCGTTCGACATTGCCGTCCATGACAGCCGCCTGCCGGTTGAAGGCGATGGCCGCGACGGCCGCCGCCGTATAGTCGCCGATCCCGGGCAGGGATTTGAGGCCTTCTTCGGTATCGGGAAAGACGCCGCCATGCTCTCTTGCCACCGCTTCGGCGCATTTCTTCAGGTTGCGAGCCCGGGCGTAATAGCCAAGCCCTGCCCAGGCGGCCATCACCGCGTCGTTTTCGGCTGCGGCAAGATCGGTCACCTCGGGCCAGCGCTTGAGAAACCGTTCGAAATAGGGTTTGACCGCCTGCACCGTCGTCTGCTGCAGCATCACCTCGGACAGCCAGACGCGATAGGGATCGGCCTTGACGCCGCGGGCCGCCATGCCGGGCGAAACGCGCCAGGGCAGGTCGCGGTGGTGGCGATCGTACCAGTCGAGCAGGGGCTTTGCTGAGGGCGTGTCGAGTGTGGTGATCGTCATGATTTGCCGCGATGGGGGGAAGTGCCTATACTTGGCGAAGCAATGCCGCGCGATCAAGTCGCCTATGCGAATTGAAGCGCGAATTGGCGGCGGCGCCGAAGGGTTTCGATGAGTTATCCACGCAAAGATGTGAAGCAGATCTCCGAGCTGGCGAACGGGCTGATCGATCCCGTTCTTGCCCGGCGCGCCGGCATCAGCACGGCTCTGCTCGGCTCGTGGAGCGAAATCGCCGGCGAGGATTTCGCCGATTGCACCCGGCCGGAAAAGATCGCCTGGGCCCGCGGCGGCAATGAGGTCGGCGGCTTCCGCCCCGGCGTGCTGACCATTGCCTGCGAAGGCGCGCGCGCGCTTTTCCTCACCCATGCCCAGGGCGAACTCATCCAGCGCATCAACAGCTTCTTCGGTTTTGCCGCCGTCCACCAGATCCGCATCGTTCAGAAGCCGGTCTCACAACCGATCCGCCGCTCCCGCACCCCGCCGCCGCTGAAAGGCGAAGCCGCCCGCAAGCTCGAAGGCATGATGGAGGGCATCGAGAACGACAAGCTGCGCCAGGCAATCCAGCGCTTGGGGACCGCGGTGATGGGCAAGCGGGGGAATCAACGCTGATGAGCAAAACGCCCAACTTGACCGGCAACGCCAAGACCGGCGGCCTGACCCAGGCCTGTGCTGAAAAGATCAGTGCGGTTGACGGCCTGGTGCTCAGCCCGCGCATGCGCAAGCTCCTCGCCGAGACCAAGGATCAGCCGCCCGAAGAACGCCGCCAGGCGATCCGCGCCCAGTTCACGCGCAAGTCCGCTTAAGCGTTGGTCTATACCGCCGAATCCGATCCCCTCTGTTATCCGGTCGGCCTGCCATTCAACGCCGAAGTGCTTGATCGTGAACATGTCATCGAGGCCATGATCGAGAGCTTTGCGGGCTCCGAGCCGCCGCTAGCGACTCTGATCCTCGACATCTTCACCGAACCTTGACGCTACCCTCTTGAACATTCCTCGGCGGTGTAGAGGCACTGGCAAAACGCTTCGGATGCCATATTTGTATATAGCAGACGGGAGAAAAATCATGCTGGTCTTGCAGTTGCCCCCTGATATCGAAGCGCGGCTGAATGAGCTTTCGAGGCGTACCGGCCGCAGCAAGAGCTTCTATGCGCGTCAAGCCATCCTCGCGCATCTCGACGATCTGGAAGATGTCTATCTTGCCAAAAGGCGCTTCGAAGAACTTCGCCGCGACGAGAGCGATGCCGTGCCGCTGGCCGAGCTGACGGCGCGTTACGGGGTGGACAACTGAGTCTCATCGACCAGCCGATACCGGCTGGCAGCCGCCGCGATATCTATCGGCAAAATTCGCAGACGGACCAATCTTGCAATTTTTGGTCTAGTCGTCTTCCCGCGGTCACAATTCTTTGAAGGAAGTTGGTGAAGCGTGGCTTGTGAGCGGCCGCCAGCCGTTATATCGCACAGTCACGCCGTCAATCTCATTAGTTATGGGGAATCCATGCAGATGTCCGAAATGCAACTGACGAAACGCCGCCTGCTCAGCGGTATCGCCATCGCCGCAGCTGCCGTAGCGCTTGTCGCCTGCAACGACAGCAAGGACGCTGCCGATGCTTCGTCCTCCGGCAAGACCATGGCTGATGGCACCAATGTCGACACCATGCAGACGGCGGCCACAGCGGCGACCGAAATGCCGCAGTCCGACGGCGATGTCGACATGGCCGCAGTGCTGAAGCCCGGCGCGCTGCCGGAAATGGCGCTTGGGAAGGCTGACGCCCCGGTCAAGATCGTCGAATATATGTCGATGACCTGCCCGCATTGCGCTCATTTCCACAACACCACCTTCGACACGATCAAGCAGAAGTACGTCGACAGCGGCAAGGTGCAGTTCATCATCCGCGAATTCCCCTTCGACCCGCGCGCTGCCGCAGCCTTCATGCTTGCCCGCTGCAGCTCTTCCAATCCGGAACAGTTGAGCACGCCGGAACAGTATTTCCCGATGGTTTCGATGCTGTTCAAGCAGCAGCAGATCTGGGCCGCCGCCGATGATGGCCGCGCCGCACTGCTGCAGATGTCGAA
>Ga0102590_1004835_pt1 | contig 10983 bp, 12 predicted proteins | sample AraplaMF_Col_mMF_FD_76859 | JGI IMG/M metagenome (GOLD analysis project Ga0102590, IMG submission 76859) | Arabidopsis root microbial communities from the University of North Carolina, USA - plate scrape MF_Col_mMF | ecosystem: Host-associated > Plants > Roots > Endosphere | place: USA...
CCCCGGGCGTGAAACGGGCGCGCTCCAGGGCGAAGTGTGCGACCACGCCGGAGCTGCCGAGAGCCACCGCCTCGGCCCCGGTCAGGCCATCGGGCAGTGCAAGGACATCCTCGACCGCCGCGACGGCCTGCTCGGCGTAGCCACCGGACAGGCCGGTGAACGCCCATACCCGTCTGCCAATCCATGTGTCGTCGACACCCGCTCCCACCGCGGTGATGTTTCCCGCGACCTCGCTGCCGAGGAGATGGCCTTCCTTGAAACCGTGGGTGGCGAGCGTTCCCCGGCGGATCACGGCGTCCACGCCCCCTACGCCGATCGCTTCCGGGGTGATCAGCACCTGCCCCGGTGCAGGGGCGGGAGCGGGCAGGTCGACAACCTCCAGGCCGTCGGGGTCTCCGAACGTCCTGATCACTACGGCTTTCATCTCGGTTCCTCGAGTCAATGGAAGGATGGGACACAGCGGCGGGGCCGCGGGCGGCGAGCCGGCCCCTGAGCCGAGGCGTCACCGGCAGAGTGCCGGTGCGGGGCGGCGCCACCGCCACCGCCATCGGAACGTAACGGACGCACCCGTCCGCTTGGCTGAAGTGAGAAACGATGACCGACCATTTGCCTCACGTCGCTCGCTCCGACGCCCGCGACAATCGGGCCCGCATCCTGGAAGCTGCCCGCGCGGTGTTCGGCGAGGAAGGTCTGAGTGTGCCCATGCGAGAGATCGCCCGGCACGCGGGGGTCGGCCCCGCCACGCTCTACCGGCACTTTCCGACCAAGCGGGACCTGATCGGGGAGACCTTCGCCGAGCAGCGGCGAGCCTGCCATGCCATCGTCCGCGATGCCCTCGCCGACTCGGACCCCTGGCACGGGTTCCGGAGCCTCGTCGAGCAGATCTGCGAACTCCACGCTCACAGCCGGGGATTCGCCGACGCCTTCATGACGGCCTACCCCGAGGCCATGGACTTCGCCGCCGACCGTGAGCCGGTTCTGCGCGCGGTCACCGAGCTGGCCCGCCGGGCGAAAGCGACCGGTCGGCTACGCTCCGGCTTCGTCGTCGACGACCTGATCCTGATGCTCATGGCCCACCGAGGCGTCCAGGACGCGCCACGTGACGCCCGCCTGGCCGCCTCCCGCCGCTTCGCCGCCTACGTGATCGAGGCGTTCCGAGCCGTCCCGGGGACTGCGCCGTCCGCGCCGCTGCCGCAGGCTCCACATCTGCGGCTCGCATACTCGTCCGTCACGCCCTGAACGCGTCAGCAGGAGGCGGGTCACATCGGCAGTCAGACGCGCCGGCCCAGGAGCGGCGCGAGGCTGCTGGAATGTCGGGCAACGGCGCCGACCTCTACGTCCTTGCACCCTTCAGAGTGGGCGCGCGCCACCGCTAGGAGACGCTTGGACAGCACGGCCCGTTGCACCGAGCGGATGTCCCCCCCCGGGCGCTAACGGGCAGGTCCACAGGTCTGCCCGATCGCGGGCCGGTGCAAAAGGCCGTGATCACTCGCGTCAAAGCAACCGCCGGCCAAGTTCGTTACGCCTCCCGCCCTGTAGCCTGCCGCGCCATGAAGGGCGTGGTGTCGGGTTGCGATCATGTCGGTTGTGGATGAGATCCTTGATGTTCTGCGAAGCGAGTTCAACGCGGAGGAAGGGAGCTTCTTGCTCCGGCTCCGCGGTGATCTGGTCTGGGACCGGGCAGCGTTCACACGTCTGGAGCAGGCGATGCGGGCCGCCTGCCTGCGATGGCAGTCGAGTGGGAACCTGGACCGGTGGCTCGCGGAAGGCTTCTACGAGGTCGCGACATGGGTTCCGCAGTGGACGTCACACCCGAACTTCCCCCGGCCGACTCCGGAGATGTACTACCAGGACTGCATCGAGCGACTGGGCGATCTGGCCAACTGGTTCTTCCGAGGCTGGCACGACTACTCCGAAGGGGATGTCTGGACCGATCTCTGACTACGCGGATGACGCTCAGCGGGGCAGGGGCGAGGCGTCGTGGCCCACGAGTATGCGCGGCCTGCCCGAACGCTGCGGGGCTGTCTGAGATCACGGCCGTGCCGAGTCAACGTGACTCGACGCCGGCATGACCTGGCGGGTCGGTGACAGGGCCTTTGGCGTGGTGATCGCGGATGGTGTCCAAGACCTCGGGGAGCCGGCCGCGGGCCGCAGCCGAGCGCAAGTGGTCCAGGTAGTCGCGGGATTCGACGATCTTCCCGTTTCTGACACGCATGATGAAGACGCCCGGGATGGTGAAGGGTTCGCCTGTCTCCACCACGATGCCCTCGTACTGGAACTCAGCCACGACGACCTCGGGGTCGACGGTCTCGTGAACGTTGATCCGGGTCGGCCGGCGCCTGAGGGTCGGACCCTCGTGCGACTGCGGTCCGCCGCCGAAGTGGGTTCGCAGTGCCTCGTGGGAGAGAAGCGGCGGTGCCCCCAGCGGATGGAACGGGTGCGAGACGTCGGTCTGCTCCGCGTAGAGGTCCACCACGTCCGTCCATCGCTCTTCACAGACGCCGTGCACGAGTTTGAGGAAGACTTCGCGAGGAGTGTCGGTCACCAACTCACCCTAGTCCGCCCCGTTCTTGAAAAGCCCACACCTCGACGCCGGTTCTCAGCTGGAACGGGCGACGATCTGCTCGACGACGGACAAGCGTCGCCCGCGCTCCGGGCAGGTCGCCTCACCGAAGGCATGAGTCAGGGCGTGCGCGACCTCCTCATGGCCGTCGGTCACGGCGAGGTCGTAGAGGCGCCGGCCGAGACCTTGCAGGTCGCCGGGATCGGCGGGATGGAGCGGGAAGGTCTCGACGTCGTCCTCGGAGAGTGCGTAGTCCTCCGCCGTACTGAAGAAGCCCCGCTCTCCGAGGATCACCCACAGCGACGTGCATCCGTCGGGATCGGGGCACTCGAGCTCGTACTCCTCGCTGACGACGCCGAAGAGCAAGTCCTCCGCCCAGTGGATGTCGCCCTCGAGGTTCAGGATCGCCTCGACCAGATAGCAGTAGTCCCTATGGTGGGCGGTGACCTGCCGCCACTGGTTTGCGGCGCCCAGTAGGCGCCTGACGCAGCACGAGCGGATGAGCGGCATCCAGAGTGCCGTTGTGGTACAGCTCCGTCCAGAGGTCGCTCCAGGCCTGACTGTCCTGGCCCGTGGCAGCACGTTCCAACAGGGCCTTCAGGCGGTCGACAGCGGCGTCGTCTGAACGGGGAACAGCGGAACTCGTCGTCATCAGCGGCATCCAAGCAGACTGTCGAAGATTCCTCGCCGGCAGATCATGCCTGGTACTCGGTGAGATCGATGGCGTGAACGCGTAGTGGGTAGCCGTACACCGGGTGTGCCGTCTCCCGTTCGGGCACCATGCCGAGCTTGCGGCTGATGTTCTCGGAGGCGTTGTCGCCCACCCGGTTGATGCTGATGACCCGGTCAAGGCCACGGTCCTGGAGTGCGAACTCCAGCGTGGCGTGGGCGGCCTCGGACGCGTATCCCTGGCCCCAGAACTGTGAGCCGATCCGCCAGCTGATCGCCACGGCGGGCATCACCTCCGGCAGGAACTCGGGCACGGACAGTCCCGTGAACCCGATCAGTTCGCCCGAGGCCAGCAGTTCGATGGCGAAGAGCCCGAAGCCCTCCTCGTCCCACTCCTCCTCCCACCGCTCGATGTCCTCGGCCGTTTGGTCCAGGTCGCGCACCGAGCCGTCGTCGATCCAGTGCATGACCCGTGGGTCCGCGTTGATGTCCGCCATCGGCGCGAGGTCGTCGTCGTGCCAGCTGCGGAGGAGGAGGCGGGGTGTGCGGATCTCGATCATGCGCCCATCCTGCCCAAGGCAAGGGCCTCATCGGTAATCCGGCACTCGTCGGCGCTGCCGCCGCGGAACCACGAGGCGTCAAGCCGCCCGCACCACACAGCGTGTCGGGTGGAACAGCGGACGGCCGGACGGACGACATGCCACTTCGGCAGCACGGCACGAGAGGTGGGACCGATTCGGCGGCAGCCTGCCGCGGCAGCGAGATCATGTGCGGAATCGCGGTCAGAGCCACTTGGGCTCTGACCGGACCCGAATGCACGCTCTTTCACATGTATATGTGCGGCTCTAGTACGGCGGGCGGCCGACGCTCAGCGCCAGCCGAGTTCCGGTGCCACGTGGGTGAGGATGCTCTCCAGCACATGGGCGTTGTAGTCGACCCCGAGCTGGTTGGGGATGGTCAGCAGCAGGGTGTCCGCGGCCTGGATCGCCTCGTCGTCCCGCAGCAGCTTCACCAGCTCCTCCGGCTCCGCGGCGTAGGAGCGGCCGAAGATGGCCCGGGTCGTGTCGTCGATCATGCCGACCTGGTCCCGGGAGTTGCGGTCGCGGCCGAAGTAGGCACGGTCGAGGTCGTCGGTCAGGGCGAAGATGCTGCGGCTGACCGAAACCCGGGGCTCCCGTGTGTGGCCCGCCTTCTTGTACGCCTCGCGGTACGCCTCGATCTGCTTGCGCTGCTGGATGTGCAGCGGCTCGCCCGTCTCGTCGTCCTTCAGCGTCGAGCTCTGGAGGTTCATCCCCAGTTCGGCGGCCCAGACGGCGGTCGCGTTGGACGCGGAGCCCCACCAGATCCGGTCGCGCAGCCCTTCGGAGTGCGGTTCGATCCGCAGCAGGCCGGGCGGGTTGGGGAACATGGGCCGCGGGTTGGGCTGGGCGAATCCCTCGCCGTCGAGGACCTTGAGGAATTCCTCGGTGTGGCGGCGGGCCATGTCGGCGGCCGTCTCGCCCGGCGCAGGGTTGTAGCCGAACAGCCGCCACCCGTCGATCACCTGTTCCGGTGAGCCGCGGCTGATGCCCAGTTGCAGCCGACCGGCCGAGATGAGGTCGGCGGCACCGGCGTCCTCGGCCATGTACAGCGGGTTCTCGTAGCGCATGTCGATCACGCCGGTCCCGATCTCGATCTTCGAGGTGCGCGCACCGATCGCCGCCAGCAGCGGGAACGGGCTGGCCGCCTGCTGGGCGAAGTGGTGCACCCGGAAGTAGGCGCCGTCCACGCCGAGCTCCTCGGCCGCGACCGCAAGGTCGATGGACTGGTGCAGGACGTCCGCAGCCGACCGGGCCTGAGAGTGCGGGCTGGGCGACCAGTGGCCGAAGGAGAGGAATCCGATTTTCTTCACCTGGTGCCAAGCGTTCGAAGGTCGCGTTTGATTCCCCGCAGTCAATCGTGACCATGCGCCGGCGCCGCTCATTCCTCCAGGTCGGGAGCAGCACGGGCCCGGATGCGGTCAGCACCTCGGTGACGGCGGGCGCGTCCCCCCGCGGCATCAGGCAGGGGTGCTCGCCGGGACTGCGTCATGGCCGGACGTGAGGAGCCCCCGCCGTGCTCTGGTGGAGCCGTCTCGTCACTGTGGACCGGGCGACTCCTCCCGGATCTCCTGCAGTGCCTCGTCGAACAATCCTCGGGCCCGGGTCAACCAGTCCGTCAGCACCGCGATCTCGTCGGCCTCGTAGTCGGCGAAGAGGGCGGTCAGACGTTGGTACACGGGGCCGTACACCGCCAGGATGCGTTCCTGAGCCGTTTCCTCCATGATCACGACCACCCGTCGGCGGTCGCCCGGATCCGGGGCGCGGCGGATGTAGTCGGCCTTCTCCAGCCGGTTCAGTACACCCGTCACCGCCCCCGTCGTCAGCCTCGCCCGCTCCGCCAGGTCACCGGCGACCAGGGACTCGCCTGCCATGGAGGCCTCGATGAGAAAGCCCAGGCAGGTGAGGTCCGTGACGTTGAGGCCGAGTCGGCGCGCGATGTCCTGCTGGCCGAACTGCGCCGTCGCGATCATCCGGTCCATGGCGTAGAGCGCCTGGTCGCTCGTCGCGGCAGGACGTGCCTTGCGGTGCCCCACAAATTCCCCTTAGCATCTAAGTAACTTAGCTCGTGAGATAATCTATCTCTCGTGAGCGGCTCATGGCCGTCACCATTCCCTCATCCTCACAGCTCTCAAGGAGCACGATCATGTCCATTCACGGGGACGACGCATACGACCTGGGGCATACGGCCGCCGGCTGGACCGGAACGGCGGTGGCGACGCTGGGCTCCGGATTGTGCGCTCTCGGCGTGATCACGACATGGAAAGCGCTCGTATTCGCGGGCTCCGGCGTTCTCGTCCTGGCACTCCTGATCACCTGGGCGCTCCACCTGGCCGGCTGGGGCAAGCCGAGCGGGCCGCGTCCCGTCGAGCAGTGGTACTGGCGTGTCCGGGACACGAGCGCGAGGGAGGGGCACCCCGACTGCCTGGGGTGCCGCCTGGCGGGACGGCGGGGAGCACGGCGCACACACCCCATGGCTGCCGTGGAACCAGCCGAGTCCGACTTCCAGGTCACCGACTCGACCCCCGCCTGACCGCCGACTGCACCGGTCACGGCCCGCTCGAACCGGCCCACAGCCGAATCCGCTCTAGTCGCCGCGATACTCCTCATGAAGCGATCGGTCAGGCGTGTGTGGCTGACCATGGCACGCCACTTCCTAGTGCTGCTGCACCACCGTGAAGTGCCGTTCGACGCCCGGGGTTTCGAGTTCGTCCAGTACGGCTACGGCCAAGTCCTCCGCGCTGATGCGGGATTCCCCGTCCGGGCCGAGCAGCAAGGTGTCCGTGCCGCGCCGGTACCGGCCGGTGCGGGCGCCGGGTTCCAGCAGGGCAGGCGGGCTCAGATAGACCCAGTCGGCACCGGAGTGGGTCCCGCAGGTCCGCAGCTGGGCGATTCCGACGGCCGCCACGTCGCGGTATTCGGCAGGCACGTACACGGGGTTGTCGGCGACCGGCAGATCCGGGGTGCCGGGGCTGCGCAGGGCGCCGGCGCCGCCGACCACGAGGACGCGGATCCCGAGCCTGGCCGCGGCGTCCAGCACCGTACGGGTGGCGGCGACCAGGAACTCCTCGTCGGCCGGGAAGGTCCGCACGGTCAGGACCACGGCGTCCGCTGCTGCACCGGCCAGTGACTCGCCCACCGCGGCCACGTCATTCACGTCCACCGCGACCGGCGTCACGCCCGGATCCTCATTCGCCGGCTTCCGGGACAACGCCAGCACCCGGTGTCCGCGCCGGCTCGCCTCGGCGACCACCCTGCAACCCACCATCCCGGTGGCCCCGAGCACGGCGACCGTCATGCGCTGCGTCATCGAACGTCTTCTCCTTCGTCGCGGTGTTCTTCCGTGCGGCCGGACCGAGTTGTGCGGCCACCAACGCGGTCAGCGCCAGCGCGAAGCCCAGGGCCTGCGGCGGGCTCAGAGACTCTCCCTGCGCGATCCCGATGACCGTCGCGACCAGCGGAGACAGCAGTACCAGGGGTGCGGACGCGGCGACCGTCAGCCTGCCGATCCCGCGGAACCACAGTGCGTACGCGATCAGTCCGCCCATGCTCCCGAGCCACAGGTAGCCTCCGGCGGCGCCCGCGTCGATCCGTTGCGGCACCCCTTCGACGGCCAGGGTGAGGGGCAGCAACAGGAGGCCGCCGACGGTCAGTTGCCAGCCTGCCAGGGTCAGCGGTCCGACACCTGCGGGCCGGCCCCAGCGTTTGGTGAGGACGACCCCGCCGGCCATGGTGGTCGTATGGCCCAGGCCGGCGAGCACACCGACCGCGTCCAGCCGGGCCTGCGGTCCCAGCACGACCAGGCCGACGCCGAGCACACCCAGCACGCTCCAGGCCAGCCGCCAGAGCGTGGGCCGGTCGTGGAGCACCGCGAGGCCGAGTCCGGCGACCAGCAGCGGCTGGGCGGCGCCCAGGGTGGCGGCGACTCCCCCGGGGAGTCGTTCGGCGGCCACGAACAGCAGCGGCATGGCACCGATGTTGAGGACGCCGAGGACCGCGGTCTTCCACCACCACTCACCGCGCGGCAGCACTCGGGTGATGACCAGCGCGAGCAGCCCGGCGGGCAGGGCCCGCATCAGGCCCGCGAACAGCGGATGCCCGGGCGGGAGCAGCCGTGTGGTCACCACATAGGTGGTGCCCCAGGATGCGGGGGCGAGCGCGGTCAGCAGGACGGTCGTCGCCTGCGTCTTGTTCCGATGCATGAGGGGAGTCTCGGCCGGACATACCAATGATTCCAAAGCATGGTTGTCATCACAGCCATGAATGAGCACGATGGATGCGTGGACCTTCAGCAACTGCGCTACGTCGTCGCCGTCGCCGACACCCTCAACTTCACGCGTGCCGCGGAGCGCTGTCAGGTGGTGCAGTCGGCGCTGAGCCACCGGATCGCCGCGCTGGAGCGGGAGGTGGGGGTCCGGCTGTTCGCACGCTCGAGCCGCCGGGTCGAACTGACCGGTGCGGGCGCCGCGTTTCTCGTGGGCGCGCGCGAATGCCTGGCCGCCGCCGACCGTGCGGTTGCCGACGCCGCGGCCGCGGCCGGTGTGGTGCGTGGGCGGCTCGCCGTCGGCGTGATCGTGACCACGGCCGCCGTCGACGTGCCGGAGGTGCTGCAGCGGTACCGCGCCCGGCATCCGGACGTCCGTGTCGTCCTCCGCTCCGGGCGCAGCGACGACTTGGCGGCGGCGATCCGGGCCGGGGAACTGGACATCGCCTTTCTCGGCCTGCCGGAAGGTGAGCGGCCGGCCGGACTGGAGACCGTCGTCCTCGATCACGACCGGCATGTGCTGGTGGTGGAGGCCGGGCACCGGCTGGCGGGCGCCTCCGGAGTCGCGCTGACGGAGATCACCGACGAGACGTTCGTGGACTTCGTGGCCGGGACGCCCGCCCGCGCCCAGTCCGACCGGGCCTTCGCGACCGCCGGTCTGGTCCGCGATGTGGCATACGAGGCGGGCATGGTCGAGCTGATCATCCGGCTGGTCGCGCGCGGACTCGGCGTCGCGCTGCTGCCGCAGGCGTTCATCCGACCGCTCGCCGAGGACGATCCCCGACTGGCCCTGATCCCGGTGGCCGATGGGCCGCGCCGCCTGGAGTACCTGGCCTGGAGCCGCTTCAACCCCAGCCCGGCCACCCGTGCGATGCTCGACGTCCTCGGCGTGAGGCCGTCATCGCCACGGTCCTAGTCGACCGCTGAACACACTTGTTCGTTCTGCCTCCCGGCGACAAGCGTCCGGGCCTGCATGGGAAGACCTCTGCTCACCCCCGAGAACCGCCCCGGGCATTGACCGAACCACCCCTGCGGACCCTCCGGTTGCGCCACCACGTCACCACCCACAGGACATTCACCCCGCCCAGCGTGACCAGGACGGCCACCGAGTCCGCCCGGACCGCGAGACCGTGTCCCGGCCCGAGTCCCCTCACCGCGTGGGCCAGGAGGGTGAGGTCGGCGGGGAGGGTGACGGCGGCCATGAACGCCAGGCAGAGCACCGTGCCGATCACGAGGACGACGCTGTAGACACGGACGGCCCGGCGCTCGTGCGCGGGCAGCCGGCGGCTTGGATCACCGTCCCCGGTCCCATCGGAAGGGAGTGCTCGCGTGATCCTTCGGGCCGCGTACCGCGCGTAGGCGCGTCCGTCGCTGTAGAGGTTCCGGCAGCCGGTGAGGTCCTGCAGGACGAAGTAGAGGTCCGTGCGGGTGAACACCATGAGCTGGAAGGGCAGCGGCATCAGCGCCAGGAGCAGAGCGGCGGCGAGCAGTCGGTGAGCTGTCGTATCGGGGGCTGTCGCGGTGAGGAGCAGGACGACGGTCGAGGCGACGGACAGGTTCAGGGCGATCCCGGCCAGGTAGGCAGTCAACCGGTGGCGTCGGGGGGCGAGTTCGATGCCGCTGATGTCGGTCTGCATCACAAGGAACTGAAGCCGTGTGCCCAGCCGAATGCGCCCCGGCACACCCGCCGCGCGCGCGGTGGTCAAGTGCGCCAGCTCGTGGGCCAGTACGAGCGCCCACCCGGCTGCCGCCCCGCTCAGCAGCACCAGGCTCCCGTGCGGGCTCCACAGCAAATCCCGGTAATTCGGCAGTAGTTCGGGACGTCGGACCAGGACCATCACGGCAGCGGCAAGCAGCGCCACGACGGCGAAGGCGAGCACCGGGTGCAGGGTGAAGCGGACGTGTCGCGGGTGGAGCCACGGCAGCGAAGGGCGCGGTGGCGCACCGTCGGCAAGCGTACGGTCCCCGATCCGCGCCACGAACCCCAGCGCGGCCAGATCCCCTACGAAGTCCGCGATCTCGAAGTCCTCACCCGTCTCCTCGTGCAAGGTCCGTGCCGTACGGCCTACGCTCAGCCCCGCACCGAGCAGTTCGACGGCTCGCGCCCCGACGTCCGGAAGAGCGACGAAGGTCCGAGTCGCCATCCGGCCGACGATCCACTCGTCCCGGTCCCGCCGCACCGCGAGGTCGTGCAACACCACGCGTGCCGACGGCTCGACGAGGGGAGCGTCGTCAGCCACCGCATCGCTCACGAGGGTTTTACGACAGGCGAGTCGGCACCGGACTTCGTACCGCAGGCGGGGCAGTCGGGACGTGGATCCGAGCGTTGCATGATCGGATCACCGGGGACCATGAGGTTGAGGCCGAACCGGTAACCGGGGTCGGTCGGCGGGATGCCGCACAGCAGCGCGATGGCCGCGTGCGCCAGCAGACCGCCCGACAGGCCCGCCGTCACGGCGTTGACCGGGTTCCAGGGCATACGGGGCGACGCCGCGTCCTCGTCCTGACCGGGCCCGAGCCGCAGATCCCGCCGCTCGGCCTCCGCGATGCGCAGGCACTCCCAGCACGCGCCCCGGCCCGGTGCGAAGACCCCGACGCTCACCAGCGGACCCCGGTAACCGGCCTCCGCCCACGGCATCCCGGCGTCCAGACAGACCGCATTGGCCCACCTGCGGATCACGGCGGGCCGGTCGGCGGCGAGCAGGAGCAGGTCGTACGCGTCCCCGGACGGCCTCCCGTCTCCATCCACCTCGCCGGACAGCAACCCTGCCAAGTCCCTGGGACCGCGTACTTCGCGCCGCTCACCGGTGACCGTGACCGTCGAGTTGAGTGCCCGCAGCGCTCCAAGTGCGGCGTCGATCTTGGGCGTTCCGAGGTCGTGCTCGTCGTACAGGGTCTGCCGGTTGAGG
>Ga0102590_1004837_pt1 | contig 10982 bp, 4 predicted proteins | sample AraplaMF_Col_mMF_FD_76859 | JGI IMG/M metagenome (GOLD analysis project Ga0102590, IMG submission 76859) | Arabidopsis root microbial communities from the University of North Carolina, USA - plate scrape MF_Col_mMF | ecosystem: Host-associated > Plants > Roots > Endosphere | place: USA...
CCGCGACCTGCAGCAGCGATCCGCCCAGCGAGGCAGCGGCCCGCGTCAGGCTGGCCGCGAAGGCGCCGAGCATGCCGCCGATCGTGTTCGCGACCTGGGTCACGGCCCCGCCCAGTCTCTGAGCGGCGGCAAGCAGCGGCGGGATCAGCACTTTCTCCAGATGGATGCGGGCCTGGACGATGATGTTGCCCTTGCCCCAGTTGGCGGCGATCCAGCGCAGGCCCTGCGCCGCGGCGGCGACGGCAGCGCCGACGGCAGCGATCGGGCCGACCGGCGATACCGCGACGGCAACGCCCGCGACGATGCCGCCGATGACGGCAAGCTCGCGGCTGAACGGCTCGAGCCGCGCCTTGATGGCGGCCCAAGCGGATTGCAGCTTGGCCTGCAGCCATTGCAGCAGTCCGTCCTGGCCCTCCGCGCCTTCGCCGATGCCGAGCTTGTTCTTGATCCAGGTCCAGGCCTTGGCCGCCATCGAGCGAAGCCAGGACGTCTTCTCCCAGACCCAGCTGTAGTAGTCCTTGATCAACCCCCACATCCACTGCAGCATTTCCCACTGCGCGGCGGCGTATTGCTTGATCAGATCCCAGATCGGCGCGCCGATCTTGTCCCAGAGCATTGCAAAGAGCTGCTTGATCTTGACCACGACCGGCTGCAGGCGCTCGACGATCGGCAGGATCAGCTGCTCGGCCGTCTTCTCGATCTTGTCGGCGGCGATGCGCAGCGGCGTGCAGTCGTTCTGGGCAATTTGCGCGGCGGCGGTCTGCAGCGCCACCACCAGCGGCTGGAACTCGCCGCTGAGCTGCGCGCCGATTCCGCTGACCGCGCGGACCGGCGCCATGATGGTGTTGAACACGCCCTCGATCGCGCCGGTCGCGCGCTCCTTCAACCAGTCGAACACGCCGGACGGTCCGTTCTGGATGATCGGCACCAGACCCGGCGCCACCTGGCGCAGCAGCGTCCAGCCAGCGGACTCGCCGAAATCCAGCAACTTCTCGTACCAGGGGCGATTGTCCTCCTCGTCGCGCTGGATCGTGCCGGCGGCCGCATCGCGCCGGATTTCCAAGCGCTGGACGGCGGCGCCGTGCTGGATGGTGTGGGTCAGCTCGTGCGCGATCAGCTCGCGCCCGCCGGAAGTCTCCGGCTGGTATTGGCCGCTGCCGAAGAAGACATGGCTGCCGACCGTGAAGGCGTTGGCGTTGAGACGTTCGCTGAGATCGGCGGCACGGCTGTCGGTGTGGATGCGCACGGCGCCGAAATCAGCACCAAAGCGCGGCTCCATGTAGCTCCGCACCGGCCCCGGCAGCGGTGCGCCGCCGCCGGACATCGCCCCGCCGATCTCGCCCGCCGAAGGCACCGTCGCCGGAGCCGGGTGCGCCGCGTCGCGTTGCACTTCCGCCGGATCGGCGGTCGCGCTCACGCCCGATGCGCCCGGCGCAGGCATCCGCGCGATCGCAGCGCCCATCGCCTTGGCCTCGCGTTCGGAGGCATCCTGCGGCGAGGAGATCCGCAACGGCGCCGCGGAGGATCCTGCGGGATCGGCGGCACCCGATCGCTGCAAGGCCTGGCGCGCCAGCGCCGCCACGCCCTGATTGCCGAGTCGCCGCTGCAACAATTGCACCGGATGCGACTCCGCACCGGCGGCGGCGCGCACGATCGCCGCAGCAGGCGATCGCTGATCCGCTGTCGATCGCCGCAAGTCCGTGGCACGCTCCGACGTCATCGCCATAGCCGCCGGCTAAAAGACGTAGTTGCCCACCGGGATCAACTCCTCGGCGGGTTCTCGTTCGGCGGCGGGGGCGGCGCTACAGGCGCCGTCTTCTTCTCCGGATTGATGCAATTCCAATACCCCATCAGCATCGGCCGGATATTGCGCACCATGCGGCTGTCGGCCTCCTTCGCACCGTTTGCCGCGATCGCGGCGGCGTCCAACATGCCGATCACGACGCAGTCGCAACCACAATCGCAGCCGCAGACGCCTTTGTTGTGATCGCTGTAGCAAGCGCAGGGATCGTCATCCGCCGCCGCATCCTCCCTGACACCTTGCTGCGCCGCGTTCTGCTCCGCATGCTCCTCGCAGCATCCCTCCTGCTGGCGGGGCGGCTGCGGTTGTTTCGGCAGGCAGGCGCAGGCGCATTTCGGCGGCTTGTCGCATACCCGGACTTCGAAGCCGGCGACCGCGCGGGTGTAGACGGCCTCGCCGTCGTCATCGGGCGCACAGGACACGTCGCGCTTGCGGCAGCATTTTTCCATGTAGCAGACCGAGACCCAGAGCTCCTTCGGCATCGGCTCGCAGCCGGGGTCGTAGGGGAAAGAAACTTCGTCCGGCAGATTGATCGGATTGCCCGCGCAATCCAGGGCGAGGCCGCGGCCGATCTTGATGCGCAGCTTCCTCCCTTCGCATTCCGGCTCTGCCTTCACCTTCAGCCCGCAGACGACGCCGCAGCCGAACAACGCGCTGAACATCAGCTTCATGAGGTTGCGGGTGTAATCGACGCCCGCCGTCAGGTCCTCGTCCTCAAGCAGGAGGCCGGGGCTGAACCGCGGACGCTCCAGGCCGGACAGGCCCTGCTTCACCGGAACTTTGCAGATATCCATGATACGCTCCCTATCAGCTCAACGGATTGCATCTCTGACTATTCGGCGCCGTCCGGATCATGCGGATCCTCCAGTCGCGGCTTCGGGCCAACTCGGAAGCTCGACAGGAAGACACCGCCCGGCACGCCGACGCCGCTTGGGACCGCCTTGCGCCCGGTCGTCACGGCGTCGAGCGCCTGCCAATGGCAATCGAGCACGGTGAAGCCGCGCAGCTCGACCTCGACGCGGAAGGTGCGGTCGGTGAACCAGGAATCGGTATCACCGCTGACCTCGTCGTCCAGCCATCGCTTGCGCACAATCACCTTGATCTGATCGGTCAGCGAATCCGGAAGCTCGTCGTCCGGCTTATCCTTGGGCTTCTGCTCGGTGTCGATCCTGTCGATCGGTATGCGGCGCGCGATGCGCCACCCGGTCGGCTGCTCGAACGAATAGACCGTGATGACGACCGTATCTCGATCGATGGTGTCCGTCTGGACCGGCCCGGAGAACTGGAATACGAATCCTTCGCCCGATAGAAAACTGGCAAATTTCTCCCAGGGGATCTCCTGGTCGCGTCCAAGCTTTCGGTGCCATGGCTCCCAGCTGATGTAGCTGATCTTCGTCAGGTCGCAGCCGCGGGCGAGGTCGTAGAGCAGGTCGTTGCCCTTCACCAGCTTGCGCGGGCCGCAATCGTCGTCGATCGCAGTGACGGTGATGGGCTCGCACGCATCGTCGTTCTCGCCGAGCGTGATGCAGGCGAGGTCCACGCCCGCATGGGGATCGACGCAGACGCCATGCCAGCCATGGCTCGGGCTTGTCTCGCCCGCAATATCGGCGTTTTTCAGCCATTGGCACAGGCAGGCATGCGGGCCGCGGCCAGCCGCGCCGCAGGCGTCGCAGCGGTCGGGGCACTTGCAATGGCGATGACAGTGAAGCTCCGGGCAGGGGCAGCCGTGATCGCCGACCGGCCGGAGCGAGAACACCACCGTCTCGCAGATGTATTTCTTCTCCGGCTTGCCGCAGCCGCAGCCCCAGGGCAGCTTGGTATCCTCGACGGCACGCTCGGCATAGTGAATGGCGAGGACATAGCGCCCGGGCTTCGCCCCGGCGATCGAGCGCGGTTCGCAGCCGACTTCCGACAGCAGGAACGTGTTGCTCGCATCGAGCGTCATCCGGTGATCGAGCACGGTTTCACGCCCGTGTCGGTCGAGCGCAAAACCGCGCCCGATCTTGAGCTTCTTGCGTGCCACCGGGGCTGCGGTTTGCTCTGCCGTGTTCGTTTGTGTCAGGCGCGGCGGGTGCGTGTCCCGGAGCTTCAGCTTGAAGCCGTAGACCACGCCCCAGCCGAGCACCGCGCGGTTGACCAGCCGCCGGCGCTCGACCATGTGGCGCTGCTCGATCTTGAATTCCTCGGCACGCATCTGCTTGCCGCGGAAGAAACGGTTGCGCTTGCCCGACCCGCAATCGTCGGACCCGCAGTCGTCGGGCTCGCGATTTGGGTGCCTGGTCGCCGCTTCGTCGCGCATGATTGAGCCTCCTTGCCGACCTTCCTGTTACAACCGGAATCCGAGATCGAGACCGGTCTCTGAAATACGATTGGCACCCCGCCCCGCCAGCACCGTGCGCGCGAGCGCGCTGTCGGAGCCGAGGATGCCGGGACCGTTGTCGTCGAGAATCTCGCCGTCGCCCTGCGGTGCGAGCGCAGCCGGGCGCGTGCGCCAGTGGATCGACAGGCCGAGCCCGGCGGGAATGAACTGGAGCACGATGGCCGCGACCAGCGGTTCGACCTTCAGCCGGACTTCGCGCGGCGCGGTGAGCCGGATGCGCAGCCCGGGTGCCAGCACGCGCAGCGGATCGCAATCCGACGGGCTGCAGCGTAGCCGCACCCGGCCGAGTGCCGCCTTGTGATTGAAAGCCGCGACCCGATCGGACATGCCGGCGATCAGCGCCGGCAACGCCGCACCCGGGCAACCCGCGCCGCCGAGCCGGATGACCTCCCGGTCGACGGTGTTGTCGCGGATCGCGACCGAACCCGACGCGCCGACCAGGCAGCGCAGCAGGCATTCGAGCCCAAGGCGCGTGCCGCGCCCGCGCTGGAGTGCGGCTGCATGGCCGAGGATGCAGCGTTTCGCCGCCGCCGGCAGCGCCGAGTCCCATGGCAGGTCGAGCCAGCCCGCGAGATAGTCCAGCCAATCCTCCGGCGCCGTCTGCGGATCGATGTTTCGACCGATGCCGCGGATCTTCTCGTCCAGGCCCTGGCTGGTCACCTCGAGCACCCCGACCAGGCGACGCAGGAATCCCCGGGGATCGTTCTTCGGGCCGCGGAAGATCGCCGGCAGATGCTGCATCAAGGAGAAATCGGGATAGAGCACACGCAACCGCGTGATGGCCGGCGGCGTCGTGCCGGGCGGCGTGGTGATCGCCATGCGCAGCCAGAGCCAGCGGTCTTGCGATTCGAACAGCGGGACCGCCGTGGGCTGATCCTTGGCGGTCGGCCCGGTGATCCGCTGCTCCTGCCCGGCCGGCGGGTCCAGGACTTCCCAGATCCGATCCTGCCGCGCCTGCTGCGTCAAGGCGCCGTCGGCCGCGATCCGCCGCACCCGCTCGGCGACATTGGCGTCATTGGTGCTGGCATAGGCGACGGCGAGCACGGCGCCGCGTGGCAGCTCGGTCGTAATTTCGGCGCGCAGCCAGCCGCGATCGTCGCCTAATGGCGGCGAGTCCAGCACGGGCGTCAGCAGCACGCTGTGGGATTCGCGCTGCCCGGAGGCTTCGCTGCTGTCGAGACGCCAGAGTCCGTCCGGGCGGGCCAACCAGAGCTTGCCGTCGCCGATGGCGATATCGATCCGATCCGCAGCATCGCCCTGCGGAAAGAGATCAGCCAGCGGACCTTCGATCAGATCCGCCGAAGCATCGAACACGCAGACCGTTGGCGCCGCCGATGCTTCGCGTCCCAGCAGCACGAAGCGCGTCCGGCCGTCGCCGGCGATCTGCTCCGCCGTCCAGGACGGACCGGCGACGCGGAGATCGAGCTTGCGCGGCGCGACGCGATCGTCGGCCTGCACCATCCAGATTGCCCGGCCGTCCGCCTGCAGCAGGATGAGGGTGGCGCCGCCGGCGACGGTGGTGAGTGCGCGCAGCGGACCGGACTCCGCCGGCGACTTGCGGTGGGCGCGGACCGTCCCATGGCAGTCGACCCGAACCAGCCGGTGGCTTCCATCCGCGAGCCGGGCGAGCAGCCATGCGCCCTCTTCGCCATCCGGTGCGATATCCAGCAGAACGGCGTCCGCGCCGAGATCGCCTGCCTGCAGCGACAGATCGAGCTGCAGCGTTTCGCGGCCGTAACGACGGAGCTGCGGCGGGCTTGCGGTGAAGGCCCAGAGCCAGTGGCGGTCGAGCAGCCAGCGCGGGCTGTCGCCGAGCGCGGCGTCGATCTCGAATGGTGCGGCGACCACGCCGAACGCATCGAGCTGCATCAAGCGCGGCGCCTGGCCGTGATCACCGGCAACGCGCCACAGCACGCCACCCAGATGATCCACCGCGATCGCCGTCGCGGGATGCGTGTCGATGCGCACTGGATGCAGACCGAAGCGTGTGGCGGGCACGAGGCTGCCATCGCGGCCGGGGTCGAAGCCATGGAGCAGGCAGGCGCGCCATTGCTCCGCGGTCGAGAATTGATAGGTTTTGATCGGGATCACGCTCATCGGCCGCCTCCCGGCGCCGCGCGCTTCACCACGATGTCTGCGGGCTCGATCGCCAGGCGCGGCAATCCGGTGACGCCGAGGGCGATCGAAGCGCCGCCGGTATCGCGGCCGGCGGCGAACAGCCGCAGCGCCTTGACCTGGGCCACGCCGGCAACCTTGCGCAGCCAGCCGGCGACGGACAAGGGCGCAAGATCGCGGCCGAGCGGCCATGCCTTGCCGCCAGGCATATCGGCCACCAGCGCCGTTTCGGCCTTCAGGGTCTCGATGGCGGCCTGCTGGACTGCGGCCGGATCCGCTTTCGGTGCCGCGATCAGCTCCGCCGTGATCCGGACATCGACATAGCGCGGCGCGATCACCATCAGCCGCTGGCCAAGCGGGAGATGCGGCGCGAGCCGCGCCCGGATCTCCTCCAGCCAATCGGCGGACTCACGCTGCGGCTGGTCGGCATCATGCGGACCGACTGCCAGCAGCACCCGCGTGCCCTGCGGATAGCGCCGGCCGATGGCCGCGGTCACGATTTCCTGGGCCCGCGTCACCTTGAGGTCGGCGCAGGATCGGGCGGCCTGCTCGAGATCCCCACGGTTGACGATCGGCCGCTGCCCGCGGAGGTCGGAGCGCGCGATCGATTGCAGCGCCGCCAGATCACGCGCGGCCTCGCCGCCGGCCGTCGGCTTGCTGTTCGTGCCGAACGCGACGTTCGTGCCCGCGATCTGCCAGGGGATCCGGGCCGGCAGATTGCCGCGCGCCCCGGCGCTGACCGGATAATGCAGCTGAATCGCGGCGCCCAGCTCCGGAATGGCGCCGTTGATGCCGTTGCCGAAACGTAGCGTCCGCGCGATCGGATCGAAGACAAAGGCCCGCGATCCCGGACCTTCCGTCGAGAGATCGGCGACCGCGCGCCAGTGCTTCCATTCCAGGCGCTCGGAGATCTGGACGTCGAGGTCCGGTTCGCCGGCGCCATAGCTGAGATCGGGGTTCTGCAGCTCGTAGACCTGGTCGGGACGACCGGTGCCGAACGCGCCGATCTCCTCGAAGGCAGTGCCGGCCTGTTCCACCGGCAGCACGTTGGCTGCGATGCGCTGCACACGGGGCGGCAGCAGGAAGGCGCCGGTGGCGCTCTCGATGATGAGCTCCCAGGCCGTGTCGACCGGCCGCGGGATGCGCAGCAGCAGCACGCCGCTGCGCGTCAGTCCGCGCGTCATGTCCTCGACCAGCTCGACCGGTCGCCGGCCGGCGCTGTCCTCCAGCATGGCGGCGAGGCGGACGGGACCGTGGGTTGCCGCCGGGGTGCCGCGGGCCGGATGCGCCGGCGCCGGATCGCCCGCCAGCTCGACGCCGATGCTGAGCGGCGTGGCATCCGACGCATTTCCGGCAAAGAGCGGGCCGGTGAACGCCAGAACCAGGCGGTCGCCGGGTGCGGGCGCAGGGCCGAAGGGCAGATAGCTGCCGCCGTCCTCGTTGTTGATCCGGATCCAGCTCGGCCGCCTGCCGTCGGCGAACTCGGAGCGGATGTCAACGAGTGCCGCGGGGGTAAGGCGGATGTCCCGCGCGATCCGGAAAGCCGGCGCCTGCATGTAGTCCGGCGTGATCGCCGTCGCCCTGGCGAGCACACCATCCGCAATCTGCAGCGGCGACCAGGGTCGCTCCGGATCGGGCCAGACCAGGCCTTTGGACGGACGCGGACCGCGCGCCTGCAAGCCCATCAGTCCCGCGTAGGCGGTGCGCTCGTCGCGGCGCATCCGCGACAGCGAATAGATCTGTGCCTCCGCGACCCAGGCCATCAGCTCGATCAGCATGATCCCCGGATCGTGGATGTTGTGGTCGGTCCAATCCGGCGCATAGGCGGGAATGAGCGAGCGGCCGAGCTCGGCCAGCGTCTCGAAGGTCGTATCGTCGAGCGGGAGGCGCAGGTCCTTCATGCCGGCACCATGTCGCTGTCGACGTTGAAGGAGATCCGGATGTCATCGCCGGTCAGCCGCAGCAGCTGGCCGGGCTTCAGGGCCGCGGGCAGCGAAATTCGCGCGTTGTCCTCGTCGGTCGTCGAGAACACGACATCGTCCACGCTTTCAAGCCCTTCGATCTCGATCAGGGCGGCGGCGATCTCCGCTTTGGACGGCACCGTGCCGAGGCGCCATCCGGTGCCGTCGAGACCGCCAGCGCCGGGATCGAGCAGCCCGACCAGCCGGCTGACGGCGTCCTGCGCGACCTTCGGGCTTTTCTCAACCGCGGCGACCGTCAGCCAGAGTTCGACGCGCAGCGGCACCGGATCGGGAGCCACCACTTGCAGCGCCGTCGCGGATCCCGCGCCGGGCGCGGCCAGCCCGGCGAGATGGTCGCGCAGCGTGCGGCGCAAGGCCCGATCGGGCAGCGGATCGGTGCCGCGGCAGGCGACGACCAGCTGCAGGCCGCCGCCGCGCGGCAGTGCTTTTGCCTGGCCGATCAGCGGCGAGAATTGGAGCGCGAGCGTCTCGAAATCGCGCAGGGTCAGCGCGCGCTCGCGCATGTTGAGATTGGCGGGCGCGAAGCGAATGGTGGTTGCCGCGTCCTGCGCGGAGGCGCCGCCGGCGGCGCCTTGGGGTGCGAACACGCGCTCGATTCCCGGAAGCGGCGTCACCAGGTTGAGCTGGCTCCAGGCCTGGACTCCGTTCGCCGCTGCATCGCCGACCTTCTGGTAGGACTCGGCCACGATGTTGTCCTGGCCGATCGGCGGGATCATCCCGCGCAGGCCGTCGCCGAAGGTGATCGTCCCGCTCTCGTCATCCAGGGAATAGACGCGGTCGTGCTTGCCATAATCCGCGACATTGGGCACTTCCTTCCAGAGCACCCACGGCCCCTTCCAGAAGTGCAGGTCCTTTTCGACATCCGTCCCATCGAGCCTCAGCTGATCGCTATCCTCGTCGCTCAAGGATTCGCGGATCCGAAGTTTGAGGCTGTCCTTGCGCACGGGCGGCCGCGCCAGGGTGATCTTCAGGTCCGGAGAGCCGTCGGATGAACCGAGCCGCTCGAAGGCCTGCGTCTCGGCGGCATTCGCCCAGGCGGCATTGAGGTGGATGGCCTGGATCTGGGGCCGCCATGCGGTCGTCACAACCGCGCCGGGCAGGAGCCGGAGCCAATAGCGCGTCTCTCCGAACAGGCGCATGCGTTCGGGGGACTGCGCCAGGTTGAAGGTGATCGTGCCGTTCTCGTTGAGGCCGCGGGTGCTGTCCTCGACGCCTTCGATCCGCTGGAATGCGCCATTGGCAAGCGCGTCGATGCGGAGCGGCTTGTCGACCAGACCTTCAACCTCCTTCACCAGGAACAGCAGGCTGATGGCGTTGCCCTGGAGCTCACCGTCGAAGCCGAGATAGATCGCGGGACCCGCACTGACGACGCTCGGTTCACGGCTCGCCGCGCCATTGCCGGGAGTCCAGGCGGCGCCGGTGGCGCAATCGATGCAGTCCGCGGCGGGCGGTTTCGCCTGGTCGGCGGATTTGCCGGCTGCCGCAAAGCTGTCCGCGCTGACCCGCGCCAACTCCCAGGCAAGCGGCATGAAATACCGCACGCTGGCATCCTTCGTGCGGTTGGCATCGGTCTGGTCGCGCAAGGTGCCGCCGTCCAACGTCATGACCTTGTCCGGCACGATCGCGCAGCAGAGCTGGTAGGCCAGATGGAACTCGGTGACATAAGGTGGCCGCAGGCTGTCGGTGTTGCGCTCGATTTCCTGGACCCCGTGGCCCTTGTCGGTGACTTTGACCGTCTCCTTGCCGAAATCACCGCTCACCAGGCGTGCCCGGATCCAGAAGTTGGTGCGCCCGGCGACATCGGTCGCCTGCATATCGGCAGGCACGCAGAAGGTGACGGTGCCGGAGGAGACGAAGGCGGCGGTGCGGTCGAGCACGCCCGGGATGCGCCACCAGCCGCTGCCGTTCCAGTACTCCCATGAAAGTTCCGGATTTCGCGGCGGCTCCGCCGATAGAACCTGCCAGTCCGGCACGCTCGAATAGGCGAGCCCATTGACTTTCGCACTCGGCGCTGCTGTCCCGTTCCACGCGGCGCTCAGCAGCACACGGTTCTTCGCCGGAACCACAACCTGAATCATCTGCGGGTCGGGGGAGAGACCCGACACGCTGATGCGCCCGTTGGCCAGCGCATTCACGATCACCGCAGCAACCCCGTCGGTGCTCAGCATGGGCAGCATCTGAACGGTCTTCGCTTGCTTATGCTTCACGCGCCGGTAGGAGAGTGCCGGCCCCGCCGGCAGGTCGGCGGTCGGTTCGAGCTCGGCGATCTGAGCCGATGCAGGCCCGGTCACCGTACTGACTTCGTAGATCCCCGCTTGGCTGCCATCGGTCACGTGCAAGAGATCATTTGGCCGCGTTTCCGTATCGGTGGCTTCGAGCGCGATCTTGTGATTCGTCTTGCGCGTGCCGTTCCGCGGAGTCGCATCGAGCACGTGATAGATCTCGATCGCCTGGGGATTTGGATTCGGCGCCCGCGGGCTCGTGAGCTCCAGAGCCCAGCCGTTGTTGGGCAGCGGCAGGATCATCTGGACGTCGAGGAACGGATCTGCAAGTCCGCCGGTCGTCAGCTCAAGGAGCAGCGGGCCTTCGTTCGACCAATCGGTGGCGTCGGTGAACACCGCGGCGTCGCTGAGCGCGGCGTCGGCCAAGGGTGCGATGCTTTCGGAACGCAGGCTCAAGATCCCGAGATCGCCGGTCACCGCGG
>Ga0102590_1004838_pt1 | contig 10982 bp, 11 predicted proteins | sample AraplaMF_Col_mMF_FD_76859 | JGI IMG/M metagenome (GOLD analysis project Ga0102590, IMG submission 76859) | Arabidopsis root microbial communities from the University of North Carolina, USA - plate scrape MF_Col_mMF | ecosystem: Host-associated > Plants > Roots > Endosphere | place: USA...
TACTTGTGCTATGGTATATCTAACCAAAAGGTATCGCTATGAAAAAGTATCTGATAAGCCTTGCCATCATCCTGGCGGGATCCTTACTTCCGGTGATGCTTAAAGCTCAGGACAAAAAAAGGATCATGGATGACAGCAAAGAAGCTAAAGCGGATTTTATTAAGACAGACAAATTGATGCAAAACCTTTTTGACCACAGTTACGGATATGCCATTTTCCCTAACGTAGGTAAAGGTGCCGTAGGTGTTGGCGGCGCAGCCGGTAACGGAGTTGTGTACGAAAAAGGGAAATTTATTGGTCTGGCGAAGATGCTCCAGGTAACCGCTGGTTTTCAGTTTGGCGGTCAGGCATACCGTGAAGTAGTATTTTTTGAGAATGAAGCGGCCTTGGACAATTTTAAGAACAACAAACTTAAATTTTCCGGCCAGGTTTCAGCGATCGCTGCTAAAGAAGGAGCGGCCGCCAATGTTAAATACCAGGAAGGCGTGCTGGTGTTCAGTCAGGGAAAAGGCGGGCTGATGCTTGAAGCCGCCATCGGTGGACAGAAGTTTACTTATGAGGGCGGTAAGTAACCTTCATGAGATCCGGTATGACGTGCTGTTGTTGGTTTATTAGAGCGATTAGCTCTTTGACCGGTAACAGCATGTCATATGTGTTTATTATTAGTTGTACTTCTATTTGTTAGCTGCGACGTTTCCTCTTTTCACATCGCATTCACTCCTGCATTTTATCCTTTCATACCTACTCCCCTGTTTTATATCTCCATTTTTCACATTTTTTCGCGAACTTCCTATAGCATATACTATCGTGACCTCAAAAGCAAATCTATGAAAGAGATTGTCAACTGTGCTGCCTACTCATGCGGACACCGGGTTGCCGATGTTGAGCTAAACGACATCCATGAAATCTTAAAAGATACCAGCCAGTTTGTATGGATAGGCCTGTATGAACCATCAGAAGATCTGCTCGAACGTGTACAGAGCGAATTTGGCCTGCATGACCTGGCTGTTGAAGATGCCCACAGAGCACACCAACGACCTAAAATAGAGCTATATGGAGACTCCCTCTTTATCGTCATGCGTACAGCGCAAATAAACAAGGAACGTTGCATTGAATTTGGAGAAACGCATTTCTTTGTAGGGCCCAATTTTATTGTGGTTGTCCGGCATGGCTCTTCTATACCTTACACAGATGTCAGGCTCCGTTGCGAAACAATGCCTGATTTATTATGTAAAGGGCAAGGTTTTGTTTTATATGCTATCATGGATTTTATTGTAGACATGTACTTCCCGGTAGTAGAGGAACTGGAAGTTGAACTGGAAGAGATCGAAGACAAGATCTTTAAAGAAAGGCCCAGCCGTGAAACAACAGAGCTGATATATAATTTAAAGAGGGAGCTCCTGGAGGTAAAGCGGGCTGTATCGCCGCTAATAGATATCTGCAATCGCCTGATGAAATTCGATATCAAAGGAATATCCCAGGACACCCAGCCTTACTTTCGTGACATCTATGATCATGTGCTAAGGATCAATGAAATGGTAGATAATACCAGGGAATTATTAAACACGGCCCTGGATGCAAATTTTTCCCTGATCTCCATATCGCAGAACGATACCTCCAAGAAATTCGCAGCCTGGGCAGCCATCATTGCCGTACCTACCATGGTGGCCGGATTTTACGGCATGAATTTCAAATTTATGCCTGAGCTGGAATGGCATTGGGGTTATCCCCTGGTAGTCACATCTACCCTCACCGTTTGCGCAGTTGTTTACTATTACTTCCGGCGCTCCGGCTGGTTATAGCTGCGTTAATATTGCCGAACAGTAATATGTACAAGAAAAGCCATTTTTTTGACATGAAGCGGGAATGTAAAAATGGCTATGTTTGATATACAATACAAATAATTGAACAAACACCCCTAAACAAAAAAAGAAATGGCAAAATCAAAAACTATTATACTCATCCACGGAAATTTCGTGAACAACAGCACCTGGACGGAATGGAAACAGTATTATGAACAAAAAGGGTATAAAGTTTATACGCCTGTAAACCCCGGACATGACGGCATTCCATCAGAACTGAGAAAAAAGGTGCACCCGGACTTAACGAGAACAGGATTTATAGACGTTGTAAACAATATTGCTAAGCTGATTGACAGCTTGCCTGAAAAGCCCTTGATTATCGGGCATTCTATGGCCGGGATGGCGGTGATGAAACTTGTTGAATTAGGGAAAGCCGCGGCTGGGGCAAGCATAGACGGCGCACCGCCTAAAAACGTTTTTCCTCCATTTCAGACACTTAAAACCGTTCTTCCAGCCTTTGGCTTCTTTTCATCTGCCAAATACTTTATGGGTAGCCGCAAATGGTATGATTATGCATTTTTCAATACCATTCCTGATACTGAAAAAGCAATTGCCTTTGAAAAATATGCTGTACCGGAAAGCTATAAAGTAAGCCGCCAACTGGTTTTAAATGCTTATTCAAATATAGATTTCAAAAAGCCTCATGTACCTATATTATTTATAGGCGGCGCCAACGACCATATATTTCCATCCAGCCTTACTAAAACCATTGCCGGAAAATATAAAGACCCCAACAGTAAAGTTGATGTTAAGATATTTGAAGGAAAAAGTCATTTTATCTGTGGAGAAAAAGGCTGGGAAAGTGTAGCTGATTATATCCTGCAATGGTATGAAAAACTATAGCTTCTTAAAATCCGGACATCCGGCGTTCATAATCGGACAACAGACTGATTAACCTGAATACTTAACTCATTATTTATTAAGGTGCTGTAGCCTGACTACCACATTGGCAAACTATTTGGAATAATCAGCATCGTTAAATCCGGATGGTTCATATGTCAGGAAAAACCAGTGCTGCCTTATTCACAGCACTCTTACTAATATCGGTTATATACACCCGGCGCCTAAGCGCTGTTCCCTACAGGATTGGCCAGGACACGCACCCTGGTCTGCCTTTAAATGACACGGGTACCTTCAGCAAGGATATAGAAGATTATTACCAATTGCTGCACCTGCCAGGATTAGTTGTTGGCATTGCTCTTGGCGATAACCTTATCTTTTTCAAAGGTATGGGTACAGCTAATCCTTTAACCAAGGAGCTGCTCACTGCAGATCACATTTTCCCCATCGCTTCAGTTACCAAATCTTTCACTGCCGTTGCGCTTAAGCAAATGGAAGGAGAAGGAAAATTATCGCTGAATGATCCTATTTCAAAATATCCCAACCAATACTTTACCGTTAGCAGGTGGAACCAGCAAACAACACTTGGACAGCTGATAAGTCAGACTTCCGAAAGTAATCCACCTGGCTCCCAGTTTATTTACAATGGCAGTAAATACAATATAGTGTTCAACGCATTTTGCGCCATTAATAAAACAAAGGCCCCAAATGATATGACCCGTCCATTTACCGAAGAGATACAGCGACGGATATTAACACCCTTGAAGATGGAGCACACCCTACTCCGATTTTCAGAAAGTGAGCATGGATCTTTAAAAAAATGGATGGGGCCTGTTTACAGCCTAAATGAAGCCAATGGTAAATTCACGCCACTTGATGTTAAGCTCAGTGACATGCAAAGCGGTCCAGGATTTGGGATGATGAGTTCTGTTAATGATCTTGTAAGATACTCGGCGGCGCTTGGCCAAAATAAATTATTGACGGCTTTGCAATACAAGCAAGTCACCGCTCCTTTTTATCCCGGTAGTCCTTATGGCATGGGCTGGTTCAGTACTAATTTCGAAGGAACAGAACTGCATTGGGCTTATGGATATGGAGGAAATGACGCCGCCCTTTTGCTGCGGGTACCTTCCAAAGATCTCACGCTTGTCATTCTCTCACCCTGTTCGCTGCCATCAGCTGCAACAAGACTGGGTTATGGAAATCCATTTAACGCAATGCTGGTATGCTCCTTCTTTAGAAATTTTGTCCAAAATGGACAAAGGGGATTGCGGCTTGCTATAGAGGAACAATTTGCTAAAGCAACAACCCTGGCATTTTTACCTGCTTCATTACATCACGATACATTGGAAGCTGCAAATCTTCTACAAGGGCTGATGAAGGAATTTCCATCGGATCCAATATGGCAAACACCAACAGCATTTGAACTCGTGGGCAGATCATCAAATCCGCGAGTTTTACAATTTGGATTAAAGATGTCGGATCAATATCTCAGGTCCGAAAAATTACACCCGGCAAAGGCATGGTACGCAGGTCTTATTTATCAGAAAAGTGGAAAACCCCAAAAGGCAGAAGCCTGCTTTGAATCGCTCGCCACGGGCGATCAATATGCTGAACAGGGCTACAAGTTCGACGCAATGATGGAACTTGTTAAACGATATGGTTCTGGCAAAGAACAACGTTCCAGGCAAATACTTCAAAACCTGATCCGCTTTAAAGAATATGTTAGCGCAAATGATCAGCAGTATAAGGAGGCAAAAGAAATGCTCAAGCAGCTGGAAGGGACTAACCAAAGGCAGCAGTAGCATCTTATAAAAATTTTCGGTAATATTGTCATTTTACCTATGCTACGAGTTACCCTGCGTTTTCTACCGTTTTTGCTGTTATTATCTGCTTCATCTGCTTTAGGGCAAACGCCGTTACCGGGTCCAAACCGGGTTTACCGTCCAGATGAGCTGAAAGCTGATTTGCGATTCCTGAGAAAAAAATTAACTACCATACACCCGGGACTTTACCGTTATACTACAAAACCAGCCTTTGACATTTTTTTCGACAGCCTTTACAATTCGGTTAATAAACCCATCGATGAACAGGAATTCTTAAGTTTAATTACCTTACTGCATCCTAAGGTTGGTGACGGACACACGATGTTTTTGCCCAGTGACGCGTCAACTGATTATAATAGTAGCAAGGGCAGATTTTTCCCTTTCTCGTTGACTTACACAGGTGGAAGGCTGTATGTTGTTGAAAACTGCTCATCTGATACCAGCATTGAAAAAGGAGAAGAGATTGTAAGCATTAATGGAGAAGGTACTTCGGCTGTCATATCGCAGCTATTGGCAAGGCAAATCAGGGACGGATATAACCAAACTTACCCCATTTGGATACTGAATCACTATTTCGCTGCCTACTATAGTTTTGTTTATGGCAGACCTTCGCAATTCTCCCTGGAACTGAAAAACAAAAAAGGTGAGCTTAGAAAAGAGCAGATAACGGCCTTAACAAAGGACAGTATCAGGTTCTTCCGGCAGATCCGCTATCCCACCACTGCATACCCAGGCATTTCTGTGGACGAAACTCAGGATGGAACAACTGCCATCCTTACAATTAAAAGTTTCGATCCTGATCTGCTCGAATCAGTTTATAAGCAAGATTATAAGCGTACACTAGACAGCATCTTTATAAGGTTAAACCGCCATCGGACCACAAATCTTATCCTGGACCTACGCGATAACCAGGGAGGAGATTTTGAACCCGGACGCTACCTCTTATCCTATTTGCTGATTAATCCTGCCCTTTACTTATTAAATGGAAAAGAGTCGAGATTAATACAACCCAAAATCAATCATTTTACCGAAAGATTGTTTGTGCTCATTAATGGCGGCAGTTTTTCCAATACTGCAATAGTAACCGCCTGCCTGGAAAGAGATAAAAGAGCGGTTTTTATAGGGGAAGAAACTGGTGGAAATAAGCATATCATTAGTGGAGAACCTACCGAAGTAGTATTACCTAAAACCCGGATAAGAGGCTTTATTTCCACGACCACATTTCGGATCACGGCCGGCGATGATGAGGGCCATGGGGTTTTGCCTACCTATCCCGTCCTCCCCGCTATAGCGGATGTTCTGACTGGAATAGATATGGCAAAGGCGCTTGCACTAAAGCTTATTTCGGAACACTAGCAGATATTTACTTCACTCCTTTCCACCATTCTTCAAATACCTGTTTATCATCGCGCAAATCCACCAGCTGACCTATCATAGGAGTAGCCAGGGGAATGTCTGCAATTGCCTTTATTCTTCGTAAGGGCTCATCCCAGGGATGATTACCCAGTGTGAACTTGGAGGAATGCACTGGCAGTAATCTTTGTGCCTTCAGGTCCTTTGCCGCCTGCAATACTTCTTCCGGCTGCATGTGAATGTACTTCCATGCAAGGTCGTACTGGCCATTTTCAAGAATGGCAAAATCCATTGGCCCGAATTTCTTCCCTATCTCCGCAAAGTGAGTATCATAACCACTATCACCTCCTATATAGATCTTCATAGCAGGCGTTTGCAATACATAAGACTGCCAAAGTGTATTATTCCGGGCAAAGGTCCTCCCTGAAAAATGACGGGTAGGGGCTGTATGTACAACAAAGCCTTCGCCCAGGTCCACATCCTGCCACCAATCCGTTTCTATGATCTGATCAGGCGTATAGCCCCACCTTTCGAAATGCCCTCCTACCCCTAATCCGCAGATCACTTTACCAACCTTGCCCTTTAGTGCCAGGATGGTCTTATAATCCAGGTGATCATAGTGGTCGTGCGATATAAACAGGTAATCTATTGCCGGAAAATCATCAACAGTATAAATGTCAGCACCATTGAATGACTTGGTTCCTCCGGGTATCGGTGAGGCACTGCCCGAAAACACAGGATCTGCCAGGAAGCGTTTTCCTCCTGCCTGAATAAAATAAGACGAATGGCCAAACCAGACCAGCACATCCTGCTGTGGCGCAAGCGCCAGGAGATCAGTTTTCAAAGAGGGCAATGAATCTATGGGACGTAAACGCGGGTGTTTTTTGAATATAAAATCATATATAACGCCTCCCATGCTGTACCCCTCTGAAAGTGACGGCGTATGATGGATGTTCTGGAACTGGCCGTCTTTGTAATGAGGCGATTGTTTGATTTGCTCTAATCTCTTTCCTGCGGGCTTTTCCCCGAATAGTGGATGTCTCATATATATTAACACAGTAATTATAAATAACACAAGTACAACAAGTGCTACTTTCAGGCATTTTAATATTATCCTGATTAATTTCTTCATATTGGTATGTTGACGAATGGGATTGGGGGATATTTTAACAGCGTAAAAAATATTTTTCTCCAGGGAGGTAATGGGGTGGGCAACAAATATCAGTTCAGCGTAATCTTTTTATTTACAGGCATTTAAAATAAATCACTTAATGGAAATAACTTCCTTAAGCGGAATAGTTTATTTACCAATATCCTCATTCCAAAGTTCCGGATGTTTCAGGATGAACTGTTGCATCATATCAATACATTCCTGGTTGTTTTGTACAGTCACTTCAACATTATTTGCTTTAAGCAGGTCTTCTGCACCCATGAAGGTTTGATTCTCACCGATCACGACCTTTGGAATGCCATATAACAATATAGCGCCGGTGCACATCGGACAAGGAGATAATGTTGTGTACAATGTACAGTCTTTATAAGTCGCTGCTGTGAGCCTTCCGGCGTTTTCGAGTGCGTCCATTTCTCCGTGCAGGATAACACTGCCTTTTTGCACTCGTCGATTATGTCCGCGTCCGATGATGTTGCCTTTGTAGACTAATACAGATCCTATGGGGATACCTCCTTCGTTAATGCCCATTAATGCTTCTTCGATGGCGGCTGTCATAAAATCGGTCATAATATTATGGTTTAAAGTGTTTAGCGAATCTAGCGATTTAAGAATGATTATCAAATAAGATGGCACGGCCGCTACCAGCGGCAGGCATAGGTTTATAAATGCTGTTCTCCTGAGACGGTAAGTGTCTGCTATTATTAAAGCTCATCACGTTGACAAATAGAGCTCAAAAGAGCGACTTTTGAGCTCTATTTGACGCTTAAATGAGCTTCAAATTACTTTAGTTTCAATTTTTAATCCAGCGCTAACTTGCTTTATTTATATACTTACCGCTGATTATAACATTATATTTGGCGCTAACTGGTATTTTTACTATACTTGCAGCTGATTATAATTTAAGCCATGGAACTAATAGCTGGCCGGAAAGACGAACAACTGCTTCTGAATCAGCTCATTACAAGTGATAAGCCGGAATTTTTAGCCGTTTATGGGCGGAGGAGGGTAGGTAAAACCTTTTTGGTACGTCAGGTCTATCAAAAACAAATCGTGTTTCAGATGACCGGTATTGCAAGTGCTAATATGTCGCAGCAATTAGCTAATTTTTTTTCCGTTCTTAAAGACCTTGATAATAGTCTTTCTCCAGATTCCTTACCGAAAAATTGGTTTGAAGCGTTTAGCTTGCTCAAAAACTACCTCCTAAAATTGAAGGCTCCCAAAAAGGTAATTTTTTTTGATGAGTTGCCCTGGATAGATACTCCCCGCTCCAACTTTCTCTCAGCTTTGGAACATTTTTGGAATTCCTGGGCCTCGGGCAGGGCCGATATCATCCTTGTAGTCTGTGGTTCAGCGGCATCTTGGATGATTAATAAATTAATAAATAACAGAGGTGGATTGTATAATCGCGTTACTCAAAGAATCCGTTTGTTGCCTTTTACACTCCAGGAAACCGAAAACTTCTTTCACAACAATCAAATCAAGCTGGATCGTTACCAGATTCTTCAGTTATATATGGCATTCGGCGGAATCCCCTTCTACCTGAATGAAATCAAGCCAGGAAAGAGCGCATTTCAGGAAATAGACCGTCTTGCATTTTCCAAAAATGGTATGATGGTGACGGAATACGAAAATCTGTATCGTTCTTTATTCAATCATGCCGACCGGCATATCAATATTATTGAAACCCTTGCCAAAAAAAACAAGGGGCTTACCCGGGAAGAAATCGTAACTATGAGCGGCATTAATGATGGAGGCACATTAACAACCGTCCTCAGGGAATTAGAAGAGAGTGGTTTTATAAGTAAAAGTTATCCGTTTGGCAAAAAGATAAGAGACAGCATTTACAGGCTTACCGATCAGTACTCATTATTTTATCTGAAATTCATTAAAGATCAGAAACAATCCGGGGCGGGGTCCTGGCTAAACCGGATTGACAATCCTGTTTGGCGTGCCTGGAGCGGATATGCATATGAAAGTATATGCCTTCAACATATTCCTGCCATCAAGAAAGCGTTAGGTATTAACGCAGTATACACTGAAGAATCGTCATGGATTGATAAAGCCAAAAGCGTTCAAATAGATCTTCTGATCGATAGAAGGGATCATGTAATCAATCTTTGCGAGGTAAAATTTACCCAAAACCCATTCAGGCTTTCAAAGGCATATAAGGAAGAGCTTGAAAAAAAATTATTCGTCTTCAAAGAGGAAACACAAACGCGGAAGAGTGTTTTTCCAACCCTCATAACTACTTATGGTCTTGAAGAAAATATCCATTCACTTGGTTTTATTCAAAACTCGATTACAATGGATGCCCTTTTTGAAGTGGGATAAGCAGGACCGCCACGTCAATTAAAAGAATTTACAAAAAATGCAGAAAAAATAAGTTAGGAATAATTGATGTACCAAATTCGATGCATCTATTTATCCGGAAGATAGGCAACTAGGTATTTGCACGATCTCATACAATTTGGCCGCAAGAAACCTCGTAGTTTCTCCAGGGTCTAGCTCAGTTACAAGCTGAGACCAACCTGCGCTTAGCACTGCACACAATCGGACAAATTATGGGGCCCCATAACCATCCGCTCTTCTCCTACAAAAACTTCCTATCCTTCTCCTCTATCGCCAGATCATTAATCGATGCATACCTTCTTTGCATCAAACCATTTTCATCAAACTCCCATTGCTCATTCCCATAAGACCGGAACCAATTCCCCTCCTTATCATGCCATTCATACTCAAACCTCACACTAATACGGTTATCCGTATACGCCCACAACTCTTTCTTCAGCTTATAATCCAGCTCCTTCTCCCATTTCTTCGTCAAAAAAGCAATCACCTCCTGCCGACCGTTCACAAACTGATCCCGGTTCCGCCATTCCGTATCTACCGTATAAGCCAGGGCTACTTTTTGCGGGTCCCGTGTATTCCATGCGTCTTCCGCCTTTTGTACTTTCTGCAGGGCAGTTTCCAATGTAAAAGGCGGTAAAGGATGTCTCTGTTCCATAAAATTTGATTTTAAAGGTGAGTGAAATACAAAATATAATACAGACCGATCTGTCTATAAATATCTATACAATTTCGATGACCAATTCTTAATTACTTAACAAAGGTAGGAAACTAATTTCAATAAACAGACAGATCGGTCTGTTTATTTTATTTATTTCTCGAGAAAGGCCAATCACCACCACGCATTTTCCCTTGCCCACAATCGCTCACTTTAGCCTACATTGCAATATTAAATCGGAGCGCAAAACGAAAAAAATAGGATGGCGGTTTTGGCGGAAATGGCGTAAATGACCAGCAATTGATAAGTGATTAACGGCAACCCGCAATCTTTTTCTGCCCTGCTGCTCCTTCAATACCCCTATAAAAGCCCTTTTTTTCCCGCTGAAACCCCTATGAAACTCCGGTGAAACACCACCCCCTATTTCAGTCGTAATATTGCGATTAGCATAATAAAGGTGTTGCGCTATAATATTTCTTACAGCTATCTTCGCCTGACAGCTTTGCTGCACCAGATCGAAGAAATTCAAATGCAGATCGAAGAAATTCAATGCCAGCTGACAGGACTGTGTCGTAAGATGGATTCCAGATATCGTCAGCAGGCAGCCGGGCATCGCTATATGACAGCGCTGTATCGTGAGCGGATACCTCAGCGTCGTAACATGGCTCCCGGATGCCGTCAGCTAACAGGAAGGCGTCGTAAGATGGTTCCCGGATGTCACCACCTGACAGGATTTCCGTGTAAGACAATAGAATGAAAACATAAGACCACTGAAATGCTCCTCCACCTGACAGATGTACCGTACAAGACAACAGATTAACTCAACAACCCGCTCACTATCTTCCTCGCCTCCACCACCGGCCACTGATTCCGGAACAACTGGCTCTCCACCATCGCAGATTCAAACAGTAAATACACCTGGTCTT
>Ga0102590_1004842_pt1 | contig 10975 bp, 9 predicted proteins | sample AraplaMF_Col_mMF_FD_76859 | JGI IMG/M metagenome (GOLD analysis project Ga0102590, IMG submission 76859) | Arabidopsis root microbial communities from the University of North Carolina, USA - plate scrape MF_Col_mMF | ecosystem: Host-associated > Plants > Roots > Endosphere | place: USA...
ACACCAAGGAGCTGACGCCGCGCGCGCTCGAACTCGGCCGCGACGTCAAGAACACCGCCTATATGCTGCCCTACGGCTTCTATCTCAGGGCGATGTTCTACAACAAGAAGCTGCTTTCGGAAGCCGGCGTCGCCGCGCCGCCGAAGACGATGGAAGAGTTCACCGCCGCTTCGGAAAAGGTTTCCAAACTGTCCGGCAAATACGGCTACTGCATGCGCGGCGGACCGGGCGGCCTCAACGGCTGGATGATCTTTGCCGCCTCGATGGCCGGCTCGAACAAATACTTCAACGACGACGGCACCTCGACGATGAATAGCCCCGGCTGGGCCAAGGGCATCGAATGGATGGTCGATCTCTACAAGAAGGGCTATGCGCCGAAGGACAGCGTCAACTGGGGCTTCAACGAAGTCGTCGCCGGCTTCTATTCCGGCACCTGCGCTTTCCTCGACCAGGATCCGGATGCGCTGATCGCCATCGCCGAACGCATGAACAAGGACGATTTCGGCGTCATGCCGCTGCCGAAGGGTCCCGACGGCAAGTCCTTCCCGACGATCGGCTATGGTGGCTGGTCGATGTTCACGACCAGCGGCAACAAGGATCTCTCCTGGAAGCTGATCGCCACCCTCGAAGGGCCGGAAGGCAATATCGAGTGGAACAAGCGTATCGGCGCCCTGCCGGCCTATACGGCGGCCGAGAAGGATCCCTTCTATGCCGGTGACCAGTTCAAGGGCTGGTTCGAGGAGCTGGCGGACCCGAACACGGTACCAACAGTCATGCCGACCTATCTCGAGGAATTCGCCTTCTTCAAGGATTCGCTGGCGATCAAGACCTCGCAGCAGGCATTGCTCGGCGATATCTCGGCAAAGGATCTGGCCGACCAGTGGGCGGAATATCTCACCAAGGCACAGCAAAAGTTCCTCGCCAAGAAATAAGCAACGGACTGACGGCGGCGGCCTTTCGAGACGGGGCTGCCGCCGCTTTTTTGATGACACAGACGGCGCATGAACGCCGCCAATGGGAACTTCTGGCTGATGACCATTTCCGCCGATATGCTCGACATGCGTCGCGACCGCAGGCCATGGCTGCGTCGCGTTGCCGATGCTTCGGAGCCCTATCTCTACAGCGCGCCGTCGCTGATCCTGATCATTGCGGTGATGCTGGTGCCGCTGACGGTCGGCATTTCCTACGCCTTCCGCGATATCCAGCTGCTCAATCCGTTTTCCGGCGGCTTCATCGGGCTCGATCATTTCCGCGAGCTTGCCGGCGATGCCGCCTTCTACGGGGCGCTGCGGAACACGCTCTGGTGGACCGGCGCCTCCGTCGTCCTGCAATTCGTCTTCGGGCTGATCCTGGCGCTGCTGCTCGACAAACCGTTCAAGGGCCGGGCAATCGCGCAGGCGCTGGTTTTCCTGCCTTGGGCCGTGCCGTCCTTTCTCGCCGGCCTCAACTGGGCCTGGCTGTTCAACCCGGTCATCGGGCCGATCCCGCACTGGCTCTTCGCCCTCGGGCTGATGCATGAGCCGGGCAATATCCTTTCTGATCCCAATTATGCGATGTGGGGGCCGATCGTTGCCAATGTCTGGTGGGGCATTCCGTTCTTCGCCATTACGCTTCTTGCCGCCTTGCAGGCGATCCCGCGCGATCTCTATGAGGCGGCATCGATCGACGGCGCCGGCTGGTTCCAGCGCTTCCGCTCGATCACGCTGCCGTTTCTGGCGCCAACGATCGCCATCACCGTGCTGCTGCGTACCGTGTGGATTTCCAATTTCGCCGATCTCATCGTCGTCATGACCAATGGCGGGCCGGCTGACCGGACGCAGATCGTCGCCAGCTACATCTTCACGACAGCCTTCAGGCGGCTCGACTTCGGCTATGCCTCGGCGATCGCGCTGGTGCTGCTCGTGCTGCTGCTTGCCTATTCGATGCTGATCATCCTGCTCCGGCAGACGCTGCTGAACAAGGATTGAGGCCATGAGACGATCCGTCATTCCTACCATCGCACACCGTGTGGCGATCCTCTGCTACATCGCCTTCGCACTCTTTCCGCTGTTCTGGCTGCTCAAGGTCTCGGTGACGCCGAACGACCTGCTCTATAGCGAAGGCGTGCGAATGTGGCCGTCGCGCACGACATGGGATCACTATGCCTTCGTGCTGCGCCACAGCGCCTTTCCGACCTTCTTCAAGAACAGCCTGATCGTCTCGGCGTCGACGGCAGTGACTGTGACGATCTGCGCCTCGCTGTCCGGCTACGCGCTGTCGCGTTTCAATTTCCGGGCAAAATACTGGATCGTCGCTCTGATGCTGCTGACCCAGATGTTTCCGCTGGTCATGCTGGTCGCGCCGATCTTCAAGATCCTGTCGCCTTTGCATCTGACCAACAGCCTGACCGGGCTCGTCATCGTCTACACCGCCTTCAACGTTCCTTTCGCCACCTTCCTGATGCAGTCCTTCTTCGACGGCATCCCGAGGGATCTCGAAGAGGCGGCGAAGATCGACGGGGCGACGCAGTTCACGGCGTTTCGCCAGATCATCCTACCGCTGACGCTGCCGGGGATCGCCGCCACCCTCGGCTTCGTTTTCACTGCCGCCTGGAGCGAGTTGCTCTTCGCGCTGATGCTGATCAACGGCAATGACGCGGCAACCTTCCCCGTCGGCCTTCTCACCTTCGTTTCGAAATTCTCGGTGGATTTCGGGCAGATGATGGCGGCGGGCGTCATGGCGCTCATTCCGGCCGGCCTCTTCTTCCTGCTCATCCAGCGCTATCTCGTCCAGGGCCTGACGGCCGGCGCGGTCAAGGGTTAAACACATGGCATCGATCGATATCCAGAATATCCGCAAAGCCTATGGCCATGTGCAGGTGCTGCACGGCGTCGACCTCGAAATCCATGACGGCGAATTCGTCGTGCTCGTCGGCCCGTCCGGCTGCGGCAAGTCCACACTGCTGCGCATGATCGCCGGGCTGGAGGAGGTCACATCAGGTGAGATCCGCATCGCCGGGGTCAGGGTGAACGAGCTGCATCCCAAGGACCGCGATATCGCCATGGTGTTTCAGTCCTATGCGCTTTACCCGCATATGAACGTCGCAGGCAATATGAGCTACAGCCTCAGGCTCCGGAAGGTGGCAAAGGAGAAGATTGCAAGCGCGGTCGCCGCGGCCGCCGCCAAGCTCGGCCTCGATCCACTGCTCGAACGAAGGCCGAAGGCGCTTTCCGGCGGCCAGCGCCAGCGCGTCGCCATGGGCCGCGCCATCGTGCGCCAGCCGAAGGCCTTCCTGTTCGACGAACCGCTGTCGAACCTCGATGCGCGCCTGCGCGAACAGATGCGCGCCGAAATCAAGAAACTGCATGGCGACCTGAAAGCGACCTCGATCTACGTGACCCACGACCAGATCGAGGCAATGACGCTGGCGGACCGGATCGTCGCCATGCATGGCGGAGTGGTCCAGCAGGTCGGCAGTCCCCTAGAACTCTACGACCGCCCCGCCAATCTCTTTGTTGCCGGCTTCATCGGCTCGCCGGGGATGAATTTCCTCGAAGCCAGCTATGATGCCGGCGGCGTGAGGCTGAAGGACGGCACGATCGTGGCGCTTGCAAAGCGTTTGCCGCTTGTCGACGGCGCTAAGGTGACGCTCGGCATCCGGCCGGAGCATGTGCTGATGAGCGACGGCGGGGCGGGGCTGGCCGCGGATGTGGAACTCGTCGAACCGACAGGCTTCGGCATCATCCTGCACCTTGCCCTGCATGGGCTGCCGTTCAAGATCTTCACGCTGAACCGCGACGCGCTGAAGGCAGGTCCGAAGGTCAATGTGGCCTTCCCGGCCCAGTATCTGCATGTGTTCGACGCCGAGGGAAAACGCGTCGATTGAACAGCACAGCCGGTGGCCCGTTGCTATCGGTTTTGGCATACTCTCTTCGGCGGGGGCGGGGAGGCATAACATGCTCGTTGCGCAGATATCCGATATCCATGCGGGGCCGGACCTTTCGTCGCTCCAGACGCTGGAGCTGGCGATAGGCTGGCTGAAGACGTTCCGCCCGGATGCGCTTGTTCTCACGGGAGATCTGGTGGACGACGGATGGCGGCAAGGCTATCGCCTGGTCGCCGAAAGCCTGCGGTCGCTGGACTGCCCTGTCCACCTGTTGCCGGGCAACGGTGACGATGTGCAATTGATGCGCTCCGAACTTGCCGCCGTCGGCACATGGATCAATGCGACGGGACCGATGCATTTCCGGACAGCCGTCGATGGGCTGACCCTCCTCGGTGTCGATGTGACCGTCGCCGGTCAGAGCTACGGTGACGTCCTGCCGCATCTGCCGTGGCTGATGAGCGCGCTTGGCGACCTGACGACGCCCGCCCTTCTGTTCATGCATCAGCCGCCATTCAGGATCGGCATCGAGGCGCTGGACCAGGTCGGATGCCGGAACGACAGTCCGCTTCTCAGTACCCTGGAGACGATGCATAGGCTGCCGTTGGCGATTCTCTGCGGCCATGTCCACCGACCTGCATTTGGTCGGCTGGGAATGATCCCTGTCCAGACCTGCGGCTCCCTCTGCCCACCCAATCCGCTTCTGTTAGAAGGACGGGCCGATCTTCCGGTGATCGACGCTCCGTCCTTCCTCGTGCACCAAGTTAGCGACAGCGGCCTGGTTTCCCATGTGGTATCGATTCCGGCATCCGATGGCGGCGCATGAAATGGATTGAATGGGAAACCCTCCCGAACTGCGAGCGGAAAAATCTTTTGTCGCATCGCCCATGAGGGCTATATCCTCTGCGTGATCTTGCTGCTGGAATGGATGCTATGACCGACACTGTTCTCGACCGCTTTCTCCGTTATGTCGTTATCGATACGCAATCCGACCCCGCCTCGTCGACGCAACCGACCACCGGCAAGCAGAAGGATCTCGGACGGGTTCTGGTCGATGAACTGCTGAAGATCGGTCTTGCGGACGCACGTCTCGATGAACACGGCTATGTCTACGCGACCATTCCGGCCAATAGCGACAAGACGGTGCCGGTCATCTGTTTCTGCTCGCACATGGATACGGCGCCTGATTTCAGCGGCACGAATGTCAAGCCGCAGATCGTCGGGAATTATGCCGGCGGGGATATCAAGCTTGCCGGCGACACGGGCCGGGTGATCCGCGTCAGCGATCATCCTGAACTGCAGAACCAGATCGGCAACGATATCGTCACGACCGATGGAACGACATTGCTCGGCGCCGACGACAAGGCGGGACTGGCTGAGATCATGACCGCGGCCCAAATCCTCGTCGACAATCCTGATATCAAGCACGGGACGATCAAGATCCTGTTCACACCCGACGAGGAAGTCGGGCGCGGCGTCAACAAGGTCGACCTGAAGAAGCTGGGTGCCGACTTCGCCTATACGATGGACGGAGAGACGGCCGGCCATATCGAGGACGAGACTTTCTCGGCCGACGGCGTCGAGATCAGCGTTTCAGGTGTGGCAATCCATCCTGGCTTCGCCAAGGACCGCATGGAAAACGCCATCAAGATCGCAGGCGCCATCATCGACCGGCTGCCGAGGGATATTGCCCCCGAGACCACGGAAGGCCAGCAGGGTTTCATCCATCCCACCGGCGTGACCGGCTCGATGGAGAAGGCGTCGCTGAGCTTCATCATCCGTGACTTCACCGAAAAGGGGCTCACGGAAAAGGAAACGATGCTCGAAGCCATCGTCAAGGACGCGATATCAGCCTATCCTGGCTCGACCTATCATTTCCAGGTGAAGGAACAGTATCGCAACATGAAGGTGGTGCTCGATCGTCACCCGGAGATCGTCGAGAACGCTATCGAGGCGGTGCGCCGGGCCGGCATGACGCCGGTGCGTGGCAGCATTCGCGGCGGCACGGATGGCTCGCGCCTTTCCTTCATGGGACTGCCGTGCCCGAACATCTTCGCCGGCGGCCATGCCTTCCACTCGCCGCTCGAATGGGTGAGCCGCCAGGACATGGAAAAGGCCGTCAAAACGATTGTGGAACTGGCAAAGGTCTGGGAAGAGCGCGCCTAGGCGCTCTTTCACCTAACTCTTAAACCGAAAGTGCGGTTTAACCGCCGTTCGCCGGAAGGCTTTCACGCAGCATCACGCTGTCATAGGCGGGGCGGGGAATAGGGATCGCAATGGGCATTCCCGGCTCGGGCTCGACCGATGTTACCGGCAATGTTTCCGGCGCGGTCACCGGCGCAGTTATCCGCATCTGCCCCGTGCTCGCCGTCGCCATGGGATCCGGCGCCGGCAGAGGAACGGGAACCGCCGAGGGAATCAGTGCCTCGAATTGCGGCGGCAGCATGCTTTCGCCGGGCACATAGTTCATCGCCACCTCGTAGGAGGGCAGCGGCGGCGGCGTTTCAAGCGTGCCGTTGGCGTCGCGCTTCTCGTAGAAGGCGTTGCCGCCGGCGACCGTCACATAGTGCATGTTGTCGTAAGGGAATTTCAGCCCATCGGTGTGGAAGAACATCGCGTCCTTCACCGCGGGATGGCGTGCGCCCTTGATAAGGATCGCATCGGCTGCGCTAGCAAGCTCAGTTTCCGCCTGCGGTTTGACTTCGCGCGTCATCACGCCGGGCGCGAACTGCCTTTTCTGGGCCACGACGCCGCAGATCGACGGGGGATAGGCGCCGGAGGTGAGCCGGTTCATGACAACGGTCCCGACCGCCATGTAACCGTCCTCGTCCGAATGCTGCGATTCGAAATACATCGCGCGCTGCAGGCATTCACGATCCTTGGCGGTGTAGTTGAAGGTGACCTTCGCCGCTTGGCCCTGCTTCGTTTTGGTGTTCGCCGCCGTTGCCGCCGGTTTCGATGTCGTCGTGCAGCTTGCAGCTGCCAGTCCTACGAACAAAATCCCGATCAGGGATTTTCCAAAGGAAATCTCCGCCCTCAACGCCAGGTGCCTCCTATGGGATTAGTCCAGCCCTTAATGATTAAGCGAAAACGTTTTACTCGTCATATGACTGAAATACAAACAACCTTAGATAACAAAAACCTTAAGGGACTCTCGCCAAATACGATTCCGGCGATAAGCTATTGCGTAATTCCTGAGATCGGAACCGATTCCAGCATAAAATTATGAAGAAATTCAATGTGTTGCAGAGTCGCGCGTTTGAAAAGACGCACGACTCTGTGGGCGGCGGGCCCCAATCTCCATCAACTGCGGAACAGTTTCCAGCGGGTCGGCTTGAAGGCTACCCGGTTGCGGTCAAGCCTGTCGGCCTCGCTCGGCGGCAATTCGATCTCGATATGCGGGCGATCATTGCCGATATCCAACTCGATATGGCGGGTGCCGGCCACGCGGCGGCTGGAGACCGGATGGCCGGCGATGCAGTTTTCGGCTGATTCGCAGAGCCTGACGTCGTGCGGGCGGAAATAGAGCTGCGCCGTGCCATCAGGCTCGCCCTCGGCATTGAGGCCGAGCGAGCGGCCTTCGAAGCGAATGTCGCCGTCAGTAATCTCGACCTGCAGGCAGTTCGACTGGCCGATGAAGCCGAAGACGAAGGGAGAATTCGGATTGTCGTAGACCTGGTCGGGCGTGCCGACCTGTTCGATCGCGCCCTGGCTCATGACCACGACGCGGTCGGCAAGCTCCAGCGCTTCATCCTGGTCGTGGGTGACGAAGACGGTGGTATGTCCTGTGCGATCGTGGATATCGCGCAGCCACTTGCGCAGGTCCTTGCGCACCTGGGCGTCGAGCGCGCCGAAGGGTTCGTCGAGCAGCAGCACGTTCGGCTCGACGGCCATCGCACGGGCGAGCGCCACACGCTGGCGCTGACCGCCCGAAAGCTGGGCCGGGTAGCGTTTTTCGAGACCGGAAAGCTGGACGAGTTCGAGCAGTTCGAGCGCCCGCCTGCGGATGTCGGCCTTAGGCGGCCGCCGCGCGCTGTTTCTGACCTTGAGGCCGAAGGAGACGTTTTCGAGCACCGTCATGTAGCGGAAGAGAGCATAGTGCTGGAAGACGAAGCCGATATTGCGCTGCTGCACTGATTTCTTCGAGGCATCCTCGTCACCGAAGAAGATCAGCCCCTCCGTCGGGCTTTCGAGGCCGGCGATCAGGCGCAGCAATGTCGTCTTGCCGGAGCCCGAAGGGCCTAGCAGTGCGATCAGCTCGCCGGAGCGAATGTCGAGCGAGACATCGTGCAGGGCCGGAAAACGATCGAATTCCTTGCGTATGTTTTGAACGCGTACTTCCATTCCAAATCCTTCAGTGCCGCCGGCTGGCGGCGATTTCCGCGCTATAGCGCATTTCCAGCAGCGTCTTCAAAACAAGAGTCAGGAGCGCAAGCAAGGCCAAAAGCGTGGCGACGGCAAAAGCGCCGGTGAAATTATACTCGTTATAGAGAATTTCCACCTGCAGCGGCATGGTGTTCGTCTGGCCGCGAATGTGGCCCGACACCACCGAGACGGCGCCGAATTCGCCCATGGCGCGGGCGTTGCAGAGCAGTACCCCGTAGAGCAGGCCCCATTTGATATTCGGCAGCGTCACGTGCCAGAAGGTCTGCCAGCCGCTGGCGCCGAGCGAAAGGGCTGCCTCCTCGTCGGCAGTTCCCTGTTCCTGCATCAGCGGGATCAACTCGCGGGCGACGAAGGGGAAGGTGACGAACATGGTGGCGAGGATCAAGCCCGGCACGGCGAACAGGATCTTGATCTCGTGAGCGCTGAACCACTGGCCGAGCCAGGTACTGGAGCCGAACAGCAGAACGAAGACCAGGCCCGATATGACGGGTGAGACCGAGAAGGGCAGGTCGATCAGTGTCGTCAGGAAGGCCTTGCCCTTGAACTCGAACTTGGCGATCGCCCAGGCGGCGGTGACCCCGAAGACGAGGTTGAGAGGCACGCTGACGCCGGCGACGATCAGCGTCAGGCGGATCGCCGACAAGGTCTCGGCGTCGGCGAGCGCCACGAGGAAGGGGGCAGGCCCTTTGCGGAAAGCCTCGACGAAAACGGCTGCGAGCGGCAGAAGCAGGATCAGCAGCAGGAAGACGAGCGAAAGAATGATCAGCGTGAAGCGCGCGATCCTGTTTTCGGTGGTCACCGAACGCAGCTTCACCGGTTGAACGGTCGCATCAAGCGCCATAGCCGTACCTCCGCCTGCTCCAGCTCTGGATGAGATTGATAACGAGCAACATGGCGAACGAGATAACCAGCATGATCGCCGCAATACCGGTCGCTGCCGCGTAATTATACTCTTCGAGTTTGATGATGATCAGCAGCGGCGCGATCTCCGATTTGAACGGCAGGTTGCCGGCGATGAAGATGACTGAGCCGTATTCGCCGACGCCGCGGGCAAAGGCGAGCGCAAAGCCGGTGAGCACGGCGGGCGCCAGCCCTGGCAGCAGCACGCGGAAAATCGTCTGGAAGCGATTGGCGCCGAGCGTTGCCGCAGCCTCCTCCACTTCCTTGTCGATTTCCTCCATGACGGGCTGCACGGTGCGCACCACGAAGGGCAGGCCGACGAAGATCAGCGCCACGACGATACCGGCTGGCGTAAAGGCGATCTTGATGCCGAGCGGCGTCAGGAACTGGCCGATCCAGCCGTTCGGCGCGTAGAGCGTCGTCAGCGCGATGCCGGCAACGGCGGTCGGCAGCGCGAAAGGCAGGTCGACCATGGCATCGATGACACGCTTGCCGGGAAAGCGGTAACGCACCAGCACCCAGGCGAGGATGATGCCGAAGACAGCATTGACGATCGCGGCGATGAAGGCGCTGCCGAAGCTGATGCGCAGCGCGTTCAGCGTGCGCGGATCGAGCGCGATCGACCAGAATTTCTCCCAGCCGAGCGCGCTCGACCGGACGGCAAGGCCCGAGAGCGGGATGAGGATCAGAAGGGTGAGCCAGGTCAAGGTAAGGCCGAGCGCCATTCCGAAACCCGGAATGACGCTCGGCCGCTTGAACCGCCACCGCGTGGGGCTATGTGCTTTCATGAAGTCTATTATTGGGCCGGCTTGTAGATTTGGTCAAATACCCCGCCGTCGCCGAAGAATTTCGGCTGTGCGTCTTTCCAGCCGCCGAAATCGTCGATGGTCGCCAGCGTCAGCTTCGGGAAACGGGCGATGTCAGCCGGATCGGCGGCTTCCGGCTTGATCGGCCGATAGTAGTGCTTGGCGGCGATCTTCTGGCCCTCGTCCGAATAGAGGTAGTTGAGATAGGCTTCGGCGACCTTGCGCGTGCCCTTCTTGTCGACATTGCCGTCGACGATGGCGACTGGCGGGTCGGCACGGATGGAGAAGGCCGGCGTCACGATCTCGAACTGATCGGGACCGAGCTCTTCAAGTGAAAGATAGGCTTCGTTTTCCCAGGCAAGCAGCACGTCGCCGAGGCCGCGCTGGACGAAGGTGGTCGTGGCGCCGCGCGCGCCTGTATCGAGAACCGGAACGTGCTGCAGCAGTTTCGTCACGTAATCCTGCGCCTTGGCTTCGTCGCTGCCATTCGCCTGCTTGGCCCATGCCCAGGCGGCCAGGAAGTTCCAGCGGGCGCCGCCCGAGGTCTTCGGGTTTGGGGTGATGACCTGCACGTCGTCCTTGACCAGGTCGCCCCAATCCTTGATGCCCTTCGGGTTGCCCTTACGGACCAGGAAGACGATCGTCGACGTATAGGGTGTCGAATTGTTGGGGAACTTGGTCTTCCAGTCGGCCGGGATCTTGCCGGTCTTCTTGGCGATGGCGTCGATATCACCTTCGAGCGCCAGCGTGACGACGTCGGCGTCAAGACCGTCGATGACGGAGCGAGCCTGGGCACCAGAGCCGCCATGCGACGCCTGGATCGTTACGGTTTCACCGGTGTCCTTCTGCCACTTGGCGGCAAAAGCAGCATTGAAATCCTTATACAATTCGCGAGTCGGATCGTAGGAAACGTTAAGAAGCGTCTGATCCGCGAATGCAGGAGCGATGCTCCCGATTGCGAAGCTGCCTGCCATGACCGCGGCTGCGATGAGCCGGGTGAGCCGTTGTGTCTGCATTGGGG
>Ga0102590_1004848_pt1 | contig 10949 bp, 8 predicted proteins | sample AraplaMF_Col_mMF_FD_76859 | JGI IMG/M metagenome (GOLD analysis project Ga0102590, IMG submission 76859) | Arabidopsis root microbial communities from the University of North Carolina, USA - plate scrape MF_Col_mMF | ecosystem: Host-associated > Plants > Roots > Endosphere | place: USA...
CTCGGCATCAGGTCGGGCGTGAACTGGACGCGCTTGGTCTCGATTTCGAGGGCGGACGCGAGGGCCCGGACGAGCAGCGTCTTGGCGACTCCGGGCACTCCTTCGAGAAGGACGTGGCCACGGCACAGGAGTGCGACGACGAGACCGGTCACGGCGGGGTCCTGGCCGACCACGGCTTTGGCGATCTCGGCGCGCAGGGCCTCCAGCGAGGCGCGGGCCGTGCCCGCGTTCCCTGTGTACCCGGCGTTGTCAGTGGTCGGGTCCATCATGGACGGCGTACCTCACTTTCGAGGGCGTCAAGTTGGTCGGCGAGGGAGATCAGGGCCGCGTCGTCGCCGGGCGGCGCGCCGAAGAGCAGGGAGTGCAAGGACGGTCCGTCGCCGTGGAGGTGAGCGGACAGCGCGGGGAGCAGGACCTCGGGCGTGTGTGCCTGGGCGAGCGGGACGCCCACAAGAGGGGCGAGGCGGGTGCGGGTTGCGGAGCGCAGGGCGGTGGCCGCGCGGTCGCGGGCATTGGCCTTGCGGTAGAGGCGAGCGCGGCCTTCGACGGCTTCGGAGGCACGGATCGCCACGGGGAGTTTTTCGGGGACCAGCGGGCCGAGTCGGCGTGCCCGCCAGAGCGCGGCGAGTGCCGCGGCGACAAAGAGCTGCAGCGTGCCCCAGAGCCATCCCGAGGGCAGCAGGTCGAAGAAGCTCTTACGGCCGGAATCCGTGGCCGAGGGGTCGGAGAACGAGGGGAGGTACCAGACCATATGCGGGCGGGAACCGAGCAGTTGGAGGGCGAGCGAAGCGTTGCCCTCCTCGTCGAGACGGTTGTTGTAGAGGATGTCCGGCGATCCGAGGACGACGGTGTCGCCGCCCCCCGAGGCGGCCGGGAGGCGCACCAGGGTGGGCAGCCCGTCGCTGGGGTAGCAGATGTCGGCGCCCGCCGCGTTCGTCACGTAGCGGACTCCGCCCGTGTCGGCCGTGCCCGCTCGCCGGGCCGCGGGCAGTGCGCAGTCCGGTTCCAGCGTCGAGGCGAAGGCGACGGCGGGATCGGGCGAGATCCCGGGGGCGAGCGTGCGGACCGAGGCCGTGGGGGTGACGAGGACCGTGCGACCGCCGGAGCCCTCCATCGCCTTGTGCACCACCCGCTGTTGACGGCTCGTCAACTGATCGGGCACGGCGATCAGGAGCGTGGTGTCGGAGCCGGCCGCATCACGCGCCTCGGCGAGGGTGGTGACGACGCGGGTGGACACACCCCGGTCGGCGAGCAGGGCGGCGACGGCCCGGCTGCCGTACGGGTCGGCGGACCGCGGGTCCAGACGGCCGTGATGGGCGTCGGAGCGGACGACGGCGATCACGACCGCGCCGACCAGGAGCAGCACGACGGCGAGCAGGACACCGCGCGTCCGGGTCCACACCTGACGGGTGTTGGGCGAGGCCGAGGTGGACGCGGGTGGGGCCTCGATGGTCATCCGGCGGCTCCCTGGCGGGCGTCGAGGGCCGTGGCGGCCGGCGCGGGCCGGGTGCGCTCGAGATCGGCGTCGAGGTCGGCGAGCCGGCGGTACGTTCCTTCGCCGGCGGACCGTCCGCCGTATGTGACGTCGTCGAAGTCGCGGGCCGCGGCGCGCAGCCGGTCCGCATGGCCGGGCAGGGCGCGGCCGGCCTCCGAGGCGGCTTCGTCGGCGGTGCGGCCGGGCCGAACGTCGAGCAGGGCGCGTTCCTCCAGGGAGCGCACGATGGCGCGCATGCGTTCCTGGACGGCCTGGCTCCAGTGGCCCTGGGCGGCATGTGCCTCGGCGGCCTCGCGATGTTCGGCGGCACTACGGGGGCGGTCGTCGAAGAGCGTCGCTGAGGCCGTGGGCGTGCGCTGGGGGGTGCCCAGCCGCCACCACAGGGCCCCGAGAACCGCCAGCACCGCCAGGACGATGACGACCAGCCCCAGCACTCCACCGGGCGTCGCGGTCGAGGCGGCGGTGAAGAGCCGCTCGACCCAGTCCCAGAAGGCGTTCAGAGCACGCTGCAGCAGCCCCGGGTCGTTCTCGTGGTACATCCGCTTGGCCAGCTCACGCCGGGCCGCCTCCCGCGCCGGATCCCGCGGGATCGTCACCGGTGGCTCGTCGGCCGAGCGCCAAAGCACCGGCACGACTTCGAGCACTCCCCCCGTCAGGCTCACCGCATCAGCTCCCGGGGGTGGTGCCGGGGGCCGCGGAGCCCTGCTCCGGGACGCCGGCCGCACGGGCCAGGTCGAGGTCGAGGGCCTCGCGCCGGATGCGCTGGTCGATGTAGAGCAGCACGGTCACGCCCGCGGTGATCGGGAAGGAGAGCGTACGCCCGATCACCGAGCCGATCCCGCTGACGATGAGGAACGTCCAGCCGATGCCGGCCTCGGTGCCGTCGAGGAAGCCGCCGAAGCCGCTGCCGCCGAGTGCTCCGGCGAGGATGGCGAAGGGGACCACGACGAGCGACGACACGATGCTCGCGATGATCTGGGCGAGCACCTGTATGCCGGTGACCCGCCACCAGGAGCCGCGCACCAGCTTCGCGGAGCGGCTCATCGACTTGCGGATGCTCTGCTTCTCCAGCATCAGCGCGGGCGAGGCGAGCGAGAAGCGCATGACGAGCCACAGGGCGACGACACCGCCCGCGACTCCGCCGACGACGGCCAGCGCGACGCCCACGGGCACCGACGCGGTCACCGCGACGATGATGCCCGGCAGTGTGCCCACGGCGATGATGACGAAGGCGATGAGCGGCAGCAGCAGTGTGAGGCCCAGCAGCCGCAGCAACTGCGGGCGGGCGTCCCGCCAGGCCTCCGCGGTGGTCACCGCCCTGCCGAGGACGGCTCGGCTGGTGACGGTGGTGAGCAGGGCCGTGGCGATGATCGTCCCGAGCAGGGCGATGATCGAGACGACGCCGGAGCTCACCAGCACGCCGCCCAGAGTGCGGCTCACCTCGCTGAGGGAGGCGTTGGGGTCGTTGAGGGTGTCCGCGGTGGCGCTGTCGTTCAGGACGAGCTTCTGCAGCAGGATGACCAGCGTCTCCGTGAGCACGGCGACGGCCAGCGAAATGCCGAGCACCGTGCGCCAGTGGGTGCGCATGGTCGAGACGGCGCCGTCGAGGATCTCGCCGACGCCGAGCGGGCGCAGCGGTATCACTCCGGGTTTGGCGGCGGGGGGCGGACCCCAGTTGCCTCCCCAGGCCCCGTGACCGCCGCCGTAGCCCGGCTGGGGACCGCCCCAGCCGCCGTATCCGGCGCCCTGGCCTCCGTAGCCGCCGGGAGCGGCGGGCGGGTAGCCGCCCCAGCCCGGGCCGGGAGGAGGCGGCGGAGGCGCCTGGCCGGGCCCCTGGGGCTGTCCCTGAGGCTGGGGAGCGGACCACTGGGCGGGCGGGGGCTGCTCCTTGGACCAGTTCGGGCCATGCGACTGATCGCCGCCCTGGTCCGAGGGCTGCCTCGGGGGCTGCGCGCCGGAGGTGTCCGGCTGCTGCCCGTCGGAGGGGGCGGATCCGGGCGAGGCCCAGCCCGGAGTGTCTTCCATCATCGCTCCTTCACGGTGCCCGTCCGCGGGACGCGGCGGCCAGTAGGCAGCCATCGTGCCACGCTGCGTTCGTCAGGGGACCGGGGGGAGAGCCCGCTGTATACCTTCAATTGTCGGCCGGGTACGGGGCAGACTGACCGCATGGCTGATCAGTACGCGCAATTCGGCGAGGACAAGCAGTCGACGGGGATACCCGTGATCCGCTGGGACGAGCCGCCCGAGGGGCCCGTGCTGGTGCTTCTCGATCAGAGAAGGCTGCCCACGGACGAGGTCGAACTCGTGTGCACGGATGCGCCCGCCCTGGTGGAGGCGATCCGCACGCTCGCGGTCCGTGGTGCGCCGCTGCTCGGTATTGCCGGGGCGTACGGGGTCGCGCTGGCCGCGGTACGCGGCTTCGACGTGGACGAGGCCGCCGCCGCGCTGGCGGGTGCGCGGCCCACCGCGGTGAACCTGGCCGTCGGCGTGCGCAGGGCCCGGGAGGCGTACGGGGCGGTGCTCGCCGACGGCGGCGGCCGGGAGCGGGCCGCCGAAGCGGCGCTCGGCGCGGCCCGGGCGCTGCACCGGGAGGACGCCGAGGCGAGCGCCCGGATGGCGCGGCACGGCATGGCCCTGCTGGACGAACTGCTGCCGGGCGGCGGACACCGGGTGCTCACGCACTGCAACTCCGGAACGCTGGTGTCCGGCGGGGAGGGCACGGCGTTCGCGGTGGCGCTCGAGGCGCATCGCGCGGGCCGGCTGCGCAGGCTCTGGGTGGACGAGACGCGTCCGTTGCTGCAAGGCGCTCGGTTGACGGCGTACGAGGCGGCCCGCAACGGGATGGCCTACACCTTGCTCACGGACAACGCGGCGGGCTCGCTGTTCGCGGCCGGGGAGGTGGACGCCGTACTGATCGGGGCGGACCGGATCGCCGCCGACGGTTCGGTGGCGAACAAGGTCGGAAGCTATCCGCTCGCGGTGCTGGCCCGGTATCACCATGTGCCGTTCATCGTGGTGGCGCCCGTGACCACCGTGGATCCGGACACGCCGGACGGGGCGTCCATCGAGGTCGAGCAGCGGGCCGCACACGAGGTGACGGAAGTCGCCGCCCCCCGGGCGCCGATGGCGGGAGCGGAAGCGGGAGGCGGGATACCGGTGGCCCCTCTGGGGACCCAGGCGTACAACCCGGCCTTCGACGTGACGCCTCCCGAGCTGGTGACGGCGATCGTCACCGAAGAGGGTGTCGTCTCGCCCGTGACCTCGGAGGCACTGGCCGCGCTGCGTGAGGGTTCACGTCAGCCGCTCTGAGTGGGAGGGCTCGCGCGTCCGGGCCCCCAGCGGCCGGCCGTCGACGGACGGATGGGCTTGAGTCTCCCGTAAGGGGAGACGCCAAGGTGGGGGCATGGACGGCGACACGCTCTACTCGATCGGCGAACTGGCCCGGCGGACCGGTCTGACGGTCAAGACGATCCGGTTCTACTCCGATCGCGGAATCGTGGCGCCCACGGACCGCAGCCCGGCCGGCTACCGCCGCTACAACGGCGACGCCGTCGCGCGCCTGGATCTGGTACGGACCCTGCGGGACCTGGGGCTGGACCTGTCCACGATCCGCAGGGTCGTGGATCGGGAGCTCGCGCTTCCCGAGGTCGCGGCGGCACACGCCGGAGCCCTGGCCGTGCAGATCCGCGTCCTGCGCCTGCGGCATGCGCTGCTGACGGCGGTGGCCGAGCGGGGGCTGACCGCTGAGGAGGCGGATGTCATGCACAGACTGGCCCAGCTCTCCGAGGACGAGCGCCGGCGTCTGATCGGGGAATTCCTCGATGCCGCATTCGGGGGTCTCGGCTCCGGTGCCGCGTTCGCCGGAGTCAGACGCTCGATGTCACCCGAGATGCCCGACAGTCCCGATGCGGAGCAGCTGCGGGCGTGGGTGGAGTGGGCCGAACTGGTCCTGGACCCGGACTTCCGCGCCGGCATGCGGCGGATGGTCGAGGACCACGCGGCCGAACAGGCACTGGGCGACACCGCCACCCCGCGCCGCGGCCTCGCCGCCGTCGTCCGTGACCGGGTCGGCCCCGCCCTGGCGGCAGGTATGGATCCTGCTTCCCGCCGGGCCGATCCGATCGTCGCGGCACTGGCGGCCCACCAGGCGCAGGTTCTCGGCCGCCCCGACGACAACGAGCTGCGCCGACTGCTGCTGGCCCGGCTGGAGAGCGTGAGCGACCCGCGCCGGGATCGGTACGTCGAGCTGCTGGCAGTGATCAACGGCTGGCCTGCCCCGGAGAGCCTGGCACCGGCGCTCGGTTGGTCGGTCCAGGCCGTGCGGGTCCGAATGGAGCGGTAGTGGGCCGGGAATCGTCGGCGACGGGGCAGAGCGCCGACGCATACGATCTGCCGGTGAACGACACCGTCGTCCTGCATGCGGACGCCACGCCGTCCGCTGCGGCCCTCCTCCTTCGTCCCTGGTGTGCGAAGGACGTCGCCGCCCTCGTCGAAGTGTTCCGGGATCCCGTACTGCGCCAGTGGACCAGCTCGGTCGTGGAGAACGAGGCCGATGCGGCGCGGTGGGTGCGGGGCCAGGAGCGGGGCTGGTCGGCGGGGGAGCGCTTCGGTTTCGCGGTCCTCGAGACGCGGTCCGGTCCGGCTGACGGGCAGTTGGTGGGCCATGTGGTGCTGAAGGAGGCCGTCGCCGGCCGGCCGTCGGCCGAGGTGGGCTACTGGACCGCTGCACATGCCCGCGGGCGTGGGGTCGCGCCGCGCGCTCTGGAGGCTCTTTCCGGCTGGGCCTTCGACGCCCTGGGCGCCGACGGGCTGGAGCGTCTGGAACTCCTGCACCAGGTGGACAATCCGGCCTCGTGCCGTGTGGCGCACAAGAGCGGATACAACCTCGACGGGGTCCTGCCCGCGGCGCCGCCCTCGTTTCCCCGCGAGGGGCATCTGCACATACGGCGCAGGGGTGACTGAGATCCACCGGCGGCAGTACGTAGCCGCGAAGTCGCACAACCGTGCGTACTGGCTCGGATCAGCCAGTACTCTCGGCTCATGGCCGACAACACACCGCCGCGACGTCGACCTGCCATCACCGTGCTGGTCGTCTGGCCGACGCTGTCACTCGCAGGGTGGGGCGTGGCCCACGTCCTCGGCGGACCGGAAGATCTTGCCGACTCCGCCGCGACGGTGGGAACTTTGATGGCGGCCGTGGCGGTGATGGAGCGGGTGCGTCAGTGGCGGAAACGCGGCCGCAGGGGCGGGCCCTCGGTACAGCGGTGAGGCGGTCCGTCTCGTTCGACGGCCGCCGTGCCCGACCGCCGGGCAAACAGGGCCGACATCCGGCACTGACATCGGCGTCGGCGAACGAGGGCAGACAGTGATGGTCGCGTACGACTATCGTCACAGGCCAGTGACCTTGTTCACCAGCGCCCCGGTCGCCGTTATGAGAATGGGATGATGTCGTTTATGAAGGGACGAGTCCTTGTCGTCGACGACGACACAGCACTGGCCGAGATGCTCGGCATCGTGCTGCGAGGTGAAGGTTTTGAGCCGTCTTTCGTAGCCGACGGCGACAAGGCGCTGGCCGCCTTCCGTGAGACCAAGCCCGACCTGGTGCTGCTCGATCTGATGCTGCCCGGGCGGGACGGCATCGAGGTGTGCCGCCTGATCAGGGCCGAGTCCGGTGTGCCGATCGTGATGCTCACGGCCAAGAGCGACACCGTCGATGTGGTGGTGGGGCTCGAGTCGGGCGCGGACGACTACATCGTGAAGCCGTTCAAACCGAAGGAGCTGGTCGCCCGCATCCGCGCGCGGCTGCGCAGGTCGGAGGAGCCCGCACCCGAGCAGCTCGCCATCGGTGACCTCGTCATCGACGTGGCCGGTCACTCCGTGAAGCGGGAAGGGCAGTCGATCGCGCTGACTCCGCTGGAGTTCGACCTCTTGGTGGCCCTGGCCCGCAAGCCGTGGCAGGTGTTCACCCGCGAGGTCCTCCTGGAGCAGGTCTGGGGCTACCGCCACGCGGCGGACACCCGTCTTGTCAATGTTCACGTGCAGAGGCTGCGCTCGAAGGTCGAGAAGGACCCGGAGCGGCCGGAGATCGTGGTGACCGTTCGTGGTGTCGGTTACAAGGCCGGGCCCAGCTGACATGTCCCGCGACAGCGCCGCTTCGGCGCCCGGTCGGGCGGGCGCCCTGCCGGGGCGGCCTGTCGGCCGGGGACGGTTCTTCGAGGGTGGGCTGCTCCAGGGCGGAGTCCAGGGCAGCCCGGTCCTTCGGCTCCTCATGCGCTGGGTACGCCGTCCGCTGCTGCCCGTGATGCGGCTGTGGCGACGCAACATCCAGCTCAAGATCGTCGTCACGACGCTGCTCATGTCGCTCGGAGTGGTGCTGCTGCTCGGCTTCGTCGTCATCGGACAGGTCCGCAACGGCCTGCTGGACGCCAAGGTGAAGGCGTCGCAGAGCCAGGCCGCGGGCGGCTTCACGGTCGCCGGGCAGAAGGCCGACAGCGCCGCCAGCGCGAGCGGCGGCGACGACAACTCGGGCGCCGACAACCCCGTCCAGAACGTCAGCGGGTGGATGGGCGACCTCGTCGAGTCGCTCTCCAGCGGCGGCCAGGGCGCCTTCGACGTGGTCACGCTGAGCACGTCCGTCGCGGACCACGACAACCCCGGCCTCGGGCCGCGCGCCTCGGGCGGTGTGGACCCGAGCCGGAGCGTTCCGGAGGATCTGCGCACTCGTCTGGACGCGGGTCTCGGCGTGGCCCAGAGCTACACCCGCATCTTCTACACGGACAGCCGTCGTGATCCGCAGCCGGGACTCATCATCGGTAAGCAGATCAACGACCCGAACGGGGATCCGTACCAGCTGTACTACCTCTTCCCGCTGACGCAGGAGGAGAAGTCCCTGAGCCTGGTCAAGGGGACCCTCGCGACGGCCGGGCTGTTCGTGGTCGTGCTCCTCGGGGCCATCGCCTGGCTCGTGGTGCGCCAGGTCGTCACACCCGTACGGATGGCCGCGGGCATCGCCGAACGCCTGTCCGCCGGCCGTCTGCAGGAACGCATGAAGGTCACCGGCGAGGACGACATCGCCCGCCTGGGTGAAGCCTTCAACAAGATGGCGCAGAACCTGCAGCTGAAGATCCAGCAGCTGGAGGACCTGTCGCGGATGCAGCGGCGGTTCGTGTCCGACGTCTCGCACGAGCTGCGTACACCGCTGACGACCGTGCGGATGGCGGCCGACGTCATCCATGAGGCGCGCGTCGACTTCGACCCGGTGACCGCGCGTTCGGCGGAACTGCTCGCCGACCAGCTGGACCGGTTCGAGTCGCTGCTCGCCGACCTGCTGGAGATCAGCCGCTTCGACGCGGGCGCCGCGGCGCTGGAGGCGGACGCGATCGACCTGCGGGACGTCGTGCGCCGGGTGGTGAGCGGTGCCGAGCCGCTCGCGGAGCGCAAGGGCACGCAGATCCGCGTGGTCGGTGACCAGCAGCCGGTCGTGGCCGAGGCCGACGCCCGGCGCGTGGAGCGTGTGCTGCGCAACCTGGTGGTCAACGCGGTCGAGCACGGCGATGGCAAGGACGTCGTCGTCAAGCTCGCCACGGCGGGCGGCGCGGTCGCGATCGCGGTGCGGGACTACGGCGTGGGACTCAAGCCCGGCGAGGCCACCCGGGTCTTCAGCCGCTTCTGGCGGGCGGACCCGGCACGGGCCAGGACCACCGGCGGTACGGGACTTGGCCTGTCCATCGCACTGGAGGACGCACGTCTGCACGGCGGCTGGCTGCAGGCGTGGGGCGAGCCCGGCGGGGGCTCGCAGTTCAGGCTGACGCTGCCGCGCACCGCCGACGAGCCCCTGCGCGGCTCGCCCATACCGCTGGAGCCCATGGACTCCCGGCGCAACCGCGGGCTCAACGACGCCGGCCTGCCCCACGGCGGTTCGGACGGCAAGCTCGCCACGGTACCGAGGCAGTCCACCGGCGAGTCGACCCCACCGCGTGATCCGATCGCTTCGCGGTCGGCCACGGTGATGCCCACGGCCGACCCGACCGCACTGCCCGGCAACGGCGCGCGGGTGGTGCCGCGCCCGGCCGGGCCCGTGCGGCCCCACGACGACAGGACACAGGAGCCTCCGCTCGGCGGCGGGCCGGACGAGCGGAAGCAGGGGGAGGCGTTTCGTGGGCGCTGAGGGGGGCGGCCGACCGCGTGCGCTGCGTATGGGGGTGTTCGCCGGTTGCGGCGCCCTGCTGCTGGCGGGGTGCGCGTCCATGCCGGACAGCGGCGGACTGAGCGGGGTGGAGTCCACGCCGCGCCAGGATGCCCAGGTGCGGGTCTTCGCCGTGCCGCCGCGCGAGAACGCCGGGCCCGGGGAGATCGTGCGGGGCTTCCTGGAGGCACTGACCAGCGACGACCCGAGATATGAGACGGCCCGCGAATATCTGACCGACAGCGCGCGCCGCAGCTGGAACCCGGACGCCTCCACCACCGTGCTGTCCGACGGGCCGAACCTCGAGGGCGCGCACAGCAGGAGCGGGGAGGCGCAGGACGACTACGCGTACACGCTGGGCGGAAGCAGGCTCGCCGTCGTGGACTCGCAGCACGCGTTCGCGCCGGACTCGGGTGCCTACAGCACGGCGGTGCATCTCACGCTGGAGAAGAAGTCCAAGCAGTGGCGCATCGACTCGCTGCCGCAGGGCGTGGTGATGGGCAAGTCCGACTTCCAGCGCAACTACGTGTCGGTCAACAAGTACTACTACGCCTCGAACGTGCCCGCGGCGGTGACGGGACAGCTGAGCACCGTGGCGGACCCGGTGTACGTGCGCGGCAAGGTGGATCCGGTGACGTCGATGGTCCGCTCGCTGCTGGCCGGGCCGACGCGCTGGCTGAATCCCGTGGCGACGTCGAGTTTCCCCTCGGGCACGGCGCTCGGGAAGGGCGTCACCTCGCTGTCGCCGGACGACCAGAACAGGCTGACGGTGCCGCTCAACGGCAAGGCAGACCGGGTCGGGCCGACGCAGTGCAGCAGGATGGCGGCGCAGCTGCTGTTCACGCTCCGGGACCTGACGCCCACCGGCGTGAGCCAGGTCGAGTTGCAGCGGTCGAACGGCAAGAAGCTCTGCGACCTGAACGAGAACCGCGCCGAGATCATCGCCTCGCACAGCACGGGTGGAGGGGCGGACGAGTACTTCCTCGACGGCAAGCAGCGGCTCGTCAGTCTGTCGAGCACCTCCAAGGACCCCGAGCCGGTACCGGGCGCGCTGGGCGAAGGCGCCAAGAAGCTGCGGGCGGCCGCGATCTCGCTGGACGAGGAGAGGGCGGCCGGGGTCTCGGACGACGGGCGGAATCTGTACGTGGGGTCCCTGGTCTCGGGTTCCTCGCTCGGTGACCCGGTACTGACCAGCCAGGGCGCGTTGCCGGGCGACCGGCTGACGACGCCGAGCTGGGACGGCGGGGGCGACCTGTGGGTGGCCGACCG
>Ga0102590_1004849_pt1 | contig 10947 bp, 6 predicted proteins | sample AraplaMF_Col_mMF_FD_76859 | JGI IMG/M metagenome (GOLD analysis project Ga0102590, IMG submission 76859) | Arabidopsis root microbial communities from the University of North Carolina, USA - plate scrape MF_Col_mMF | ecosystem: Host-associated > Plants > Roots > Endosphere | place: USA...
TTGCCCCAAACCTGCATGTGATATCCGTACACTGCTGGTGTCTCCCGGAAATGATACCTCCTGGAGTGTTCATTACCCTCAGCCTTTCAAGTTCACTAAAACTTACGGCACAGATGGCAAGGTGAATTTCCTGGACGCCTATTTGGGTGCACACTGGTCTTTCCATGAGTTCAGGGGCCCTGTTTACCATGCTGCAAAGAAGGTGTTCATGCTGAATGAAGTAGGAGATACCTTATTGGTAGCTAAACTGAACAATTGTGGCCAACCAGTAAGCGCTATAGTTTACAAGCGTTTCCCCGGTGAAGAGCCCTGGGCTACCGAGTACCAGAAATTCACTTATGATTACAAAGGCCGTCTGTCTAAACTGTCCTTTGCTACTGATCCCGCTGCTGTTCCCAGTGTAAACGTTTATGAGTACGACTGGCGTGATAACGTAGTGAAGATCCACCTGCAAGGGGATGCTTCAAAAAATATTAAGTACACCTATGATTACAGCAAGGCTATCAAAGGCGGTATCTATGAGCAGGGCATCGACTTCGGTATCGGTACACAACTGCTGGAAATGCTGGGCTATGTTAATACACAGCCTCATAACCTGCTGAAAACAGTATCCAACAATTATAACGATCCTAAAGAAACCTGGTCTTATTTCGACCAGGTGGTGGATGCCGACAAATTCCTGATCTCTTACAAAGCCAATCTCTACAACAATGCAACCGTATCTGTAAAAGGTGAATTGGTGTGGAAATGCGGCAACGGCGGCGATTCTACCGTTGTTAAATAAGTTCGTTCAACAACAAGCAGTATAAAAAGAATGTCATCCTGATCATTGTCAGGATGACATTCTTTTTTAGAAAACCTTCATGATCGCTTTATCTCTGTATTCAAGTCAGTCATTGCTAAATTGGACAAAAACATATCAGTTTTAACACAAAAGTTGTAGCAAAAATCGTGGAAAAAACTACTTACTGCGGTATTTTTTACAGTGGTGTGGTGTAATTTGCACATACAACAGTGTTAGGAACCCGTAAGAAGTTGACGTGAGTAACCCTGGATATTAAAGACACGTATGAAAAGAAAACCCGTTGCCAGCTTTGAAGTGCTATGTTATGACGATTTGTGCTTCCTGGGTATATCTGATCATATCATACATTCATCAACAATAATAAAAGAATAAAAATCAACTATGCCAATATCTGATGCTCAACGGCATTACTATTTGCATACGTTATCAGGATATTTAAACTTATAAACTAGGTGGTTAAAAAATGAAGGTACTAGCCCCAACATAACCATTAAAAGCCTACACGATTTGCATTCTCGAACATTCACATGACAATCTTTTACAATAAGCGTAAGGTATCTACCTTACGCTTTTTTGTTCTCCGCAGTGACTGCACAGGTTTTCCCGCCAGTATTAACAAATTGTAAACTCAGGTGACCGCCTTGGTATCTCTCTCTTTACCGAGCGTACTCTTTTAGTACGTTGCCTGGCTAATGCCTGTGCTTCAATAAAGAAATCATGGATGTGGATAACCATTTGTTAGAAAAATATTTTAAAGGCGCCTGTACACCAGAAGAAGTGGCGATAGTGGAACAATACCTGTCACAGGAGTCCACTCCGGCCATGGATGCCTATCTGATGGATACCTGGGAGCAGGCAGAACAGGCAACCGGAGCTACCGGATCTCCTTCAACATTGCCGGCCCCCCGGAAAATCGTAAAGATGTATAGCCGCTGGTATCGTGTGGCAGCTGCTATACTGGTAATCATCAGCGCAGGCGCCTGGCTGTGGCAATCGCAACGCGGAAAACAGCAGCTGATAGTAAATGCCCTGCAGTGGGACACCGTTTATAATTACGGCAATAATGTTCGTCTGGTATCAATGCCGGACGGCTCAAGAGTATGGTTAAATGCCTATGCGCAGCTTGCATACAGAAGCGATTATAATGATACTACCCGCGAGCTTTGGTTAAACGGTGAAGCCTATTTTGAAGTAGCTAAAGATGATGTACGCCCCTTTACGGTACATGCTGGCGAACTGGCCACGACAGCCCTTGGCACCTCATTTAATATTGCTACCCATAATAAAGCTGATGGCAGCATTTCAGTGAGCCTGGTAACCGGTAAGATAGCTGTCAGCACGAAAGAATTTGCTTATGTGCTGGCTCCCGGACAAATGCTCCTGTACAAGATGGGAGTGCCGCCCATGACCGTTGCCCGCTTTAATATACCTGAGGTGCTGGATTGGAAAAACGGTAAACTCATATTTGAAAATACAACTTTGGAGGATGCTTTTGCCAAATTGCAAAGCCGTTATGACTGTAGAATTATATTGGAAAATAAGCAGCTGGCAAAAAGAAAAGTGACCGGATCATTTAATGCGAACGAACCATTAGACCACGTACTGGCCACGTTACAATATGTACATGGCTTTTCCTATACAAAAACAGGTAGCAGGATCTATGTAATAGACGGTAACCATTAAACATACTAAAAGATAAAAAGCACCGCAAAAAGCAGTGCTTTTCACCCGGATATACATCCGGATCAGATATTCATTTTTAACTAAAAGCAATTCAAAAGTATGCAAAAATCTACAAACAGATTTTTTTACAAGGGTACTTTACAAAAATGGCTGGTATCCTTGTTGTGTTTTCTATGGGGGTGGCATCCAATGGCATTGGCCGCACAATTATACCAGGAGCTGTCGGATAAAGTGCAGATCAACATGCAGAATACTACGGCAGCCGCTGTGGTAAAGAGTCTTGAGCAACAAACCAAGTATACTTTTATATATGACCCTGAGTATTTGGGAAAGTGTAAACTGGAAAGGGTGAAATTCGGAAATAGTACACTCGGAGAGGTATTGAATTTTTTAGATATGTATACCCCCGTAGATGTAACCTATACCAATAATACGATTGCCTTACGTAAAGGCAGACAGGAGCGGGTGGCTGCAGAGGAGAACGGGCATATAAAGGGTAAAGTAGTAGATAATAAGAACGAGCCACTGCCCGGGGTTACCATTCAGCTACAGGACGGGAAAGGAACAGTTTCCAGTGTAGACGGTACTTATGAACTGTCCCTGCCCCCCGGTGTATATACCCTTACCTTCAGCTATATCTCTTATGAAACCCGTAAGGTGACTGAAATAACAGTAAAGGGAAAAGGCGTTACCCCGCTGGATGTAGTGATGAAAAGCAGCGGCTCGCGCTTGAAGGAAGTAACGGTTACGGCCAACTACAAACGTGCTTCTACAGAAGGTCTGTACGCGCTGCAAAGAAATAATGCCGCTTTTACTGATGGGATCAGTGCAGAACAGATCGCCCGCACGCCTGATAAGAACATCGGCGAAGTGCTGAAAAGAGTAAGCGGCCTTTCCACCATGGACAATAAGTATGTGGTAGTGCGCGGTCTGAGCGAGCGTTATAACCAGGCCGTATTGAACGGCCAGATCATGCCCAGCACCGAATTGAACCGGAAGAACTTTAGTTTTGACATCGTTCCTTCCAATATCGTAGAGAATGTAACGGTGGTAAAAACATTGACGCCAGACCGCAGCGCTGAATTTGGCGGCGGCCTGGTAGAAGTGAACACACTGGATATCCCTACTTCAAACTTCCTGAATATAAGCGTTGGCGGTAGCTATAATGATAAGACCACAGGCAAAGATTTTCTCTCCCTGAAGCTGGAAGGCAAAGAATATTTTGGGCAATTGTCTGACCACCGCAAACTGATGGGAACATTTGACTGGAAGAGCGAAAAGGATATACAGACAAAATTCAACGAAACGGCCAATAAAGACGATAAGGCATTCAGTAATAACTGGGGATTGACCAAATTTAAAGCACCGCTTTCCCAGAACTACCAGGTGTCAGTCGGAAGAGTAATACCTGTTAAAGGAAAAGATCAGTTTGGGGTAGTAGCATCTATAGGTTATCGCAATACACTGGCTACACAAGATGTAAGAATGAGCCGGGATGGCTTTATACTGGGAGGGGTGGATACCACCACTTCTGAATTAGCCTCGTATACAGGGCAGCGCTATGGTTTTACTACCAACCTGGGTGGATTGTTAGGCCTTGGCTACAGAACAGAGAAGCATCGCATAGGTTTTCAAAGTCTTTACCTGCGTACGCTGGATCAGCAACTGGTTATAGGTACCGGGTCTCACGAAGCCCAGGGGCCTAATTCATTAGGCTATTTTGATCTCACCACGCAAACAGATCTTTGGCAAAACCAATTGAAGGGCGAACATTCGCTGGGCAAGAAAGGGATCAAGCTGAAATGGACCGGCAGCTATTTACGGATGGACCGCCAAAAGCCGGATAATCACCAGCTTACTACAGAGTATGGAAAAACAGATGCCGGATCCTTGAATGAATATAGTATACTCAGCAGCTATAGTAGTGGTATCAGCAGGGGTGCATTGCGTTGGTGGAGCCGCGCCCTGGAGAATAACTATACCTGGGATGCCTCTGTGTCAGTGCCTTTCAAATTTGATGCAGCGCAGATACCTGTCAGCAATACCTTCAAGGCCGGCTATGGTGGCTGGAGCAAGGACCGCCTGTTCTATGTGGTGAACATAGGCTCTTCATTCAGTAATCATGATGGTTATTATCAGCCATTGGCGCAGGCTTTTACTTCTGCGAATAATGTGAGTTTCGATTATAGCGACTTTAGCGATGATTTTCATAGAACAGCCTCCTTACATGCGGTGTATGGCATGATGGATAGCAGGATAGGTAACAAACTTCGCATGGTATGGGGCTTAAGAGCAGAGTATTATGATCTGAACAGCGTGAATGCAACTTTGGACACCTTATTCGCAAGGATCAACCAGAGCCGTGGAGGTCCAGGTATTGACTACTGGGATTATAGCGAATTGAAGAACAGGGAGCCTAACTGGAATATCTTTCCCTCTGCTAACCTGACCTACAGCCTTACTGGCGACATGAACCTGCGTTTTGCCTATGCCAAAAGTATCATCCGTCCTGATCTCCGTGAACTGTCCTTTTTCCGGGAATATGATTTTGAACTGGGCGGTATGTACCTGAGCGAACTGGTAAGATCAACTATTGCTCATCACCTGGATTTCCGTTATGAGTGGTATCCTGGTCCCGGTGAGATCATGTCGTTCTCGCTTTTCTATAAAAAGTTCAACTATCCAATGGAAATATATGCGGATGAGGGAAGCGGTGGCCTGTTTGAATTAAGAAATAATAAGAATGCCAGGAATTATGGCCTGGAAGTGGAAATACGTAAATCCCTGGCATTTACTAAAGTGCCCGTGCTGCAAAACATTACATTGTACGGTAACTTTACAGCATTGGATGCCCGTGTAACCCCTATGGACGTTAACTACAACGGTATTGACACTGCCCGCCCTACAAAAGTTACGCCGCTGGAAAATATAGGTAAAGAAGAAAAACGCCCGCAAACAGGCGCCAGTAACTATATCGTAAATGCTGGTTTGTATTATGATATCAAACCGGTTTCATTCAGCCTGGTATACAATTATGTAAGTAACCGTATGTTCCGGCCCGACAGAGCTTACCGCTACTCTCTTTTTGAGCGCCCGCTCGAATCCCTGGATGCCCAGCTGGCTGCACGGTTTTTAAAACAGCGCGCAGAGGTGAGATTGAATGTATCCAATCTGCTCAATAGTTTTTCAGTGGTGTACAGGAACCAGTACCCTAATGACCAGGCTGTAACAGATGGTCAGAAAGATCCGTCTACCAGCCAGTTATTATATAAGAAAGGAGAAGATATCATTAACTATGAAGCACGTCCTGGCCGTACGTTCAGCGCTACGTTCAGCTATAAGTTTTGAGTATACGTATCACTATAAACCCTGATCAGGTATTCATTTTTAACCTTAAAAGCAAAAGAATCATGAAAAGAAAACCCTCGGTATTAGGCCTTATGTCAGCTACCTTACTCGTTGCTGTACTGTTAGCCTCTTCCTGTAAGAAAGAGACGGCTCCTTCAGATGTTAATGTTGACGATCGTTATACGTCAGCAACTATCATCAATCCTACCAATCCTACCCTGAGCGGTGTATTGGGAACAGGACACAACGTAAAAGACACCATCCGTCTGAAAAGCCCCGCTAACGGCGGTCTCGCCTGGCGTTTAAGTGGTCTGGTGTATGTAGATTCTGCAGACGTTCTGATCGTTGACGCTGGTACTACTATCAAAGGTAACCTGAGCACTGGTAACGGTATCCCCGGCGGTGGCCTGGTTGTTTGCCGCGGTGCTAAGATCCTGGCTGACGGTACTTGCGCCAGCCCTATTATCTTCACTTCTGCTGCTGCAACTCCTGCTTCCGGCGACTGGTCTGGTGTGATCATCCTGGGTAATGCATCTTCTAACCACGCCAGCCGCGTACAGATCGAAGGTGTTCCCAGCAATCCTCCTGCTAGCGCTACCTTCGGTGGTACTGTAGGTACTAACGATGCAGACAACTCCGGTATCTTCAGGTATGTTCGTATCGAATATGCTGGTTTCGAACTGACAACCAACAATGAGATCAACGGCCTGACTATGGGTGGCGTAGGTAGTGGTACTACCATCGACTACGTAGAAGTATTTAAAGGAAGAGACGACGCCTTCGAATGGTTTGGCGGTACAGTAAACGCTTCTCACCTGGTTGCTGTAGATGCATTGGATGATATGTTCGATACAGACAACGGTTACCGTGGTACTATCCAGTACGCTTTAGGTCTGGCTGATACTACCCGTGCTGACCAAAGCCAGTCAAATGGTATCGAAGCTGACAACGACGCTGCGGGCGATGGAGCAACTCCGATCTCTCATCCTATCTTCAAGAACATCACCCTGGTAGGACAGGCTACTGCTGCTGATGCTACTATTACCAACGGTCTTCCGTCTGGTACTGGCAGATACGGCCGTGCTGCACACTTCAGAAGAAATACTGATTTTGAGATCAGCTGCGCTGTTGTACTGGGTTGGAATTTCGGTATCTCTCTGGACAGCGCTGCTGGTACTACTCCTGCTAAATACAGGACTAACGCCGCTACCTGGGTTAAGAATACCGTTTCTCATGCTTATTTCGCTGGTGGTACACCTGTTAACATTTCTCGTTATGTAGCTGAAAGCAATGGTAACCCTGCAACTGGTGCTACTTTTGCTACTACTACTCCGGGCTCATTCTACAATTTTGCTATTGCTCAGGGTAACCTCGCTTCAGGAACTGTAACTGGTGTTGGTCTGCTGAATCCTTTCAACCGCTCCAGCATCAACAATTTCTGTGCTCAGGAAGACACACCTGCTGCTGACAATGCTTGCGGTGGTGCTCAGCTCTGCACATGGACTTGCTCTTCCTGGATCAGGCTGCAGTAAGCAATTCGGTTAAAAACTATTTAAAATCAAAAGTAGTACCGTATAAGGCTTGCCCTTATGCGGTACTACTCCTAAAACCAACATCAATTACATGCGTTCTCTGTTCTTACTTTTTATTTTGGCAGTATTGGGTTTAACAATAATTTCTTCCTGCAGAAAAGGTGAATTGCCTGAGGAATATTATTTTGGAAAGATAGAAATAGCACTTGTTGCTTTACCTAATACGCCGGATATAGAAGTGCGTTTTGACGGAAAGAAGTTGAGGGAAGAGCCTATGGTGCCTGGTGCAACAGCTAATTTCCAAGTGCGTTCCCAGGAAGGGAAACTGGAAATTTTCAAAGCCAATACAGATACGCTATTAGCGGATACGCTGATCTCTATACCACCTAATACCGGCAAAAGTTTTCGCTTTGCTTACAGTCAAGAATTCGGCCTGCAGGGATTTGTAGCAGGAGGCGACGTATCCGCTGACTCAGTGAAGGTACAATTCCTCAATAATTTCGGCGCCTATTATGATGCTTATCCCTCACTGGATCTTCACATTGGCTATCGTGACCTTGTTAACGGAGGATATGCTGAAACCGGTATCGTAATAAAAGATTTTACTAAAATGAAGCTGCATGCACAAACAGCTGTATTAGCGGTTGCATGGCCGGATGGCGCTCCTTATCGTTATTATGGAAGATTAAAGAATAACGCAACCGGCGAATTTATTATAACGCCAGGCCGTACCTCTGAGTGGTTTGTTGTCTCCGCATTCGATGCCGGGGGAACTACCCATGTTTTGAGATTTAATAATGAGACCGCTGAAACCGGAACAGATGGGAGGGTTGTGATGGAAGATATACAGATCTAACCCGATATTGATCTATGCGCAGCTTAAAGCCGTCATATCATTCAATATCGTGGTTGATATCTTTGTTGATCATATGCGTTGGGATAGCCGCCTGTGAAAAGGACGAACATTTATCAGAGGTCCCGCAGGTAAATACCATGATGATACCCATGCGGGATACCCTGCCACCTCTTATCGCAGAAAATACACTGCTGACCAATACCCATCCATGGTTCATAACAAGCTGGGTGTACATTAGCAATGAGGCCACATTGACCATAGAACCGGGAACAGTCATTAAAATAACAGGAGAGAAAGAGGCAGGTGCAGGACTGGTAGTTACCCGTGGCGCCAAAATAATGGCCAGGGGTTTGGGCAACTGGCCTATACTATTTCAATTGACGGATTCAAACCCCCGCTGGAGCGGTATTGTTTTGCTGGGAAGAGCACCGCAGAAAAAGCCCTACACACTGGTGGAGAGCATTGCATCTGTTGCGCAGGCTAGCGGATGGGCTTATGGAGGCGAGCTGCCGGACGACAGCTCCGGTGTGCTGCAGCATATAAGGATTGTTACAAATCCCTTTAAAAATGATGTTGCCGGAAAGCAGTTACAAAATGGATTGTTATTGCTGGGAATAGGCCACAAAACAGTTGTAAAGGATGTAGTGACAGATACCTGCGGCAATAGTCCTTACCGGATAACAGCCATGCCCTTGAAATAAACATTCATAAGAAAATAAGTTACTCAACATATAAGTGAAAACCCTGCTTTGAGCATTTAATAGTTTTTTATTATCATCAGTTGATTACTTTATACCAGGCAGGCTGTGTTTACAGCATGCGTTTCGAAGACAGCCATTGTTTGTTGATCCCTTACTCACCTTATCAACCCAGCTGGCACACTTACCACATTTCTTGCTGCAGCTTGTTGTCTTGAATCAAAAAAGATCCTCGTCATACGCTCCGCTACAGGCGCTGTTTGCCGTCCGCCACTATTCATGATTGAGAGGGCCTTCGCTATTAAGGGGTCTGCTGTATTACCAATCGCTGAAAGCGGTTGATAGCTCATTTCGTTGAGAACATATTGTGGGGAGATGCCTTGTGTATACCCTCCGGTTCCGTTTATATTGGAAAGGTTATAGGTGATAGGCAGCAGTACCCAGGATATACGCTGGGGCTTGCGGAGGTCACTGATGGTCACGGCTCCTTTATCTTTGCCAAAAGTATTTTGTCCGATCATTACTACCTGCGTATAGGGCTTCAGGTTATTGATCACCAGCTCTGCGGCTGAAGCGGTTTGCGGTCCTGCCAGGATGAATACCCGTTGCAGGGACAGCCGGCCGCTTTCCAGTGAACTGAAAGCAATAGGTGAACCGCCTTCAGGAACAGAGAGTGCTGATTTGAAGGACACCGTTCTTTGTCCCAGCCGGGTATTACCGCTGAATTTAACAAATCCGCTCTGTTCATTGACGTTGGGCGCTATCAGCGCGCTTAATACCGCGGCTGCTGCCACACTGCCACCGGGGTTATAGCGCAGATCCAGGATCAATTCGCTGGCGCCTCCGGTTTTGAACTGCTGGAATGCTCCTATTAAATCCTGGTTATAATAATCATTAAAGTAGTTATAAAAAAGGTAGGCTACTTTTTTCCCGTTTGAATTGAATATGCTTTGCTGGTAAATGGGCTCTTCTCCTAAACTTTGTGCGGCTAATGTAATGGTAGTATCTTCTGTCACCTTGTCGCTGGTCACGGTGGCTAAAGTGAAGGTGGCAGATGACTGCCGGAGCAACGTCTCACTAAGCGCTGCGGCATTGCTGCTGCTAAGCGTGGTGCCGTTGATGCGGGTAAAGTAACTACCACGTCGCAAGCCGGCCTGATGATTGGCAGGGGAGTTCGGCAATACCAGTTTTATTACACCGATGGCGCCGCCAGGCGCCTGGGGCCAATTAATAACACTGAAGTCTATGCCGTAATTGTACAGCATGTATTTGGGATAGGTAGAAAGGTCGCCGGGATTATACAAAAAAGAGAAGCGGTCTGCACTGTTTTTCAGATTGTTAAAGAATACTGTGGTGGATGGCTGGGTATCCGCTGTTGCGGGCAGGGAGCCACTCCACAGGTAGAAGTAACGCATGCTATCCAGTATCCAGTTATTGATCTCTTTCTGGGTAACAGGGCCAGTAGGAACCGTGGGACCGGGATCATCTTTTTTACTGCATGCGCCGAGCAGCATCAGGCAGGCCAGGGCAGCCAATAATTTACGAAAGCAGTTGGTTGAGGGCATAACGGGCTTATTTAACTTCTATATCGTAGTGTATCATCATTTCCCTGCGAATGAACTGCAGGGCAAGATTCAGGTGATTTCTGACAGTGGTGGGAGAGAGGCTCAGCTGTTCAGCGATCTCTTTATGGCTACAGCCTTTATCCCGGCTCAGCAGGTATACATTCCGGCGTTGCTCCGGCATTTTATCCACGACCTTCTGTATCTGTTGCCAGAATTCTTTGCGCATCAGCTGCTGTTCCTCCCTGTTTTCGCTGACAGTAGAAGACTGATGAGATGACATTTGCGCCAGCGTTTGTTTCTCCCGGTATAGTTTACGGGTCTGGTCCACCACGATATTTTTGGTCAGAACAAACAACAGTGGAAAAACGTCCTGTCCCTCCTGTACCTTGTGTATGTTTTCCCAAAGTCTGATGAAGCACTGCTGGGTGATCTCCTCTGCACGGGCAACATCTTCCGTAAG
>Ga0102590_1004857_pt1 | contig 10932 bp, 9 predicted proteins | sample AraplaMF_Col_mMF_FD_76859 | JGI IMG/M metagenome (GOLD analysis project Ga0102590, IMG submission 76859) | Arabidopsis root microbial communities from the University of North Carolina, USA - plate scrape MF_Col_mMF | ecosystem: Host-associated > Plants > Roots > Endosphere | place: USA...
AATGGGAAAAAGTAGTATAAGGAGGGGGCTTTGCCCAATGTCATTAAGTTAAGGATTACTGATAATTAAAGCCAACGAATCGGAAACTCCGATCCGTTGGCTTTAAGTTTAACGTGATGAAAAACAGGATTGTACAACTATTTGTGATTTGCAACCCTGAGAAAATATTAAAGCGCTTGGAGGCGCTAATTATTCGGCATGTTGAACCTGTAAGGCTTGATAGGAAATTCCCCCATCGACGAATAAATGCAAAAGCAAGAAGCAAATATCAGGCATTGACTAATTACAAAAGGGCAATATAACGCTTAACTTAATGACATTGGGGCTTTGCCCCCTTTTATTCTCCCGCTGATGCGTGGGGAACTTCAATTGGGCATGATTGGACTGGTACACGGTGTTAGAATACACCTCCTCCTGCTCCTATATTTTGCCCGGTGATCCACCTGCCTGCATCGCTGGCCTTAGTCAAAGAGATGTCAAAAGATTGTATCTTGTTTATTATGGCTACCCCTCAAAACAAATCCCTCCAATCCCGCCTGATAGTTATAGCCCAATCTATCGCTATTGGCATGCTGGTACTGCTTGCCGGGACCATCCCACGTAACATTCTCTTCGCTGCTAACCTCCATTACTTTACAAAGATACCATGGGCCGTGGCGCTCATCGCGATATTCCTGTGGTTCTTCTGGTGGTATTTGAATGGGGGAGGCGGTCCTGAATCTACAGCAGCTGAAAGGCGCATCATGCTGCGCGCCCGGAAACTCCCGGGTATAGTATGGGCATGGGCGCTTTTCGCAGGCGCTTTGGGTATTGTTACCCTGGTATTGGGCCTTCGCCTGCTTAATACACTGATAACATTGCCTGAGCAACAATTACCTGATTTCAGCGGCGTGCCCAGGTTCACAATTTTCACCCTGCTGCTTGCAGCAGCACCCATTGCAGGTATTGTCGAAGAAGCAGCATTCCGGGGATATATGCAAAGGCCAATTGAAAAATACTGTGGATTGCCCATAGCCATCCTGATTACAGGAACAATGTTTGCAATAGCTCATTTAGACTTTACCTTGATTCTTTGGCCGTATTATGTAGCCGTAGCAGCTATTTATGGCATTGTAACACACCTGGCAGGATCAATACTTCCCGCTATCGTTCTACATACAGGAGGGAATATCTATTCTAATATGGATCTTTGGCTGCATGATAAGGCGGAATGGCAAGCGATTGCAAACGGAAGTGGAATAGCACAATCAAATGGGGCCGGGTGGCTGGGACTGGAAACCTTATTGCTGCTGTTGCTGACCATTTGGGCATATTGGAAATTGGCAAAAGTGGCAAATGCTGCAGCCTTTTCCCGGTGAGTCCTGGTGGCTTCCGGGAAGATTCTATTCATATCCGACTCACACTCGGTTGACACATAAGCATCTTGCGTTGTATTCATCTAATATTTCTGTAGATGTTCTGTATCTTAATAGATACAGAACATCTACAGAACATATACATAACATCTACAGAACATCCCCCTGGTGTATAGTCCTAAAATAGCAATACAATACTTATAATTTCAATGTCGGAATATCAATCGTATTTTAACGAATAGAATAGGGGGCTGGTGTTTCACCAGAGTTTCACCGGGGTTTCATAGGGCAAAAACACGCTTTTCAGGGGAAATTACCGGAGCAACAGTGTTAAGGACAGGCATACGGGGTGACGATGCTGTTCACTTTCTGCCAAAACCGCCATTTCCGCCAAAACGGCCACTACTTTTTTTTCGTTTCTTGTTTTGGGTTAGTATTGCATTGTCTAACTAAAATTTAAAAACATGCAATACTATCGAAGTGGTGAAATGCTTTGCAATTTACAGGTCATTAACGATTTGTCAGTTGCCTATCAATTAATTTAGCGGCGGTAAATACAGTACGAATGGAAAATAATCAAATCTTCATTTATCAAACGCCGGACGGACAGACGACGGTGGATGTTATTATGGACCAAGATACAGTCTGGCTCGATCAGGAGAAAATCTCTGATCTTTTTCAGACGGACAGATCTTCTATTACCAAGCATATTAAAAATATATATAAATCGTCGGAATTATCTGAGGAGGCAACTTGTGCAAAATTTGCACAAGTTCAAACGGAAGGGGAAAGACGGATTACCCGTAAGATTTCCCACTATAATCTCGATATGATCATATCCATAGGCTATCGTGTGAATTCTATACGTGGTACGCAGTTTCGTATCTGGGCAAACCAGGTATTGAAAGAGTACCTTATTAAAGGCTATGCCTTAAACGAAAAGCGCCTGAATGACCAACATCAACAATTCGAAGCGCTTAAACAAACGGTGCGTTTAATGGGCAATTTATTGGATAAACAGGAATTAACATCCGATGAATCTAACGGTCTGTTAAAGGTTATCACCGACTATACCTACGCCCTGGATGTTTTGGACAAGTACGATCACCGCACGTTGACAATAGAAGCTACTCATCCCAAACAGCTATTCATCGCTACATACGAAACTGCGCTAAAAGCTATTCAAGGATTGAGAGATAAATTCGGCGGAAGCAGCTTATTCGGCAATGAAAAGGATGAGTCTTTTCAAAGTTCCATTGCCACTATTTATCAATCTTTTGGCGGACAGGAGCTTTACCCCAGTATCGAAGAAAAGGCTGCTCACCTTTTGTATTTCGTTGTCAAAAACCATTCATTTTCCGATGGGAATAAGCGGATCGCAGCTTTCCTGTTTGTATGGTTCCTTGAAAAGAATGGCATTTTATACCGGGAAGATGGCATGAAGCGAATTGCCGATAACGCACTCGTTGCGCTAACATTGATGATTGCAGAAAGTAAGCCGGATGAAAAGGATATTATCGTCCAGGTAGTTGTCAGTCTTATCAATGGGTACAATTAACATAGATTTTACTGCAGTTTCCCCTTGAATTTATAAGCATCTACCCGGTAATTCCCGATGGAAATAGCATTCAGGTTGCACTCATGTTGGTATATCTCTTGCTACTACCACATAGCAGCCCCATTGTTGTTCCATTCCTCTAAAGAAAATGGGAGAACAATGAGAGAGGTATGGGACATCTACGGAACATATGGGAATCCGATAGGGACTCCAATCGGGTTTGGATCGGACATTAGCAGGATTTTACCAGAAAACCTCCGCCTTCTCAACAAAGCATCTTCCGCCTTTTGAACAAACCATCCCCATGCTTCCATCCCCGAACTTTGCACCAACAAAACGATTTAAAGCATGGAAACTAAAACCGATAATTACAACGGCGCCTTGCAACGCCCCCTCAACTCCGGCTTCGACGCAGCATCTACCGCTTCAGACGTAATAAAAGGCATCGACCTCTCCGGCAAAACTGCCATCGTCACCGGCGGCTATTCCGGTATCGGCGTAGCAACCGTAAAAGCCCTGGCCACTGCTGGGGCCACTGTATACGTACCCGCCAGAACGATAGAAAAGGCTGAAAAGAACCTCACAGGCATCCCCAATGTAAGCGTATGGGAATTAGACCTGATGGATCCGGCATCGATCAACGCCTTCGCCGATCGCTTCCTGGCCCTCAATAAGCCATTAGACCTGCTGATCAACAACGCAGGCATCATGTGGACACCCTTGCGCCGTGATGCACGTGGCTACGAATCACAGTTCTCCACTAATCACCTTGGACATTTCCAGCTGACCTCCCGCCTCTGGCCTGCTTTAAAAAGCGCCAAAGGGGCCCGCGTAGTGAACGTCTCTTCCTGGGGGCATCATATGGCCACGCTGGACTTAAATGATCCAAATTTTGAGCAGCAGCCTTACGATCTCTCCGCCAGCTATGCCCGTTCAAAAACGGCTAATATCCTGTTTTCTGTAGAGCTGGACAAACGCGCACAGGCCCACGGCGTCAGGGCATACAGCCTGCATCCGGGCGCCATCGCAGGCACCGATCTTGGACGGGATCTGTCCCAGGAGACATTGGCCGCTTTTGGGATCTATAATGAAGACGGCAGCTTCCGCCATGATCCCTACAATGGCTACAAAACCCTGGAGGAAGGCGCTTCCACCACCGTTTGGTGCGCCACCAGCCCGCAGCTGGCCAACGTCGGCGGCGTGTATTGCGAAGATACCGATGTGGCGCCCCTCGATACGGAATGGAAAGGTTTCAATCCCGAACATTTCGTCATTACCAAAGGTGTGACACCTGAGGCCGTTAACGCAGAAAATGCCCAACAACTCTGGGCCCTGAGCGAGAAATTAACCGGTATTACATTCGCCGTAAATTAATCCATCAAAGGAACGCATCTGTTCAATTGGAATAAATGCGTTCCTTTGTAACATTAAAAGCTATGGTTATGTCAGAATACTGGACTGCTCCGCAAGAGATCATGCTGCCCTGTATCCAGGATAAGTATTTCAAAATTGAGCTGCTTTCCGGCGATCATACCTTCGGCCGCCTCATATCCGGCGAAGTGAAGGTTATTGTCGCCGATCAAACACATACACTAAAGCCCGGAGATACCTGGTTCTGTCCCCGCAACCAGCTGGCCACCTTTATCAAATATGCTAAAGACGGACAGCCCTACAGATCTGTAACGATCAGCCTGAGGGCAGAACGTCTGAAAGACTATTATACCCGTCATGAAGTGACGACCCAACCGCGTCTGCACTGCGGTATCAAGTACCATGAGAACCATCCGCTGCTCGAAAGTTTCTTCGGCTCCCTGCTTCCTTACTTTGAAATGGAAGAAGGTATCCCACCGGAAATAGTGGCCGTGAAGATGGAAGAGGTGATCACCATCCTGCGTATACTCGATCCCAGCGTAGACCGCTGCCTCGCAAATTTCTCCGAGCCAGGTAAGATCGATCTGGCGGATTTTATGGAGAAGAACTTTATGTTCAACATGCCGCTGCAAAAGTTCGCCTACCTCAGCGGCCGTAGCCTCACCACTTTTAAGACGGATTTTAAAAAGGCCTTCAGCCTTAGTCCCCAGCGCTGGCTCACACAAAAACGGCTGGAGCTGGCCCACTATCAGCTCAGTGAGAAAAACGGTAAACCGGCAGATATCTACCTGGAAGCCGGATTTGAAAATCTCTCACATTTCTCCTTTGCTTTCAAAAAACACTTCGGCTATCCGCCAACAGAAGTGGTCACCCGCAATCAACAACATGCCAATAGCATTTAAAAGTGAAATGATATATCTTTACCGCAACAAACCAGCTTTTTTAACCTATCTACCCTCCGGCAATCATCATGAAAAGCATCACAGTTTTTTGCGGATCCAGTTTCGGCAATGATAATATCTTTGAAGCACAGGCAAAAGCCCTCGGACAAACCCTCGCCCAACAAGGTATTACTCTCGTTTACGGCGGCGCCAAAGTAGGCCTCATGGGCGCTATTGCTGATGGCGCACTGGCAGCCGGTGGTAAAGTATATGGTGTGCTTCCTAACTTTTTAAGAACAAAAGAGATCGGCCATGAAGGTCTCACAGAGCTCATCCTGGTAGAAAGCATGCACGAACGCAAAACCAAAATGCACGAGCTTTGTGACGGCGTCATCGCCCTGCCCGGAGGGTTCGGCACCATGGAAGAATTCTTCGAAATGCTCACCTGGGGTCAGCTCGGACTACATAAAAAACCTATCGGACTCCTCAACGTAGACGGCTTCTATGATCCACTCATCACCCTCGCAGATTCCATGGTAGAAAGGGGCTTTCTGAAGCCAAGCTATCGCCAGATGCTCCTGGTAAGCGATAATATCGAAAACCTCCTCAACCAGATGAGAGACTATGTTGCACCCGCCGTTGGCAAATGGATAGAGAAAGATAAAACCTGACATTATAACCATCCGGACGATAGAACATCCTGCAATGTGATCGTATTGATAAATGGCTTCAATTGCCATTCGCCACTGCCTTTTGCGGAGCCACCAGTGCCCCAGCTGCCCTGCAACAGCTGCTCGTTCACAGACTCCCAGACGCCTTTACCAGAGGCCGTTCCCTCGCTCCAGTTAAAATGGATGTTGACGCCAGTTACTACATCGGCAGTGATGGTAGCAGGTGTTGGGGATGGATGATCTACGCCCGTTACGCTGCCCATTCTTGGGATGACAGTACCGGTGATACTGCCTTTTACCTGTGTATTCGTTTCCGTTAACCGCTCGTAAGTGCCTGTTAATGCGCCCGCGGGGCTTACGCTAAGTAGGACAGTAGCTTCCCCAGAGGTCGCGCTTCCTGGAGTTGTGAGAGTCGCTCTCCATATGCCCGATAGGAGATTGCTCCATACTACAGCTCCCATGCCGCGATCATAATAGCTAGGGTTCGCCTGCTCATTCCATTGGTCTGTGATATAGTTCGCAATGTCGAACTTAAACCCGGCAGGGTCCGCGATCAGGTCTTTATAGAATTGCATGCCAGCCAGATTGGCTGCTAGGTCCGCGTTAGAATACACCCCTGTTGTTGCAAGTCCCTGTTGCTTAATTTCGAGATGACGACCAATGGATGCAGGATCAGCCACCGGGTTATTCGGTCGGGTAGCAAAAGCGAAATAGGTAAAACCCTCATTGAAGAAATGCCCCAGTTTATCGCCTCCGACGCTAATACCATTCACCAATGCCGAAGGGCCTACCGGAGTACCTACCGCTGCTTTTACCGCATCCGCGGCGCCCTGTCCCTTGTACATCCACTTCTGATCAGCAGCTCCGCTGTATTTGGTACCCGCAAGACTATCCGGAGGCATCTTCCGTTTGCCCTCAGGTAAGCTTCTTACAAAGTGCTCGATGGGAGAAGTAACGCCTGCGCCCAGGCTGTCTTTGACAGCAGTCATAAATTTGTATATGTCCAAAGGTGAGCCGGCCGCTGCCCGGGCTATGTTGATCCGTTTGTTAACTTCTTTGTTGATGTCTGCCCTGATATCTTGAAGCCCGGCGGATGAACGGTCATCTACCTCCGCGCGTTGAATAACGCCTGCGCTGCTGCCATTCTGCTGTACTACATGCGTCAGTTCATGGGCCAGTAACCGCTGCCCTTTACGGCTATGCGGATCATATTGACCCTTATTGAAATAGATATCATTTCCATGTGTAAATGCCTTGGCGCCGATATTATGACTCATGGCAGCGGCTGTACCGTCTACATGTACACATACTTTAGAAAAGTCTGCATCAAAAGAGCTTTCCATAAACTGACGGGTCCCCTCAGGTAGTGTGCTGCCGCCTCCTTTGGTACGCCGCAGTTCCGGCTCTATGGCTGGTCTGAAAAATGGTTCATCAGGTTTTTTAACCGCATCCCTGGGTTGTATAAAGGGCGCTTGAACAGGAGCCGCCGCAGCTAGCGGTTTGCGGCGCAATTGAAAATATCTCGACATACAATAGGGTCTTGAGGTCAATAGGTTATTTACATGCCACAGCTACTTCAATATTAAACAATTTTCCATAATTCCCGAACCTTAATTCACAAAGCCCGCTGAAATTTCTCCCCGCATTTTTATAACTTGTGGACTTCGCTTAATGCTAAATATTCCACATTCATGAGACGTCAGGTCAAAAAGTTATCAACTTTTCTTGTACTGTCGTGCCTAACTGTTTCTGTTGCTAAAAGCCAGTCTAACACCGGTTACACACAGTACGTCAACACATTCGTCGGCACCGCTCCGATGACAGATCCTAAGATCTTAGGCTACACGCTTCCCGAAGGATGGAGATCCTGGGCAGGATTAACCTTCCCCGGCAGCTCATTGCCTAATGCCATGGTACAGCTCAGTCCCATGACAGAATATGGCTCCGGCGCAGGTTATGAGTACGAAGATTCCCTTATTATCGGTTTCACCCACACGAACAAAGGCCACTGGAATCTCTGCAACATCCCGGTGCTGCCGATGTCTGATCCGGGTGAAAAATTCGGCTCCCGCTTCTCTCATCAAAAGGAAAGCGCTTCCCCTGGTTTCTACCAGGTATTCCTCGACGATTACAAGGTAAATGTTAGCCTTACCTCTACCCTGCGTTGCGGTTATCACCGTTACGAATACAGGAACAATAAAGCCAGGCAGATCTTATTCGACCTTGCCCGCGCCAACAACCGCGTATCCAACTGGCATATTGAAAAGGTAGGTGACAATATTCTCCAGGGATACCAGCAAGCCGGTGGCAAGATCTATTTCTATGCGGTGTTGAACACCAACATCGGAAAACTGGAAACAAAGGAAGAAGGTCAGCACAGCGGCTATGCCATCGCGCACTTGGCAGATGGATCATCCGCTCCTGTAGAAATGAAAATAGCGCTGTCTTTTGTCAGTACAGACAATGCAAAACAGAACCTGGAACAGGAGATCGGCAACAAGTCTTTTACCGACATCCGCAATGCCGCCAACCGTACCTGGGAAAATCTTTTATCCACCATCCAGGTAAAAGGCGGTACGGATAAACAACGGCGCATGTTCTACTCCTGCCTCTACCGGTCCTTCCTCTGGCCGGCCCTCCGCAGTGATGTGAACGGCGAGTATACAGACGCCAAAGGAGATGTGGTCAAAGCTGATTTCTCCTACTATACAGAGCCTTCTCTTTGGGATACCTACCGTAATAAAGATGTGTTATTAGGATTGATCACGCCCCGTGTAACCCTCGACGTTATCAAGTCAATGAAGGATGTAGGGGATAAGAGAGGGTTCATTCCTACCTTCTTCCACGGCGATCACGGCGCTTCCTCCATCGCAGGTGCGTACCTGAGAGGTATCGACCAGTTCGATGTGAAAGGTACCTACGAGATCTTATTGAAGAATGCCAATACGCCCGGTGGCGCGCGTCCGCACATCGCGGAGTACAAAGAGAAAGGCTTCATCTCTGATCCGGATGTGCAAAATCCGAATGTTGAGACCAAAGCCAATGCCGGTGTATCCAAAACCCTGGAGTACTCTTATGATGACTACTCCGTGGCGCAGATCGCTAAGAAGCTTGGCGATACTGCCAACTACAGGATCCTCATGGCTAGGTCCCGTAACTATAAGAACATGTTCGATCCGGGTACCCGCTTTATGCGCGGGCGACTGGCAGACGGCAGCTGGATCACACCATTCAACCCGCAGCACCCGTACTATGAATACATGTACCGTGAAGCCAATGCCTGGCAGGTATCCTTCTTTGCGCCGCACGATATGAAAGGATTGATCGAACTATATGGCGGAAACGCAGGCTTTGAATCCAAACTGGATTCGCTCTTCACCCTGCCCTGGAACCCGGAGTATAAAGCCCGTAACGTGGAGACTATGATCGGACAGTACTGCCATGGCAACCAGCCGGACCATGAAGCGCCCTTCGCTTATTATTTTATCGGTAAGCCTGAGAAGTCCCAGCATATTATCGACACCATCCTCAATACTTTATACGGCATTGGCGATGAAGGTATCGCGCTTTGCGGAATGGATGATGCAGGGGAGATGTCTGCCTGGTATGTATTCAGTGCGGCCGGGCTCTATACCTTCTCTGCCACCGATCCTGAATACCTGGTAACCGTACCGCTCTTCGATGAAGTGAAATGGAAGACGAGCACCGGTAAATTGTTAACATTAACCAGGACGGGTAAAGGACGTGCATTGACAGCTATAAAAGTGAATGGTAAACCGATCAAGGGATATTTCGTACCGCATGAGCTGTTTAAGAACGGCGGACGAATAGAGATCGTTACGAAGTAACAAAGCTGTTGAGCGTAAGGAGATTGTTAACCGCATCTCCTGCCGTATTATTGAAGTAAACAAACACATCTTTCCCTTCATGCAGCCATTCCTGGATGGCATTGGCCTGCTGGCGCAGATGATCATCGGTATAAGTACCTTTGTAATCGCCGGCAGGCCCATGAAAGCGGAGATATACGAAGTTGGCCTGCTTATTCAGCTGCTCATTCCTCGATTTGGGAATATCCTGCAGTACAACACTACACGCATATTCATCCGCCAGCTCATACACTTCGCCAATATACCAGGATGGGTGGCGGAATTCTAAGGCTATCTTCCACCCATGCGGCGGATCTATGCCTTGCAGGATGTCCAGCAGCTGCTCCACCTGTGCAAATAAGTCAACAGTAAAAGAAGGAGGAAACTGTATCAGCAAAGCACCCTTTTTAGTGCCCGCCTGGCTGATCACTTCCATAAACCGTAGTACATCTTCCGGCTGATACGCCAGGCCTTTTATATGCGTGATCTCCCGCCACAGCTTAAAGGTAAAAGCAAAGTTATCCGGTACACTGTCTGCCCACTTCTTCACCGTAGCCGCCTGCGGTATCTTGTAAAAGGAACTGTTGATCTCAATGCTGTTAAATAAAGAGCCATAGTAAGTAAGCCGGCTCTTATCTTTAAACTCCGGCGGAAATGCTTTTTTATTGGGAACGGGCAGCACCAATCCGCTGGTGCCCGATCTGTAGATGCCTTCACGCTTGCGTTTCATACCAGCAGGAGGGCAAAAATTCAGCCATCTTTTGTAGATGTCCCGGTATTATGTAATTTTGAAAGTACATTTAAACCCTCAATATCCAATGAAGAACAATCCTAAGCCACACCTCCCGAATAACACCACTATTTCTCCTGAGTCAGCCATTGCCCGTACCAAAACATGGCGTTCATTCATTACAAAACATAGTGGTCTCGGGCCTGAGAGGATCCCGCGCGGTTGCCGTATTTCTATGGACGATATTATCCGGCTCAGCCGTGATCCGCGCTTTACAGGAAAGAACATCGGCGGTGTACGCGCCTATTTCACCTGTGCTGAAAACGACACGCCGGATAATGTGACGGAGATCACGTTGATCTTTGTACCCATCGATAAAGACGGCAATGATATGATGGTGATAGACCTGCCCCAGGAAGGCGTGGTGGTATCTGCCGTGGAAGATTTTACCAAACCTTGCCCCAGCGCTTGTGATGTGAATAGCCCGCTCTATTGATCAT
>Ga0102590_1004861_pt1 | contig 10923 bp, 13 predicted proteins | sample AraplaMF_Col_mMF_FD_76859 | JGI IMG/M metagenome (GOLD analysis project Ga0102590, IMG submission 76859) | Arabidopsis root microbial communities from the University of North Carolina, USA - plate scrape MF_Col_mMF | ecosystem: Host-associated > Plants > Roots > Endosphere | place: USA...
AAGCCTGACCTCGGGCGTAACCGGCACCGACAGCGCCTATCTCGACGCCCGCGACTGGAAGCTGGTCTCGGGACGGCCGTTCAGCGATTCCGAAACGCGCGCCGGCACCGGTGTCTGCCTGATCGGCGAAACGGTACGCCAGCAATTCTTCGGCGCCGGCGATCCCGAGGGCGAGATCATCCGCGTCAACCGCACCTCCTGCAAGATCATCGGCCTGCTCGAGCCCAAGGGCTATACCGGCTTCGGCCAGGACCAGGACAATGTCGTCCTGATGCCCTTGCATGCCTATCAGCGCCGCATCGCCGGCAACCGCGATATCGACAACATCTATATCGCCGCCGACGACCGCACGCCGACCACCGAGCTGCAGCCGCGCGTCGAGGACATCTTGCGCGACACGCGCCGCATCACCCCGGACCGCGATCCCGATTTCGCCATCCGCGACATGACCCAGATCGCCGACGCGATGACCAGCGCCACCACCACCATGACCGGCATGCTGGGCGCGGTCGCCGGCGTCAGCCTCTTGGTCGGCGGCATCGGCATCATGAACATCATGCTGGTCTCGGTCACCGAGCGCACGCGCGAGATCGGCATCAGGCTGGCGATCGGCGCGCACGAGAAACACATCCTCATCCAGTTCCTGGTCGAGGCGACGGTGCTGTCGCTGCTCGGCGGCATCATCGGCATCCTGATCGGCCTTTCGCTGGCCGGCCTCGCCGCGATGGCGCTGACGATACCCTTCGCGCCGAGCCCCGCCGTCGTCCTGCTCGCCGTCGGCTTCTCGGCGCTGATCGGCATGGTGTTCGGCTTCTTCCCGGCGCTGCGCGGCGCCCGCCTCGATCCGATCGACGCACTGCGGCACGAATAGCCAGATCATAGCGACTGCTGACGTCCGGACGCCCAGCGGGGTTAGTCGTGGCCAGCGAAATGCCACTCGATCAGCGGCTTCATATGCCCCATCAGCCCGTCCGGCAGGTCGGCCGCATTGCGGATAATGACCGGCCCCTCGATCTCCGGGTCGGTCTCGGCCGCGACGAAGGCCGTGATACGCTGTGCCAGCTCGTCGGCGGACTCGGCGACCCGGTAGCGGCGGAAGATCACCGTGCCGCTCGCCGTCGATAGCGCGTGATAGCGCTGTCCGCGTTCGGCCTTGGACAGGTCAAGCCCGGTCTCCTCCCCCACCTCGCGCATCATGTTGAAGTCGACATCGACCAGCCCGTCGCGGAAATCGATCGGCTCGAAGGAGCCGGCGGCGAAATAGACGCGGCCGGCATTGACCGTGTGCCGGCCCATGCGGATCGCCACCAGCGCATTGTCGCCGGCGACCAGCATGGCGTGCGCATAGGCGTGTTCGGCGCCGGAATTCTCACGCCGCTTGCGCCACAACAGGAAGGTCGAATACCCGACCGCATGGCAGCTGCCGGCGAGGCGGCCGTCCCGGTAAGCAAGCTCGGAAAGCAGCACCACCGTGCCGTCGAACAGCGCGGGATTGGCTGCCATTTCCTGCCGCCAGTTCTCGGCGATCGCCTCCGCATTGCTCAGCGCGAAGGGATGCGGGCCGGGATCGAGGCGGACGTCGACCGCATCGACCGGCAGGATGACGTTGCGCGGCAGGTCGAAACTCAAGAGCGTCACGCCATGTCCAGTGCGATCGCCACCGGGCAATGGTCCGATGCTTTCGGCCTGTCCCAGCCGGCGCGCGGGAAACGCTCGACCTCCTGCCCAGGCGGAAAGATGGTGCGCCAGGGCTGGCCGTTGCGGATGATGTCGGGAACGGCGGTGGCGTTCTTCGCGGCCAGCGCCCTCGACAGCAGGATATAATCGAGCTGGCAAAGATGCCGCTCCTCCGGGCCGCGGGTGTGGTAGAAGCTCCAGCGGTCCATCTCCGGCCGCCGCTCGACGACATTCTCGCAAAAACCGCCGGCGGTGAGCACATCGATCGAGGACCGGGCTTCGTCGACAACCTCGAAACGATAGCCGTCGATGGCGTCGCCGTCGATCTTCACGCGCTGACGGTAGTCGTTCATGTCGCCACAGATCGCCCAGCGCTTGTCGGCGGCATGGTCTTTGCCGAAACGCTCCTCGATGATGCGGCGCACCGCTTGTGCCTCGGCAATGCGCAACGGCATTGACGCCTCGCGGCCGTCCAACCCGTTGCGCGGCGGCCCCATCGATTTGAAGTGCACGAGATAGAGCGTCAACGGCGCGCCGCCGACCTTCAGGTCGATCTCCAGGCAGTCGCGGCGAAAGATCCGCTCATTGGCGAGATAGCCGAGCGTGGCGAGCTCGGGCGTGAACAGCCCGAACTGCTCGAAGGTGACATAGGCGTGGCTGGTCATGCGCACGAACTCGATCGGCTGCCCTTGCGCGGTCTCGTTGCGCATCATCACGGCGACATCGATGCCGCGCGTATCGTTGCCGGCGGTGGTGTATTTCTGCCGGTAGCCCTGCCCGACCATCTTGAACAGATAGCCATATTCGAAGGCCTTCAGCGCCTCGATATTGTCGACCTCTTGCATGCAGATGATGTCCGCGCGGGTGGCTGCGATGGCGAGTGCCGTCAACTGGCGGGTGTCGTCGGACTGGGCGATCGCGCGGGCCTGCTCGAGGATGCGATATTCGGCCTCGCTCTGGATGTCGAACAGCGCCAGCGTGCGGTCTTCATTGAGCTGGTTGCGATAGCCCGAGAAATCGAACCTGTTCATCAGGTTCTCGACATTGAAGGTGGCGAGGCGCAGCGACATGGCCGTGACCTTTGCCCGCAAGCGAGGGCGAAAACAAGAGCAAGGCCGATGCTCGCCATGGTTGATGGAACCTTTCCGTTCATCCTCCGTTCAGACGGAAAGTCCCAACAATAGGCCCTTTCCCCGGGGTACTCTGGGCGTGGGGCCTTACTCCTTGGAGAGTGAAATGAAACGGTTGTTTTCTTCCCTCGGATCCGGGCTTTTGGCCCTGGGTCTCGTCGCCGGTGTGACGGCGCCGTCGGTCGCCGGCCCGATCCTGCAACCCGATCTCTCGACCACAACCAGCACGGCTGCAACCAATATCATACCCATCCGCGACAGCTGGGCCGGCGGCAACAACCGCTCGCCGCAGATGTATGACTGGCGCTGGCGGCGCGGTGGCGACTGGCGCGGCCGCGACTTCAGATGGCGCGGCGGCGACTTCCGCGGCCGTCATTTCTCCCGCGACTGGGATGGCGGCGACTGGCGCTGGCGGCATCATCGCCATCATCGGGATTTCGATAGTGGTGACGCGGCCCTTCTGGGGCTGGGCCTTGGCCTGGGCTTGGGCAGCCTAGCCTATAACAACTACTATGATCCCTATCCGCGGTACTATCAGCCGCGGCGCATCTACCGGACCGAGCGGCTGTCCAGCGCGCATGTCCGCTGGTGCTACGACCGCTATCGGTCCTATCGGGCCTGGGATAACTCGTTCCAGCCCAACTATGGCCCGCGCCGGCAGTGCATTTCGCCCTATATCTGAGCCGCCCGCCAACAGAGACAGCGAAACGGCGCCCTTCGCGGGCGCCGTTTTGTTTTTGCCGCAACCTGTGCTCGCTGCCGGCCCATAACCCTAAATTCATCAGCGGCTTCTATTCATCCGTGCCGATGTCCTCCAATATGACGATTCGCGCGAACGGGGTGCGAGACGTACCCGCCATGGCCGAAAACGAACACAGAAACCAACACAGGCAACGCGTGCTGAAGGGCGCGGCGATCCTGACCGGCATCAACAATTCCGAGGTGAGATGCACGGTGCGCAACATGCATTCGAACGGCGCCGAGCTGAAAGTGCCGATCGATGCGCGCGTGCCGGACGAATTCCTGCTCTATGTGCCGGTCGACGGCATCGGCTACAAGGCCGTGGTGCGCTGGCGCCGCGAGGATCGCATCGGCGTAGAGTTCACCGGCACCGAGCCCAAGCCGCACTGGCATTACGGCTGAAGAACGGCGGCAGCGCTGCCGCCAACCCCGCAAAAAGCCGGCGGATCGATCCACCGGCTTGAAGTTTCGCGGCTGGAAGCTTGATGACAATTCGCCCTGCCGAGTCAGCTGGTGCGGGTTTCGAGTACCGGAGCGGAGCGGACATTTAAGTCCGTGAGCACCGGAAGCGCAGAAACCTGCAGCAGATGGCCGGCAGGGTAGAATTGGCGCAAGCTTCTTAGTTCTTGGCCTTGTCGACCAGCTTGTTCTTGGCGATCCACGGCATCATCGCGCGCAGCTTGGCGCCGACTTCCTCGATCTGGTGGTTGTCGTTGTTGCGGCGGATGCCCTTGAAGCGCGACAGGCCGGCGCGGTATTCCTGCATCCATTCCGAGGTGAACTTGCCGGTCTGGATGTCCTTCAGGATGCGCTTCATCTCGGCTTTGGTCTCGGCGGTGATGATGCGCGGACCCGAGACGTATTCGCCCCATTCGGCGGTGTTCGAGATCGAATAGTTCATGTTGGCGATGCCGCCTTCATAGATCAGGTCGACGATCAGCTTCACCTCGTGCAGGCACTCGAAATAGGCCATTTCAGGCGCATAGCCGGCTTCCACCAGCGTCTCGAAACCGGCGCGGATCAGTTCGACCAGGCCGCCGCACAGCACCACCTGCTCGCCGAACAGGTCGGTCTCGCATTCTTCGCGGAAGTTGGTCTCGATGATGCCCGAGCGGCCGCCGCCGACGCCGCAGGCATAGGAGAGCGCGAGATCGAGCGCATTGCCCGAAGCGTCCTGGTTGACGGCGACCAGGCACGGCACGCCGCCGCCCTTCTGGTATTCGCCGCGCACCGTGTGGCCCGGGCCCTTCGGTGCGATCATGACGACGTCGACCGTCGACTTCGGCTCGATCAGGCCGAAATGCACGTTGAGGCCGTGCGCGAAGGCGATCGCGGCGCCATCGCGGATGTTCGGCGCGATTTCCGATTTGTAGATGTCGGCCTGCAATTCGTCGGGCGTCGCCATCATCATCAGGTCGGCCCACTTGGCGGCGTCCGCCACGCTCATCACCTTGAGTCCGTCGGCCTCGACCTTCTTGGCGGTCGCTGAACCGGCTTTCAGACCGATGGCGATCTCCTTGACGCCCGAATCCTTAAGGTTGAGCGCATGCGCCCGGCCCTGGCTGCCATAGCCGATGATGGCGACCTTCTTGCCCTTGATCAGGTTGAGATCGGCGTCGCGATCGTAATAGACACGCATTTTGGTGTTCCTTCCCGTTTGAAGATCATAGGCCCTTACGGCCGGTTGTTTGCTCCGAAAAGAGCAAGAAACTGCTGCGTCGCGCGGCGGGCATCGCCGCCGATCGTCGCCTCAGTCAATTCCACCCGGTCGCCGAGCAGCAGACGGATCTGCACGTCGCGGCCGACCAGGCCGAAAAAGGTCCGGAACGCCGTCTCGGCGTCCTCGAAATCGAGCAGCCCTGCCTGCCGGCCTGCTTCAAGCACCGGTTTCAGGCGCTTGGCAAGCGCGAAGCGCCCATTCTGCAGCACGATCGCGCCAAGGTCGTCCTTGCCGGAACCGGCATGGCTGACCGCCACACGGTTCAGCGCGATCGAAGTGTCGCTGGAGATAACCTTCAGCCAATCCGAAGCGAAACGCTCCAGGCTCGCTGTGAGCGAACCGATATCCAGTCTCTCACGGTCGACGGCCGCGACACGCACCTTGGACGCTTGCCATTGCACCGTGGCGTTGAGTAGCCCGTCGCGGTCGCCAAACCACTTGTAGAGCGTTTCCTTGGAACAGCTTGCCCGCCGCGCCACCGCGGTCATGGTCAGGTTGTCGCCCTCCTCGACCAACAGGCGAAGGGCTGCATCGAGAACGGCCTGTTGCCGTTCCGTCAGCGCTTCGGTGCTCTCGATCTCGGCCGGCTGCAACACGATTGTTTCCGCGGTTACCGGTCGCCCCAGAAGGCGTACCGTACGTTACGGTTCGCCTCTCTATGCCGTATTGCCCGATGTCCTGCAAGCTCTATTTTACCTTGCCGGAGGGATAAGATGCTGGTCGGTCTGCTCGCCCTGGCTGTAGCCGCAGCCTTCACCGGTGCCGCTGTCTATGTCAGCGTCGCGGAGCAGCCGGCGCGGCTTGGCCTCGATGACAAGGCGTTGCTGCGCGAATGGCAGCCCTCCTATAAGCGCGGCGCCGCCATGCAGGCCTCGATTGCCATGATCGCCTGCGTTCTCGGCCTGATCGCCTGGTGGCTTACCGGCGCGTCAGCCTATCTTGCCGGTGCGCTGTTCATCATTCTGCCTTGGCCATGGACGCTGCTGGTGATGATGCCGACGAACCGGATGCTGGAGGCGATGGATGCCGAGGCCGCCAATTCCCAGGCGAGGTCGTTGATCGTCAGGTGGGGCGGGATGCATCTGGTCCGTGTCGCGCTGGGCGCGCTGGCGACGATCGCGTTTCTATGGGCCTTGCACCTGCGCTGAAAGCTCGTCGGCCCATGGATTTCAGTCCATGACGGGCGGATCGCGCAGCCGCCCGAGCAACCCGGCAAGCATCTCCAGCTCCTTGGCGGAAAGCCTGTCGCCCATCAGCTCGCCGATCGAAGCGCCATAGATCGCCCAGATGCGCCGGCGCATCTCCCGGCCGCTTGCCGTGATGCGAACGGTCTGCCCGCGGCCATCGTCGGAGACGGGCAGCTTCTCGACCAGGCCATCTGCTTCCAGCCGGGCCAGCAGCCTTGAGACGCCATACTGCGCCAACAGCACGCGATCGATCAGCTCGAACGGCCGCAACCCGCCCTCGCCCGCTTCGGCAAGCTCGTGCAGCACGTCGTACCAGGCGAGCGGCGGCAGGCCGTTTACCTTCAGCGCGTCCTCGACCTTTTCGACAAGCTGGCGCGAAACGCGCATCAGCCGTGCCCAGGCGGTGACGGCTTCAGGTGATGGCGATGTTTTCGTCATCGGAACAGCCTAAGCGATAGATGCAATTGCATCAAGCTTGACGATTGATGCAAACGCATCCATATAGATGCAAATGCATCGATATGGAGAAAACCGATGAAACATGAAATCTGCAAGATCGCCGATATCCCGCAGACCGGCAGCCTGATCGCGCCTTTCTTCGGCCGCGAGGTCCATGTCTGGCGCAGCGGCGAGCGCATCCGCGCCGCGGCCAATGTCTGCCTGCATTTCGGCGGACCGCTGGACTGCAAGGACGGCGCTTTCGTCTGCCGATGGCATGGCGCGAAGTTCGACATGGCAAGCGGCGAGCGTCTGGAAGGGCCGGCGCCGAAAGGCTCCCGCCTGATGTTCCTGTCGACCCGCGTCGAGGACGGCGCGCTCAATTATGTCTGGGGAGAGTGAGATGACCGCCAGGCTCACCCTCGTCAGCCATCACCTGTGCCCCTACGTCCAGCGCGCGGCGATCTCGCTTGCCGAGAAAGGCGTGGGGTTCCAGCGAATCGATGTCGACCTTTCCAACAAGCCTGACTGGTTCAAGGCGATCTCGCCGCTCGGCAAGGTGCCGCTGCTGCGCGTCCGGCACGGCAATGCCGAAGATGTGATTTTCGAATCCGCCGTCATCCTCGAATTCCTCGAGGAGACCGAGGCCAATCCCTTGCACCCGGCCGATCCGCTGGCGCGGGCAAGGCATCGCGCCTGGATCGAATTCGGCTCAGCCATCCTCAATGCCATCGGCCGCTTCTATTCCGCGACCGACGAAGCCGCCTTCCTGTGTGAAAGCAAAGGCTTGTCCGAAATGTTCGCGCGCGTGGAAGCAGAGCTCGCGGCAAGGCAAAGCGGTCCGTGGTTCGCCGGAGAGCGCTTCTCGCTGGTCGATGCCGTTTACGGGCCGATCTTTCGCTATTTCGACACGTTCGACCGCATCGGCGATTTCGGCATTCTCGACGGCAAGCCGCTCGTTGAGGCGTGGCGCAAGGCCTTGAGCGAACGCCGATCGGTGAGCGAAGCCGTCAGCCCGGACTATCCGCAACGGCTGCAGGCCTTCCTTCGGGCAAAGCAATCTTACCTGTCCGGGATCATCCGGCGGCAGGCCATTGCAACTCCGCAAGCCCGATCCGCCTGAACGGGTCGATCACCGTACCAGTGACCATGGCGGCAAGGAATTGCGGTCCCGGCGGAATCCTTGCCAGCGCAGCCACCATACGGTCGCGGACAAAGGGCAAGGCTGCGGAGTCCGATTGGTAGAACGGCGTCAGCGACAATGACAGCGCCTGAAACACGCGCACATGCCAACGGCGCGCGCTGGCATAGGTCTCCAGCGCGTCATCGATGCCGTTCGTCCGCGCCAGCGCATGGCTGAGCGCCGCCGCGTCGAGCAGCGCCATGTTCGCGCCCTGCCCAAGCTGTGGGCTGGTCGAATGCGCGGCGTCGCCGATGACGGCAAGCCGCCGGCCGGCGGGCACCACCATCGTGTGGTGGCCATAGCGGGCGAGCGAGAGCTGCTCGAAACTGTCGATCTGACTGGTGAAAGCCTCGCACTCGGGCCACACCGAAACCACCCTCGCCTTCCAGGCGTCGAGCCCCTTTGCCTTCACCTGTTCGGCGTCGGCCGGCTTAAGGCTCCAGAAGAAGGCCGCCATATCTTCCGCGCCAGGCTCCGGGCGCCCGATCGGCAGCACGCCGACCATGATGCTTGCCTTGTCGTAGCGCTGCAGCAGCGCTCTTTTGTCGAAGCCGTCCCGCCAGCCGAGCGACGCCCAGAACGCGCCATAGGCGAGCGGCCGCGGCATGGCGGCATGGCCAAGATAGTGCCGCAGCTTCGAGCGCGCGCCACAGGCGTCGACGATGAGGTCGAATGGGCCGAGCCGCCTGCCATTGCCGCAGATGAGTGTCGCGCGCTCAGCCGTCTCCAGCGTCTCGACCTCGACATTGGTTTCGATGGCGATGGCTTCGCGCAAGGCGGCGCGGTGGAGCGCACCGAACAACGCCGCCCGGTGCACGGCGAGGCCGAAGCGGCGGCCGCGCCGCGCGTCGTAGCGGACTTCGAGCACCGTGCGCCCGCTGCCGGCATCGGTGCCGTGCAGCCGCTCGATGCGGCTGCCAAGCGAAAGCATCTCGTCGAGCAGGCCGAGATCGGCGAGCACGGTCAGCCCGGTCGGCTGCAGGATGAGGCCGGAGCCGACGGGTTTCGGCGCATCGAAGCGTTCGAAGATGGTGACCTTGTGCCCCGCCCGCTTGAGATAGAGCGCCGCGGCCAATCCGGCCGGCCCGGCGCCGGCAATCGCGATGTCGTAGGATCTGCTCATTGCCCGCCCAAGCCAAGCCGGCCGGACAATCTCCCAACACAGCAGTCAAATCAAGTTGGCGCTTTGACGTCCGTCAGGTTTGGTCTGCGTCGAAGGCGGCACGTGCCTCACGCACGGCGTCATGGTTGAGCTCGGCCCATTGGACCAGCATCTGCAGGGGCGCAAACATCGAGCGCCCAAGATCGGTGAGGCTGTATTCGACGCTTGGCGGCTTGGTCGGAAACACTTCGCGATGCACATAGCCGTCGCGCTGCAGATCATGGAGCGTCTGCGTCAGCATGCGCTGCGAAATGTCGGGAACCAGCCGGCGCAGTTCGCCGAACCGATAGGGTTTTTCGGCCAGCGCCATGACCAGCAGCGAGCTCCATTTGCCGCTGATGCCCTGGATGACGTCGCGAACCGGGCAGTCGGCGAAATTGCCGCCGCCGGTCATGGCCTTGTAGACCTCGAGCTTGGCTTTCAGGTTGAAGATCTTGCTGTCCATTGCGACATCCGCTGATCGAAATTCGGCTGGCAGAGGTGGTTCCCTCGCCGTGCCTACCTCCCGAAAAACTGCCTTCTTTACGGCTTGAGGTCAATTCCTATTTTAGTGCTGGTCTCTTTTTGAGACTACCAAAGCATCCGCCAATCGGCGCAAATCAGGAACCTCCCATGACCGAAACACTCCTCGTCACCGGTGCCTCGGGCCAGCTTGGCCGCGCCGTCATCAATCACTTGCTGGAAGCGCAAAAGGTGGCGCCGGCAAGCATCATCGCCACCACGCGCGATCCCGAGAATCTCGCCGATCTCGCAGCGCTCGGCGTCGCCGTGAGAGCCGCAGACTTCAACGACAAGGCCTCGCTGGAGAAGGCGTTCGACGGCGCCGACCGGGTGCTGATCATCTCGACCGGCGACCTCGATTTGAAGACCGGCCGGCGCCTGAAGCAGCACGAGACGGCAGTGGCCGCGGCCAAGGCGGCGGGCGTTTCGCATCTGCTCTACACCTCGATGCCCAATCCCGAGCCGGGCTCGCCGGTGCTGTTTGCCGGCGACCACTACGGCACCGAGCAGGCGATCAAGGCGAGCGGTATCGCCTACACCATATTCCGCAACGGCTGGTACCAGGAGAACCTGTTCATGTCGCTGCCGCATGCCATCGCGTCGGGCAAGTGGCACACCTCGGCCGCCGATGGACGCATCGCGCATGGCGCGCGCGACGACATGGCGGCTGCCATCGCCGCCGGCCTCGCGTCTGGCTCCAAGGAAAGCCACATCTACACGCTGACCGGCCCGCAGGCCTACACCACGAATGAGATCGCGGCGCTGGTAAGCGAGGTGACCGGCAAGCCGCTGGAGGTCGTCCAACTGCCGGACGAGGCGCTGACCGAAGGCGTCAAGGCGGCCGGAGTTCCCGAGGATTTCGCCCGCATCATCGTCTCTTTCGACGCCAACACCCGCGCCGGCCGCATCGCAGAGGTGACCGACGCCGTCGAAAAACTCTCGGGCCGCAAATCGCGAACGCTGAAGCAGTTTCTCGAAGCGAACAAGACTGCCTTGCTCGGCTAAAAACTGGCGCGCCTGATCGAGTCTCTCAGGCGCGCTTTACTTCGACCGTTTGAGCAACCCAAGCCGGACAAGGCTTTCCGCGGTAGCAACCAGCGCGTCCTCGCGCGACCTCGGCGTCCAGCCGAGCAGGCGCACGGCCTTGGCGCTCGTGGCGTTCCTGGCCTTGCCCAGTTCCGTCA
>Ga0102590_1004862_pt1 | contig 10921 bp, 11 predicted proteins | sample AraplaMF_Col_mMF_FD_76859 | JGI IMG/M metagenome (GOLD analysis project Ga0102590, IMG submission 76859) | Arabidopsis root microbial communities from the University of North Carolina, USA - plate scrape MF_Col_mMF | ecosystem: Host-associated > Plants > Roots > Endosphere | place: USA...
CAGCCGGACATTGACCTCATCGAAGGCAAACAGGATCTCGACGGTCTTGGACTGCAGCTGCGCGAACACCTGATCCAGTCCGGTCAGCGCGCAACCGAGAAATTTCCTCGGGAATACGAAATATTCCCTGAGCCGGTCGAAACCTTCAAATACCCTGGTGTCGTTGGGAAACAACGCGTCTTCGCGTTCGAAGCCGATCTGCTCGAGACATCCGGCGGGCGCCGGAGTGATCACCGGGTCTCCGAACTGGTCCAGGCAGCGGAAATAGATGCCCTTGCAATGGGCGAAGAGCTGTTCGTAGACCGCTATGCAGTCCGCTTCCGGACCGATGAAGTGCAGCGGCAACCGCCTGGTGCGACAGCTGGCGATCTGGTTTTCCGGCTTCTTGAGCGTTTCGGCATCGCTTGGCTCGTCCTCCGCCCGCGCCGTCGTGCGCAGGGTCAACGTCAGGCGCATGCCGGCCAGAACCTCGGTACCGACCTTCAGTCCCAGGGCGCCGAGCTGGGCGGGGGAAGAAAAGTACTCGGCAGCGGTCAATTCGAACGGCCAGACCACGAGATCGCTGGTCAGCCGGTAGCGGCAGGCGATCTGGCGATCGCGCTCGCGAAACGATGCGTCGAGATAGGCGCCGCGCCGGACGACATGACCGTCATGAAGCGACTTGTCGCCGAACGTCGGCACCACCTGGATGATCATTGCCGACGGTGTCGGCGCCAGATAATGCGGGACCAGTTGCTCCAGCAGGTTGTTGGTGAATTCGGGAAATTCGTGCTTGATCTTGAGCTGCACGCGCGCCGCCAGGAATGCCGCGCCTTCGAGCAAGCCGCCGACCATGGGATCGACCCGATCCTCCAGGATGCCGCCCAGCCGCTCGGCGATCCCAGGATATTCTCCGGCAAACTCGCGCGCCTGCTCGTTGAGCAGTTGGAGTTCCCGGTTATAGAGATCGAGAAATTCCCGGTTCATGCCCGGCTACAATCGGTTGACGACAATTTTTCCACTTTCGATCACGTCGGCGATGAACTCTACCGGAACCTGGACCGGATAACAGGTCAAATCCGCCCGGACCACGTAACGCAGCTTGAGCTCGTCCGCGGAAACGCTCAGGTCGCGCTCGATGTGCAGCGAAGCCGCCGCCAGGCGCGGTTCATAGCTGACCACCGCGGCCCTGATCTCGTCCGGGATTCTCTTCATGTCGCGGGCTTCGAGCGTGAGGCTGGAAATATCCGGAAGGCCGAAATTCAGCACCGATTTTCGGACATAGGGCGCATCCGCCATGTCGACCGCAGATTCCATGGCGATGGTGTTGAGCAAGGCGTCGAGGTCCTGCGCCACCTCGCGCCGCAACACCTGTTCGGTGATGACCTGCCGGGGGCGCAGGCGGCGGCCGGCAATCACGCGGTCGCCGCCTTCGGTCCGCAGGTCGATCCTGCTGGTGGCATCGCCGGCCTCGTGTGCGGCGCGGAAGGCATGCATCAGCGGCGGGCTGACACGGGTCCTGCTGGTCACTTCGGCCATCTGCGCGTCGCCCTCAACACCATCGCGTCACGAAACTACCAGGCCCGCGTGCCGGGCGCCGGTTCGGCATAGCGGCCGGGCTACTTGCCCGGCTTTCCGGATTCCGACTTTTGATCCGGCAGGCTGAAGGGAAATTCGTTGGCGCCCGCAACCTCGTCTCCGTCATCGTTCTGCATGATGTATTTGATCTTGAATTTCAGGAACGACAACTTGACGGTTTCCTTGATGCCATCGGTCTCCTCGCCCCTCCCGCCCCAATCCACCCGGTCGATCTTGACGGTTTCGAGCTCGATCGTCAGATATTCGACCTTGCGCTGGCCGTCGTTCTTTCGGCAGATGATCTTCCCCTTGTCGATGTGCGTGCCGTGCGCGCACATCCTGGCCAGCGTCGGGGTGGCGTTATCCACCCACTTCCCGATCTCCACAGCATCGGCGGAGGCGTGCTGGCTGAAATCGGATCCACTGAGATGGATCGATGCCTTGTTGTCCAGCCCCCACTTCAACTGGTGAATCTCGATCTTGCCATGGTGGATCTCGTCGAGGGATTCGCCTTTGACGCCGGTCAGATCAAGGAATAGATCGGCCATTTCACCAAGTTCCCTTCTGCCTTACGCTGCAAATCAGCGCAGTTGCCGCCACCGGTCGACGCGCGACGAAGCCGGACAAATTGCTGTTAGTCGCGCCGTCGAACGCAATGGTTCAAACCATCTGCAAATAAAAATTGGCGTCGACTGCGACGCCAGCGGCCCATGATGATCCGGAAGCAGCGCCGAGGCAATCGAAACGATCGCGCGCCGGCGCAAACCCTGTGCGCGAGCCGGCTTGTTTCAATCGTAACCGGATTCTTCCGGCATGCCGCGCGACATCGACGCTTTGGAAGCGAAAGTCCCCCGATCGGAGGACGCGATGACGAAGAGATTTTGCTAGATCGCCCGCAAACACGATCTGGGAGATTGCCATGCTTAGAATTTTTCTCGTTCTGTTTGCATTGCTGCTGACCAATGCGTTGCCTGCCGCCGCGGAAGACAATCCCTGCAAGGGCATCGAAAATGAGGGTGTGTGGACCGGCGGCAAGCCGGTCAAGCTTCCGGGAATTCCGTTTTGCATGATCAAGTACACGTGCGGCCCCAAGCAGACCGTGATGGGCAGCGCGAGCTGCAAAATGGCCGCCGACAGCGAGAACGTCAAAGGAGCATGCAGCGCCGGCAGCGGACGCGTCGATGAATGCAACTCGTGTCTGGCGGCTGCGCCCTCGCGGACCTGTCACTACAAGTGGGTGAAGAGATAGACCGCCGCTGGAGGCGGCCGGCACTTTCGCCAGCCGCCTCGTCACAATGCGACTTATTTATGCAACTTATTTCAAAACGGAGATTTCAGGATGTTCGGTAAAGTTCATTTCAATTCTGCATCACGGCTGGCAGGCGCAATCGTTCTCGGCGCGATTGTTTTCGGCAGCCCGGCCCGCGCGGACAGTGTCCCTCTCACCATCGCCAATGTCGACAACCGGACGGTCAAAGTCACCGCGTACGACTTGAACGCCGGCGGCGGCAAGATCTTCGATGGCGTGACGCTGAAGCACAACGAGCAGGAGACGAAAAGCATGGTCCTCGACAAGGACAACAACGGCCATGTCAAGTTCGAGGCCGTCGCCGTCGATGCCAAAGGCTGCGAAAAGCGGACCTACGAAGGCAAGCAGCTCTCGAGGGGCCATACCTGGTCGGTGAGCCTGAAGTGCTCCTGAGCAACCACCGGCAGCGCCCTGCACGGACGCACGCGCTGCCGATCGCTTGAACCGGCCGTCCGGCCACGATTGCCCGGACGGCCGTTGTGAACGCCAATCCCTGCGCGGTATTTCTTGCGCTATTTTTTCTTGGCCGGCGCCGGCTTCGGCGGCTCGACGCAATTGGTGTATTTGGTCGTTCGTGTGCACTTGCCGATATTCGAGCCGCTGGCGTCGCAACTCAGGACGACGCACTTGTCGCAGACGTATTCCGTGCCCTTGATGCTGTGTTTGACGTTGTGCTCGGTGGATTCGCATTTGTCTTCGGCGCGCGCCATCGCCGTCGAGGCGACAATCAGCGAATTGACGATGAGCAGCGCCTTGAGAAACTTCACGATGAACCTCCATCAAAAGCACGAGCCTGCCAGATCGCCATGGCGCTGCCAAGCCAGGCGGATGTCACCCCTGCGCTGCTGAACTTCGAGTTGCATCGGCGATGCGGCCATCGACGGCCGGCCGCTTCGAAGGCGCAGGATGCTATCCCAAAAACGACATTTATTTCCAAAGTGGCTCCGCCGGTGTGAATCCCGACACTGACCGCCAAGTTTTGAACGCATAGCTTCGCTCTCAATCGACAGCCTGTCGAAACAGGAATTCGAACGGGCTGCGGATGATCAGGGGGTTTCGGGATGAAATCAGCCACAACTTCGCGATGGGGCGCGCACCCGCCGCCGCCGGTCGACGAGACGCCGGATGACGAGCGGCTGGGCAGCCTGATCGGCGATATCTATGACGCCGCACTCGACCACTCGCTGTGGCCGCAGGTGCTCCACGCAGCGATCGATTACGTCGGCGGCTGCGGGGCCGGCCTGTTCTCGAAGGACCCGACGGCGCAACGTGGCGATCTGCACTACTCGATCGGAATCGAGGGGAATTATCAGAAGTCGTATTTCGACGAATACATCATGCTCGATCCGGCGACCACCGCGCACTTCTTCGCGGAAATCGAGGCGCCGATGGCGGTTGCCGACATGATGCCCTATGCGGAGTTTCTCGAAACCCGGTTCTACCGCGAATGGGTTCGGCCGCAGGGACTGGTGGATTTCCTCAGCGCCGTGCTGGACCGCTCGGCGACCAGCGTCGCCATGTTCGGGATCTTCCGCCACGAGCGGAACGGGGTTGCCGATGCCGAAGCCTATCGCCGGATGCGGCTGATCGTTCCTCATATCCGGCGCGCGGTCCTGATCGGCAGGATGTTCGACCTGAAGGCGGCGGAGGCGGCGACGTTCGCCGACACGCTCGACGGATTGAGCGCCGGCATGTTTCTGGTCGACGCCGACGGGCAGATCATTCATGGCAATGCCGCAGCACATGTCATGCTCGGCGCAGGCAATGTCTTGCGTGCCGCCGCCGGCAAGCTGGTCGCGTGCGACGCGCAGGCCGCACGGCAGTTGCGGGACGTGTTCTCCACCGCCGGCCAGGGTGATGCCGCGCTCGGCACCAAGGGAATCGCCCTGCCCCTGACGGCGCAGGATGGCGAGCGCTACGTCGCCCATGCTTTGCCGCTGACATCCGGCACGCGCCGCCGCGCCGGGGTGGCCTACACGGCCGCCGCGGCGCTGTTCGTCCGCAAGGCGTCCGTGGCCGGACCGTCGCCGCACCAGGTGCTCGGACAGGCGTTCAAATTGACACCGACCGAGGTTCGCGTCCTGCTGGCCATCGTCGAAACCGGCGGCGTTCCGGAGGTTGCCGCGGCGCTCGGTATCGCCGACACCACGGTCAAGACCCATCTCGGCCGCGTCTTCGAAAAGACCGGCGCGACGCGGCAGGCCGATCTCGTCAAACTCGTCGCCGGATATACGACGCCGCTCGCCGTCTGACTTGGCAACGCTGGCCGCAGACTGCGAGTGTGCACGAGAGTCCACCGCTGCGGCCACGATCAGTATTTGCTGCAATGCCGAAACGAGCCTATCGCCGCACAGCTGGCCGATGCTGCAGATCTGTGCATACGGTAGCAGCACTTGTGGTGGCGCGGGCAATTGCGTAGGAGGCGCCACGGGGCGGTTCCAGCGCATTGACCAAGGGTTGGCATGGATAGTTTCGATTACGTGATCGTGGGGGCGGGATCCGCCGGCTGCGTGCTGGCAAACCGGCTGAGCGAAGATCCGCAAACCACCGTCTGCGTTCTCGAGGCCGGGCCGCGCGACTGGCATCCCTACATTCATCTGCCGGCCGGCTTCATCAAGACCTTTCACATGAAGGGTATCAACTGGGCGTACCAGCAGGAACCCGGTCCCTATACCGGAGGCCGCAGCATCTATGCGCCTCGCGGCAAGACGCTCGGCGGCTCGTCGTCGATCAACGGCCACATCTACAACCGCGGCCAGCGCCAGGATTTCGACACCTGGGCGCAACTCGGCAATCGCGGCTGGGGCTATCCGGACGTGCTGCCCTACTTCAAGCGGCTGGAGCGACGCATCGGAGAGGGCGAGGACACCTTTCGCGGCCGCGACGGCAGTCTCACCGTCACCACCATGGACTGGCAGGATCCGCTTTGCGAAGCCTTCATGGCCGGCGCGATGAGCCTCGGCATTCCGCGCAATCCCGATTACAACGGCGCCATTCAGGAGGGCGTCTCCTACGCCCAGCGCACCATTCAGAACGGCCTGCGGGTCAGTGCCGCGACGGCTTTCCTGCGGCCGGCGATGAAGCGGCCGAACCTCCATGTGCGGACCCGGGCGCATGCGACCGCGATCACGTTCGACGGCAAGCGCGCCACCGGCGTGCGCTATGCGAGCGGCGGCAGAGGCGGCCCGGCCATCGACGTGCGCGCGGCCAGGGAGGTCATCCTGGCCGGCGGCACCTACAATTCGCCGCAGTTGCTGCAGCTGTCCGGCGTCGGTTCACCGGATCTGCTGCAATCGCTCGGCATCGAGGTCCGCCACGCGCTGCCCGGCGTCGGCGAGGGATTGCAGGACCATTACGCGCCTCGCTCGGTGGCGCGGGTCAAGAATATCAAGACCATCAACGAGCGCCGGCGTGGCCTCAGCCTGGCGCTGGAAGCGCTGAAATGGGCGACGACACGGCGCGGCCTGCTGTCGCTGTCGCCGACCATGGTCTATTGCTTCTGGCACTCCGGCGAGAGCACCGAAAGCTCCGACCTGCAACTGACCTTTACGCCGGCGAGCTACAAGGAGGGCGTGCAGGGACAGCTGGAAGACGAGCCGGGCATGACCGTTGCGTCGTGGCAGCAACGTCCGGAAAGCCGCGGCTATGTCCGCGCCCGCTCCGCCGATCCGTTCGCACCGCCGATCATCCAGACCAACTATCTCGCCGAGGAGCTCGACCGCCGCACCGTGGTCGCCGGCATGAAGCTGGCGCGACGGCTGCTCGCCTCGGCGCCGCTGGAACCGTATTTCGACCATGAGGATTTCCCCGGGCCGAAGGTGCAGAGCGACGACGAATTCCTCGCCGCGGCAACGGAGCGCGGCACCACCACCTTCCACCCCGGCTGCACCTGCCGGATGGGCCCGGCCGACAGCACATGGGCCGTGGTCGACGACCAGTTGCGCGTCCACGGATTGCAGAACCTCCGCGTCGCCGACGCCTCGATCATGCCGCGGATGATCTCGGCCAATCTCAATGCCTCGGCCATGATGATCGGCGACAAGGCGTCGGACATGATCCGCGGCCGCAGCGCGCCGGAAGCGATCGCGGCTGTCGTCAGATAGGCTTCACGGACGCGGGCGCGACCGCAAGAAACGCGACAGAATGGCCGCCGCGACGATCAAACCGACCACCGGGATCCAGATCAGCAGGGCACCGAGCAGCAAAATCAGAATTACCGTGGTGATGGCGAGGATTCCCAGCACCACCATGATGATGCCGAAGGTGCCGAACTTCGCGACATAGATCCGGGGACCGAACGGCGAGCCGGGAAATTCTCCCGTGCGAGGCGACCTGAGCGGTTCCCCGGGCGGAATGATCTCCGGCTCGACACGAGGTCGTTCCGCCCTTTGGTTGGATGGGTCTTCCGTCATGATCGGTCCGCCGTCGCCTTGAGGTTGGTGTGAAGCATCGCCCAGCCGGCCCCGGAACACAACGCCGACCGGCGCGCTAGAGATTGTCGAGCACCGCCCGGGCGATCGCCCCGGTGCCGTCGCCACCGCCGACCTCGAATGGCCGGATGCCCTCGGTCAACGCGGCATCGACGGCGTCTCGAATGAGCGCTCCGGCGCGCACCGCCGCTTCGCTGTTGTGGCGCCGGCCGAGCCAGTCCAGCATCATCGCGCCGGACAGCATCGACGCGATCGGATTGGCCTTGCCCTGGCCGGCGATATCGGGCGCGGTGCCGTGGCACGGCTGGAACACCGCATGATCGTCGCCGACATCGGCGGACGGCGCAAAACCCATGCCGCCGCACAATCCGGCGGCGAGATCGGACAGGATGTCGCCGAACATGTTCTCGGTCACCAGCACGTCGAAGGTCCACGGCCGCTTCAGCATGTAGAGCGCGGTGGCGTCGACATAAGCCCGCTCCGCCGCGATATCCGGATTGCGCGCGGCGCATTCGTCGAAAATCCTGCGAAAGAACGCAAAACTGGTGAAGACGTTGGCCTTGTCGACGCAGGTCACCAGGCCCGGCCTGCCCTGCTTGCGCCGTGACCGCGCGAGATCGAAGCTGAAGCCGAACAGCCGCTCGCTGACCTCACGCGTGATGACCAGCGTATCGCGCGCCTCGCGGTCGTCGATCACCACGCCCTTGCCGCGCGAAGCGAACAGGCCCTCGGTCGATTCGCGGATCAGCACGAAGTCGATCCCGGCGGCGCGGGGATCGGCCAGGACGCTCGGCAGGTTCGGCAAGGCGCGGATCGGACGTACGCCGGCATAGAGCGCCAGCGCGAAGCGCAGATCGAGTTGCGGCGCGATCTCGGTCCCGTCGGGATAGCGGATCTCCGGCCAGCCCATCGCGCCAAGCAGGATCGCATCGGCGCGGCGCGCCGCGTCCAGCGTCGCATCGGAGAGCGCCGTTCCGGTGTCGCGATAGGCGAAGGCGCCGGCCCGGTGTTCCTCGAAGCGCAGATCGAAGCCGCCGACGCGCGCGGCCGCGCGCTGCAGAACCGCAATCGTCGGCGCCATGACCTCGACGCCGATGCCGTCGCCGGGAAGCGCGCAGATGCTGAAGACGTTGTTCGAGGCCATGGAACCGCCCGTGTGGAGGTCGGAATCGCCCCTCGGAACGGGCGCGGATGACATGCATTGAATCCATAACGGAGGAGCAAAGTCGATGCGTCGAACCTACCTGTTGCTTGCCGGCCTGTTTGCGGTGGTGGTGGTCATCGTGCTCAGCGTCCCGACCGATCACGGAACCAACATCCCCACGGAAACTGTCCCCGCCGGGGCAACCGGGGAACCGGTTCCCACGCGATAGCGCTGATCGCGGGGCTAGCCAATTTGTTCATGATATGTTCTACATGGCATCGACAGGAAGCCACGGCTCTCCTGCGGACCGAGAGCCATCGATGGACGTGCAGCGAAAACTGGAAATCCTCGCCGATGCCGCGAAGTATGACGCGTCCTGCGCATCGAGCGGCTCCGTGCGCCGTGAGAGTCGGGACGGCAAGGGCATTGGCTCGACCGATGCCGGAATGGGAATCTGCCATTCCTACGCACCGGACGGGCGCTGCATCTCGCTGCTGAAAATCCTGCTGACCAACGCCTGCAACTACGATTGCCTGTATTGCGTCAACCGCGCCTCGAGCAATGTGCCGCGCGCCCGCTTTACCGTCGACGAGGTGGTCCAACTGACGCTGGATTTCTACCGGCGCAATTACATCGAAGGATTGTTCCTGTCGTCGGGCATCATCCGCAGCGCCGACTACACCATGGAGCAGGTGGTCAGCGTCGCGCGCAAGCTGCGCGAGGAGCACCAGTTTCGCGGCTACATCCATCTCAAGACGATACCGGAGGCCGATGACGTCCTGATCGCGGAGGCCGGCCGTTATGCCGATCGACTGAGCATCAACATCGAATTGCCCGACCAGGAAAGTCTTGCCCGGCTGGCGCCGGAAAAGGACGTCCGGGCGATCCGCCGCACCATGGGCCGGCTGCGGCTCAAGCTCGACGAGGCCCGCGAGGGCCGCAAGGCGACCGCCGGCGGCCACAGCGCGCCGCGGTTTGCGCCGGCCGGTCAAAGCACGCAGATGATCGTCGGCGCGGACGCCGCCAGCGACCAGACTATCCTCGATACCAGCGCCAATCTTTATGGCTCATACCAGCTGAAGCGGGTCTACTATTCCGCCTTCAGCCCAATTCCCGACGCCAGCCACTCCTTGCCGCTGCGCGCCCCACCAATGGTGCGTGAGCATCGGCTCTACCAGGCGGACTGGCTGATGCGGTTCTACGGGTTCGAAGCCGGGGAGATCGTCGACCCGGCACTTGGCATGCTCTCCCTCGACATGGACCCGAAGCTGGCCTGGGCGCTGCGGCATCGCGAGCGCTTCCCGCTCGACGTCAACCGCGCCAGCCGCGAGGACCTGTTGCGGGTGCCGGGATTCGGACGCAAGGCGGTCGACCGCATCCTCGATACACGGCGCTTCGCCATGATCAGGTCCGCCGATCTGGCGCGGCTCCACATCCCACGTGGCAAGGCGCTGCCTTTCATCGTCCTGCCCGATCACCGGCCACCGCCGCATCTGCTCGACAGCCCCCGTCTTGCCGAACGGTTCAAGGCGAAAGCGTCACAACTCGGCTTCGGCTTCTAGATCGCGAGCGTCACGATGCGCTTTATCCGGCTTGACAGCGAAACCGACTTCAACGGCTGGCGCAAAGCCGCCCGGTCTCTGATCGGGCATGCCAGCGTACCTGCCGAGGTGACGTGGACCGTCAGGGGGCGCGACAGCGATCTGTTCGAACCGGACGGCGAACCCGTGCCGGTCGAAACAGCCGGCGCCACGTTCAGCGTGCCATCGCGATTCATCGAACTCGGGCAGAGCGTCATCCTGCATCGCGACCCCGAGCGCTTTGCCCTGCTCTATCGGATGCTGTGGCGGCTGCAATCCGACCGCGACCTCATGGCGATCGCGACGGATGCGGATGTCGCGCGGCTGCAGGCCATGGCCAAGGCGGTGCATCGCGACCAGCACAAGATGAAGGCGTTCGTCCGCTTTCGCGAAATCGACGGTCCGCCGGAGTCGCGTTTCGTGGCGTGGTTCGAACCGGAGCATCACATCGTCGAGGCGACGACGCCGTTCTTCGTCGGGCGTTTCGCCGCCATGAGCTGGTCGATCCTGACGCCGGACCTTTGCGTGCATTGGGACAGGCAGGTTGCATCATTCACCCCCGGCGTCAGCAAGGCCGACGCGCCCGCCGAAGATCGCCTGGAGGAAACCTGGCGGCGCTATTATGCGAGCATCTTCAATCCGGCGCGGCTGAAAGTGAAGGCGATGCAGGCCGAGATGCCGAAGAAATACTGGCGCAACCTGCCGGAGGCCCGCTTGATCGCGCCGCTGATTGCAGGCGCCGGCCGCGCCACCGACGTCATGATTTCGGATCCGGCCACCGCGCCGCAGAGAATGCAGAAGCGGCCGGCGATGCCGGGTCTATCGTTGCCGCTCGGTGACCCGATCGAGGCGCTGCGGGCGGAGGCCGCGCAGTGCCGCGCCTGCCCGTTGTGGAAGGATG
>Ga0102590_1004863_pt1 | contig 10920 bp, 7 predicted proteins | sample AraplaMF_Col_mMF_FD_76859 | JGI IMG/M metagenome (GOLD analysis project Ga0102590, IMG submission 76859) | Arabidopsis root microbial communities from the University of North Carolina, USA - plate scrape MF_Col_mMF | ecosystem: Host-associated > Plants > Roots > Endosphere | place: USA...
AGGGATTATCGTTGCGCGAGGAAAAGCGCGGGCCGGCGCCCTGACGGCCGACCGAGATCAGCGGGCTGAACTTGAATTCATTGCTCGACGCACCCTCGAACTTCGGGGCGGAAAAGCCTGATACGCCAACCTTCAGATACCAGTCACCGGACCACCAGTGACCGCCTTCTTTGGCGGAGGCGGTGCTGAAAGAGGCAAGGGCAATAACTAAAGAGATCGATACGACAGATCGATTAAACACATCCGCACTCCAGAAAACGCAATACAAGAACGGCCGCGGACGGCGGCGATCGGCACATTTATAGCGAGGGTGTTACCTCAATCTTAACCACGGCGGCGAGATCGAAGGGATGTGAAATTACCTCTGGTTCCAGCGGCGAATGACCGGTTCGGTCAGATCGTGCTCGTAGCCGAGAACACTGATGCTCGTCGTATCCAGACTGAAACGGGAGCCATCTTCCGGCGGCAGACCGAGCCAGCGGGCGCCGAGCACACGCAGGAAATGCGAGCTCGAAAAGATCAGGACCGGCGCATTGATCTGCCGAAGCTCCGCGATGATGCGATCGGCACGGACGCCGACATCGTCTGCTGCTTCGCCATCCGGGCAACCATCGCGGAAAAGCTGCCAGCCGGGGCGCTTCGAGAGGATTTCCTTGGTCGTGATGCCTTCGTAAGCGCCATAGTCCCATTCCGCGAGATCGGGCTTGATGATCACCCCTTCCCCGAAACCCGAGAGCGCGCAGGTGTTGCGGGCTCGCTGCGAAGGGCTCGACCAGACCGCGGAGACGGAAAGACCCGCAAGCCGCGGAGCAAGCGCGCGGGCCGCAGCTTCGCCATTGGCGGTGAGCGGAATATCGGTTCGGCCGGTATGCTGGCCCGACAGCGACCATGCCGTCTCGCCGTGGCGCACGAGGGTGATTTCTGGAAATGCGCTGCTCATATCCGTCTCTCCAAAAGAAAAAACGCGGCCGAGCCGCGCTTTCGATATCAGAAGGTGAACTTCTCCAGGGGTGGACGCGTCGCCTCGAATTCCCTAAGCTTCGCCTCGTTCTCCGGAATATAGTTCCTGTTATCGGGTGTCGCGAACTGGTTCTTGGTGATCTGGATCTGCTCGATGAAGAGTTCATCCCAGCGGAAGCCCATTTCGGAGCCGGCCAGATAGAACTCCCACATGCGGAAGAACTTCTCGTCGTAAAGCGCCACGGCTTCGGCCTTGCGGGCGACGAAGCGCTCGCGCCAGTGGCGCAGCGTGTAGGCATAATGCAGCGGCAGGACTTCCACGTCGCGAGTCAGCAGGCCGGCCTTTTCAAGAGGGACCAGCGTTTCGGCGATCGAGGGAATGTAGCCCTGCGGGAAGATATATTTCTCGATGAAGGCGTTGGTCGCAAAACTCGGCTTCGGACGGGCGATCGAATGCAGCAGCATGACGCCGTTGTCGTCCAGCAGTTCATGCACCTTCTTGAAGAAGTTGCCGTAATTGCCGATGCCAACATGTTCGAACATGCCGACGGAGACGATGCGGTCGAATTTCTTGCCGGTGAGATACCGATAATCTTGCAGCTCGAAGCGGACACGATCGGCAAGACCGCGTTTCTCTGCCCGTTCGCGGGAAATCCTCAGTTGCTCTTCGCTGAGCGTGATGCCGGTGACATCGAGCCCGGGCGTCGATTCCGCCAGATACATGGCCATGCCGCCCCAGCCCGAGCCGATTTCCAGCACGCGCTGGTTCGGCTGCGGCATAAGCTTTGCCGCGATGTGGCGCTTCTTGGCAACCTGCGCCTCCTCCAGGCTGATATCAGGCGGATCGAAATAGGCGCAGGAATATTGCCAGTCCTCGTCGAGGAAGAGTTCGAAGAGCTTTTCGGAGAGGTCGTAATGATGGGCGACATTCCGCTTGTTGTGGTTGATCGGCATGCGGCTCTTGAGCTGCTGCATGGCAATACGGCCGATCAGCAGGGCAGCCATCTTGAAATCGAAGATTTCATTGGTGGTGTTCTGCTTCACCAGGGCGAGGAAGTCGTAGATGTTGCCCTGTTCGAGAATGAACCGGCCTTCCATATACATTTCGCCGAGCTTCAGCGTCGGATCGCGACGGATCGCATCCTCGGCTTCCTGATCGGCAAGACGAACGGCGACCAGTTCCCCAGTGCCGTCGCCAATCGTGTGGGTCTCGCCATTGGCAAGAGTAAGGGCCAAAGAACCCTTTCGGACAATTTTTTGGACAATCGATAAGAATGCCGACGCCATGGACGCCTCGCAAATGTGACAGGATGGTCACATCAACTTAATAGCTCTCTTCTGCCTGACAAGCGCCGGATTTAGCACTCCGCAGATTCAATTGCCAAAGTGTGACATTTTTGCCAATCCGGGGCCTAAGCCCTTATTTTCGTTTCATCGCTTCGGCAAGTGCAGCCCCAAAGGCGCCTTGACTCTGCGGCTTTGCCGGCGCCGGGCGGCGCTCCTGTTGCGGGCGCGAGCCTGCATTTCCTCGCGACTCACCGCGTGGCGAACCCGCTGGAGCGCCATCATCCTTGCGCATCGAGAGACCGATGCGCTTGCGCTTCACGTCGACTTCGACCACCCGCACCTTGACCACGTCGCCCGCCTTCACGATTTCGTGAGGATCCTTGATGAAGCGGTCGGCGAGCTGCGAAACATGAACCAGACCATCCTGATGCACGCCGATATCGACGAAGGCGCCGAAGGCGGCGACATTGGTGACAGTGCCTTCCAGCACCATGCCCGGCTTCAGGTCACTGATCTCATCGATGCCTTCCGCAAAGGTCGCAGTCTTGAAGCTCGGGCGCGGGTCGCGGCCGGGCTTATCCAGCTCGGCAATGATATCCTTGACCGTCGGCAGGCCGAACTTCTCGTCGATAAACTTGCGCGGGTCGAGCGCCTTCAGGATGACGCTGTCGCCCATGAGCGAACGCAGATCACGGCCGCAGGCGGCGACGATCTTCTTTGCCACACCATAGGCCTCCGGATGCACGGAAGACGCATCGAGCGGCTCCTTGCCATTGGGGATGCGCAGGAAGCCCGCCGCCTGCTCGAAGGTGCGCTGTCCAAGGCGGGCAACTTTCAAGAGATCCTTGCGGCTTTCGAAAGCGCCATTCTGGTCGCGATGCAGGACGATGGCATCGGCAATCGAGCGGCCGAGGCCGGAAACACGTGACAGGAGTGGCGCGGACGCGGTGTTGAGATCGACACCGACGGCATTCACGGCATCTTCCACGACAGCATCGAGCGAGCGCGAGAGCTTGGCCTGATCGACATCATGCTGGTACTGGCCGACGCCGATCGACTTCGGCTCGATCTTGACGAGTTCGGCCAGCGGATCCTGCAGGCGGCGCGCGATGGAGACGGCGCCGCGCAGCGAAACGTCGAGCTGCGGGAATTCTGCCGCTGCGGTTTCCGACGCCGAATAGACGGAGGCGCCGGCTTCCGAAACGATGACCTTGATGGGCTTGGGCGCCGGCAGTGCAGCCAGCATATCGGCCACCAGCTTTTCCGTCTCGCGGCTGCCGGTGCCGTTGCCGATGGCGATCAGCTCGACATTGTGTTTGCGGATGAGAGAAGCAAGCTCGGCCTGTGTGCCGCGCACGTCATTCTTCGGCGGGAACGGATAGACGGTCGTCGTATCGAGCAGCTTGCCGGTACCGTCGATCACGGCGACCTTGACGCCGGTGCGGATGCCCGGATCGAGGCCCATTGTGGCGCGCGAGCCGGCAGGCGCTGCCAACAGCAGATCCTTGAGGTTGCGGGCAAAAACGTGGATCGCCTCTTCTTCCGCCCTTTCGCGCAGTTCGCGCATCAGGTCGAGCGACAGCGACATGGAGAGCTTCACACGCCAGGTCCAGCTTGCGACATCCATCAGCCAGCGGTCGCCGGGGCGGCTCGCACCGATCTCGTAGGCGGTCGCAATCATGCGCTCGACCGGCTTGTTCGGCGAGGCGATCTCGGCATCGGCCTCGATCGTCAGCGTCAGCACCTCCTCATTCCAGCCGCGCAGCATGGCGAGCGCGCGGTGGCCGGGGGCCGTCGCCCAGCGTTCGGAATGATCGAAATAATCGGAGAATTTCTCGCCGGTCGCTTCCTTGCCTTCGACGACCTTGGCTTTGAGAAGGGCGGCGTTGCGCATATGAGCGCGCAACTTGCCGAGCAGATCGGCATTTTCGGCGAACCCTTCGGCGACGATGTCGCGCGCGCCTTCAAGGGCGGTCTTCACATCGGGAACGTCGGCGGTGATATAGGCCTCTGCCAGCGTGGCCGGCTCCCTGCTGCGCTCGGCAAGGATCGTTTCGGCAAGCGGGCCGAGGCCGCGCTCGCGGGCAATCTCGGCGCGGGTGCGGCGCTTCGGCTTGTAGGGCAGGTAGAGGTCTTCCAGTTCGGCCTTGGTGACGGCGCCCGCGAGCTTTGCCATCAGCTCGTCTGTCATCTTGCCCTGGCCGTTGATGGAGTCGATGATCGTATCGCGGCGGGATTCAAGTTCGCGCAGATAGACGAGACGCTCAGCCAGCGTGCGGAGCTGCGTATCGTCAAGCCCGCCCGTGACTTCCTTGCGGTAGCGCGCGATGAACGGCACTGTCGCCCCCTCGTCCAGCAGCTCGATCGCCGCCTTGGCCTGATCGGGCCGGGCATTGATTTCGGCGGAGATACTTGCTGCGAGCGAACGAAGGTCAGCGGCCATGGGATTTCCTGCAGTTTATTAGGGTTGGCGGACCATAGCGACGAAAAGCGGCAAGGCAATGCCTGCCGCCGCTTTCCACAGTCGAAGGCAGCGCTCTTAGCGATTCAAGCGGCATGATTGAGGCGCAATTGAGCGTTCCTCTTCCTGTTTTTGCGGTTGTGCAGATGCGGCATTCTTTGGTAGCAGAGGCGACCATTTTTGATTGCCCCTGCCCTGCAGGCGCCAGGAAAAGAGTACCATGCCGAACCTGCTTCTCGAACTTCGCTCCGAAGAGATCCCCGCCCGCATGCAGCGCAAGGCGGCCGGCGACCTCAAGAAGCTCCTCACCGATGCCCTGGTGGAAGCAGGACTGACCTATGAGGGCGCGCGCGAATACTGGACGCCGCGCCGCCTGACGCTGGACATTCACGGGCTGACGGCCCGCTCCGCCGATATCCGCGAAGAACGCAAGGGGCCGCGAACCGACGCCAACGAGAAGGCGATCGAAGGCTTCCTGCGCGGCGCCGGCCTTTCCTCGGTTTCCGAGGCGCAGGTCGTCAGCGATCCGAAGAAGGGCGACTTCTACGTTGCCGTCATCTCCAAGCCCGGCCGGGCCGCCGAAGAGATCATCGCCGAAGTGATGCCCGGCATCATCAAGGATTTCCCGTGGCCGAAGTCGATGCGCTGGGGCAAAGCCTCCTCGCAGCCGGGTTCGCTGCGTTGGGTTCGCCCGCTGCAATCGATCGTCTGCACCTTCGGCAGCGAGCATGAAGAAACCGTCGTCATCCCCTTCGAGATCGACGGTATCATCGCCTCCAACGTGACCTATGGCCATCGCTTCCATGCGCCCGATGCCATTACCGTCAAGCGTTTCGACGACTACGTCTCGAACCTCGAAAAGGCGAAAGTCATTCTCGACGCGGAGCGGCGCAAGGACATCATCCTGCATGACGCACGCGACATCGCTTTCGCCAACGGACTGGAACTGGTGGAAGACGAAGGCCTGCTGGAAGAGGTGTCCGGCCTCGTGGAATGGCCGCAGGTGCTGATGGGCTCTTTCGAAGCGGATTATCTCTCGATCCCCTCGGAGATCATCCGCCTGACGATCAAGACGAACCAGAAGTGTTTCGTCACCCGCAAACAGGGTGAGGAGACGCTTTCGAACAAGTTCATTCTCGTCTCCAACATCCAGGCGACGGATGGCGGCAAGGAAATCATTCACGGCAACGGCAAAGTCGTGCGCGCCCGCCTCTCCGATGCGCTGCATTTCTGGAAGCGCGACCAGGGCAACCTGCCGGATCTCGAAACGCTGGAAACATCCGCGAAGAAATTCGATCTCGACCTTGCCAAGCCGCTCGACCAGCGCATGGCAAAGCTCGATGCGCTGAACGTGACCTTCCATGCCAAGCTCGGCACGCAGGGTGACCGCGTCGAGCGCATCCGGGCACTGGCCGCCAAGATCGCCATGCCTGCCAGCGCCGACTATAAGCTCGTGGACCGCGCCGTCGTCCTCTGCAAGGCAGACCTGCGCACCGAAGCCGTTGGAGAGTTCCCGGAACTGCAGGGCGTCATGGGCCGTAAATATGCTGTTCTGCAGGGCGAAGACATCTCCGTTTCGACGGCCATCGAAGATCACTATAAGCCTCAGGGTCCGTCGGATCGCGTGCCCGAGGACAAGGCTGCGATCACCGTAGCGCTCGCCGACAAGCTTGATACGCTCATCGGCTTCTGGGCGATCGACGAGAAGCCGACAGGCTCGAAGGACCCGTTTGCGTTGCGCCGTGCGGCCCTCGGCATCATCCGCATCCTGCTCGAACAGCGCGTCCGGGTGACGCTGCTGCCGCGCATCGTCTCCCATATGCAGCGGATCGATACCGATATCAGCGCAAGTGTTGACGCAGACGACCTGTCGCGTCAGTTCGACCTGCTCTCGTTCTTTCACGACCGCCTGAAGGTCTATCTACGCGATCAGGGCGCTCGCCACGACCTCATCGATGCTGTGCTGACGCCTGAATCCGACGATCTCCTGATGGTCGCCCGCCGTGTCGAGGCGCTGACGGCCTTCATCACCTCGGAAGATGGAATCAACCTGCTTGCCGGCACCAAGCGAGCCACGCAGCTTCTGGCCGCCGAGGAGAAGAAGGGCACCGTTGTCGCAGATGGTGTTTCCGAAGCGCTGCTGAAGCTCGATGCCGAAAAGGAACTGTTCGCTGCCATCACCAAGGCTTCGTCCGACGCTGCCGGCGCGGTTGCCCACGAAGATTTCCGCTCGGCAATGGAGGCGCTTTCCGAGCTTCGCGCATCGGTCGACCGCTTCTTCACCGACGTGCTCGTCAATGACGAGGATGCCGCCATCCGCGCCAATCGTCTCGCACTGCTGCGGATGATCCGCGCGGCGACCGGAACGGTGGCGGACTTCTCGAAGATTGCCGGCTAAACGGCCGACAGACAAAAATGGGGCCGAACGGCCCCATTTTGCTTTTGCCCTCATCGTCCCTTTTGCATCTTCGCGATGGTCAACGTTTCGCCTGCGCGGCCATAACCGCCGTCGACAACCTCATCGACGAGGACCATGGTGTAGGGGCGAACGCCCTCCCCGAAAAAGTCGACGAACATGGCCGTCGTTCGCAGGATGATATCCTCCTTCTGCTCTGCGGTCAGAGTACCCTCGGGAAACTTGTAGTTTGCGAATGGCATGATGAACTCCTGCCTGGTTTGCGTTGCGACCAGGCAAGCCTAGCGACATAAGAAACATGCTTGAAATTGATATGAAGTATATGCATTCATCCACGCCATGGATTTGCACGGTATCGATCTCAATCTGATTGTCGCCTTCGACGCGCTCATGAAGGAACGGAGCGTGACGAAGGCCGGCATTCGCATCGGCCGAACGCAGCCGGCGATGAGTGCTGCTTTGGCGCGGTTGCGCAACCTTCTCAAGGATGAGTTGCTGGTGCGCGGGCCGCAGGGGCTGCAGCCGACACCACGGGCGCTTGATCTCGCCGAACCCTTGTCGCGCGCCCTTGCCGAAATCCAGCGCACGCTTGATTTTACGCAGGCGTTCGATCCCTCGACCTCGTCCGCCACCTTCACGATCGGCCTTTCCGACCATCCGACTTTCGCGCTTCTCCCGCAGCTCGTTACTTTTCTCGCCAAGGCGGCTCCGGCCACGACATTGCAAGTCAGGAATTTCAGTGCGCGTGACGACGCCATCGACCTGCTGGATTCGGGAGAAGTCGATGCTACGGTCGGCGTGCCGGTAACGAAAACAGGACGCATTCTGACCCAGCCTCTGTTCGAAGAGCGTTTCGTCTGCATCGTCAGGAAGGATCATCCAGCTGCAAGGAGCGCACTCAATCTCGATGCATTTCTGGCTCTTCCGCATCTGCTCGTCTCGCCAGAGAACGAGCGCTTCGGCCATGTCGATGCGGCGCTGGCGAAAAAAGGGCTTCAACGACGGCTCGCGCTGACCCTTCCGAATATGTATGCCGCACCGCTGCTGATTGCCCGCTCTAACATGATCGCCACCTTGATGGCTGGTGTCGTGGCGGCTTCTGGCCATTCGGACGAGCTCGCCTTGCTGGAGCCACCTATCTCGCTCGACAGCATTCCTTTTGTCCTGTCATGGCATCGGCGCAACGATGCACATCCAGCGCAGCGCTGGTTCCGGGCATGCGTTTCCGATGCAGCGCGAAGTATATAGCGCTTTCCGGCATCTCCGCGAAAAAGAACACGACCGCCGGATTTACATCCGGCGGCCGCTAATTCTTTGGTGATGAAAAGGCCTGATGTCTGCGCCCCGTTTATGCGGCGCGGCGACCCTGATGCATGGCGGGAGCCGCTGCTGCATTGCCGACGCGGAAGCCTCTGATAAGGCCGAGCAGTTCGTCGGTGTCGGCAGCCAGCGTTTCGGCCGATGCCGTGGTCTCTTCGGCCATGGCGGCGTTCTGCTGGGTGGCGGCGTCGAGCTGGTTCATCGACGACGAGATCGAGCGCAGCGTCGTATCCTGTTCGGAAGCGCTGTGGGCGATCTTGGCGACGATCTCGTTGGCAGCCTTGATCTGGTCGGAGATGCGCTTCAGCGCTTCACCGGCCTCGCCGACGAGGCGAACGCCGTGGTCGACCTGGCTGGAGGAGCGGGCGATCTGGTCCTTGATCTCCTTGGCGGCAGCAGCCGAGCGCTGGGCCAGTTCACGCACTTCCTGGGCGACGACGGCAAAGCCCTTGCCGCTTTCGCCGGCACGTGCAGCCTCGACACCGGCGTTGAGCGCCAGCAGGTTGGTCTGGAAGGCGATTTCGTCGATGACGCCGATGATCTTGGTGATTTCCGACGACGACTTCTCGATACCGCTCATGGCTTCGATCGCCTGCGTGACGATCGCATCGCTGTGGGTTGCTTCGGTCGAGACCGAGTGAACCCGCTTGCTGGCTTCATGGGCACCATCGGCCGTCTGGCGGACGGCAACGGTCAACTCGTCGAGAGCAGCCGAGGTTTCCTCCAGGCTTGCGGCCTGACGCTCGGTGCGCTGCGACAGCTCGTTGGAGGCGCGACGGATTTCTTCCTTGGCGACGCCGATATCACCGCCCTTGGCGCTGACCTGGGCCATGGCGGCTTCCAGATGCGAAAGCGCATCGTTGAAGTTGTCGCGCAGTGCCGCGTATTTCTGGCCGATGTCGGCGCAACGTACCGTCAGGTCGCCGCGGGCGATCTGTTCCAGCGCCTGGCCGATGGTGCTGACGACGCGGGCCTGCAGCGAGGCTTCGTCCTGCTGATGACGCAGGTTGGTTTCGCGCTCGCTTTCGAGCGCCAGCTGCTGGGCGGCCTCGCGATCGGACATCGCGTGACGTTCCCTGATCTTTTCCTGCAGCGACTGCGTCGCCTTCGCCATCATGCCGACTTCGTTGTTCATGCCCGTATGCGGGATATCAAGCGAAACATCTTCCTCGGCAACCGCCTGCAGAGCATTGTGCACATCCTTCAGCGGACTGGAGATGCCGCGGATGAAATAGGCGGCGGCGCCGATACCACAGACGAAGACGATCAGCGAGGCGGTCAGAGCCTTCCAGATCGTCGCATTGACCTTCTGCTGCAGGTCGTCGAGATAGACGCCGGTGCCGACGACGATCTTCCAAGGTTCGAAGGCCTTGGAATAACCGCCCTTGAGGAAGAGCTGGTCTTCCGGCTGGCCGGGCTTGCTCCAATAGTAGAGGGTACGGCCGCCGCCGGCCTTGCCGCGATCAACGAGCGCCTGGCTGAATTTCGCGCCTGTCTTGTCGATCTGTCCGCTCATGTCCTTGCCGACATTGACCGGGCTCGGATGGAAGAGCAGGACGACATTGTAATCGAAGCCGAAGAGATAACCTGATGGCTGGAAGGTAACGCGCTTCAGCACGTCGAAAGCTTCGGCCTGGGCGGCCTCATGCGTCATCTGGCCGGCTTTTTCGCGTTCGTAGAAGGTATTGAGGACGGAGATGCCCGATTCGACCTGCGTGCGAAGCATATCGAAACGCTCATCATAGATCGCCTGCTCGGATGTACGGATCTCAAAATAGGTTGCGACTGCAAATGCAGCCATCAAAACACCGATCAGCGCAAAAAGCTGATGGGCAATCTTGAGCTTCTTCATGATTGACCTCACGGAAAAGGTGAAAAGCAGTATCCCGGATCGGTCAACTCCCGACCTGCGCGCGAAACATCGCGCGCTCAGCTAGCGCAATCATGCGTCCTCCGGTCCCTCGGTAAGTAAAATTAATGTGAATAATTAAATTATCTTTTAACAAAGGCGGGGCTTCTACTCGACCGGCCTAGTAAAATTGATGGGTAGCTTCTTGCAGAATTGTATAAGTTGCAGTTCTTTGTAATCACAATCAAATAAATTAGAATATGCTTATTTAAAATAGACAAAACGCACCCTGCTTCTCTTCAGGGTGCGTTTGCGACGATCGAAACTTTGATCGGAGTGGCAAGAGATCCGAATTAGAAACGGAGCTCAAACGCGGAAGCGTCGAGAGGTGTGATTCCACCCGTGCCGGCCGCTACCGGCTTCGCACCACCACCGATCACGGCTGCCGTCGCCTCATTGTCGATACCTTCGCTGGGCATCGGCGGGGCCAGTGCAAGTAGCTGCTCGGGCGTTGCCTTGCTCACGAAGAGGACGGGGGAACCACCCATCCAGTTTTCGGTGCGATAGATCTTCTTTTCTCCATCGACATCACGGACCTCGGCCTGCTGGAAAGCGCCGGGACGCAGC
>Ga0102590_1004866_pt1 | contig 10916 bp, 10 predicted proteins | sample AraplaMF_Col_mMF_FD_76859 | JGI IMG/M metagenome (GOLD analysis project Ga0102590, IMG submission 76859) | Arabidopsis root microbial communities from the University of North Carolina, USA - plate scrape MF_Col_mMF | ecosystem: Host-associated > Plants > Roots > Endosphere | place: USA...
ACCTTTTCGAACATAAGACCTTCACCCGCGAAGCGGCCAAAGACATTCTTGTCAACATTTCCAAAGGAATGTTCAATGAAAGCGAGCTCGCTGCTTTCATGACCGTCTTCCTGATGCGCAGCATTACGATAGATGAATTGCTGGGCTTCCGCGACGCGCTGCTGGAACTTTGCATACCGGTCAAACTGAACGGCTACGAAGTGCTTGACATTGTTGGCACCGGTGGCGATACCAAAAATACTTTTAACATCTCCACGCTGTCCTGCTTCATCGTGGCAGGTGCGGGTGGTAAAGTGGCCAAGCACGGTAACTATGGTGTGTCCTCTATCAGCGGCGCTTCTAACCTGATGGAAACAGCCGGCTACAAGTTCAAGAGCGATGATGCTAAATTGCGGACAGAATTGGAAGAAGCAGGTGTATGCTTCCTGCATGCGCCCCTGTTCCATCCTGCATTGAAGCATGTGGCAGGTATCCGCCGCCAGCTGGGTGTGCGTACCTTCTTCAACATGCTGGGACCACTGGTGAACCCGGCCTTTGCCCAATACCAGCTGATAGGCGTGTATAGCCTGGAAATGGCCAGAGTATATAACTACCTCTTCCAGCAAACAGATAAGCAGTATGTGATCGTGCACAGCCTGGATGGCTATGACGAGATCTCGCTGACGGCCGATTCCCGCATTATCACCAACAAGGGAGAGCAGGACTGGACGCCCGAACAGCTGGGCCACCGCAAAGTGCACCCGGAAGATATTTATGGAGGCAACTCCGTAGAAGAAGCGGCCAAGATCTTTATGAAGATCCTGAAAGGAGAAGGCTCCTGGGCGCAGAATTCCGTAGTGCTGGCTAATGCCGCCATGGGATTATACTGCATGGGCAAGTACCCGGATTATGCAGACTGTTTTCAGGCAGCGGTAACTTCGCTGGAATCCGGCGCAGCACATGAATCATTCAAAAAACTGATCAGCTTACAATGAAAAATATCCTCACCGAAATAGTTGCCCATAAGCACATCGAAGTAGCTGCCAGGAAAGCAGTGCGTCCTGCAGCTGAGCTGGAGCAGGCGCCCTGGTTTAAACGTACGCCGCTTTCTTTGAGCAGCTTTCTGCAAGACCCTGCCAAAACCGGGATCATTGCAGAGTTCAAACGCCGTTCTCCTTCCAAGGGCATTATCAATGGTAATGTGACCGTGCAGGACGTAACTACTGCGTATACCCGTTATGGTGCTTCCGGTTTATCTGTGCTCACGGACGAAAAATATTTCGGTGGTTCATCAGACGATCTGCAGCAGGCGCGCACACTGAATAATATTCCCATCCTTCGCAAAGATTTTGTGATAGATGAATACCAGATCCTGGAAGCTAAAGCCATCGGCGCAGATGTGATCCTGCTGATAGCGGAATGCCTTACGGGGGAAGAAGTAGCGCGGCTGGCAAAGTTTGCCGCCGGCCTGGGACTGGAAGTACTGCTCGAAGTGCACAGCGAATCACAGCTGGAAAAGGTGAGCGATCACGTACACCTGGTAGGTGTGAATAACCGCGACCTGGCTACCTTTAACGTGGATTTTAACCGCTCCTGTGAGCTGGCTCCCAAGATCCCGGCAGGTAAGATCAAGGTAGCAGAAAGCGGCATCAATGATCCTGCCGCCATTGTAACATTAAAACAGGCAGGCTTCCAGGGCTTCCTGATAGGGGAATACTTCATGAAACAGGAAGATCCCGCCAGGGCTTTTGAAAGCTTTGTGAACAGTATAAGAACCGCCACTGCTAATGGATAATCAACTGAACATAAAAGTATGCGGCATTACCCAGGCACAAGACCTCCGGGCGCTGGTGGAATATGGAGTAAACTATGCCGGTTTTATCTTTTATGAAAGATCTCCCCGCTTTGCGGGAAATAAGCTGGATGCCAGGACCGTCAGGGAAACCACCGGCATCAAAAAAGTAGGCGTTTTTGTAGATGCCGACCTGCAGCTGGTAAAGCGCACCATTGCAGATTACAGCCTGGATATGGTGCAGCTGCATGGCAACGAATCGCCGGAGTATTGTGCAGACATTCGTCAGCTGGTACCGGTGATCAAAGCCTTTCGTATAGGCAGCGAGGTGAAATGGCAGGAGCTGGCCCCTTATGTGCCGGTAACCAGTTACTTCCTGTTCGATACCGCTGCAGCCCATGCCTATGGTGGTACCGGTCTGCAGTTTGACTGGAAACTGCTGCAAAGCTATCCCTTTCAGCATCCCTTTTTCCTCAGCGGAGGTATAGGGCCGGAGCATGCAGATGAGCTCACCCGTTTGCAGCTGCCGCGTATGTATGCCGTGGATGTGAACAGCCGCTTTGAAAAAGCGCCGGGTATTAAAGTGCTGCCCAACGTACAGCAGTTTGTAAAAACAATTCATTCAACCGATATAAAACAACAAGGGATGGAGATTGCGGTAAATACTAAAGGCTCCAGGTATCATGTAGATGAAAATGGCTACTACGGTAATTTTGGAGGAGCCTATATACCTGAAATGTTATATCCTAATGTGGAAGAGCTGCGCCAGCAATATATGGAGATCATGGCAGATGCAGCCTTCCAGCAGCAGTTCACACAATTGCTGAAGGATTATGTAGGACGGCCTTCCCCGCTATACCTGGCCCGCCGCCTGTCTGAAAAGTACCAGGCCAACATCTACCTTAAACGTGAAGACCTGAACCATACGGGTGCGCACAAGGTGAATAACACTATCGGCCAGATCCTGCTGGCACAGCGCCTGGGCAAGAAACGCATCATTGCAGAAACAGGAGCCGGACAGCACGGTGTAGCCACCGCTACGGTGTGTGCGTTGATGGGCATGGAATGCGTGGTGTACATGGGCAGTGTGGATATTGAAAGACAAGCCCCAAACGTAGCCCGTATGAAAATGCTGGGCGCCACCGTAGTACCCGCTACCAGTGGCAGCCGTACCTTAAAAGATGCTACCAATGAAGCCATCCGCGACTGGATCAACAACCCGGTGGATACGCACTATATTATCGGCTCTGTAGTAGGACCACATCCTTACCCGGATATGGTAGCGCGTTTTCAGTCCGTAATCAGTGAAGAGATCAAACAACAGCTCCTGGAAAAGACAGGCAATGCATTCCCGGATTATGTGATGGCCTGTGTGGGTGGAGGCAGTAATGCCGCGGGCGCCTTCTTCCATTTCCTGGATAATGAAAAGGTACAGCTGATACCCGTTGAAGCTGCGGGCAAAGGGGTACACAGCGGTTACTCTGCCGCTACTTCCCAGTTGGGTAAGCCGGGCGTGATACACGCGAGCAAAACATTGCTGATGCAAACAGAAGATGGCCAGATCGTAGAGCCGCATTCTATTTCAGCCGGACTGGACTATCCTGGTGTGGGTCCGCTGCATGCGCACCTCTTTGAAACGGGCCGTGCACGCTTTATGAACGCAACTGATGACGAAGCACTAGCCGCCGCTTTTGAGCTGACCCGCCTGGAAGGTATTATTCCTGCGCTGGAATCATCTCATGCCCTGGCCCGCCTGAAAGACCTGGTGCTGAAACCGGAAGATGTGGTGGTGGTATGCCTCTCCGGCCGCGGCGATAAAGACATGGCTACCTACATTCAACACTTAAACGCCAACAGCTAATCATGAACCGCATAGATCAACTTTTTGCAAATAAACAGAACGGAATACTGAATATCTACTGCACGGCCGGCTTTCCCGGTCCGGAAGATACTTTGCGGGTGATGACAGCTCTGCAAACCGCTGGCGCCGATATGATAGAGCTGGGTATGCCTTTTTCTGATCCGCTGGCAGATGGTCCTGTGATACAGGAAAGCAGCACCCGCGCCCTGCAGAACGGTATGAGTCTTAAGAAGCTGTTCACACAGTTGAAAGATTTCAGGAAGACGATCCACCTGCCTGTGATACTGATGGGCTATCTGAACCCGGTATTGCAGTTTGGCGTGGAAGCATTTCTGCAACAATGCGCTGAAACGGGGGTAGACGGCCTGATATTGCCCGATCTCCCCATGGCGGAATATGACAGGGAATATAAACCACTGTTTGAAAAATACGGGCTGCACCTTATCTTCCTGGTAACACCGGAAACCAGCGATGTACGTCTTCGCGAAATAGATGCACACAGCAAGGGTTTTGTATACGCGGTTTCTTCTTCTTCCACTACCGGTAAGGATAAGGATATGAAAGCACAGCTGGTCTACTTTGAAAGACTGAAGGCCATGCAGCTAAAGAACCCGGTGCTGATCGGTTTCGGTATTAAAGACAAAGCTACCTTTGATACGGCCTGCACTTACAGCAATGGCGCTATCATAGGTACCGCTTTTATAAAGGCGATTGAGAACAGCAAGGATATTGACGGAACGGTAAAACAGTTCGTTCAATCTGTAAAAGGAGCTTAAGTAAAATATGAAGACAGCTATCATAAAATATAATGCCGGTAATATTCGCTCCGTACAATTTGCACTGGAGCGACTAGGCGTTAATGGTATTGTAACAGACGATCCTGAAGAGATCCGCTCTGCAGACAAAGTGATCTTTCCAGGTGTGGGAGAGGCCAGCACTGCCATGCAGTACCTGCAGCAAAGAGGACTGGACAAGCTGATCGTAAGCCTGAAACAGCCGGTGCTGGGCATCTGTCTGGGTATGCAGTTGCTATGTAAACATTCTGAAGAGAATGACACCAATTGCCTGGGCATCTTTGATGTGGAAGTAAAGCGCTTTCAATCGCCTGTAGCTAACCTGCTGAAGATACCGCAGATAGGCTGGAACAATATTGCCAACCTGCACAGCACAATATTTGAACATGTGCCAGAGAACAGCTACATGTATTTTGTGCACAGCTACTATGCGGCTTTGTCGCCGGATACAGTGGCCATTGCCAACTATGTGATCAACTACAGCGCAGCGTTGCAGAAGGGTAACTTCTACGCCGTACAGTTCCACCCGGAAAAGTCGGCAGAAGGCGGACAGAATATATTAGACAGCTTCCTGAAGTTATAAGCAATGGGCGCAGGTATTGAAATAAGAAACATTACTACATTAGATACACTGCCACTGCGCAGGGATGTGCTCTATCCCGGTCAGCCGCTCGATTCCGTAAAGCTGGACCATGACGAGCACGCGCTGCATTTCGGCGTGTTTGAAGATGGCCGCCTGGTAACCGTAGGTTCGCTGTTTCCTGAAGCGCAACAGGCGCAGTTCAGGAAACTGGCCACTACGCCTGCATCGCAGGGCAGGGGCTATGGCACCAGGCTGATACGCGAAATGATGCAGCATTGCCGTAAGGCAGGCATACCTTTGCTGTGGTGCCATGCGCGGAAAACAGCAGAAAGCTTCTACACCCGGCTGGGCTTTGAACGGGCCGGTCAATACTTTGAAAAGAACAATATTATTTATTGCAGGATGGAACTAACCGTGCGTAAAGAAAAAGGTTTTACAGTGATCCCCGCCATCGACATCATTGGCGGTAAATGCGTGCGCCTTACGCAGGGCGATTATGCGCAGCAGAAAGTATATAACGAGCATCCGCTGGAAGTAGCCAAAGCCTTTGAGGATATAGGCGTACAGCGTTTGCACCTGGTAGACCTGGACGGCGCTAAGAAAGGCGCAGTAGTGAACTGGAAAGTACTGGAGGCTATCGCGGGCAAAACCTCGCTGGTAGTAGACTTTGGCGGTGGCATTAAAACTGCGAACGACTTGCAGATCGTATTTGAAAGTGGTGCAGCCATGGCTACCATCGGCAGCATTGCTGTAAAAGATCCCGAGCTGTTCTACGGCTGGGTAAAACAATACGGTGCAGACAAGATCTTCCTGGGCGCTGATGTGAAGGAAGAGAAGATCGCTGTCGGCGGATGGCTGGAAACCACTTCGCTGTCTGTGTTCGACTTTTTGGAGCAGAATATTCAACACGGCGTTCATCACATCTTCTGTACAGACATCGCCAAGGATGGTCTGTTACAAGGCCCTTCTGTAGACCTGTACCGCAAGATCCTGGAGCGTTTTCCGGATATTGACTTTGTAGCCAGCGGCGGTGTCAGCAACATCCAGGATGTGGCGGATCTGCAGGAGATAGGCTGCAGCGGCGTGATCGTCGGTAAAGCCATCTACGAAGGAAATATCTCCATGCCGGAACTGAAACAATTTCTTTAACACTCACAAATAGTAACAATGCTTACTAAACGTATCATTCCCTGCCTCGACATCAAAGACGGGCGTACCGTAAAAGGAGTGAACTTTGAGAATATACGCGATGCAGGCGATCCTATAGAACTGGGCGCACTCTATGCGCAGCAAGGCGCCGATGAGCTGGTGTTCCTGGATATCACCGCTACCAATGAGCGGAGGAAAACATTATCAGAGCTGGTATCCCGCATTGCCCGCCATATCAACATTCCTTTCACCGTAGGCGGCGGTATTGCAGCAGTGGAAGATGTGCATGTGCTCTTACAATCCGGTGCAGACAAGATCTCTGTCAATACCTCTGCTTTTAAACGGCCCGAGCTGGTAGATGAGCTGTCACGCGAGTTCGGCAGCCAGTGCATTGTACTGGCGATAGACACCCGCTTTGAAGATGGCGACTGGTACGTATACCTCAACGGTGGCCGCGTAAAAACCACCACCAAGGCATATAACTGGGCAAAGGAAGCAGTAGACCGCGGCGCCGGTGAGATCCTGCTCACCTCGATGAACAATGATGGCACCAAACAAGGCTTTGCACTGGATATTACTGCCCAGCTGTCTCAGAACCTTCACGTGCCCGTGATCGCCTCCGGCGGAGCTGGTACGATGGAGCACTTTACAGATGTGTTTGAAAATGCCCAGGCAGACGCTGCCCTGGCCGCCAGTATCTTTCACTATAAAGAGATAGAGATACCCGAGCTCAAAACCTACCTTTACAATAAAGGAATTAACATAAGATTCTAACATGGATATCGATTTTAAGAAATCCCCCGACGGCCTCGTGCCGGCCATCATACAGGACGCAGCTACCCTGAAGGTGCTGATGCTGGGGTACATGAACCAGGAAGCTTTGGACAAGACTTTGCAGGAGAAAAAGGTCACTTTTTACAGTCGTTCCAAGCAACGTTTATGGACCAAAGGCGAGGAAAGCGGCAATTTTTTGCTGCTGCAGGACGTTAAAGTAGACTGTGACAATGATACTTTGCTAATTAAAGCGAACCCGGTAGGTCCGGTGTGCCACACCGGTGCAGATACCTGCTGGAATGAGCAGAATGTCAGCAATGATTTCCTGGCCAAACTTGAGAGCGTGATAACCGACCGGAAGAACAACCCTTCCGAAAAGTCCTACACCGCCAGCCTTTTTGCCAAAGGGATCAATAAAATAGCTCAGAAAGTAGGGGAGGAAGCAGTAGAAGTAGTGATAGAGGCAAAAGATAACAACGAAGAACTGTTCCTGAACGAAGCTGCCGACCTGCTGTTCCACTACCTGGTGCTCCTCAATGCCAAAGGATACCGTTTATCCAATGTGCTGAACGTGCTCAAAGAGCGACACAAGTAGATTATTTTTTATATATTTATACAATGAAGCAGTTATTTTTAGCGGTCTGCTGTGTTGCCTGTGCCACGGTTGCCAATGCTCAATATACCATATCTGGAACGGTTAGTGGTGCGGATGGGAAAAAGCTCTATCTGTTTGACGACGCAGATAATGCACCGAACGATTCTGTGGTGCTGAAGAACGGTCAGTTTAACTTCAAAGTAAAGGAAACCAAGGAGCCGGCTGTGCATGCACTCATCCTGGAAGGAATGGACTATCCCATGTTGTTTGTGCCCGGCGCAACGCCCCAGGAACTGACCACCAGCCAGGACAAGTTCCCGATCGCAGCTACTTTAAAGGGTAATGATAATACTAAAGCCCTGCAGGAATACCAGCAACTCTTCCAGCCCCTGATTGCCAGGGCGCAGGCGCTGAATACCGAAGCCTCCGGCATCGGTGGGGACGACGAGGCCGCCAAGGAAGCTTTCCGTAAAAAAGCTGCCGGTTTCAGTGAAGATGTGGTAGCCACCGGGAAGACCTTCATCCAGCAACATCCTAAAGCGCTGGCCAGCCTCTGGATGCTCATTAATGAGCTGAGGCCCCGCCTGCAGCCAGACGAGTTCGAGCGCCTGTTCACGGGCCTGGATAAATCTCTGCAGACCAGCAAATACGGCGAAAGCGTAAACCAGTATATTAAAAGCCTGAAACTGAGCGGTATTGGCGTAATGGCGGAAGATTTCGCCCAGAACGATGTGGATGGCAAACCGGTTAAACTGTCCTCTTTCCGCGGTAAATATGTACTGGTGGATTTCTGGGCCAGCTGGTGCGGTCCCTGCCGCCAGGAAAATCCGAATGTGGTAAAGGTCTTCAATAAATACAAGAGTAAGAACTTCACCGTCCTCGGTGTGTCCCTCGATGAGGATAAGAGCCGCTGGACCCGCGCCATCAACCAGGACGGCCTGTCCTGGACGCATGTATCTGATCTTCAGGGCTGGAACAACGGGGTAGCTGTACAGTACGGCATCCGTTCCATTCCTTCCAACTTCCTGGTAGATCCGCAGGGCCGCATTGTTGCACGCAACCTTCGCGGCGGTGCACTGGAGGCTAAGCTGAATGAAATATTAAAATAATATATAAATATGCTGATGTGCGGATATGCAGATGGATAAGCATCTGCACATTCGCACATCAGCACATCTTTCCCACTCCGCTTATCACAATCAGTTTGACTTTGCCCTGCTGTTTCCCCAAATTTGTTATCAGAAAGCAAAATGGAGTAATATTATTATGAAGAGAGCCATACTGACTGCTGTGTTATTAGCACCGGTAGTCTTGTTTGCACAGGGTGAGAAACCGTTTACTATTGAAGGAACAGTTGCGCAGCTACAGAAACCTGCTAAAGTATACCTGAAGATACGTAAAGGCGACGAAGCCTCGCTGGATAGCGCCACCGTAAAGGATGGCCGCTTCACATTCAAAGGAACCATTAAGGAGCCGGTGATGGCGAGCCTCATGATGGAGATCGCTGACCAGCCGGGCGATATGTCCCGCAACATGAAACGCGATGTGCTGACCCTTTTCGTGGACAAAGGCGTGATTACCGTCAATACCCAGGATTCTATCAGCAAAGCCGTTGTAAAGGGCTCTGCGGCCAATGATGCTTATGAAGAGCTGAATAATATGCTGCAGGATGTTACCGCTCAGATCAAATCCCTGCAGAAAGAATACCGCCAGCTGTACATGTCTAAAGATGAAGAGGGCATGAAAAAGCTGGAGCCCCGCTTTGATGAGCTGGAAGCAAAGGAGAAGTCTATCACGCGTCAGTACCTGGATAAAAACCCTGCTTCTCCCATCGCCATGTATGCGCTGAATGAATATGCAGGTTACGAGATCAATCCCACCGATGTAGAGCCGGTATTCAATAAATTAGCAAAGAAAGTGAAGCGCTCCCAGGCCGGACAGGCATTTGTAAAACGCCTGAACGCTGCCAAGAGAACAGCAGTAGGACAACCTGCTATCGATTTTGCACAGACTGCTGCTGATGGCAAATCCATCAGCCTTACCTCCCTCAGGGGTAAGTACGTGCTGGTAGATTTCTGGGCCAGCTGGTGTGGTCCCTGCCGTGCAGAGAACCCGAATGTGGTAAGAGCCTACAGTAAGTACAAGGAAAAAGGCTTTGAAATACTGGGTGTATCCCTCGACGATAAAAAAGACAAATGGCTGGCCGCCATCCAGATGGATAATCTTTCCTGGATCCATGTATCCGACCTGAAAGGCTGGAAGAACGCCGCCGCAGAATTATACAGCATACGCGCCATCCCGCAGAACCTTCTCATAGACCCACAGGGTGTTATCATCGCTAAGAACCTCCGCGGTGAAGCACTGGAAACAAAGCTGGGTGAAGTAATAAAATAGTTGACAGTCGTTAGTTGTCAGTTGTCAGTGATTGACGCGATTATTATCTCCGCATTGGTCACTGAAGACTGATAACTGACAACTTCTTTCCTTGTCCGCTTCAGAGAAAAATCGTTCGTAAACGAACAGGATAAACTCCTTCATGAAATTCCTCAGTACTGATTATTAATGAATTAGCAGGCTTTCCGCATTTGGCATCCGTTTAGAGATCAGCTATCTATTACTTAACGCTAAAACAAAGCATTATGAAAAAGTTGATCCTGGCAGCGTTGATTGTCATTTCGTCTGCCACTGCGATGGCCCAAACCGGTGGTAATAAAAAAGTGAATGTAAACTTCAAAACAGCTTTCCCGGAAGCATCCAATGTTTCCTGGACCCAGAAAAAATCTTTTGTTGTTATTAGTTTCACTGAGTACAGCCAACCCGTACAAGCTTACTTTGATTACGACGGCAACAAGATCGCTGTAACCCGCAATGTCCTCCTCAATAACCTGACCATGCCCGCATTAAGCGCCATTCAGAAAAAGTATATCGGTTATGATTATGTTGGCGGCGTAGAGATGGACCATTCAGATGACGGCCATAGTTATTATGTTTCCATGCAGAAAGATACCCGGCGCGTAATCCTGAGAGTATCGCTGGACGGTGATATGAAAGTATTTAAGACCCTGAAAGTGACAGATATCCATCTTCCTGCCTTTGCTATGTCTGAAGACATGCTGCAATAAAGTATGCTCCGTTAAATAACCGCAAAAGTTATCCGTTATGATGATTAAAACCGTTCTGCTCGTAAACATGTTGGCTGGTCAAAACCAGGGTATTACTTTTTTTATTTGTTTAATTACGAAATGTTCGTAGATTTACGAAAGAATCGTAAATTAGTATCCTAAACAGCATCATATGGAAAAGCTGACCCAGCAGGAAGAGGCCGCCATGCAGGCGGTATGGCAAACCGGCAAAGGGATTGTAAAGGATTTCCTGGAGGCCCACATGGC
>Ga0102590_1004868_pt1 | contig 10912 bp, 9 predicted proteins | sample AraplaMF_Col_mMF_FD_76859 | JGI IMG/M metagenome (GOLD analysis project Ga0102590, IMG submission 76859) | Arabidopsis root microbial communities from the University of North Carolina, USA - plate scrape MF_Col_mMF | ecosystem: Host-associated > Plants > Roots > Endosphere | place: USA...
CCTGCGATGCCGGCATCACCTCGTCCACCAGCCTGATCTCATTCCGCCTCGAGGAGGTCGCGAAGTCGCTGACCTCGGGCGCCGGCGCCTCCTACTGGTTCATGCTCGAGCCCCTGATGATGTCGAAGGCGATCTTCGACAAGCTGCCGAAGAACCAGCAGGACGTGCTGCTCGCGGTCGGCGCCGAGCTCGAAGCCTTCGGCCGCAAGGGCGCGCAGGACGACGACGTCGAGGTCGCCAAGGTCTACGAGAAGGCCGGTGCCAAGGTCTCGGCGCTCGATGCCGCGACCGTCGGCAAGTGGCGCGACATCGCCCGCGACACCGCGTGGAAGGATTACGGCGCCAAGACTGCGACCGCTGCGAACCTGCTCAAGCTCGCCTCCGACGTCGCTGCATGAGCCACGGTCCGCTTCCGGATCGGGACGATCAGGCGAATGCTACCGCAAGGAACGGCCTTGCGGCAGCGCTCGATCGTGGCCTCGCCATCCTCAATCGCGTCATCGTCGTGTTTGCGTCACTGGCGCTGGTCGCGGCCTGCGGCATCCTGAGCTACAGCGTGCTGAGCCGCGCGCTGTTCAAGGCGGCCAATTACTGGCAGGACGAAGCCGCCGTGTTTCTGCTGGTCGGCGCCACTTTCATGACGGCGGCCTATGTGCAGCAGAACCGTGGTCACATCGGCATCGAGGCTTTCGTCGGCCTGTTGTCGCCGCTGGCGAACAGGGTCCGGCTTTGGATCGTCGATGTCGCGACATTCCTGTTCTGCGCGTTCTTCACCTGGAAGTCGTGGACGCTGGCGCATGAAGCCTACGTCGATGGCCAGGTCTCGAACTCGATGTGGTCCCCGCCGCTCGCCATTCCCTATTCCCTGATGGCGCTTGGCATGAGCCTGCTCTGCGTCCAGATCCTCGTGCAGCTGGCGTTGCCTTTCGCTGGAGCCAGGCGTCCATGAGCGTGTTCGGTATCGGTATCGCTTACGGCGTCGCGACGCTGCTCGTGATGTTTTCGGGCATGCCGATCGCGTTCGCGCTCGGCGCCGTCGCGGTCGTGTTCATGGGCATCTACATGCCCTCGGCATCACTCGATACGGTGACGCAGAACGTCTACGAGGAGATGGCATCGATCACGCTGCTGTCGATCCCGCTGTTCATCCTGAAGGGCGCGGCGATCGGCAAATCGCGCGCCGGCCAGGATCTCTATTCGGCGCTGCATGCCTGGCTGCATCGCGTGCCCGGTGGCCTCGGCGTTGCCAACGTGTTCGCCTGCGCCCTGTTCGCGGCGATGGCTGGCTCCTCGCCCGCAACCTGCTCGGCGATCGGCTCCGCCGGTATTCCCGAGATGCGCAAGCGCGGCTATTCCGCCGGTTTCGCGGCCGGCATCATCGCCGCCGGCGGCACGCTCGGAATCCTGCTGCCACCCTCGATCACCATGATCCTGTTCGCGGTGGCCGCGGAAAAGTCGCTGGGGCGCCTGTTCCTCGCCGGCATCGGCCCCGGATTGCTGCTGGTCACGCTGTTCGGCGGCTATGCGGTGATCCGTTTCCGCCAGGAATACGCCGCGGCTGAGGCCGCCTACAAGAAGGGCGGCCCGGAAGCTGCCATTCTGACCCGCGACGAATATACGCTCGCCGAACGCTTCAGCGTGCTGCCGCGCGTCATTCCGTTCGTGCTGCTGCTGACGGGCGTGATGGCGGCGCTTTATGGCGGCTATGCCACACCATCGGAGACGGCCGGTCTCGGCGGCCTCTTGGCGCTGGGGCTGATCGCGGCAATCTATGGCGTGTGGCGGCCGAGCGATCTTGGCCCGATCATGAAATCGACGATCCGGGAATCGACCATGCTGATGATGATCATCGGCATGTCGCTGCTCTATTCCTACGTGATGAGCTATCTGCACATCTCGCAATCGGCGGCCGAATCTGTCGTCGCGATGCACCTGCCTCGCTGGGGCCTGCTGTTTGCGATCCTCGTCATGGTCGTCGTGCTCGGCTTCTTCCTGCCGCCGGTCTCGATCATCCTGATGACCGCGCCGATCATCCTGCCGCCACTCCGTGCCGCCAATTTCGACATCATCTGGTTCGGTGTGGTCATGACCATCGTCATGGAAATGGGGCTGATCCATCCACCCGTCGGCCTCAACATCTTCGTCATTCGCAACGTCGCGCCCGACATTTCGCTGAGCGAGGTAATCTGGGGCACGCTGCCCTTCGTGCTCTTGATGATGGGCGCGGTGCTGCTGCTGTGTTTGGTGCCGGAGATATCGACCTGGTTGCCGGACGTGGTGATGGGGCCGGATGGGAGCAGGTGACGCTCTCTCCACCGTCATTGCGAGCGTAGCGAAGCAATCCAAAATCCCGCCGTCTGGATTGCTTCGCAATGACGGAGAACTAGGTGAGTGCCCGCTTCTTCGCGTTCAACGCCGTCGCCACGCGGCTCACGGGCGGCTTGCCCAGCACGCCGCTCATCTCATTGGTCGCCGTCAGCAACTTCGCCATATCGACGCCGGTCTTCACGCCCATGCCCTCGAGCATGTAGACGACATCTTCGGTCGCGACATTGCCTGTGGCGCCCGGCGCGTAAGGGCAGCCGCCGAGGCCGCCAGCGGCGGCATCGATCACGCGAACGCCCTCCTCAAGCCCTGCATAGAGATTGGCGAGCGCCTGTCCATACGTGTCGTGGAAATGCATCGCGAGCTTTGCGGCGGGAATGTTGGCAGCCACCGCGCGCAGCATCGCCTTGGCTTTGGCGGGCGTGCCGACGCCGATGGTGTCGCCGAGCGATATCTCGTAGCAGCCGAGCTCCCAGAGCTTGCCGGCGAGATCGGCAACCGCCTTTGGCCTGATCTCGCCGTCAAAGGGACAGCCGAGCACGCAGGAGATATAGCCGCGCACCCTCACGCCGTCAGCCTTGGCGCGCGCCAAAACCGGCTTGAACCGCTCGATTGACTCCGCGACCGTGCAATTGATGTTGGCGCGGGAAAAGCCTTCTGAGGCTGCGGCAAACACCGAGACGATTTTCGCGCCCGCAGCGCGCGCGGCCTCATAGCCCTTCTCATTCGGCACGAGCACGTGGAATTCGGCCCCGCTCAAATGGGCGACGCCACGCAATACGGCATCAGAGCTCGCCATCTGCGGGATCGCCTTGGGCGAGACGAAGGCGCCGACCTCGACCGTATCGAGCCCGGCCGCTACCAGCGCTTCGATGAAGGCGATGCGGGCCTGGACGCTGACTGGTGTCTTCTCGTTCTGGAGGCCGTCGCGCGGCCCCATCTCGATGATGCGCACCGTGTCGCTCATGTCACTCTCCAGACGGCTCGACCACGGCAAGCTCGACGCCTTCCTGCACGATGTCGCCGACCTTGCACCTGATGGACTTCAGCACGCCCGCAAACGGCGCGCGCAGCGTCTGCTCCATCTTCATGACTTCGAGAGTGAGGATCGGCGCGCCCTTCTCGAGCTTCGCCCCCTCCTCGGCCAGCACGGCGACAACGGTGCCTGGCAGCGGCGCCGCGATCTTGTCCTCGCCGACATGTTCCTCGCTCTCGCCGCCGAACGGGTCGACCCAATGCAGGTCGAAGCGGCCGTTTCGCGTGCGAAGATACAGCTCGTGGCCGTCGATCACGGCAGCGACCGAAGATTTGATGCCATCGAGCGTCAGGTCGAACCCGCCCTCTTTCGGCACGACCGTGAACGCCAGCTCGCGCTCGCCAATCGCCAGCGTCGACGGTCCGCTACCGTAATTGAGCGTGATCTTTTGCTCCGGCCCATGCCCGACGCGGAACGCAAAGCTGCGCTGCCGGCGGCCGACCGGCATCCAGCCGAACGTCTGCCACGGAGAACTCGCATCGGTCTGCGCCGCCTTTCGCTCGTCATCGACGATCGCGGCCACCGCGGCACAGAGCTCGAGCTCGCCCGGTGCCGGCGCGCTCTGCGTCAAGTCCGCCAGCTCACGCTCGATGAAACCGGTGTCGATCGCATTCGCCCGCACCTTCGGATGCGTGATCAGCGCGGACAGGAACGGAATGTTGGTGACAATGCCGCGGACGTCGGAGTCCAACAGCCCGCGATTGAGCCGGTCGATCGCGATATCGCGCGTCGGCGCCCACGCGATCATCTTTGCCAGCATCGCATCGTAATACGGCGAGACGGTATCGCCCTCGCGGTAGCCGGCGTCGATGCGAAGGCCGCCGGTCTCCGCCGGCAGTCGCCAGGTCGAGATCCTGCCGACCGATGGCATGAAGTTCTTGGTCGGGTTCTCCGCATAGACGCGCGCCTCGACCGCATGGCCGTTGAGCTTGATCTCGTCCTGCCTCAAGGGCAGCGCCTCGCCGAAGGCGACGCGTAGCTGCCATTCGACGAGATCGATGCCCGTAATCAGCTCGGTCACGGGATGTTCGACCTGGAGACGCGTGTTCATCTCGATGAAGAACACGTCCTTGCCGTCGGAGACGAACTCGATGGTGCCGGCGCCGACATAGTTCACGGCGCCCGCCGCCTTGCGCGCGGCGGCACAGACGGTCTCGCGCTGGGCAGCATTGAGCGTCGGGGACGGCGCCTCCTCGATCACCTTCTGGTGGCGGCGCTGCAGCGTGCATTCGCGCTCGAACAGCGACACGAGATTGCCGTGGCTGTCGCCGATGATCTGCACCTCGATGTGCCGGGGATTGTCGACATACTTCTCGATCAGCATGCGGTCGTCGCCGAACGCCGCCTTGGCCTCCCGTTTGGCACTGACGATCGCAGGCGCAAGTTCGTCCGTCGAGCGCACGATGCGCATGCCGCGGCCACCGCCGCCCGCGGAGGCCTTCACCAGGATCGGGAAGCCGATCTTGTTTGCGGCGTTCGCCAGCGTCGCATCGTCCTGGGCCTCGCCGTGATATCCGGGCACCAGCGGCACGCCGGCCTTCTCCATCAGGGCCTTCGAGCTTGACTTCGAGCCCATCGCCGTCATCATCTCGGCGGTCGGGCCGACGAAGACGAGACCAGCTTCAAGGCAGGCCTGCGCGAACTCGGCATTCTCCGACAGGAAGCCGTAGCCGGGATGCACAGCCTCCGCGCCCGTCTTGCGGGCGGCCTCGATCAGGCGCTCGACATTGAGATAGCTGTCGCGGGCGCGCGCGGGCCCGAGCAGCACGGCCTCGTCCGCAAGCGCGACATGCATCGCATCGCGGTCGGCCTCGGAATAAACCGCGACGGTGCGCAGGCCCAGGGCGCGGGCGGTGCGGATGACGCGACAGGCGATCTCGCCGCGGTTGGCGATCAGGAGGGTACGAAAACGACGGTAGAGCTTTGAACGGTCCATCGCATCACATCCTGAACAGGCCGAACTTCGTCGGCTCGATCGGCGCATTCGATGCCGCCGAGAGACCCAGGCCGAGCACGAGGCGCGTGTCGGCTGGGTCAATCACGCCGTCGTCCCAGAGACGCGCGGTCGCATAGTATGGATGTCCCTGGCTCTCATATTGCGCGCGGATCGGCTCGCGGAATTGGTCTTCCTCTTCCCTGGACCAGCTCTCGCCCTTGGCCTCGATATTGTCGCGGCGGACCTGGCTCAGCACCATTGAGGCCTGCTCGCCGCCCATCACCGAGATGCGCGCATTCGGCCACATCCAGAGAAAGCGCGGCGAATAGGCACGGCCGCACATGCCGTAATTGCCGGCGCCGTAGGAGCCGCCGATCACGACGGTGAATTTCGGCACCGAGGCGGTCGCCACCGCCGTCACCAGCTTGGCGCCGTCGCGCGCGATGCCGCCGGCCTCGTATTTCTTGCCGACCATGAAGCCGGTGATGTTCTGCAAGAAAACAAGGGGAATGCCGCGCTGGCAGCACAGCTCGATGAAATGCGCGCCCTTCAGCGAACTCTCGCTGAACAGAATGCCGTTGTTGGCGATGATGCCGACCGGATAGCCCCAGATATGGGCAAAGCCGCACACCAGCGTGGTGCCGTAGAGCTTCTTGAACTCATCGAATTCCGAGCCGTCGACGACGCGCGCGATGATGTCGCGCACGTCGAAAGGTTTTCTGCCATCGACCGGTACCACACCGTAGATCTCTTCCGCGGCAAATAGCGGATCGCGCGGCGGATGCATGTTGAGGTTCGGCCGCGCCGATGGCTTGAGCGTAGCGACGATGCGGCGGGCAATGCCGATCGCATGCGCATCGTTCTGGGCGTAATGGTCGGTCACGCCCGACTGGCGCGAATGCACGTCGGCGCCGCCGAGTTCTTCCGCGCTGACGACCTCGCCGGTCGCGGCCTTCACCAGCGGCGGGCCGCCGAGGAAGATGGTGCCCTGATTGCGCACGATGATGCTCTCGTCCGACATCGCCGGCACATAGGCGCCGCCGGCGGTGCAGGAGCCCATCACGATCGCGATCTGCGGAATGCCAGCTGAGGACATCTGCGCCTGGTTGTAGAAGATGCGGCCGAAATGCCGTTCGTCCGGAAAAATCTCGTCCTGGAGCGGCAGGAAGGCGCCGCCGGAATCCACCATGTAGACGCAGGGAAGGTTGTTCTGCCGCGCGATATCCTGCGCGCGCAGATGCTTTTTCACGGTCATGGGATAGTAGGTGCCGCCCTTGATGGTGGCATCATTGGCGACCACGACGCATTCGCGGCCCGAAATCCGCCCCACCCCGGTGACGATGCTCGCCGAATGCACATCACCGCCATAGAGGCCGTGAGCCGCCAGCGGCGACAGCTCCAGGAACGAGGTGCCGGGGTCGAGCAGCAGATCGACGCGCTCGCGCGCCAGCATCTTGCCGCGCGCGGTGTGACGGTTGCGTGAGACCTCGCCTCCGCCGCCGGCGACCTGGGCGAGCTTCTCGCGCAAGTCCGCGACGAGTGTGCGCATGGCGTCCGCATTGCGCGCAAAATCAGACGACGAGGCATCGATGCTGGAATGGAGCGGCATGTTGATTCCAATGAGGTGAAAGGTTTTAAGCCGTCTCGGACATCAGCTCGCGGCCGATCAGCATGCGGCGGACCTCTGATGTCCCCGCGCCGATCTCATAGAGCTTGGCATCGCGCCAGAGCCGGCCTACCGGAAACTCGGATGTATAGCCGACGCCGCCGAGCGCCTGAATCGCCTCCCCCGCCATCCAGGTCGCCTTCTCTGCGGAATACAGGATTGCAGCCGCCGCATCCTTGCGCAGCGTGCGCGCGTGGTTGGCACGATCGCAGGCCTTGCCGACGGCGTAGACATAGGCCCGCGTGGCCTGCCAGGTCGAATACATGTCGGCGAGCTTGCCCTGCATCAGCTGGAAATCGCCGATCGGCTGGCCGAACTGCTTGCGCTCGTGCATATAGGGCACCACGGCATCCATGCAGGCGGCCATGATGCCGAGCGGTCCGCCCGACAGCACCGCGCGCTCATAGTCGAGGCCGGACATCAGCACCTTGACGCCCTCGCCCACCTTCCCCAGCACGTTCTCTTCCGGCACCTCGCATTCGTCGAAGAACAGCGGATAGGTGTTGGAGCCGCGCATGCCGAGCTTGTCGAGATGCTGGCCATGCGTAAAACCCTTGAAGCCTTTCTCGATCAGGAAGGCGGTCATGCCGCGTGGGCCGGCTTCGGGATCGGTCTTGGCATAGACCACCAACACGTCGGCATCGCCGCCATTGGTGATCCACATCTTCGAGCCGTTGAGCACGTAGCGATCGCCGCGCTTGTCGGCGCGCAGTTTCATCGAGACGACGTCGGAGCCGGCGCCCGGCTCGGACATCGCGAGCGCGCCGACATATTCGCCGGAGATCAGCTTCGGCAGATAGCGCTGGCGCTGCGCGTCATTGCCGTTGCGGCGGATCTGGTTGACGCAGAGGTTGGAATGGGCGCCGTAGGACAGGCCGATCGCGGCCGAGCCGCGCGAAATCTCCTCCATGGCGACGATATGGGCGAGATAGCCCATGTTGGAGCCGCCATATTGCTCCGGCGCGGTCATACCGAGCAGCCCGAGATCGCCGAAACGCTTCCAGAGGTCCGCCGGAAACAGATTGGCCTTCTCGACCTCGGCCGCGCGCGGGGCCACCTCCGCCTCGACAAAGGCGCGCACGGTGTCGCGCAGCATGCCGATGTCTTCGCCCAGATCGAAATCGATGCTCGGGATGTTCAAGGCGATTCCTCCTGGATCTTGCAAGTTCTTGTCGGCCCGAACCTACCCCCGCCCGGGCACCGGGGCGGTCGAAAAGGTTGCATTTTCCGCCAAGTTTGGCGAGGATTTTCCAAGGGATTTTTCGATGACCTTTCAGGCCGCAACCGCCGCACCCCGCCGCGCCATGACCCCTGCCGCCTTCGTCCGGGGCGTGGTCGCGGCCTATGCCCGCTACGGCAGGGATCCGGCCCAGGCGCTGAGCAAGGGTCAGGTCCTCCCCGACCTCGTCAAATCCAGGGATGGCCGGGTGACGGCCGCCCAGTTCGAGGCACTGGCCGGCCATGCCATGCGCGAGCTCGACGATGAGGCACTCGGCTGGTTCTCGCGCCGGCTGCCTTTCGGCACCTATGGCATGCTATGTCGCGCCTCGATCACCGCGCCCACTCTGGAAGTTGCGCTCAAGCGCTGGTGCCGGCATCATCGTCTGCTGACCGAAGACGTGCTGTTCGAGCTGGCAGTCGGCGAGGAGACCGCGACCATCTCGATCCGCGAGCAGCGCGAGCTCGGCGAGCTCCGCGAGTTCTGCCTCGTCACCCTGCTCCGCTACGTGCTCGGCTTCTCCTGCTGGGCGATCGATTCCACGATCGCACTGCGCGCGGCGGAATTTCCCTATGCCGAGCCGGGCCACGTCTCGGTCTACCCGACGATTTTTTGTAAGGCAGTCCGCTTCGGCGCGGACCGCGCCAGCATCTGCTTTGACAGGCACTATGTCTCGCTGCCGCTCACGCGCAGTGCGGCCGATCTGGACAGCATGCTCAAGGGCGCGCTGCGCCTGACTGTGCTGCCCTACCGGCCCTATCGCCGCGACCGGCTCCTGGTCGAGCGCGTCCGGCGCGTGCTGCGTGCGGCGCGCGGACGCAGTCTCGGCGCCGAGGATGTCGCCAGCGAGCTCGCGCTCTCCACCCGCACCATGCATCGCCGCCTGCGCGAGGAGGCCACCTCGCTGCGCGACCTCAAGGAGGAAGCCAAGCTCGAGCTCGCCAAGCTGGAGCTGATGCGCGGCCGCACCCCGATCAAGCGGATCGCGGAGATCGCGGGCTTCCGCAACGAGAAGAGCTTTTCGCGTGCTTTCCGCAGCTGGACCGGCACCAGCCCGCGCGAGTTTCGGGAACGGTACCGCTGAGGGCGCGCAGTCACCGTCATGATTGGCGGCCCCGAGGGGGCGCACAGTAACCCTCGTGCGGATCCTATCCTGCCGGCGCCACAGACGCGATCTCCGGCACGGGCAGCGGCACGTCTTTCGCTACGCCCAGCACCGGAAAGCTGCGGACGTTCTTCACGTTGGGCATGGCGGCGAAATGCAGAAGCTGTTGGCGCATGCTCTCGACGCTCGGCGCCACACATTTGAGGAGGTAGTCGGTGTCGCCCGAAATGCGCCAGCACTGCTGGATCCGCGGGATTGCTGATATCGCCACCTCGAACGCTTCCAACACCGGCTGCGCCTGGCTGCCGAGCTGGATTGAGACGAACGACACTACTTCGTAGCCGAGCAGCCGCTCGTCGATGACGGCGCGCACCGCGCGGATCACGCCGCGGCTGAACAGAGATTTCAGCCGCCGCAGGCAGTTTGGCGCGGAGACGCCGACGCGTAGCGCCAGCTCGTTGTTGCGAACCCGCCCGTCCTGCTGCAGCTCCGAAAGTATCTTCAGATCGACGCCGTCGAGCTGGTCACGCCCGGCCATCCCCCTGCCCTCGTCATGGTCCTGTCATGCGAGGTAGCGAAGCACGCGGCGGAAGGGGTGCCAAGGGCTCTCCGGAGGGACGACGGTCGAAGACAAGCCCTTCAATGCGTCCAGGGCTCGCCGCGGCGAAAGGAGAAATTATCGGCGTAGGCGACCTGGCGCGGCAGCGATTCCTTCGGCTCGATCACCTGGTAGGCGATGCCCTTGCGCTCGCAATAGGCGACTGCCTCGTCCTTGGTGTGGAAGCGCAGCGTGATCTGCTGCTTCATGTCGCCGGACGAGGTCCAGCCCATCAGCGGCTCGACCGCTCGCGGCTGCTCCGGCTCGTAATCGAGCTGCCATTCGCGGGTCTTGGACCGGCCGGATTGCATCGCGTTCTTGGCGGGCTTGAAAATGCGTGCGGTCATTGGCGGTCCGGCCTCTTCGTCTTTTCGTTCGATTTTAGTGCGTCACGGTAGCGATTGGTGGAAACCGTGGGCATAGTATAGAGACACCTTTCGGGAACTGATCGGTGATTCCGGCCCTCCCGGGTCCCTCATCGACGGGTATAGTCATTATGCTGCACTGTGACAATTGCGTACCCGCCTTCCGCCCGGGAATCCCAGCCGGCGGCCAAGCCTCGCTAACATCTGCCTTGCTAACATCTGCCTTGCCAACATCTGCCTCGCCGACACCAGATCCGTCCCCTTCGAGAGCTTCCGTCGCATGGCCTTTCTGAACATCAATGCCACGCTGCCCGAAAAGGGCCGTGACCTCAGGCTCGACCTGTTCCGCGGCATCGCCAATTGGGCGATCTTCCTCGACCACATCCCTGACAACATCGTGAACTGGGTCACGACGCGCAATTACGGCTTTTCCGACGCCGCCGACCTGTTCGTCTTCATCTCCGGTTACACCGCCACGTTCGTCTATGCGCGCATGATGCTGGAGCGCGGCTTCATCGTCGGCGCCACGCGCCTCACCAAGCGGGTCTGGCAGCTCTATGTCGCCCACATCATCCTGTTCGTGATCTACATCGCCTCGATCAGCTATCTGGCGCTGCGCTTCGGCGATTCCGAGATGATCAACGAGTTCAACGTCGCCGGCC
>Ga0102590_1004874_pt1 | contig 10899 bp, 10 predicted proteins | sample AraplaMF_Col_mMF_FD_76859 | JGI IMG/M metagenome (GOLD analysis project Ga0102590, IMG submission 76859) | Arabidopsis root microbial communities from the University of North Carolina, USA - plate scrape MF_Col_mMF | ecosystem: Host-associated > Plants > Roots > Endosphere | place: USA...
TAAATTGCCAGGGTATTTATACAGTAACCATGAACAAGCCTATCTTTGGAAAACACGGCCGCCGGCTACTGTGGCTGCTTTTATTATTATTACCCTGGGCCGGGTTACAGGCTCAGAAAGGGAAAAAAACGCCCGCAAAAAATCTGCAGGATTCTACCCTGGCAGACAGCGCCCGTATCAGCAAACAGGTGATACAAAGCACGAAGGATACTAGCCGCTCCCGCGTATCAGATACCGCGGTGGCCATTATCATCAACCGGCTGGAAGGCTATACGCTTATGCTGAATGAGCTGGGCAGCACTCTTAAACGGGGATATGATACTGCCCACATTACGGAGAAGCTGCCCCTGATGGATTCCACGCTGCATGTAATTAAAAACAATATTGCCGCTTTGGGCAGCACTCCTAATGTGCATGACCTGTATACCAATAAAGTAATGCTCGTGCAGCTGAACCGCATTTTAAAAATGTGGCAGGACGACCTATTCCAGCACTATGCAAAACTGGTGAACATTAACGATACCCTTCAACAGGTGCGTAAAGATACAGCAATGCGCGCCGTGCCTACGGAGGATGAGCTGCGCACTTTTTACATCAGCCAGCTCACCAGCCTTATCATGAAGTTCCGGCAAATTGATAAGTCAAACAAACAGTCCCTGCTGCAAATAGGATTGCTGCAGAACGAGGTGGCCATGCGTTATATAGCCGTAAACAACTTGCTGGGAGATATGGAGTTTCAGCTGGACAACTTCAGCCGGCGCATGTTCATTAAGGATTATACCTACTTATGGCAGCCCAAAAAACAATTGCAGGAACCTTCGTTCTTTACCGTGTTAAGGGATTCTGTGCACAAGAACCTGCAGATATTGCTCATCTTTTTTTCCGTGCAATGGCCGGTGCTTATTATCTGGTTGCTGCTGGCAGGCTTGTTTGCTTTCTGGGCATATAACAATACCCGTAAGATCCGGCAACGCCATCCACCAACAGAGGCAGAAGCTATTTTACAGCACTCCCGTATATTATACCGTTTCCCGGTAGCCAGTACGCTCATCTTTGTTTTTACGCTGGCCGGCCTGCTTTCCGTGCAGTATCCTATCCTGTTCATCCAGCTAAACTGGGTGGTTACCATTACGGCATTGAGCTATGTGATAGGCCATTCCATACCCCGGCATTTGCTGAACCATTGGATAGCGCTGGTGGCGCTGCTGTTCATTTATTTTTTAAATAACCTTACCATACAGGCTACCAATGCGGAACAATGGGGGTTGTTCCTGGCGGCTATTGCATGCATTGTATTAGGCATCCGTTTACGCAGAATAACCAAACACAGCACGCTGGCCCTGCCTAAATATTCACGCAGCATGCTGATGCTGTTTATTGTGATGAGCGCTTTTTCCCTGCTGCTGGTGCTAACCGGCCGTGTTACAGCGGCCAAGATCATTGGCGCTACGGCTGCAATTAGTATAACCATGGCCGTTAACCTGGTATTTTTTGTGGACCTGCTGATGGAGGCGGTGTACCTGCAGGTAGAGGCGAATAAAAATTCCAGCACTTTTATCTCCTTTATTGATTTTCAGAATGTGCAGTCGCGCTTAAAGGTATTCCTGTACCTGTTTGCCACCATTACCTGGCTAATGCTGATAGCCCGCAACCTGTATGTGTTTGATAATATTTATGAGGCGATCAGCAATTTCCTGGGAGCCGGCCGCACTATTGGCAACACCACTTTTACGTTCAGCAGCGTGATCATTTTCCTGCTGGTGCTCTGGGTATCTACCGTAGTTACGCAGATGATCGCCTATATGTTTGGCGACACCGGGCAAAATGCCAGCACCGGTAAAAAGAAAAAGCTGGGATCTGCTATTCTGCTGATACGTTTAGCAGTATTGGGGATGGGCGTGCTGCTGGCCTTTGCGGCTTCCGGCATACCGATGGATAAGCTGGCCATTGTAATAGGCGCGTTAGGGGTGGGCATTGGTTTTGGCCTGCAGAATATTGTGAACAACCTGGTATCCGGCGTAATACTGGCCTTTGAAAAGCCTATTGAGGTGGGCGATGTAATTGAGCTGGGTACCCGGTCGGGCGTGGTAAAGGAAATAGGCATCCGTTCCAGTAAGATCTCCGCGTATGATGGTTCTGATGTAGTTGTGCCCAATGGCGATCTTATTTCCCAGCAGCTGATCAACTGGACGCTCAGTAACCGTACCCGCCGTGTTGAGCTGCTTATTGGGGTAGAATACGGATCGGACCTAAAACAGGTAACGGATATTTTAAAACAAACTGTAAAGGGTTGGGAAGGCATGATGGAGAATCCCGAACCGGTGGTGCTGTTGTACCAGTTTGGAGATAACGCTGTAAACTTCCGCATCTTTTTCTGGATCCTGGATCTGGGCCTTGCCGGCACCTTACAGCACGATGTACTGATCCGCATATACGAAAACCTGCAAAAAGCAGGCATCCGGATACCTTCTCCACAGCGGGAGCTGCATATTAAATCTGTGGATCCCACCATTTTACAGCAGTGGAAACCGGAAAAACCACCGGGGGAAGGAACATCCAGTTAAAATTTAATATTGGCCTTACGTAACAACATCCCTAATTTTGTAATGTGTAATGCTATTACCTATGTTCAGAACCTTGCTGTTGTTATTACTTTTTACTACTGCTTTTGCACAGGCGCAGGTGCTTAAAAACCCGGATGAAGCATTTACGCTGGCGCAAACCTCCGGCAAGGAAGTGCTGTTGATCTTTTCGGGGTCTGACTGGTGTATTCCCTGTATACAGTTTAATAAAACCATATTGGCCGATAGCAGCTTTCAACATTTTGCACATGACAAGCTGGTGCTGCTGGAAGCCGATTTTCCACAGCGTAAAAAAATACCGGCTCCGCTGAAAATGCAGTATGAATCGCTGGCGGAGCAGTTTAATCCCCATGGGGCTTTTCCGCAGATAGTGCTGCTTTCCCCTGCAAAAAAAATGTTAGCGCAGGTACCTTTCAATCACCAGACCGCGGGTGATTTTATTACCACGGTGCGGCAAATGCTAAAATAACGTGTATGCAAAGCCATAAGGTACAGCTGCGGTTAATGGGATCAGACTTTGAGCTGATCGTTGTGGAGCAGGATGCAGCTACCTCACAGCAACGCTTGCACGAAGGCGTGGCAGAGATACAACGTATTGAACAATTACTCACTGAATTTAATGGCACTTCTCAAACTGCGCTGCTGAACCGGCAAGCCGGTGTGCAACCCCTGCAGGTGGATGAGGAAGTATATGCCCTTATAGCACGCTGCATCCGCTTATCCACACTTACACAGGGTGCATTTGATATTACGGCAGGCGCGTTAAAGGCATTATATAATTTTAAAGGCAGCTCCTTTCAGCTACCGGATGCGGCTACACTGGCGGCTACCCTGCAGGCAGTGGGCTCCCGGCATATACAATTACAGCCCGAACGCGCCGTTTACTTATCGCGCAAGGGCATGCGTATTGGTTTTGGTGCGGTAGGTAAAGGGTATGCGGCCGACCGGGTAAAAGCCCTATGGATGGCTAAGGGTGTGAAAAGCGGTGTAATAAATGCCAGCGGCGACCTTACCGCCTGGGGCACGCAGCCCGATGGCAGCCCCTGGAAAATAGGCATTGCCGACCCGGACAACCCTTCTAAAATAATGCTTTGGCTACCGGTAAATAATGCGGCGGTAGCTACTTCCGGTAATTATGAACAATACTTTGAGCAGAACGGCATCCGCTATTCCCATAACATAGACCCTGTAAGCGGTAAGCCGGTGCCCTTTATTAAAAGCGTAACGGTGGTGAGCCCCAGCGCAGAGCTGTCAGATGCTTTGGCTACGGCTGTAACGGTAATGGGGCGCGAGGCAGGTATGTACCTGGTAGATCAGCTACCGAATGTACATTGCCTGCTTATAGATGCAGAGAACCAGGTTTTTCAATCCAGGCATATTAATATCCATGCAACAGCATAATACAACAAGGTGGTATATTTTATTCATGACGGCAGCGCTGATCTTTGCGCTGCATAGCTGTGTAAGTGTAAAACCTTACCAGCGGGCTTACCTGAATGATGAAAATATGCAACCCGGCAAACCCGACATAGAAAAATTTGAAGAAGCTGCACATACTTACCGCGAAGGCGCCAGCGGCGGCGGCAATGGCAAAGCCAGCGGAGGATGCGGCTGTAACTGAATCAGGGCATGAAAAAGAAATATCTGGTATTAGGACTTTTAGCAACGGCTTTATCTGCATCTGCACAAAAGGCAAAAGACAGTACGTATAAAAAGCAGCGGGTATCGCAAACGGATGTGCAGCTGCTGTTCTCTTATTACACACAGGAGGGCGATCATTCTGCTGTTACCGGTGGTATAGGTACGGAGGCATTACAGGTATATGCGCCGGAGGTAACTATTATGCATAAACGCGATTCTGTAAATACCTTTCGTGTAAATTTTGGGGTAGATGTGATCACCTCTGCATCCACTGATAAAATAGATCATATTGTTTCCTCTGCCTCCCGGGTAGATGCGCGTACTCACCTGGATGCCGGTTACAGCCGGTTGTTGCGGCGGTCACGTGTACGGGTGGGCATTCACTCCGGCTTTTCTATTGAATCCGATTATTTTTCTGTACCTGTTGGCATAACCCTTAGCCAGGCAAATGCCAGTGGTACCCGTGAAGTAAGCGCTTCCCTGCAGGTGTTCCTGGACGATCTGCGCTGGGGCCGGCTGGACCCTGATCATTTTGCACCTGAAAAACTAATTTACCCGGAGGAGCTGCGGTATAAAGAATGGTTTACTGAGTACAAACGCCGCTCTTACAATGCCAGCTTTGCTTTGTACCAGGTGATCAATGAACGCATGCAGCTGGCTGTTTTTCCGGAGCTGGTGTACCAGCATGGATTATTATCCACTCCTTTTCACCGTGTATATTTTTTTGGCGATAGCTTAAAAGTAGAGAACCTGCCGCGGGAAAGGTGGAAAGTACCGCTAGGCCTGCAGCTGAACACTTTCGTGGGCCAGCGGCTTATTCTGCGCTCCTACTACCGTTTTTACCGGGATAACTTTGGTATTACGGCCCATACGCTACAGTTGGAAGCACCGGTAAAAATAACGCCCCGGCTTACTTTATCGCCCCTGCTGCGATATTATAATCAACAGGGCAGCAGGTATTTTAAACCTTATAAGGAACATCTTCTTAGCGAACGTTTCTATACATCTGACTACGACCTTTCTACCTTTAACAGCTACAAGCTGGGCATGGGTGTACGTTATGCATTTTACAAACCTTTTTTGGGCAACTATTCTTTTCAGGAGGCGGCATTACGGTATGCGTTTTATAAGCGGTCGGATGGATTGTCGGCACATATGGTTACCCTTTTGCTGGAAGCAAGCCATCTGCGGATGCATGGGATGAAGGGGGGATGGAATATGCCCTGACATGAACTTCACTAGGGATTCACTAGGGAAAAACATGGGATTTAGTAGGGAAAGACATGAGAAACACATGGGAAGGACATAGGAAAGCATGGGATTCAAAATGAATGGCAGCAACTAAAATTTGGTCAGGGAAATATTTCTCCATAAATTTACGTAAGCAGTTACGTAATTAAAGATGCAGTTGTGGATTTTTACGATGAAATAGGGAAAATGGCACTGGGCAGCCGGCTGCGGCGCCTGAGCGATCTGCTAACGGAAGAAGCCTCACAGATCTACAGCCTGTATGCTATTGACATGCAGCCTAAATGGTTCCCGGTGTTCTATGTGCTTTCCCGCGGGGAAGAAAGAACCATTACAGAAATAGCGCAGGAGATCGGTCATACCCACCCTTCTGTAAGCCAGATCGTGCGGGAAATGGCCAAGAAAGGATATGTGAAAGAGAAGAAAGGCAAAAAGGACGGGCGTAAGAACTACATTACCCTCTCCCCTGCCGGAGAAGCCATCCGCATTAAAATACAGGACCAGTATAAAGATGTAGGCGCTGCGGTGGATACTGCCATGAAAACCACGCAGTATGACCTGTGGAAGGGCATTGCAGAATGGGAATTCCTGCTGGAGCAGAAAAGCCTGCTGCGGCGCGTACAGGAAGAGAAAAAACAACGGGAAAGCACGGAGGTGCAGATCATAGATTACCAGCCCAAACACGCAGCAGCATTCAGGAAGCTGAACGAAGAATGGATCACTACTTATTTTAAAATGGAAGCGGCTGACTATAAAGCGCTGGATCATCCCAAAGAATACATTCTGCAAAAAGGCGGATATATCCTGATGGCTATTTATAATAACGAACCGGTGGGCACCTGTGCGCTTATTAAAATGGAAGACGGCGGTTATGAGCTGGCCAAGATGGCTGTGTCGCCGGAAGCGCGTGGTAAGAACATTGGGTGGCTGCTGGGGAATGCTATTATAGAAAAGGCCCGCAGCGTTGGCGCGCACCGCCTGTACCTGGAAAGCAATACTATTTTAAAGCCGGCTATTAACCTTTACCACAAACTTGGGTTTAAGAAAATAACCGGCCCGCCCTCACCATATGAAAGGGCCAATATTCAAATGGAGTTAATTTTGGATTGATACGTTTTAATATTTAGATTTTACATGAATAGCCACCCGGCATAGGTGGCTATTTTTTTGTCTGTTGCTATTCCTCCAGGAATATTTTACTGAATGATAAATATTCTTCATCCCGCTTCACCACTTTTACACCATAACGTTCTGTATCAAAGAGGCTCCAGTCGAGGTTTCCCCGGATCCAGGAGCGGAGCCCGGCCGTGTAATGCGGTAAATTTTTGTGTACCACCTTTCCGCCGGTAAGCAATTTCTTTTCCAGGAACTGAAAGTGACGGATGGTTTCATTACAGACCTCCGTTACTTCGCGGATAGCGTCATAGGGGCTTAAACGATGCTCGCCCTGCAGCAACAGTACTACATTATGCGGCTCGTTAATACGTTGTTCTTTATTAAAGGAAACCAGGTCGTTTACCCAGCATACCGCCTCTATACAAGTGAGGGTAAGCTGCTGCACCGCATCATGCAAACGGATCTCATCCGGCAGCCAGGATTGGTCTATCATCTCTATGAGGTCAATACAGGGATACATGGCGCTGGTGTAAGGCCGCATTTTAATGTACTCTGCTATGCCGGGCGGCCGGGCCGCAAACCGGTTATCCGCTTCCCAGCAGGTGGCATCAAACAGGTTCTTCATATTCTTTATAAAATGCCGCTGCCAGCCCGGTGGGCAAAGGGCTTTCATGCGTTCCCAGATATCCATTAACCCGGCGGCTAAAGCTGCCTGCTCACTCAATACACTGGCCTGCCCATGCTCCAGTACGCGGATCATTTCCTGCACCACGCGCTCATGCTGCCGTTTTTTGCCGCCCAGCTGCTCCAGCAGGTCATCTACCCTGAACAGCCAGGTACAGAAATCACAGGCCAGGCAAAGCTCTAAATAGCCGGCTGTGTGATAGATACGGGAAACGAACCAGGGAAATCTGGCCTGGCGGTAAGCAGCCATGAGCTCAGGAGTGGGCGCCAGGTTGAACTGCTGTACCCAATACATATTATGCGCATGCACATCATCCAACAGATGGCTGATGCTGGCCGGAAACGGACAACAGATCTGCGGCAGGTGTAACTGTTCCATACCGGTTATTTTAAGGGAGAACCTAAAGTTAGACCGGTTGACTGCGGTAAAATTTCATACCCCCAGGAGGGTAGTTCAGCAGCGGACAGCCTCTTGTTTATTGCTATTGCAGCCATTATCTTTAGGAGAACAGACTGCCATGGAGCTCTTCTTCAATATTATCTACTTCTGCTGGTTTGCATCAGAGATTATCCTGAACCGGGTGCTGCGTGCCGGGCAAAATGATAAAAAACCGGACAACCACACCCTGACCTATATATGGATAACGGTGATTGTTTGTGTGGTTGCTGCTGTAAATATCTCTAAATGGACCTATTTCCCGATTATAAAGTCCCCCGTTATTGGCCTCGTGGGCATCGGGCTGATTATATCCGGTATGGTGCTGCGGCTGATCGCGGTTATTTCCCTGGGCCGTTTTTTTACGGTGAATGTAGCTATCCGGGAAGGGCATACTGTTAAGCGGGATGGGATGTACAAATATGTGCGGCATCCCTCCTATTCGGCCTCGCTGCTCTCTTTTCTGGGGTTTGGTATTTCCATGAATAACTGGGTAGCCCTGCTGGTGGTATTTGTACCGGTGACGACCGCTTTCCTGTACCGGATCCAGGTGGAGGAGACCATGTTGTCGGAGGCTTTAGGGCCGGATTACCTGGAATATAAAAAGCATACTAAGCGGCTGGTACCGGGGATTTATTAAGAAAAATTGATTAGTTTTTGATATTTCAGGATTGACCATTATCTTTGCACTCCCTCCGTAAAAAGAGGGGCTTATATGGCGAGGTAGCTCAGGCGGTTAGAGCGCAGGATTCATAACCCTGAGGTCAAGGGTTCAACTCCCTTTCTCGCTACGATAAAATTAAAGGTCGCATATTTGCGGCCTTTTTCATTATAAGTCAGGTCTTTATTCACAAATCAATAGGTTAGATAATTGATTTGTGTTACCCACAGAAAATGCAAATAGCTCATTTTCAATAATGACAAGGTTCAACTCCCATTCTGATAAGAAGTTTATGTTTCACCATCTTTGAAATTTTGGTCATTTGCACAATTGTATAGTACAAGACTTAATTCATAGACAAATTCTATTACTTCAGCTCTCTTCTCCGGTGTGAGATATTTAAACTCAGGAGCGACATTAATTAATTCTTCCTCGGTAAGCATAGCCGGTAAGGGCTTCAATTGAGGCGTTGCGGCGTTTTTATTTTTCATAATCAATTATTAGAAATAAAAGTCAAATCTCCCTTGTATCATTTCAATGATTCTTGCAATGATTCATACTGTCCATAAATGGACTAAAATTATTTATCATTTAACATTTTTCTTCCACTGTTTTTTACTACTATTTTGCTTGTTTATACAGATTTCTATATCTTTGTGGAATAGTTTTAATTTTTCATTCAAAAATTCTTCCACTAGTTAACAGGAAAATCAATGACACAAAAAAATGTTCTTACTGAAAGCCTGTTGCAGCTTGCAAGGATAGCTCTTACTGGAAGAGAGCAGGATATCCAATTGGTGGTTCATCGTACTTCAAAAAAAATTAGGGAAACATATCCCGATCTTTCGGAAGATTTGGTAAAGCTTTTACAGGAAGCCCCGACTCGTTCAACACCACTTAGAAAACATTCAGATGCACCGCTCCCTGTGGACGTTGATTCACGTTTGCATTTACTTCGAATTGACTCTACTGAATTGGAGCATGATTTGATACTGTCACCAAAGTTGAAAGATGCCTTAAATCAAGCAATTTTAGAGCGTCGCAATAGCAAAGTTTTGTTGAATCATGGTCTACATCCTACAAAATCCCTTTTATTTACGGGGCCACCTGGTGTAGGCAAAACAATGGCAGCGAAGTGGCTTGCGAATCAATTAAACAAACCGTTACTTATACTAGACTTAGCTGCTGTAATGAGCAGCTACTTAGGGCGTACTGGGAATAACATTCGATTCGTTCTCGAGTATGCGAAGAATGCGAACTGTGTACTTTTACTAGATGAGCTGGATGCAATTGCAAAACGACGGGATGACACCAGTGAGATAGGAGAGCTGAAACGATTAGTTACTGTTTTGCTTCAGGAAATAGATGACTGGCCGTCATCAGGAATTCTCATCGCTGCAACTAATCATCCGGACCTATTAGACCCGGCAGTCTGGCGACGTTTCGAAATCATCTTAAAATTTGAAAATCCCAGTTCGATTCAGGTGGCTGAGTTAATTACTGTATTATTGACTGGATATACGTCTAACATTGAACAATGGATACAAATATTGCCTTTCTTGCTTGAAGGACAATCATTTAGTGAAATTGAACGGCAAATTCAAAATATTAGGAAAGCTGCAGCTATTCGAAATGAGCCTGTGGATAACTTACTAGCCCAAATGCTTAATGATGTAAAAAAACTGACTAAAGAACAAAAAATACGCATAGCAGAAACATTAATTGCTAATGGAGTATCTCAGCGGCAAGCAAGTGAATTGACAGGCATTGCCAGAGATACGTTAAGAAAGCATCGAGATAATTAAAAAACTAATCCCCAAATATGGCGAAGCGAAATTTTTTACTTGGAAAAGGTGAGCGCTTGACGGAAAAGGTAATTATCACCACCGGTGGTGGCCCCAAAATTCCTCCGTACACTTTTAGTGAAGCAAAGCGTCGGCTTAAACCAATGCTTGATGAGGTAGTTGCAGAAATTGATGCACTTCCTAGCGAAGCCTGTCCATCTGATTACGCGATGGCAACAATAACGTTGAATCCCGAATATATAGCTAAATCATACCATCCTACTGAATTACTTCGAGCCGCTGGCCTTGAAGCTGTTGGAAGTCGTTCTCGTAAGGTAAAGCCCGAAAATCGAAGCAAAGGGCGAGAGCCAGAAGAGACATTAACAACGGAGTTATTTGTTGTCGGTAAGCGTCAATCTTTTAGACGTTGGGCGAAGGAGCTGGAATCTTGGGATGAAGCTATTACACCTGGAGCCAGTCAATTGGTTGAACTTGAACAGATATCATTTCCTGAAGCCGCATCTAAATTAAAGGGGACGGGCACTGGAGAGAAAAGCGACGTATTTGAGATAGTTCTTCACATGAACGAAGAAGAGGCAGAACGGGGTATGCTTGGATTATTTAAATGTAATAGCTACTACTTGATCTGACAGTACAGGGAATTTTGCAAGATTAAGTAGTAGCTAAAGATAACTCATTTATCTGTTTTTCTTGAGCCAGGTGTTTACTTGCTAAGAACGTTTCCAT
>Ga0102590_1004876_pt1 | contig 10897 bp, 11 predicted proteins | sample AraplaMF_Col_mMF_FD_76859 | JGI IMG/M metagenome (GOLD analysis project Ga0102590, IMG submission 76859) | Arabidopsis root microbial communities from the University of North Carolina, USA - plate scrape MF_Col_mMF | ecosystem: Host-associated > Plants > Roots > Endosphere | place: USA...
GGGATGCATGCAATGGTCCTTTGGCAGAATGTAAGTTTCATGTCAGTAATTTTAAGTGAATAAATATGCAGACGGCTGCGATCAGTAAAATGAGTGATGAAATTGATGTATAGGATCATCGCCGGTACTGGCGGATGACCTGGTCAGCGGATGCTGTTGTGTATGTGGGTTATAATTTCATGATGGCGCAAAGATAGGAAAATTTCCTGTGATCTGCATCACAAAAAACTGGTGATCTACATCAAAGGAAGATCCGTGTCCATACAAGAACTTCGCCTTTTCAATCATCACCATGCGATATTTACTGCTCCTTTCGCCATTTATATTTTTCATCGCCTGCTCCGGTGCGCACTCCACATCTTCTGCTGAACAGCACCGTCGCATCATCCAACGCTACTACGAAGAGGTCTGGAACCGGGGCAGGCTCGATGTACTGGACGAGCTGCTGGATCCGCAATACATCAATCACACGCCCAGTGTGCCTGATCCTCCTCCCGGTCCCGGCGGATTAAAACCAATCGTAGCCGCCATCCGGAAGGCTTTTCCTGACCTGCATTACGAAATAAAAGAGATCATTGTAAACGACAGTATGGCCGTCGCAAGAGTGATCATGACCGGCACGCAAAAAGATAGTTTATTCGATCTGCCGCCCACAGGGAAAAGGATAACTGTGAACCAGGTCAATATCGAGAAGATCCGTGATGGGAGAGTAGTAGAACATTGGCGGGTAACAGATGAGCTGACGATGATGAAGCAATTAGGTTTTGTGCCCTAACGCCAGAATTATTTGAGCCCCTGCAAGGCCTTATAATGCTCAATTACTCCTGCAAGCTTGATGTCTGAAAAACTAAACATATGCAGGTCAAACTTTTCCACTGTCCCGTCCTTTTTGAAAATGAGCAAATAACTATTGTCACCCTTGGAACGTCCTTCGTATTTATTCATAATATAGGTTTCAGTGATATCCGTCCAGTAAAATGTATGATGGCGAATACAGATAGCTTCGCTGTTAATGCGTATCGTATAAACATATTTCCTGTTAAGGAATGAATGTCTGCTCACGAACCAGATCATAAAGGTTATGAACAAAAAGGCGCCAAGGAGGATGGGAAACAAATCGTGGTACTCCAGCAGCAATTTTAACAGCCATACCCATACGTAAGCTACCGGGAGTAAAACAACTATGATGTAAGCCCGGCGAAAACGGGAAGGCCTGATGTTCTTTTCTTTGCCCAATCGCATGTATTTCAGATTCCTGGAAATGGACTCAGTTGAATAGACAACCGGATAGCTCTTGTTCAATTTGTCCAGCCAATTCATTTTGAGCTCTTCACTGTTGAGAAAGTCTCTAAGTGTCATAGGGATATTCGAAATATTACGTAAAAATACAAAAAAGCCCCCGGATACTTCCATCCGGGGGCGCGTTGATTTGTCATTAAACCGGTCCTATCTATGATACCTATATCCTCCGTGGTGATGATGGTGATGGTGATAGCCTCCTCCCCTGTAATACCCCGGCCCGCCGCGTTCTACCATGCAGCTCGCTAACATCGATAACAATACGGCTACGACTACCAGATACTTGAAATTTTTCATGCTCGCTAGGTTTTAAAATTACGTGATGAAATATCGGAAGTTAAGCGCCTGCAGGTTGTTTAGCTTCTGGTTCTGGTATACTAAATGATAAAAGTATGCCAGACTCATGTTGCAACTGTTATTTATTGTTAACGCCTGTGGACATAGGCAAATACCCCCCTGGAAATTGATTTAAATCATCAAATTGGCGCCCTTGATCGTTCATTGAAACCTTTCCCGTATTTTCAATAAAAAAAAGAGAATCATGGCCTTACAAACCGGGTTATTCAAGTTCACCGGCCAGCTGGATAACGTCATCGGCTACCGCAGGAATGGCAAATATTTCCTGCGTAGCGCGCCGGACAAAGTAAGACAGACAGCTGCCACTAAACGGGCTGCCCGCAGCTTTGGCATTGCCAGCGCTAAAGGGAAGCTGTTGCGCCGTGCCCTGCGCCCTTATCTCAATATGCGCCCTGACGGTACCCTCATCAACCGCCTGAATAAGCTGTTCATCCAGGCCGGAAGAACGGATTTCCCAAACCTGCAGGGCTTCCACTTTAATAAGCATACGGGCCTGGAAAAGCTGTTCACACTGCCGCCGGTATTCACTACGAACGGTACCTTGCAGATCCCTGCACAGGAACTGTTGCCGCAGGGAAAGGCTACCCATATAGAACTGCGCCTCATCGCCACCCGTATAGACTTCGCAGCACATCGTGTGCTCAGCACCGATGTCTCCACTGCCATCGTCCAACTCGATCCCGATGAACTTTTTAATGGCATGGCGTTGAACGTCCCTGTTGATGGTGAAGGCACACTCATTGTAGCCCTGCAATACCGCAGCTACACTATCTGCAACGGCAACATCTCTTTCTCCTGCGACCGTCGCTACATGGCCGCGGATATCATCCATGTCAACATACCTGCAGAAAAAGTGCTTGCGAAAGCTGGCCTTACAAAAGCCCTTACAAAACATAAACGCTTCGCTCCAATCTCCTCCGTCATTGCGAGAAGCAGCAGCGCCCCGCGCGTGGGGCGACGAAGCAATCTCCCCAGGGTCTCCAGCCAACGTGAATGAACCTACCCCTCTAAAAGCTCTTTTTCCGCCCTTTCCCTGCCCCGACCTCCCGCTCTGGGAATCCCATGCCCTAACCCTCAAAAACGCCCAATTTTGACCTAAAAAAGGTCTCTCCACCCACAGCCCCCCTTCAAACACTTCAACCTTCAAACCCTTCATAACCCCCTCAGCTCTAAAATCACTTCCAACAGACTGTCAAATGCTAACTATGCCCCCTCCAACTCACTTCCCCCTGAACTCCCGATCAAGTCCACCTCACCTCCACAAAGCATTGAGTTTCACTTGCTTTCTACTAGCCCCTTACTATACGCTTACCTAAGGGTCTGGCTTAGTCCCCTTCTCGTCTTAGCTGAGTCCTTGCCCTGATAGTGCTTAGTCCCTACTTAGTAAGTCCCTGATCCCCCTTTCACCCCACCCATCCCCACCTTATTTGAATTTCGCAAATAACAGATTGATATCTTCAAACAACGAAACCCCATCCCGCCCGAACTTTGCCTTATCAAAAACATCAGCAAATGGAAAACACCAATAAGATAGCATTAGTAACCGGGGGCAGCCGCGGATTAGGGCGCGATATGGCCCTCCGCCTGGCAGAAAAAGGCCTCAACGTGATCCTTACCTACCAATCCCGCAAAGAAGACGCAGCAGAAGTAGTAGCTAAGATCCAACAAGCCGGACAAAAAGCAGCCGCCCTGCAACTCAGCGTAGGCGATATTAAAAGCTTCGACGCCTTCCTGGAACAGCTCAAGCAGGTACTGCAGCAAACATTCCAGGCAGACCGTTTTGATTTCCTCATCAACAACGCTGGTATGGGCGGTCACGCACTGATCTCCGAAACCAGCGAAGCTTTGTTCGACGAACTGATGAACGTGCATTTCAAAGGCGTTTATTTCCTCACCCAGAAATCACTGCCGCTCCTGAATGATGGCGGTGGTATTATCAATATTTCCTCCGGACTGGCGCGCGTGTCCTTCCCCGGTGCTGCCGCCTATGGCTCTCTCAAAGGCGCAGTAGAAGTATTTACCCGCTACCTGGCGGCAGAATTGGGTGCAAGAAAAATAAAAGCCAATGTGGTAGCTCCCGGCGCCATTGCAACAGATTTTAACGGAGGCCTTGTAAGAGACAATGAGGAATTGAATAAGCAGGTGGCCGCCTTCACCGCACTGGGCCGCGTAGGCGTATCTGAAGATATCGGTGGGGTAGTGGCCTTCCTTTGTACCGAGGATGCCCGCTGGATCAATGCACAGCGTATAGAGGTATCCGGTGGTATGAGGCTGTAAGACAATGAAAAAAGCAGGCATAGTCAATGCCTGCTTTTTTCCTTACATTTGAATATCGCAAATGATAAAGCCCACTTCCATAGACGACTTCTATAAAAAGCTCTCGGATAAAATGCCGGAAGGCATCAGCCGTGAGATCGGCCACTTCAACGTGTTCGAAACGGAGAAACTGTTCGATAAAGTCACCGGCAACCGGATCATGCCCTACAACCGGAGAGCTTTTTACAAGGTAAGCCTCATCAAAGGAAAGAACAGGGCTGAATATGCAGATAAAGTGATCGAGATACAGGAGAACGCCCTGCTTTTTGCTACCCCCAGGATACCTTATCACTACGTACCGCAGGATGGTAACCAGAAAGGCATGTTCTGCATCTTCACAGCCGATTTCCTCTCCAGTAACAAATCCGGTATCTCTTTGGACGAATTACCCATCTTCCGGCCCGGGGAGTTTCCCATATTTGAGCTCTCCGCCGAACAGGTGGCCGAGCTGGAATACATCTTCCGGAAAATGTTCAAAGAGCTGGCCACCGATTATATCTACAAGTATGACCTGCTTCGGAACCTGGTGATGGAACTGATCCACTACGGACAAAAGCTGCAGCCCATGTCTGCACTCCGCACTTCCCAGAACGCTGCCGACAGGATCTCCTCTCTCTTCATTGAACTGCTTGAACGGCAATTCCCGATAGAATCTACCCAGCAAAGGCTGTCGCTTCGCACCGCCAAAGATTATGCAGACAGGTTAGCCGTGCACGTGAACCACCTCAATAAAGTGCTGAAAGAAGGCACCGGCCAGACCACTACAGAGATCATCAGCAAACGTATTATACAGGAAGCCAAGATCCTGCTGAAGCAAACAGACTGGAATGTATCAGAAATATCCTGGGCATTAGGATATGATGATCTGGCGCATTTCTCGAATTTCTTTAAGAAACATACTTCGTTTACGCCTTTGGGTTACCGGTCTTAATTTTCTTCTGCCCATTTCTTCCTTCTGGCCAGCTCCGCTTCCGAAGGGATACTTTCACCACCCACTGTTCCCGTTACCAGCTCACCTGCAGGCTCATATTCTGCAATGATCACCCCTGTACCGGAAACCTTGGAGCTCAGTAGTTTCCAGTTGCCAGCGTGAGAACCGCCATCAAACAAGCGTTTACCTTTTCCTACGGTTACCGGGTAGGTCAATATGTACATCTTGTCTACCAGGTCATTGGCCAGCAGTGTTTGTATCAGCTTGCTGCTGCCCCAGACGTGAAGGTCCGGCCCATCCTGTTGTTTAAGCGCGCGGATATTAGCCACCACGTCACCGCTGAGCAGCGTAGAGTTTACCCAGTCCAGCTGCGGTTGTGTCCCGGAAACAACAAATTTCTGTACATCGTTGAATTTCTCTGCAATGGGATGACCCTCCTGGTAAGGCCAGTAAGCGGAGAAGATCTCATAGGTGCGCCGTCCCAGCAGCAGGTCAAAGGACCCTGACATGATCCCGCCTATGACTTCATACGTTGAGTCGTCTCCGTAATTGGCGCTCCAGCCTCCCCATTGAAAGCCCTGCGTAGGGTCTTCTGTTGGTCCTCCCGGCGCTTGTAATACTCCATCCAGTGTAACAAAAGTGGTGATGATGATCTTTCTCATGATATTTTTCGTTTTGTGTGATACAAAGATACCGGTATGGTATTCACCGCATGCTGGCTGAATGTGACTTTGTAAGGGGTGTTTGGGCAATAACGACATGGGTAGGATACATATCGTATTGTGATATATGTGGATTAAATATAATTTTACGCCCGAGCAGAACGGACCTTTACCTAATTGTCACATTAACCATTATTAAAACCATATCCACCTACGCAGTACGTTCATCATCCTCAACAATAATCATTCGAAAAACGCTAAATCACGTCATCTCATGCAGAAAATTAAACTTTTACTGGTATTAGCCCTTGTCGTGCTATGGGGCAGTAATACCTTCGCTCAATTACCTTGTTACAATATCGTGGGCTATTATCCGTCCTGGGTAGCAGGTAACAGCAGCTATTACATCAATAGTCCTTCAAAGATCGACTACAGCAAGTATACCCATATTTGCTACGCATTTAACATTCCCGGTAACGATGGTAACATGGGCGGCGTTCCCAACGGTTCCGCGCTCACAGATCTCGTAAACAGGGGCCATGCCGCCAATGTTAAAATATTGCTGTCGATCGGAGGCTGGTTAGACTCTTCTCCCTCCGGTACACCTTTCGAGGCTATTTCCACCAATCCCACAGCCATCAACAATTTTGTAAATGCCTGTGCCAGCTTCGTTACACAGTATAACCTGGATGGTATAGACCTGGACTGGGAATATCCTACGCAGAAAAGCAGGTGGAATGCTATTGCTGTCCCTTTAGGCAATCGTTTGCACAGCATGGGTAAACTGTTTACTGCTGCCGTATCTGAAAGCGCCAATAACAATGGTAATAACTATGACAACATTACCATGTTAGACCTGGTGAACATCATGTGCTATGGCGGCGATGCCCTGGCCAGCAGCGCAATGGCATACTGGACCTCCCGCGGTGTTCCGCAGGAAAAAAGAATGCTGGGTGTTCCCTTCTACAGCGGCGATAACAATACCGCTGAGCATATCCGCAAAGCCAACATGGCTAAAACCACTGGCGGTGGTATCATGATATGGGACATCGCTTCTGAATACGGCGATATCAACGCTATCTACAACACCCTCGGATCTGTTTGTAAAGGCGGTACACCGGTTCCGCAGAACCTGGCTTCGGGCAAAACTGTTACCGCTTCTTCTGTTGAGCCTAACGCGCCTGTCAGCGTAGTAGCTTCCAACATCACAGATGGTAACTACAGCACCCGCTGGTCTTCTGCTTTTGCCGATCCTCAATGGGTATCTGTTGACCTGGGCGCTAACTACGACATCAACCGCGTAAAGATCACCTGGGAAGCTGCTTATGCAACCGCTTACCAGGTACAGGTATCTAAAGATGGTACTAACTGGGATACCGTGAAAACAGTATCCGCTAATGCTACTACCGTCAACGATCACACTGGTCTTACTGCCAACGGCCGTTACGTAAGGATCTATGCTACCACAAGGGCTACCCAGTACGGCTACTCTATCTTCGAAGTAGAAGTATACGGCAATGCTCCTGTCGCACAAACACCTTATGGCGGTACAAGATGGGCTATCCCCGGCAAGATCGAAGCAGAGAACTATGACAACGGCGGCGAAGGCGTTGCCTTCCACGATCTGACTGCTACCAACATGGGCGGCCAGTTCCGCACCACAGAAGCGGTTGACCTGGAAACCTGCACCGAAGGTGGTTACGACCTGGGTTATGTACAGGCAGGAGAGTGGGTAGAATACAGCGTGAACGTAGCCCAGGCCGGCAGCTATACCCTGCAGGCCCGTGTTGCCACTACTGGCACTGGTTCCTTCCACGTAGAGCTGGATGGTCAGAATATCTCTGGTCCGATCGCTGTGCCTAACACCGGCGGCTGGCAAACATGGACTAATGTTAGTGTAACTACACCTGCGCTTACTACCGGGAACAAAATACTGCGCATTGTGATAGACGCTGCTGAGTTCAACCTGAACTGGCTCAGCTTCGGACAATCTACCGGCAATAAAGCCATCGGCGGTATCGCCAGCGCTTCTTCAGTAGAAGAAGCTGGTTTTGAAGCTGCCAAAGCTTTTGACGGCAACAGCACTACCACTCGCTGGTCATCTGCTTATACCAACAATGAGTGGATCGCTGTAGATCTGGGTTCCGCACAGAGCGTATCCAGGGTAGTACTGAAATGGGAAACAGCCTACGGTACTGCTTACCGCATCGAAACCTCCCTGGATAACCAAAACTGGAGCCTTGCACAAACTGTTACAGCCGGAGACGGCGGTACGGACGACCTGAGCTTCCCGGCTGTTAGCGCCCGTTATGTAAGAATGCAGGGTGTAACAAGAGCCACAGAGTACGGTTATTCCATATGGGAATTTGAAGTGTATACTTCAGGCGCTGCTGCTGCAAGACAAAGCATCGCTGGCCTTACAACGCCTGCAACGCACGAAACACAATTCAGCATCGGTGTTGCTCCCAATCCGGCCAGCAATGTACTGAACGTACAGTTCAAAGGCCTGGCAGCTCCGGCTGTGTTAAGGGTGTTCAATATCTCCGGTCAGGAAGTATACCAGACCAGGGTAAGCAGGAATGCTAATCAGTCGCAGATCGATGTTTCCAGCTGGCCTAAGGGAATGTACATCATTTCCGTAGGTGACGCCCGGAAGAAAGTAGTAGTTGAATAAAGATCAGATAAGGATGATGAACGGGCCGCCTCAGCAATTTGCTGAGGCGGTCTTTTTTTTAAAAATATTTTCCTTCCCCAAAACAATATCATCATCCCTACTGTTATAAATATGCTGTAATTAAATTTATTAACTCAAATAACCATAAATACCGGACATTCTCCAGCCCCATCATCACAACAATCAGCAGGGCTGCATGTGAACAATAGTCATCCATACTATTTATACGGGAGAGTTATATCTATCTGCAATTGAGCCTGCGTTCCCCATACTCCCCGTGTAGGACTATCCTTTTTTATTTCCATTTCCTGTTATCAAATGGCGGTTACCGAAAAGCCATTAAGAGAGTAGGTGTAAACTAAAAAACTCTATTTTATGTCCTCAACAAAAACCAGTCCCGGCGCACAAGGGACAGAGCTGAAGGCCAGCGCAGTCATCATTGACATCCTTACAGTGATCGACACGGACCGAGTAATTGCATATTGCGAAAAGAATCACATCACTCCCAGTACCAAAATGGACCAACCCACGGGGATCGACCACAGTCATGAATTCATGATCTGTACCGGTGCGCGTGAGATTGTCAGCGGTCAGGGTACAGGTGATCTGCATTTCAGAGCAAATCCCGGCGATGTGATCCATTTCCGCGGCACCTCTATTTACGCCAATTCTGATGACGCCGTTATTCTTTATGAAATCGTAAAGTTCAAGGGCGACGACGTGTTTTATCCCAACAAATTTAATGTGACTAAGGTGAAAAGGAATGGCGCTGTAATGCCCGACCCGAATACGCCGAACGGTGTTCCCCCCTTACATACGGCTATGACCTTCAACTCTTATTCTGCCACAGTGTCCGAGTCCGGAGACGAATGGTTCAAGGTAAGGTTTGGTCTGTACAGACTGGATGACAAGGGCCAAACCCAGAACCTGTATGGTTACTTCGAATGGGATCCAAGGCTCACTGTATTAGGTTGAGGTTCCCGGTCTCATACACTGCAATAAAATTCCAATAACAATCTCAATAACAATTTCAGGCTGGCTGAAAAGAATATTTCTTTTTAGCCGGCCTTTTCCTCGCTATTGCCCCTTAAAAACTATTCTTTTATGGACGATCTGTTAACAAATATTCAAGCCAATTTAAAGGTGCTGTTAGTGATTGATACTGATTATATCATGGAAAATCATGAAGCTAATAACGATGGTCCCGATTCGCCAGACCAGGTAGGAGGTAAATCCCTTCGTATCATCTATAGCGGCGCCCGTAGTGCCAAAAGCGGAAATGAAGATGCAGACCTTAGCCTTAGAGCAAAAAAAGAAGATCACATTACTTTCAGAGCCATTTCCTGTTCCGGTAATTCCGATGATGCTGTCATTCTTTATAAAATTAAACACAAAGAAGGTACGAAGGTATTTAGCAATTTTATCACCGATATAGAAGAGATCGGAGAGGCAGCAGTGCCGGATCCGGATACCCGTGAAGGCCAGGGGCCTTTGCAGGGAGTGCATGGGGAACTTGATTTTACATCCCAGGATGCAATTATAAAGCGGGTGGGCACAGAGATCCTGTCTGTACGCTTCGCTGTATACACCCTGAATGATGCTGGGAACAAGCAGGTCCTGTATGGTTATTTTGAGTGGAACGCTAAGATAATAGTAGAAAAATAAAGCCGCCCCCGGTGGAGGCAGTCCATCACTGCCTCCGGCCGGGCGACGGCCGCATCAAAATTCCACTTCGGTTCTATACGCACTTCCTTTATCGTCCCGCATACGGGACATTACCCCCCGTGCAAACCGAATGTGGAATTATATAACAACTCTTTAATAACCCGGATTCTTCTTCAAATTCGGGTTCACCGCCAGCTGTTGGTTCGGTATCGGGAAAAGCAAATTCTTCGGATCATCTGCAGGCTTTTCCTGCCAGGGTTGCAGGAACTTCCCGAAACGGATCAGGTCCAGCCTTCTGGAAGATTCCCAGTAAAATTCACGTCCTCTCTCATCCAGCAATTGATCCAGGCTTACAGCAGCCATCGGGGTGGCGGCGCGTGCTGTGCGTACCTGGTTCACCAGCAGCAGCGCGCCACCGGCATTGCCCATACGCAGCTGGGCTTCTGCTTTCATCAGCAATACATCCGGATAACGGTAGTAAACAAAATCATTATCTACTTTACCATTACCATCATTCACGTAATCAGGACAGTACTTCACTACGCGGATACCCGTTACTTCCAGGTTGGCGCCAGTTTCAATGGTGCTCACCTCAGGGGTGAATACCAGCGGAGCGCCGGTCCGGTCTTGCAGCGGTGCATCATTGGTAAGATTATACTGCTGACCGATCAGGAAGCCTACATTGATACGCTTGCCGGGGTTGGGAGGTCCGCCGGTACCAGTGGGATAAGCAGCGCCTCTTCTCAGGTCAGCAGCTTCAAACTTGTTGAAGAAGTCAGATAAAGTGGTCCATCCGTTCCAGCCAGGAGGGTTCTGGTTGTAATGCATCACCGTATGCCAGATGGCGTTCAAACCACCGGCGTCTACACCGCCCTGGTTCTCTGCGGTAAAGATGTTTTCTTTAGACAGGGATCCGTTGCGGGGAGAGAAGTTGTCAAAGTAATTGTCGCTGAAAGTATACCTGCCGCTGGTGATGATCTCATCAGCCAGTGT
>Ga0102590_1004879_pt1 | contig 10886 bp, 7 predicted proteins | sample AraplaMF_Col_mMF_FD_76859 | JGI IMG/M metagenome (GOLD analysis project Ga0102590, IMG submission 76859) | Arabidopsis root microbial communities from the University of North Carolina, USA - plate scrape MF_Col_mMF | ecosystem: Host-associated > Plants > Roots > Endosphere | place: USA...
CGAACTCGTGCGGCAACCGTGAACCCTTGAACTCGCCGAGGTCCGTCCCGTTCAGCCAGACGCGGGCGCAGGACTCGACGCCGTCGAAGCGCAGCACGGTGCCGCCGTCCGAGGGCCAGTCGGACGGCAGGTCGAAGACGTGGAGATGGTCACCGGTCGGGTTCTCGGTCGGTACCCGCGGCGGGTCGACCGGGAAGGGGTACAGGTGGTTGGTGTAGATCGGGGAGCCATGGCCCTGGAGAGCCCAGTGGCCGGGGACCGCGATCTGCGCCCAGTGCCCCGCGTCGAACCCGGGCTCGGCGAAGGAGTCGTCCTCCGCGTCGGCGGTCGGCGACAGCCGGAAGCGCCAACTGCCGTTCAGGGAGAGGGACGCGGCGTCCGAGGACGCGTACCAGGCGCGCGGTGGCAGGGCACCGGTGCCCGGCGAGACGTCCTCGACGTAGTCGACGGCTGTCGTGGTGCGGATGGACATCGGTCTCCTCCTTCAGCTCGTGATGCCGGTCGGTGCGACCTGGACGTCCGGCCACCGGAGTCCTGGCCTGTGGTGGGGGCCGCGGGTGCGACGACGCGGCCGTGGCGGGCGGCGGGGGCCGCGGAGCGCCGGCGACGGTCGTGCGGTGGCGGCCGGTGTGGGGACTCTGCGGGTGGTCGTGCCTGCGGGTCTCAACGGTGCATCCCTTCCGTCGTCATGAGGACTGTGCGGTGCGGCTCCTCGGCGTGGCGGGTCGTCCGACGGTCTTGACGTGCCCTCTGCGTGGCGATCCGAGCGCCCCTTCGAGGGCGAAGGTCGCGGCTCCGAGGCACACCGGGTCGGTCTGGACGGGGGACAGGACGATCTCGGTGACGGCGAAGGGCCGGCTGAGCGCATGCCTGCCGACGGCGGCGCGCACCTCGTTCAGCAACGGCGCACCGAGTGCGGCCGCGACCCAGCTGCTGAGCACGACCACCTCGGGGTTGAGGAGATTCACCAGGTCGGCGATCCCCGCGCCGAGGTAGCGGGCAGTGGTCCTCAGGACCTCGAGCGCGACCGGGTCCCCGGCGGTGACACCGTGGGCGAGCGCCTCGATCGTGGCGGTCTGGTCCTCGGGGTGCAGCAGCGGGCTGTGCGGGCTGAGTTCCCGCAGGTTCGTCATGATGCCGGGAGCCCCGACGTAGGTCTCGACGCAGCCGCGGTTGCCGCAGTGGCACGGGCGTCCGTCCAGGACCAGCGTCGTATGGCCCCACTCCCCGGCGCTGTTGCTGACGCCCCGGTGCAGTCCGCCGCCCAGTGCGAGCCCGGCTCCGACGCCGGTGCCCAGATTGACGACCACGGCGTCCCCGCGCCCGCGGGCCGCCCCGAACCACAACTCGGCGATGGTGCACGCGCGCAGCGGGTTGTCCAGGTACAGCGGGTGGACGATGTGCCGGGCGAGCAGTCCGAGCAGCGGTACGTCGTGCCAGTCCCAGTTGGCGGCGTAGACGCAGATGCCGCGGGCGCGGTCGACCTGGCCCGGCACGCTGACACCCACGCCCAGGACCCGGTCGCTTCCCACGCCGGCCCGGGAGACCACCGTGCCGACGGCAGCGGCCACATGGGCGGCGACCTGTTCCGGGCGCTTGCCGCCGGGCTCCATCTCCTCGCCGGCGCGGGCCAGCATGCCGAGCGCGAGATCGAACAGCTCGACGCGGACATAGGTCTCCGCGATGTCGACGCCGATCAGCGCGCCGCCCGAGGGGTTAACGGCGATCAGTCCGCGTGGCCTGCCGCCCGCCGAGTCCTCGAAGCCGACCTCGGTCAGCATGCCGAGGTCGAGCAACTCGCCGACGAGGGTGGCGACCGTGGCAAGGCTGAGTCCGGTGGTGGCCGCCAGCTCCTGCCGGGAGGTGGGGGAGCGGGCGATGATCTGGCGCAGCACCTCGTACCGGTTCGCGGTGCGGATGTCGCGTGACGTGGACTTGGCGGACACGTCCCCTCGGTCCCCCCTCGGGCCATGCCGGGTCCCGGTGCCTCGGCGCGGCGCGAGCCTATGTCCGGGCAGCGCTTTCTACAAGGGGTTAGGAAAGGGGGTGTACGAAGTCTGCCGGCCGCCGGTGACTCACCTCGGCCGGCTCACCCCGGCCGCCCTCAGCGCAGCCCCAGGGCGTCGCGGACGAAGGCGTTGCGGAACTTGCCCGCCGGGTCCAGCTCAGCGGCCAGCGCCGTGAAGTCGCCGATCCGCGGGTAACGTCCCCGGAGCGCCGCGGCGGGCACGGTGAAGACCTTGCCCCAGTGCGGGCGCGCGTCGAAGGCCTCCAGCGCCTCCTCCACCCGCCGCACCACCGGCAGGACGGCAGCGGTGTCCTCGACCCAGGTGAAGTGCACGGCGACCGTGTCCCGTCCGTAGGCAGGGCTCAGCCACTGCGCGTCCGCGGCGACCGTGCGGACCTCGCAGGTCTGCAGCACGGGCGCGACCGTCGCGCGGATCGCGTCCAGGGCGCGCAGCGCGTCCAGGGCGTACGGGCGCGGCAGCAGGTACTCCGACTGCAGTTCGGCGCCGCTGCTCGGTGTGAAGTCCGCGCGGAAGTGGGGGAGCCGTTCGTGCCACGGCCCGGGGACGCCGAACTGCTCGGTGCAGTTGACCGCGGGCATGCCGGGCACCGGGTGCAGCGCCTCGGTGGCGGGCGTGGCCCAGGGGAAGTCGGGCAGCGGCCGGTCGGTCCGCCGCTTCAGCCACACCTGCCTGAAGCCGGGCGCCCGCCAGTCGGTGAAGAGGCTCACGCTGTACGCGCTCGCCGCCACGGTGTCGAAGTCCGGTCCCTCCAGGGGGAGCTCCGTGAAGACGTACTGCTCGACCTCGTAGTCCGGCTCCAGGTCCAGGGTGAGCGCGGTGACCACACCGAGTGCGCCGAGCGAGGTCACGGCGCCGTCGAAACGGTCGTCCCCCCGGCCGATCCGTACGCTCGACCCGTCCGCCGTGATCAGCTCCACCTCGCGTACGGCCGAGGCGAGCGAGCCGTTGGCGACGCCCGAGCCGTGCGTGCCGGTCGCCACCGAGCCCGCCACCGAGATGTGGGGCAGAGAGGCCATGTTGTGCAGGGCGAGACCGTGTTCGTGCACCACGCGAGCGAGTTCCGCGTAGCGGACGCCGCCGCCGACGCGTACGGTGCGGGCCGCCGTGTCGACGTCGACCTCGGCCGGCAGCGCGGCCAGCGAGAGCAGGACCCCGTCGGCGCCGGGCTCGGCGATCTCGTTGAAGGAGTGCCCGCTGCCCAGCACCCGTACATGGGTGCCGTCCGCGACGAGAGAACGCAGCGCGTCGATCGAGCGCGGGCGCTGCAGCTCCTTGGCGGCGTAGGTGATGTTGCCCGCCCAATTGGTCACGGTCCCGGTCATGGCCCTCGTCCCTCCCCGTGGCCCGGAGAGCCACGAATCCACCCGGAACCTACCTCGCACCCGCCCTGCGCTGCGAATTCCGTCGCATCGAGCCGGGTCTGAAGATGGTCCGGCAGGTATCCGGTTCGTGTTTCCGCGAAATCGGCAACCCCCGGCTCCGTGGCCTCGGAGTCCTCGGCTCGGACCGGTCCGGCCTCCGAAGAACTCCGGCCGGAGGTATGGAATGTATCGCCTGGATTCGTATATTCACTGCCAAAAGGAGCAATCGGCCCATCGGGTCATGGCCGGGGCCCCGGCACGGCCGGCGGTCGGGCGGGGGCATACCGTGAGGAGTCGAACGCCTGAGCCGGGAGGAGACACGGGATGGGCAGCCGCACCGCACTGGTCGAGGATCTGATGGAGCGATTCCCGCACGTTCCGCGGGAAGCCGTCTTCAAGGAAGACCTGCTCCGCGGGGGTGTGGCCTTCGACGCGTCCGCCCTGTCCGACAACGAGGGCGGCGACGTCAAACCGAAGTCCTACTTCATCTTCTCCTTCGACCACGGCACCCTGCCCGAGCTCGGCGAGGCCGCGCTGCGGCGTCCGCCCGAGGAGATCATCCTCACCGGCGGCCCGTACGACCTGCGGCGCACGGTCGTCTCGGTCAGGGTCAATCCGGCCTCGCCGTACCGCGTGGCCGCCGACGAGGAAGGGATGCTCGGCCTCTACCTCGACGGGCGACGGATCGCGGACGTCGGGGTGCCGCCGATGCCGGAGTACTACCGGCACACCCTCTCCAACGGGAAGTCCGTGATGGAGGTGGCCCCGACGATCCAGTGGGGCTACCTGATCTACCTCACCGTGTTCCGTGTGTGCCAGTACTTCGGCGCCAAGGAGGAGTGCCAGTACTGCGACATCAACCACAACTGGCGCCAGCACAAGGCGGCCGGGCGGCCCTACACCGGCGTCAAGGACGTCGAGGAGGTGCTCGAGGCGCTGGAGATCATCGACCGGTACGACACCCAGAAGGCCTCCACCGCCTACACGCTCACCGGCGGCGCGATCACCAAGACGGTCGCCGGCCGGGACGAGGCGGACTTCTACGGGCACTACGCCAAGGCCATCGAGGAACGCTTCCCGGGCCGCTGGATCGGCAAGGTCGTGGCGCAGGCGCTGCCGAAGGCCGATGTGCAGCGGTTCAAGGACTACGGCGTGCAGATCTACCACCCCAACTTCGAGGTGTGGGACCGGCGCCTGTTCGAGCTGTACTGCCCGGGCAAGGAGCGATACGTCGGCCGTGACGAGTGGCACCGGCGCATCCTCGACTCGGCGGACGTCTTCGGCGCCCGCAATGTGATCCCCAACTTCGTGGCGGGTGTGGAGATGGCCGAGCCCTTCGGCTTCGCCACGGTCGACGAGGCGATCGCCTCGACCACGGAGGGTCTGCGCTTCTTCATGTCGCACGGCATCACCCCCCGCTTCACCACCTGGTGCCCGGAGCCGACGACGCCGCTCGGCAAGGCCAATCCGCAGGGAGCGCCGCTCGAGTACCACATCCGCCTGCTGGAGGCCTACCGCGCCACCATGGACGACTTCGGGCTCTCCTCGCCCCCCGGCTACGGGCCGCCCGGACCCGGCCGCGCGGTGTTCTCCGTCAGCTCCTTCATGGACAGCCTTCCGGCGCGTGAGGGGGCCGAGGAGCCGTCCCGCGCGTGACGATGCGATCGTGTGCCCCGCACGCCGGGTCGCGATCCGTACAACTGAACAGCGCGCACGAACTGCCCGGCGGCAATTGAATACGCCGCTTGTCAGTTGTGTGAGAACCGTGAAAGGCTCTGGGCCTGCCGTGAGGCGATCTCAACTCCCTTGTATGTCAGGTGAGTTGGATTTGCTTGTGGAAGCAGCGGAAGCAGGAGCACGCCATGCCCGACCTGCCGACCCCTCAGGACGCCACCGAGGCCGCGCTGTTCTCGGAAAGCTGGGACGCGGTGCTGTCGTACGCGGACCTGTGCACGTCCGGCTCGGCCGCGGGCAGACAGCTGGCCACGGAGGCGTTCTCCCGCGGCGTGCGGGAGGCCCGCGCCGATGAGCCCCCGGCGAGGGGCGGGCGCCGCACTCCCCGGCTGCCCGGGGTTCCGCTGCTGCTCACCGCCGTGCGTACCACCGCCGAGGCGTGGGAGGCAGAGGGAACCGGGCATCGGCTCGACCCCGATCTGCGGCTGTGGCTCCACTCCGGGCAGGCCGCGCGGTACACCGGGCCGCCCCTTCAGCGGCCGTTGGCGCTGCGGGCGCTCAAGGACATGCACGAGGCGGACGCCGCGCTGCTGTGGCTGGTGGAGGTCGAGGCGCTGCCGCTGCCCGACGCGGCACGCAGGCTCGGTCTGGACCCGCCGGCCGCCTCCGTCGAACTCACCGAAGTCCGGGGGCTGTTCAGGGACCGTTGCCGGCGGAACCACCTCGACACACCCATGGACGCCGAGTGCCGCAGCTATGCGCGGCTCCTCGACGCGGTCACCCGCTCGTCGGGCGCCGAGACGCCCGAGGACCTCTCGCGGCACCTCGCCACCTGCGTGGAGTGCGCGGAGGCCGCGGCGTGTCTGCGGCTGCACGGCGGGGAGACGGCCGCGGCGCTGGCGAGCGGTGTGATCGGCTGGGGCGGGCTCGCCTATCTGGAACGGCGGCGCCGGGCGGCGGAGGCCGGGCTCAGCGGGGGACGCACGGACGCGGGCGCGGACCGGGGCGTCGCGGTCGGCGCCGAGGCGCGGCCCCGGATCGGCCGCGCCGGGATCCTGGCGGCCGCGGTGATCGTGTCCGGCCTGGCACTGACGGTCTCGCTCATGCAGCTCGGGGACTCGGGCGGCCGTACGACCGCGGGCGGCGACGTGGGCGACAGCCGGCGGGCCGCCGACCAGGGGCCGGCGGTGCCGTCCCTCGGCCCGGTCACCGGCGACGCCACGGTCGGCGCCTCACCGACCGCGCGTCCGTCCCGCTCGGCCGACGCGACGAAGAGTCCGGACTCCGACGCGGAACCGCAGGGAAAGTCCACGAGCCCGGTCGCGGACCCGCCCGGCGTGCCCGAACCGGACAAGGCCGCCCCGGCGCCCTGCCGCGTCCGCTACCACGTGGACAGCGAGTGGTCGAACGGCTTCCAGGCCACGGTCACGGTCACCACGGCCGGGGCGCTGGACGGCTGGAGCGTCGGCTGGACGTTCGGAAACGGCCAGCGCATCACCCAGATGTGGGACGGGACGTTCGCACAGGGCGGCTCGCGGGTCACGGCGAGGGCCGCCGCATACAACAAGGAGGTCGCCGCGAACGGCACGTTCGCGTTCGGCTTCCTGTCGTCGTGGCACGACAACAACGCGGTGCCGAGCCGCTTCACGGTGAACGGGCTTCGCTGCTCGACGGCGGGCTGACACCGGCGCAGGGACCGGCGCCCTGCCGGCCCCCGCAGACGGACCCGCCGACGAGGCGGTCGCGACACGGTGACCGTCCGGGCGGAAATTCGCTGGCACCCGGGAGCGGCACCCTCTAGGGTGAGCGTGTTTTCGAGCGGCGTCCGTCGGGGCCGCCGACGGACGAGTGGAGAACGGGAGGTGTTGACCGATGACTGTCCTTGCGACGAGCGCTGCCCGCGTTCAGACGATCATCAAGTCCACCTCCGTGGTCACCGGCTGACACTCCGATCGAAGCGCGTGTCCGCGCGCCCGCCGGGACCACCCTTGTGAAGGGTCTCCCTTGACTTCGAGCTCTGCTTTCTCCCCGTCTTCCGCGTTCTCCGCTCTCGCCGCCCACGGCTGGGACGACGCATGGGCGGAGGCATTCGCGCCGTACGGCGCCGAAGGTCTGGTCGCCGGCCGGGTCGTCCGGGTCGACCGCGGTCAGTGCGACGTGGTCACCGCCGACGGCGTGCTGCGCGCCGACACCGCCTTCGTCACCCCGCACGACCCCCTGCGGGTCGTGTGCACCGGCGACTGGGTCGCCGTCGAACCCGCGGGCAGCCCCCGCTATGTGCGGGCGTATCTGCCGCGTCGCACCGCCTTCGTGCGCTCCACCTCGTCCAAGCGGTCCGAGGGGCAGATCCTCGCGGCCAACGTCGACCACGCCGTCGTCGCCGTCTCGCTCGCCCTCGAACTGGACCTCGGACGGGTCGAGCGTTTCCTCGCGCTGGCCTGGGAGTCCGGTGCCCAGCCCGTCGTGGTGCTGACCAAGGCCGATCTGGTGCCGGACGTGACGACGCTGTCGCATCTCGTCCAGGACGTGGAGACCACGGCCCCCGGGGTGCAGGTGCTCGCCGTCAGTTCACAGCGGGGCGAGGGGCTGGACGTCCTCGCCGCGACCCTCTCCGGTGGCACGTCCGTGCTGCTCGGCCAGTCCGGTGCGGGCAAGTCCACGCTGGCCAACGCGTTGCTGGGAGAGGAGGTCATGGAGGTGCAGGCCACGCGGGACATGGACGGCAAGGGCCGGCACACCACGACCACCCGAAATCTGCTCGCCCTGCCGGGCGGCGGAGTCCTCATCGACACTCCGGGACTGCGCGGGGTGGGGCTGTGGGACGCCGAGACCGGCGTGGGCCAGGTGTTCTCCGAGATCGAGGACCTGGCCGCGGAGTGCCGCTTCCAGGACTGCGCGCACGACGCGGAACCGGGGTGCGCGGTGCGGGCGGCGGTGGAGGACGGGGAACTGCCGCAGCGGCGGCTGGAGAGCTACCGCAAGCTGCTGCGCGAGAACCAGTGGATCGTCGCCAAGACGGATGCCCGGGTGCGGGCGGAGCTGCGCCGGGAGTGGAAGCGCAAGGGCGCCCAGGGCAAGGCGGCGATGGAGGCGAAGCGGGGGCGGTTGCGGTAGGACCGTGGATGCCGCCCTCGCCCGTGCGAGGGCGGCATCGTCATGTCCGATTTCCGCCGGTCCCACCGCGTCCAGTGGTGGAGACTGGAAGGCGTGATCGACGAGGACACCAGGTACGAGGCGGTGCGCAGCCGGGACGCCCGGTTCGACGGCGAGTTCTTCTTCGCCGTCGAGACCACCGGCATCTACTGCCGGCCCAGCTGCCCCGCCGTGACGCCCAGGCGCCGGAATGTCCGCTTCTATCCGACGGCCGCCGCCGCGCAGAGTGCCGGGTTCCGGGCCTGCCGGCGCTGCCGTCCGGACGCCGCGCCCGGCTCCGCGGAGTGGAACGTGCGGGCGGACGTCGTGGGTCGCGCCATGCGCATGATCAAGGACGGCGTCGTCGACCGCGAGGGAGTGGGCGGACTCGCCGTGCGGCTCGGCTACAGCGCCCGCCAGGTGCAGCGCCAGCTGACCGCCGAGGTCGGCGCCGGACCCGTCGCGCTCGCCCGGGCCCAGCGCGCCCACACCGCCCGCGTCCTTCTGCAGACCACCACGCTGCCGGTCACGGAGATCGCCTTCGCGGCCGGATTCGCCAGCGTGCGCCAGTTCAACGACACGATCAGGGCGGTGTACGCCGCGACCCCGAGCGAGCTGCGTGCGGCCGCGCCACGCGGCGTACCGGCGGTCCGCCGCGTGGCCGCGCCCTCGGCGGGGATCCCGCTGCGGCTCGCCCACCGCGGCCCCTACCAGTCCACCGCCGTCTTCGACCAGTTCGCCCGCGAGGCGATCCGGGGTGTCGAGGAGGTGGAGGGCGCGCGCGGACACCGTACCTACCGCCGCACACTCCGGCTGCCGTACGGCACGGCCGTCGTGGCCGTCGACGAACGACCCGGTCGCGCCGCGTCGAGGCCGTCCACGCACGGTCATCGGGGCGGCTGGCTGGACGCCCGGCTGCATCTCACCGACCCCCGCGACCTCCCGAGCGCCGTCCAGCGGCTGCGCCGGCTGTTCGACCTCGATGCGGACCCGTACGCCGTCGACGAGCGTCTCGCCGCCGATCCCCGGCTCGCCCCACTGGTCGCCGCGCGTCCGGGCCTGCGCTCGCCGGGCGCCGCCGATCCGGACGAGTTCGCCGTGCGCGCCGTTGTCGGGCGGGGCCGGGCCGAGGAACTGGTCCACCGCTACGGGAAGGTCCTCGACTCCCCGTACGGCACGCTCACCCATGTCTTCCCCGAACCGGCCGTGCTCGTCGAGGCCGAGCCCCACGGGACGCCCGGGGCCCTGGCCACCGCCCTCGCCGACGGCACGCTCCGCCTCGACGCCGGTGCCGACCGCGACGACGCGTACGACGCACTGCTCGCGCTGCCGGGCATGGATCCGCGCGTCGCCGCCGTCATCCGCACCCGCGCCCTGGGCGACCCCGACGTGGCCCCGCCCGGACCGGACGTCCCCGACGCCTGGCGCCCATGGCGCTCGTACGCCCTTCAGCACCTCCGGACGGCGGGCGAGCCGGTTCCGGGCGAACAGGAAGATCACCGATCATGAACTCGCGCGACGCCGTCCACTACACCACGCTCGACAGCCCGGTCGGCGAGCTCCTGCTCACCGCCGACGCGACCGGCGCCCTGACCTCCCTCTCCGTGCCCGGCCAGAAGGGCGGCCGCACCCTCGGGCCGGAATGGCGGTACGAGCCCGGGCTCTTCCGCGCGGCCGAGCAGCAGCTCGCCGCCTACTTCGCGGGCGAACTCGACGAGTTCAGACTGGAGTTGCGTACGGACGGAACCGCGTTCCGTGAGCGGGTGTGGGCGGCGCTCGACTCCGTCCCGTACGGAACGACCACGACGTACGGGGCGATCGCGACCCGGATCGGCGCGTCGCGTGCCGCCGTCCGCGCCATCGGCGGGGCGATCGGCGCCAACCCCCTGCTCATCGTGCGCCCCTGCCACCGTGTGATCGGCGCGGACGGCTCCCTCACCGGCTATGCCGGCGGCCTCGACCGTAAGACGCACCTGCTGGCCCTGGAGGGCGTGGGCCGGCGGCCGTAGAGCGGTTCCCCCGGACCCCGGCCGCGGTTCCGCCGCGGCCGTCCACGACCGGCCCCGCTCCGGAATTCCTCCACCGGCTCCGCCACTTCTCGGTGGTGTCGGCGGCCCCGGGGAGTGCGAGCCCCGCGGCGGGACACCGCGGGGCGGTCCCCGTGCGGGAGCCGATCGCCATGAGCCCGAAGGTATGACGATGCGTTAGCTCCTCGGCGTGTCCTGGGAAGTCATCGAAGGCTTCCGGTTCCGTGTCCCCGGGACCGCCGCTGAGGAGAGGGCGCGTCCATATGATCAATCTGGCCCGTGCGACGGTAACCCTGGTTCGCTGCCTGGCCGTTCTGGCCCTCACGCTGGTCTCGACCGCGGCCACCCTTCCGGGCACGGCCGACCGGGCCGAGACCGCCCCGCAGTGGGCCGGTACTTGGGAGGCGGCCCCCTCGGGGACCACGTCCTCCCTGCCCGGCGCGTCGATCCGCAATGTCGTGCACATCAGCGTCGGCGGCGTCGCCACCCGCGTCCGGCTGTCCAACCGCCTCGGCAGCGCCCCGCTCCGACTCGATGCCGTCACCGTCGCGTTGCGGCGGCCCGACGGGCCCACGGGGGCGGACGCCGTACCGGGATCCCTGCGCGCCGCCACCTTCGACGGCGCCACCTCGGTGACCGTCCCCGCGGGCGAGGACCGCGTC
>Ga0102590_1004880_pt1 | contig 10884 bp, 10 predicted proteins | sample AraplaMF_Col_mMF_FD_76859 | JGI IMG/M metagenome (GOLD analysis project Ga0102590, IMG submission 76859) | Arabidopsis root microbial communities from the University of North Carolina, USA - plate scrape MF_Col_mMF | ecosystem: Host-associated > Plants > Roots > Endosphere | place: USA...
TTCAGTGAAAATCGTGGCCGCATCCCGAGCAACCTCAAGATGGAGGATGTCATGACAGCTCCAGCATCATCGATCACATGGCATAGCCTGCTTGGCTCCGCGGCGGTTGCCGGTGTCTTTGGCAACGGTAATCCAGCCAAGAGATTTCGAGAATTCACCGGGATTGAAGGAGAACAAGAATGCGTGACATCGTCGAATTGCAGTTCGATCTCACCCCTCCCACTCGGGAACTGATGCAGCAGCTTGTGGCGGACCTCAGCGAGGAGGATCGGCATCTGCTTTTGGAACATGGTGAGGAGGCGCCGTTCTGTGGTGTGTTTCTCCACGAGCGACGCGAGGGGCTTTATACCTGCCGGCTCTGTGGGCTTCCCCTGTTCAAGGCAGTTGCGAAATTCGAAAGTGGTACAGGCTGGCCGAGCTTCACTGCCCCGGCAGCCGACGACCACCTGCGGCGCGTTCGTGACACCCGGTACGGTATGCTCAGGACAGAAATCGTTTGTGCGCGTTGCGGCGCGCATCAGGGACATGTCTTTCCTGACGGCCCACCTCCTACAGGTGAGCGCTTCTGCATAAACTCGGGCTCGCTCGAATTCACCCCGAACGGACTGCCGCTTCCTGACAAGCTTGCACGTGGTCGTCCAGAAGGAGAGCCAGCACGATAGATGCTTGCCGTGCCTGAGCGCAATCGTCGGCGTCGAGACGGCGATTGCTCCGGCAAGCAGAGCACTTTTAACCGTTCATCAACGCTGATGGGCGACTTCCTCGCGATTTGTTGTAAATGGCGTGCAGCCTAGGCTGGAGATGATTGCGCTATGCATCGGTCCGGCTATTTTGGCCGCATCATCTCGGCGCTTGTGGCAACACTTCGCGCGCAATCGGGGCAGGGGTTATGAAGGCGGCGTTCCATATGACGTTGGGGTTTTTCGCAGTCCTTTTGCCGGCGACGGCTTTAGGCCAGTCAGGCGGTTGGCAATCCAACGGCAGTGGTACGAGCACGTGGCATGTGTCGCCATCGGAAGGTACCTGCAACGTCAGTCAGGCGCAGAACCGGGCCCGCCGCGCCGGCATCTACCGCACGGATCTTGTCTATCGCGACGAGAACGTTTTGACGCTGAGGGGATTGACCGAATGGGGCGATCGCCGCGAGATCACCTTCGCCAACATCCGCGGATGTCCTGAAGTCGGGTTTCAGGATATGCAGCAGAGCCAACCCGGACGGGCGCCGACCAACCGCTGACTTGACGTCGCGCCGCTCGCCAGCGTAACTGAGCGCGACGGTTCCCCGAGGACGACTCTGAGGGGATTAATAGGGAACACGGTGAGGACGACCCAAGAGGGACCAAAACCGTGGCTGCCCCCGCAACTGTAAGCGGATTGCCGCTCATCCAAGGGCCCTTGGGCCATGCCACTGCGACGAAGTCGCGGGAAGGCAGATGAAGGCATATATCCGTGAGCCAGGAGACCTGCCGTCAATCACGATCCAATCACCCGGGCGGGGATGCCCGGAAAGGAACAGACATGATTGACCTGCGCCTCCACCGACATAGAGCACACATCCGTCTCGATTGGGTTTTCCGCCGCTAGCGTTAGCGCGGCGTGCCGTCATTCTTAGCGGTTGCGCCGGCAATAAACGCTGGTTCCTTCCTCCCAATCGAGATCCCTATGCGTAAATTTCTTGCAGCCATTGCACTTGCCTTCGGCTTTGCCGGCTTGACAGCGCCAAGTCTCGCCGCCACCCAGTACCCATTGATCATCAACAATTGCGGCCGCGAGGTCGTCTTCGACAAGGCGCCGGCCAAGATCGTATCGATCGGTCAGGGGATGAGCGAAGTTCTTTTCTCGCTCGGGTTGGCGGATAGGATTGCCGGAACGGCAGTTTGGGTCGGCCCGGTCTTGCCGCAATATGCCGAAGTCAACGCCAGGATCAAACGGCTTGCCGACAACGATCCGAGCTTTGAATTCGTCGTCGGACGGGAGCCGGATCTGGTTGCCGCCGAGTTTGAATGGCACGTCGGCCAACAGGGGTCTGTCGGCAAGCGAGAGCAATTTGCCGAACTCGGCATCAACACCTACATCGCGCCGGCGGATTGCGTCGCCAAGATCAATGCCGACAGCGGCGACGGCGTTCGCAAGGAACTGTTCACGATGGACCTGATCTATCGGGAGATCGCTGAACTTGCCGAAATCTTCGACATCAAGGAACGCGGCGATGCGCTCATTGCCGAACTGAGGCAGCGTGAGGCGCGGGCGGTCGCATCGGTTGCAGGCGCTGCTGCGAAGAACCTCCTGGTCGTCTTCTGGTTCTCCAGCAAGGAAGTCAACGGAGATGCATTCATCGCCGGAAAGAACACCGCCCCGGCCTATATTCTGAAGACGCTCGGTGCGCAGAATGTGGTTGCGACAGAGGAGGAGTGGCCGCTCGTCGGCTGGGAGACGATTGCGGAGGCCAATCCGGCTGTGATCGTTATCGCGACGATGGATCGGAGACGGTATGCGGCCGATGACCCTGCGGTAAAGCTCGACTTTCTGGCAAAAGATCCGGTCACGAGCCAACTCGATGCCGTCAGGAACAAGCGCTTTGTCATGATGGATGCCCAATCGATGAACCCGACGATCCGGACGATCGACGGCATCGAGATACTGGCGAAGGGCATCAATTCCTTCGGTCTGGCGCAGTGAGCGGCGCCGTTCTCAAGCAGCAGCAATGGTGGGCGCATGCTGCGCTCGTCATTGCTGCATTCTCCTTGCTCGCGCTGATGATCGGTCTTGCTGTTTCGATAGGGGAAATATCGATCCCGCTGGCGACGACCGCGAAGGCCGTGTCGAACCGCCTGTTCGGTTCGGTTTTCGAGCTTAGCCGCATTCATCAAGGCATCATCTGGGACTATAGATTGAGCCGTGCGTTGGTAGCTGCAAGTGCCGGGGCGTCCCTCGCGCTCAGCGGGGCAGTTCTGCAGGCATTGCTGCGCAACCCGCTAGCGGAACCCTATGTGCTCGGTGTTTCCGCAGGAGCCTCGACCGGCGCGGTTTGCGTGATGCTGCTCGGCTTCGGCTATGGTGTTCTGAGCCTGTCAGGTGGCGCGTTCATCGGCGCTGTTGTCGCATTCCTGCTCGTGGCCTTTCTTGCGGCAGGCGCCGGAGGTAGCAGCGAGCGCATCATTCTTTGCGGCGTCGCCGGGTCGCAACTCTTCAACGCAGTCACGTCCTATATCGTCACGACTTCGGCAAATGCCGAGCAGGCAAGGGGCGTCATGTTCTGGTTGCTTGGGTCGCTGAGCGGCGTCCGCTGGCCTGACGTCTATCTGGTCGTGCCGGTGACGATGTTCGGTTTCGCCGTTTCGCTGTTCCATGTGCGATCGTTGGATGCGTTCGTCTTCGGAACGGATGCAGCGGCATCGTTGGGCATTGCGGTCAGGCGCGTGCAGGTGGTGCTTCTTGGAACGACGGCGTTGATGACCGCAACCGTGGTCAGCATGGTTGGCGCAATCGGTTTTGTCGGGCTGGTCATTCCGCATGCCGCGAGGTTCCTCGTCGGGGCCAGGCATGATCGCCTGCTTCCGGCGACCATGTTCGGCGGCGGGATCTTCCTAATCGGTGCCGACATCATCTCGCGGATCATCATCCCGCAACAGGTCCTGCCGATCGGGGTCGTCACGGCCTTGTTCGGTACACCGGCCTTTGCGGTCATCCTGTATCGTGCTCGGAGGACCGCATGAGCATCAGGCTCGAAGATGTAAGCTTTGCAGCAGGCAACTCGCTGATCGTCAACGGCGTCAGCCTGACGGTGCAGACAGGAAAGGTTCTAGGCCTGCTCGGGCCGAACGGATCCGGCAAGTCGAGTCTGTTGCGGCTGATCTGTCGTTTGCGCAAGGTGCGCAGCGGTATTATCCGCCTGGGCGAGAGCGACGTTACGACCTTGGCGCGGAGCGATCTCGCGCGCCGCATTGCTTTCGTCGAGCAGCAGGCCACAACCGAGACGCAGTTGACGGCAAGGGATGTTGTACGCCTCGGTCGCACGCCACATCGCGGCGTCCTTTCACCCCTGGGAGTAAAGGACGATGCTGCAGTCGATGAGGCGCTGTCCCGCGTCGGCATGGAAGGCCGAGCGACGCAACTTTGGCAGACGCTCTCCGGCGGCGAGCGCCAGCGTGTCCATATCGCGCGTGCCCTTGCGCAGAGCCCGGCTGAACTACTCCTCGATGAACCGACGAACCACCTCGACATCCAGCATCAGCTCGAAATCCTGGGCCTGATTTCCAGGCTCGGCGTCACCTGTGTCATCGCCCTGCACGATCTCAACCTAGCCGCTATGTTCTGCGATCAACTGGCTGTTCTCCAGCAGGGTTCGGTCGTTGCGATCGGGACTCCGCAGCACGTTCTGACGCGGGATCTGATCGGCGACGTGTTCGGCGTGCAGGCGCATGTCGAGACGTCTCCGATTCATGGGCGATGCAACATTCAATACATTATCGCCTGACCGGCTTCTCAAGGAGAGGTGCGCGGCTGGGCTGGTCATCGAGCCTTGTCAGGGCGAGATGGAGCAGGCCTTCGGGCCAAGAGAGCTCGCCGAGAAACCGGCCTTCCCTACATGGGCGCCATTCAAGAACGGCGTATGCTACCGTAAAATACGTTGGGTGCTCCGCCCGATGTGCCTATGCTGCACCTGCTAACAAAACATGTGTCTGACAGCGCGAGCTGTTCGTTCACAGAGTGGACGCAGAGCGAGAATACTATCCCGAGCATAGGAACTTGATCCTCGATGAGAGGGTGAACGAGGGAGCTTTGGCATGCGGTACTCTTCCTATCTTCCGGCGGCCGGTTTCGCCGCTCAGTTTGGCCCAGCCGGTCTTGCTTTCGATTATGCCTTGGATGCCGCTCAGCGCAGCGTGCTGTTCTGGGACGTCATGCGCAAGCGCGGCAACCAATACCGGGCTCATGCCGAAGCGACAGCGCCGCATGTTCTAAGCTTCACACCCGAAATTGTGCTCGATGGACGCACGCTTGAGCGGCCGGTCAACTACGCGCTGGTCCGGATTGTCCCGCCTGATGGAATAGAGGTTGACCAGACACGCCGACCGTTTGTTGTCGTCGATCCGAGAGCCGGACATGGGCCGGGCATCGGAGGGTTCAAAGCAGACAGCGAAATCGGCGTCGCGCTGAGAGCTGGGCATCCATGCTATTTCATCGGCTTCCTTCCCCAGCCGGTGCCGGGACAGACGATCGAAGACATTGCTCGAGCGGAAGCGATCTTTCTGGAGAAAGTCATTTCGCTGCATCCGCAGGCCGACGCCAAGCCCTGCGTGATCGGAAATTGCCAGGCGGGCTGGGCCGTCATGATGCTCGCTGCCATGCGCCCGGAACTCTTCGGATCGATTATCATTGCCGGCGCGCCGCTGTCCTATTGGGCTGGTGAGCGCGGCAAGTATCCGATGCGCTATACGGGCGGGTTGCTGGGTGGCAGCTGGCTCACCGCGTTGACAAGCGACCTTGGCCACGGACAGTTCGACGGCGCCTGGCTGGTTCAGAATTTCGAGAACCAGAATCCTGCCAACACGCTCTGGACCAAGCAGTATAATCTCTACTCGAAGATCGACACCGAAGCGCCGCGCTACCTCGGCTTCGAGGAATGGTGGGGCGGACACGTCAACCTGAATGCCGAAGAGATCCAGTTCATCGTCGATGAACTCTTCGTTGGCAACAATCTCGCGGCAGGTCGTATCGAGGCATCCAACGGCGAGGCAATCGATCTTCGCAACATTCGTGCGCCGATCGTGGTCTTCTGCTCCAAGGGGGATAACATCACGCCCCCCGCACAAGCGCTCGGGTGGATCCTGGATCTCTATGATGACGTAAACGAGATACGATCGCACGGGCAGACGATCGTTTACACCGTTCACGAAACCATCGGCCATCTCGGGATCTTCGTGTCCGCGAGCGTTGCCCGCAAGGAGCACGGGGAATTCTCCAGCAACATCGACCTGATCGATGCGTTGCCGCCAGGCCTCTATGAAGCGATTTTCGAAGCTAAGACCGATGAGACCATCGGCGGGGATCTCGTCGAGGGCGATTGGATCATGCGCTGCGAGGCAAGGACGCTCGATGATATCAGAGCGCTCGGCTGCAATAGCGCCGAGGACGACCGCCGCTTTGCGACGGTCGCCAAGGTGTCGGAAATCAACCTCTCGCTTTATCGGACGTTCCTCCAGCCTGTTGTCCGCGCGATGATGCCCGAGTGGGCGGCCGATCGGTTGCGCGAAGCGCATCCACTCCGGCTGCAGTACGAGCTGTTTTCTGACGTCAATCCCCTGATGGCGCCGATTGCAGACCTTGCTGTCGATGTGACGGACGAGCGGCGCCCGGTTGCTGCGGACAATCCCTTCCTGGCGTTGGAGCAGGCATTCTCCCGGCAGATTGTTGCGGGGCTGGATGCATGGCGCGAAGGAATGGAGGCGTTGAGTGAGGCGACGTTCCTCTCCGTCTATGGTTCTCCGCTTTTGCAGGCGGCGGTCGGTATCGACCCGTCGGATACGAAGCCACACCGGCGTGCCAGCAAGACCGGACTCCATCGTCAGGTCCTCAGGACGAAGGTGGAGGAACTCAAGGCGCAGATCGGCAATGGCGGGCTTCGCGAAGGCCTAGCGCGCAGCCTGCTTTACGTCGCCATGGCAAGTGGCGCAGCCGATGAGCGTGGATTTGCCGCGATCCGGCGGATGCGGAGCGCCGAGAACGGAATGCCTGCAATGACGCTTTCGGAGTTCAAGGCGTTGATCCGTGATCAGTTCCTCATGCTGCTGATCGACGAGGAAGCTGCCGTGAATGCAATTCCCCGTCTATTGCCGGCAGAGGAGGATGTTCGCCGGGAAGCGCTTTCTTCCCTCCAGCAGGTTTTGAATGCGCGTGGGCCGCTTTCCGAAGAAGCCGAGCGGCGTTGGCAGCGGATCGTCGGGCTCTTTGATCTTTTGTCGGAGCCGCTTGCCGAACCTGCTTCGCCGCCGAAGAAACCAACGCCAGTCAAGGCCGTGAGGCGTGCAAACTAGCCAAAGGTTGCGCAAACGTCGGGGATTTGCCCTCGTCCTTCAACACGGAGCATGTGCAGATGTCGGATTTGGACAGCATTGATGAAGAAGCTGGTCGTCATCAGAAGTATGAGCGGCTGATCGCAAAGGCAAAGCAGGTCCCGCAGATGCGAACGGTCGTCGCCCATCCCTGCGACGAGACATCGCTGCGTGGAGCGGTCGAGGCGGCCGAGGTCGGGTTGATGCGTCCGATTCTTGTCGGGCCAGCAGAGAAGGTGCGCGCGGTCGCCCAGTCACACAACCTCGATATCTCGCCGTTCGAACTGGTCGACGTGCCACATAGCGATGCAGCGGCGGCCAGGGCAGTAGAGATCATCCGGGAGGGCGGTGCCGACCTCCTGATGAAGGGGAGCCTGCACACGGATGAACTCATGCGGGCCGTGACCTCGTCCACCACCGGACTTAGGACGGCGCGCCGGATCAGCCACGTGTTCGTCATGGATGTCCCGCACTATGCGGAAACGCTATTGATCACCGATGCCGCAATCAATATTGCGCCGGATCTCGATGCCAAGCGGGATATCATCCAGAATGCGATCGATCTCTTCACGCAGGTCGGCCTCGGCGTACCGCGGGTGGCGATCCTTTCGGCTGTCGAAACCGTCACGTCGAAGATACCCTCGACCATCGACGCAGCCGCTCTCTGCAAGATGGCCGAGCGCGGGCAGATCACGGGTGGCATTCTCGACGGTCCACTTGCTTTCGACAATGCGATCGACCCGGAAGCGGCAAGGATAAAGGGCATACAGTCGCCGGTTGCCGGACATGCCCAGATCCTGGTCGTGCCCAATCTCGAGGCCGGCAACATGCTGGCGAAGAACTTGACTTTCCTGGCACGGGCGGATGCGGCAGGCATCGTTCTCGGCGCGCGCGTGCCCATCATCCTGACATCCCGCGCGGATTCGGTCCGGGCGCGTCTTGCCTCCTGCGCCGTCGCAGTCTTGCTTGCCGATGCGCGTCGTCGCACCGCGCCGATACAGGGCGGTTGAAGCCATGGATACCATCCTCGTCGTGAATGCCGGTTCATCGAGCCTGAAGTTCGAAGTGTTTTCGGTCGCAAATTCGCTGGTACGGCTGATTAAGGGACAGATGGAAGGGATCGGAACCGCGCCGCACCTCGCCATCAAGAGCGCCGGCGGCGAGCGACTGGCGAACGAAAATTATCCGCTCGAAGCTGTTCCCAACCTGCCGGCGGCGATGCGTCTGGTCGGAGAATGGCTGCGGCAGAGACAGGAGGGGCGGCCGATCGCCGTCGGTCACCGCGTTGTCCACGGCGGCCCCAACCATTCACGTCCGGCGCGCATCGATACGGAGTTGCTTCGCGAACTTGAGCAGTACGCGCCGCTGGCGCCTTTGCACCAGCCGAACAATCTCGCGCCGATCCGTGTGCTGCTGGAACGCCAGCCAGAGCTTCCGCAAATAGCGTGCTTCGACACGGCCTTTCATCGCGGCCATGACCCGATGACGGACCACTATGCGATTCCCCAACGTTATTTCGAGGAGGGCGTCCGCCGCTATGGCTTTCACGGCCTGTCCTATGAATATGTGGCCGGAAGGTTGACTGAGATCGCGCCCGCTGTCGGCAAGGGACGGGTTGTCGTTGCGCATCTTGGGAGCGGTGCATCGATGTGCGCGTTGCATCAGGGCGTGAGCGTCGAGAGTACCCTCGGCTTTACCGCGCTCGACGGCCTGCCGATGGGCACGCGATGCGGCCAGATCGATCCCGGTGTGCTGCTATACCTCCTCCAGCAGCATGGCATGACTGCACCACAACTGCAGGACCTCCTCTACAAGGAGTCAGGCCTCAAGGGGCTTTCCGGCATCAGCAACGACGTGCGCGACCTGCTTGCCAGCGACGAGGCCAGCGCGAGGCTCGCGCTTGACCATTTCGTCCATCGCATCGGCCTCAATGCTGGTGCATTGGCGGCTGTGCTCGGCGGGCTGGACGCCTTCGTTTTTACCGCTGGCGTCGGGGAAAATTCGCCGGTGATGCGTGCACGGATTGCAATGAAGCTGGAATGGCTTGGCGCCTTCCTCGATCCGGCGCGGAACGACGCCGGTGATTTGCTTGTCTCCAGCGACGACAGCAAGGTCGCCATCTATGTTGTGCCGACAGACGAGGAACTGATGATCGCGCGGCATACGCTCGCGCTTATCGCAGCATAGGTCGCGCCACGTGCAAGTTTTAGGGCTGAAGAGAGGGCTGACATGATTCCCGAGGTAAAAGCCAAGCTTCTCGAAGGAAAACGCGGACTGGTGGTCGGCATCGCGAACGATCAGTCGATCGCGTGGGGCTGTGCCAGAGCGTTTCGCGCCTTGGGCGCGGAGCTCGCGGTGACCTATCTCAACGACAAGGCCAAGCCCTATGTCGAGCCGTTGGCCGAGGCGCTCGAAGCGTCGATCTTCATGCCGCTGGACGTCGCAGTACCGGGACAGCTCGAGGCCGTTTTCGATCGTATTACGGAGCAATGGGGCGAACTCGATTTCGTTGTGCATTCAATCGCCTTCTCACCCAAAGATACGCTGCAGGGACGTGTCGTCGATGTGCCGCATGACGGCTTCCTGAAGACGATGGACGTCTCCTGCTGGTCGTTCATCCGCATGGCCCATCTCGCCGAACCGCTGATGAAACGCGGCGGCACGCTGTTCACGATGACCTACTACGGCAGCCAGATGGTGGTGAAGAACTACAATGTGATGGGTGTCGCCAAGGCGGCTCTCGAAAGCGCCGTTCGCTATATTGCCGCCGAACTTGGGCCTAAGGGCATACGCGTTCACGCCATCTCACCTGGCCCGCTGGCGACGCGTGCGGCGTCCGGCATCCCGGAATTCGACGAACTCCTGAGCAAGGCGCAGGAAACCGCCCCGACTCGCAGCCTCGTCTCCATCGATGACGTTGGTATGGCGACTGCTTTCCTGGCTCATGACGCGGCGAGATTGATGACGGGCGATACGATCTACATCGACGGCGGCTATCACATCATTGACTGATGCGATGCGTGCGGGTTGCTCTTCAAGGCAATGCACAAGCCCCAAGACCCGCCGCCTATGTGGCGACGGGTCCGGCACGGGCGTTCGGCAGCGTCAGGAATTGGCTGCGGCGGCGCGCTGTTTGCGGTATTGCACAGTGGGCAGACCGCCCCAGCCCCAATTGTCGAGATCGACTTCTTCGATGACGACATAGGTGGATTCAAGCGGCTTGTTGAGGACGTCGAGCAGCACTTGGCTGACGCCCTTGATGATTGCGGCCTTTTCCTCGGCCGTTACCGAATTGCGGTCGGGTGTGCTTCCCTCGCGGGTAACCTGTACAGTGACGATAGGCATTGTAGTCTCCAATGAAAGAGAATTGTTTGCGTCTTTGACGGCAGCCGCGCTGCTGCAGCGCAGCTGCTCCGTGGTGTGCTGGCTACCAGCGGCCGGCGTTCGCGCCGCCGTCGACATGCAGGATCTCGCCGGTGATGAAGCCCGCGGTCTCGAGATAGAGGACGGCGTCGACGACGTCGCGAATGTCGCCCATGCGGCCGACCGGATTTAGCCCGGCGAGTGCCGAATGCCTTTCGACCGGATGCATCGGTGTCTTGATAATCCCTGGAGAGACCGCGTTCACACGAACGCCGCTCTTCGAGAACTCCATCGCCAGCGACCGGGTGGCCGCGTTCAGACCCCCCTTGGTCAGGGAAGCAAGCACGGAGGGCACGCCAGCGATCGGCTGGTCGACGAGGCTGGTGGTGATGTTGATGATGTGGCCCGAACCCTGTTTCACCATCTCCGCGGCGACGCGCTGGGTGATGTGGAAGAAGCCGGCCAC
>Ga0102590_1004882_pt1 | contig 10869 bp, 8 predicted proteins | sample AraplaMF_Col_mMF_FD_76859 | JGI IMG/M metagenome (GOLD analysis project Ga0102590, IMG submission 76859) | Arabidopsis root microbial communities from the University of North Carolina, USA - plate scrape MF_Col_mMF | ecosystem: Host-associated > Plants > Roots > Endosphere | place: USA...
CACTACCGCAACATCGCGGTGGTGGGCTTGTCACCGCAGCCGCACCGCGCGAGTTTTGACGTGGCGCGCTACATGCAGGCCAACGGCTACCGCATCATCCCGGTGAACCCGAACGCCACCGAGGTGCTGGGCGAGAAAGCCTACCCTTCGCTGCGCGAAGCCGCGCGCCACGAAAACATCGAGCTGGTGAACTGCTTTCGCAACAGCGAGGACATTCCGCCCGTGGTCGACGAGGCCATCGCCATAGGCGCCAAGGCCGTCTGGATGCAGCTGGGCATCAGCAACCCGGCCGCGGCAGCCAAGGCCGAGGCTGCCGGCCTGCTGGTGGTGCAGGACCACTGCATCAAGATAGACCACCGGGTACTGCAGTCGCGCGGCTTGCTCGACACGGCCCCTACGGGCGCGGCGTCGGCCTGAACGTGTACTGGCCTGCGCGCATGCCCAAGGCCCGGGAAAGCCATGCTTGCGCGGCCGCGCAGCGCCGCTGACAATGCGCCATGCTTTTGCGCACGGCACATTCCATTCCCACCGCCTCCCCCGCATCGCCTTTCTTTTCTTCTGTCCCCCGTCTTTCCTTGCTGCTGGGTTTTATGGTGCTGGCCGGCTGCGCCAGCAATGCCCCCACGCACAGGGGTGAGGCCCAGGCCGCGCCCATGGCCGCCAGCGAGGTCGGCCAGTCGGACGTGAACCGCATGGCCACGCTGGGCATGCGCGACAACCTTGAAAGCCTGCTGCGCCTGGCCGACAAGCTGTACCGTCGCAACCCCGCTGAGTGGCGCAAGACCAGCGCCGCCGGCCGCGATGCGGCCCTGGCGCAGCTGCGTGTGGCCGTCGACACGCGCACGCCCTGGCCGGAGCTGCAGGGCAAGCGCGACATCGCCGCGCTGTCGCTGGCCCTGGGCCCCGACTTCAAGGGCGACCGCGTGGCGGCCTTCATTTATGCCAGCGCCGACATGCTGGTCGCAGCGCACGGCGGCAAGACCTCCTTCTACCTCACCGACAGCCTGGATGCGCAACACATCTACAACGCCGCGCGCAACATCGAGATTGCCGTGTGGATGCTGTCCAACCGCCGCAATGCCGCGGGCCAGCCCCTGCTGCTGGCCGACGAGATCAACGAACGCGAACGCAACCTGAGCTTCGAGCGCGAGTTCGGCAAGGTCATAGGGCGGCTGGACCTGCTCGCCTCGGTGCTGACCGAGAAGTATCGGCGCGCGGTGATTACCTATGTGCAGAACTTGCTGGGCGGGACGTTCCTCCAGTTCCTTCCGGTCCGTTAATGCACACCCCCGTCTCGGCTCACTGCGTGTAGCCGGATCCCCCTCAGGGGGCGACCGCTGTGGCCCGGCAAAGCCGGTTCCACGCGGTCACTTGCCAAGAGTCGGGGGTGAGTCTGCGGGCGGAGACAATAGCTGTGTTTGCCATTTGTTTTTCCGGAAGCCGCCATGCCCGACAATTATTTGCCCGAGGTCAGAAACCAGTACGAAGCCCTGCCTTATCCGGCCTGCAATCCGCAGGACGAGCACAAGCGCCTGGTGCTGACCTGGCTGGAAGACCTGCCCATGGTCAACCACTACTGCTTTGCCGGAAAGCAGTCTTTCCAGAAGGGCTTCCGCGCGCTGGTGGCCGGCGGCGGCACGGGTGACGCGACGATTTTCCTGGCCGAGCAGCTGCGCCACACCGACGCGCAAATCGTGCACCTGGACATGAGCCAGGCCAGCATTGCGCTGGCCAAAGAGCGCGCGCAGATTCGTGGGCTCAGCAACATCCGCTGGGTGCACGATTCGCTGCTGAACCTGCCGGCATTGGCCGCGCAGCTGGGCAGCTTCGACTACATCAACTGCAGCGGCGTGCTGCACCACTTGGCCGACCCCGACCTGGGATTCAAGGCGCTGCAAAGCGTGCTCAAGCCGGACGGCGCCATCGGGCTCATGGTCTATGCCACCACGGGCCGCATCGGCGTCTACCAGATGCAGGCGCTGATGCGCCTGGTCAACGGCGGCGAGACGGACGCGCAGCGCAAGATCGCCAACACCCGCGACATCCTGGCCAGCCTGCCGCCCGGCAACTGGTTCAAGCGCAGCGAAGACCTGCACCACGACCACAAGGCCGGCGACGCCGGTATTTACGACTTGCTGCTGCATTCGCAGGACCGTTCGTACAGCGTGGGCGAACTCTTCGACTGGCTGGGCGAGGGCGCGGCGGGCGGGAAACAAGGCCACGGCCTGCACCTGGCCTTCAGCGACGTGCAGCGCGGCCGCTCACCCTACCTGCCGCACATGGTGCTGGGCAGCAAGCCGCCGGCCATGGCCGCGGCGCTGCGCAAGCTGCCGCTGCGCCGGCAGTATGAAATGGCCGAGCTGATGGGCGGCAGCATCATCACACATTCGCTGTACCTGACGCGCAACGCGGCCTGCAGCGCGCCCTATGGCGACACCGACTACGTGCCTTTTTTCTACCACGAGCCTTTGACCGGCGAAATCGCCTCCCAGGTTTTCGGCAACAGCCGCGGCCAGCCCTTCATGCTCAGGCACCAGCACTCGGGCGTGTCCGTAACGGTCAATCCCGGCAAGTACGGCGCGAAAATCCTCGCGCTGATAGACGGCCGCCGCAGCTTCGGCGAGATCTTCGAGCAGTTCCGCGCGGCCTGGCAGGGCAAGGCGGCGGCGCCCGACAATGCCGCGCTGTTCGCCGACTTCGCCGAATCCTATGAGACGCTCAACGCGCTGGAGCGCCTGCTGCTCAGGCACGTGTCGGTGGGCGCGGCGAGCGCCAGCTAAGCCGCGACTTCAGGCGACGGGGCTCCACAAGCCCGAGCCGGCCAACGGCTGCTCCGCCAGCATGTCCACCACCACCACAAGCTCGCCGCCGAAGCGGCCTATGCCCAGGCCGCTCATGAGCTTTTGCTCCTCTTCCACCGACGCCATGCGCACAAAACACAGGGCCTGCTGCTTGCCGGCATGGGCGGCCGGCAGGACGTTGACCTGCCTGACCGAACCGAAGCGGGCGCACAGGCTCCTCAAGGCGGTTTCCAGGGTGGCGATGTCGGGGCATTGCTGCAACTGCTCGAGTTCTGGGGGGCTCATGGGTCCTTGCCTGGAATAAAAAATACGGGAACAACGGGAAGACGGCGTCGATAGCGCCGGGAGGTGGTGCAGCATGAAGGGGGATGCGGGCACCCCTCGTGGGGAGCCTGCGATCCACAGCGTAGGACAAAACCGTGTGCAGGTAAGTGACGGAACGTTTTGCAACGCTTTATCGCCAACACTTGCAAATCTCGCGGTGAAAACCACGGCGCCATGCCTCAGCATGTTCTATTGAATGACTGAAAAGCAGGTGCTCGCCCGTGTCCGTTTCCGCTCCCAACCTGGCGCCCGCCTTCGCGCTGCATGTGCTGCCGCATTCCGGCGCCGACCGGCTCGCCCGGCTGGCGGCCCGCGCCTGCGGCGCACCGATTGCCCTCGTCGCCGCCCTTGAAAACGGTGAAGCCAGCTTCATCGCGGGCACCGGTTTTTCCGCGCAGGAGCGCGAGGGCCTGCTCGCGCTGTGCGGCGCCAGCCTCGAAACGCCGCCGCGCCAGCCGCTGCTGCCGGCGCGCTGCGCGCCCGAGATCGCCTTTTACCGCGGCCTGCCGCTGAGCCGGGAAGACGGCACCCTGCTGGGCGTGCTGGTGGTCATGGACAAGGCGGCACGCACACTCAGCCCCGACCAGGAGGAAGACCTGGAGACCCTGGCCGGCCTGGCCGTTGCCCAGCTCGATGCGCCACACACCCAGGCACTGCGGCAGACCGGGGAAGACGCCCAGCGCCTGGCCACGCGCCTGGGCATCACGCTGGAGAGCATCACCGAGGGTTTTTACACGCTGGACCCGCAGTGGCGCTTCAGCTACCTGAACCGCGAGGGCGCGCGCCTGCTGGGCAGGCCTTCCACCGAACTGCTGGGCAAAAGCATCTGGAAGGAGTTTCCGGGCGCCATCAACACCTTGTTTTCCGAGAAGGTGCGCGCGGCGGTGGCGGGCAATTACCAGGTGGAGTTCGAAGCCCTCTACGCGCCGCTGGACAAATGGTTCGAGATACGCGCCTACCCCTTTCCCGACGGGCTGGCGATCTACTTTCGCGACGTCAGCGAGCGGCGCAAGGCGCGCGAGCAGCTCATGCTGCTGGAGACCAGCATCTCGCGGCTCAACGACATCGTGCTGATCGCCGAGGCCGTTCCCTCGGGCCGGCCCGGGCTGCGCATCATCTTCGCCAACAACGCCTTCGAGCAGCACACGGGTTACAGCCTGGCCGAGGCGCTGGGCCATTCGCCGCGCCTGCTGTGCGGGCCGCTGACGCAGCACGGCGAGCTCGAGCGCATACGCAACGCCTTCCAGAAGGGCGAGCCGGTGCAGGCCGAACTCATCACCTACAAAAAGAACGGCCGGCATTTCTGGATGGAGGTCGACATCGTGCCGGTGGCCGACGATGCCGGCGTTTTTTTCACCCACTGGGTGGCGGTGGGGCGCGACATCACGCGGCGCAAGGTGGCGGAAAGCGAGATCAAGCACCTGGCTTTTTACGACCCGCTGACCCAGCTGCCCAACCGCCAGCTGCTGATGGACAGGCTGGACAAGGCGCTGGTCCACAACCGCCGCCATCCGCGCGAAGGCGCGCTGATGTTCATAGACCTGGACAACTTCAAGACACTCAACGACACCATGGGCCACCAAAAGGGCGACCTGCTGCTGCAGCAGGTGGCCAAGCGCCTGGCGGCCTGCGTGCGCCAGACCGACACGGTGGCGCGCCTGGGCGGCGACGAGTTTGTGGTGATGCTGGAAGACCTGGGCCAGGACCCGCGCGAGGCGACCGTGAAAGCCGAGACCGTGAGCGGGCAGATCCTGGCCGCGCTCAGCGAGCCCTACAGCCTGGCGGGCTACCAGCACTACAGCACCTGCAGCATAGGCGTGACCGCCTTCAACCAGACGCTCAACAACATCGGTGACCTGCTCAAGCAGGCCGACCTGGCCATGTACCAGGCCAAGATGGCCGGGCGCAACACGGTCTGCTTCTTCAACCCGGCCATGCAGGCCGCGGTGACCGCCAGCGCCGCGCTGCAGTCGGACCTGCGGCGCGGCCTGCGCGAAAAGCAGTTCCTGCTGTACTACCAGCCGCAGGTCGGCCGCGACGGCCGCATGACCGGCGTGGAGGCCCTGCTGCGCTGGCACCACGGCGATCGCGGGCTGGTGCAGCCCGCCGAGTTCATCCCGGCGGCCGAGGAGGCTGGGCTCATTTTGCCGCTGGGCCAGTGGGCGCTGGAGACCGCCTGCCGCCAGCTCGCGGCCTGGGCCCAGCGCCCCGAAACCGCGGCGCTGAGCATCGCGGTCAACGTCAGCGTGCGGCAGTTCCGCCACCCGGAATTCGTCGACCTGGTGATGGCCGCGCTGAAAGAAACCCAGGTCAGCCCGCACAAGCTCAAGCTGGAGCTGACCGAAAGCCTGCTGGCCGAGGACATGGAAATCACCATCACCAAGATGGCCAGGCTCAAGAAGATGGGCGTAACCCTGTCACTCGACGATTTCGGCATGGGTTATTCGTCGCTCTCCTGCCTCAAGCGCCTGCCGCTGGACCAACTCAAGATCGACAAGTCCTTCGTCGAGGACATACTGCGCGACCCCAACGACGCGGCCATCGCGCGCACCATCATCGGCCTGGCGCAAAGCCTGGGGCTGGGCGTGGTGGCCGAAGGTGTGGAAACCGAGGCGCAGCGCGATTTCCTCTCGCGCCACGGCTGCGACTGCTACCAGGGTTACCTGTTCTGCAAGCCGCTGCCGATTGACGAGCTCGAGGCTTTCATCACGACGCTGCGCATGTGACGGCGGGCGCCGGCGCGGCCTTATGGTGTTCCAGCCGGAAGATCACCTCCTTGACGATGCCGTACATGAGGGCTCGGTCGCGGTTTGGGTGGTCGGCGAAATGCACATGGGTGGCGCCCAGTGTCGCGCCCTCGCCGTCATGCGCCACACCGATGCCGTAAGCCGCCAGCAGCGGCCCGCAGGCGCGCCAGTCGCGCGTCCACTGCGGCAGGGCCTGGGCGCCGTCCCAGAGTGTGCCCGCGCTTTCATAACATTCCTCGATGTGCGTGTGGCCCAGCAGCTGCGCCAGGTGCCGTTCCTTGGCGATGCAGCTGCGGAAATATTCCTGGTCGTTCATGCGCATGGCAACACTCCTTGGAAGCTGTCCGGGCTTACCGGGCTTACAGCGGGCTCTTGCGGCCATGGTAAATCCGAACCCGTCTCAGCGCCAGCGCAAGCACCCAACCCGCCAACAACGCCAGTGTCTATGGACACAAGCCAACCTGAGACAATCGGTGCATGTTCGCTCCTCTCCAAAACGACACCTTTTTGCGCGCCTGCCTGCGCCAGGCCACTCCCCACACCCCCGTCTGGCTGATGCGCCAGGCCGGCCGCTATTTGCCCGAATACCGCGCCACGCGGGCCCAGGCCGGCAGCTTCATGGGCCTGGCCACCAACACCGACTACGCCACCGAGGTCACGCTGCAGCCGCTGGAGCGCTACCCGCTGGATGCCGCCATCCTGTTCAGCGACATCCTGACCGTGCCCGACGCCATGGGCCTGGGCCTGTCTTTTGCGCTGGGCGAGGGCCCGCGCTTTGCCACCCCGGTGCGCGACGAGGCCGCCGTGGCCAAGCTGCAGGTGCCGGACCTGGCCAAGCTGCGCTATGTCTTCGACGCCGTCACCTCGATCCGCAAGGCCCTGAACGGCCGCGTGCCGCTGATAGGCTTTTCGGGCAGCCCCTGGACCCTGGCCTGCTATATGGTCGAAGGCGCGGGTTCCGACGACTACCGCCTGGTCAAGACCATGCTGTACCAGCGCCCCGACCTGATGCACAAGATGCTGGCCGTCAACGCCGACGCGGTGGCCGCCTACCTGAACGCGCAAATCGAGGCCGGCGCCCAGGCCGTGATGATTTTCGACAGCTGGGGCGGCGTGCTGGCCGACGCGGCCTTCAAGACTTTCAGCCTGGCCTACACGGCCCGGGTGCTGGCCCAGCTCAAGCGCGAGCACGAGGGCGTGAAAATCCCGCGCCTGGTCTTCACCAAGGGCGGCGGCCAGTGGCTGGAAGCCATGGCGCAGCTCGATTGCGAGGTGCTGGGCCTGGACTGGACGGTCAACCTGGCCAAGGCGCGCGCGCTGGTCGGCGAGCAAGGGCCCCAGGCCAAGGCACTGCAGGGCAACCTGGACCCGAACGTGCTGTTCGCCAACCCGGCCCAGATCGAGGCCGAGGTGGCCGCGGTGCTGGACAGCTTTGGCGCCCCCCATACCGATACCAGCCGGCCTGGACCCACCCATATTTTTAACCTGGGCCATGGCATCAGCCAGCACACGCCGCCCGAGAGTGTGGAAGTGCTGGTAAACGCAGTGCACGCTCACTCTCGCAGCATGCGCACCGCGCGTAGCTGAATCCTTTCGCCTGCCCCTTATTCCAGCCGGCCCGGGGCGTATTTCCACCATGGCTAGCACAAAACCGGGCCCCGCCGGCTGGACTTATGCACAAAAATCTTGTTGCGCCGCCGCAATGCAAGCACCCCGGTCCACCTCGCGCTATCAAAGCAATAGCGTGCGTAAGTTGTTGATTTATATAGAGACTTTAAATTGCTTTTTTTGCGGGCAATTTAAGAAAAGCCTTGATTTACAAGGCTTCGCGCCCCTCGCCGACAAGCTGTCAACAAAGTTATCCACAGAAAATCTGGAAATCTGTAAAGTGGCGCCAAATCAAGGACTTAGCGCATTGTCTGGATGTATTCCTCAAGAATTAAACACATTTAGTTACTCTGAATGAGCTATTGGCTGCAAGTCGTCGTCGCGGCGCCCGCGCACAGTTCCATCGCCGGGCCGCTGACTTACCAGAGTGAGTCGCCACTCGCCGTGGGCTCGCTGGTGCGCGTGCCGCTGGGCCGGCGCGAGGTGCTGGGCGTGGTCTGGGAGCTGCTGGCCGACAGCGGCGCGCTGCTGGAAATGCAGACGCGCCACGTGGCCGGCGCGCTGGAAGGCCTGCCACCCCTGTCCGCCACCTGGCGCAAGCTGGTGCAGTTCACCGCCGCTTATTACCAGCGCTCGCTGGGCGAGGTGGCGCTGGCGGCGCTGCCGCCCCAGCTGCGCGACCTTAGCAATGTGCAGCTGGCGCGGCGGCTCAAACGCCCCATGGCCGACACCCGCGGCGAGCAGGCCGGCGGCCGGTCGCTGGTGCTGAGCGCGCAGCAGGCCGCGGTGCTGGCCGAATTTGACGCCGATACCCGGCCCGCGCTGCTGTTCGGTGCCACCGGCAGCGGCAAGACCGAGGTCTACCTGCGCGCCGCGGCCCGCGTGCTGGCGCTGGACCCGGCCGCCCAGGTGCTGGTGATGGTGCCCGAGATCAACCTCACGCCGCAGCTCCAGTCGCGCTTTGAAGCGCGTTTTGCCCACCTGGGCAAGGAGCGCGTGGTGGCCCTGCACAGCGGCCTGACGCCGGCCCAGCGCCTGAAAAGCTGGCTGGCGGCCCACGCCGGCCATGCGCGCCTGGTGCTGGGCACGCGCATGGCGGTGTTCGCCTCCATGCCCAATTTGCGCCTGATCGTGGTCGACGAGGAACACGACCCCAGCTACAAGCAGCAGGAAGGCGCGCGTTATTCGGCGCGCGACCTGGCTATTTACCGCGCCAAGATAGAAACCGAAGACGCCACGCACGAGCACGGCCCCTGCCGCGTGCTGCTGGGCTCTGCCACGCCCTCGCTGGAAAGCTGGCAAGCCACGCTGGCCGGCCGCTACCAGCGCCTGGTGATGGATGAGCGGATCGGCACAGGAACAACACCCTCCACTGGCGAGGAGGCTGCGCCCTACTCCGCCGGGCCGCAACCGGAGCCCTACAGGCCACCCAAAACCGGCGAACCCGGCCCCACCGGCGACGCAGGCAGCCTGCCCACGGTGCGGCGCGTGGACATGAACCACCAGCCCAAGCACTGCATCATCGCGCCGCCGCTGCTGGACGCGATTGCCCAGCGCGTGGCGCGCGGCGAACAGTCGCTGATCTTTTTGAACCGGCGCGGTTATGCGCCCGTGCTGGCCTGCCATGACTGCGGCTGGAAAAGCGAGTGCCCGCATTGCAGCGCGTTTCGCGTCTTCCACAAGATAGACCGCACCTTGCGCTGCCACCACTGCGGCTTCACCGAGCGCGTGCCGCGCGCCTGCCCCAGCTGCGGCAACATCGACATCGCGCCCGTGGGCCGCGGCACCGAGCGCCTCGAAGAACACCTGGCCGAACTGCTGGCCGGCGTGAAGCGGCCCGACGGCGAGCCGGTGCGCATCGCCCGCATAGACGCCGACACCACAAAGCTCAAGGGCGCGCTCGAATCCCAGCTGGCCAGCGTGCATGCCGGCGAGGTCGACGTGCTGGTCGGCACGCAGATGATCGCCAAGGGCCACGACTTCCGCCACATCACGCTGGTGGCGGCCATCAACCCCGACGGCGCGCTGTTTTCCAGCGACTTCCGCGCGCCCGAACGCCTGTTCAGCCTCTTGATGCAGGCCGGCGGCCGGGCCGGCCGCGACGCCCGCCACAGCGGCGCCAGCGAAATGTGGGTACAGACCTTCCACCCCGAGCACCCGCTGTTCGCGGCGCTCAAGCAACACGACTACGCGGGTTTTGCCACACAGCAGCTGGCCGAACGCGAAGCCGCCGGCATGTCGCCCTTCGGTTTTTCAGCCCTGGTGCGCGCCGAAGCGCGCACCCAGGAAGTGGCGCAAGGTTTCCTCAACGCGGCCGCAGCCCAGGCCGAAGCGCTGCAGCTCACCGGCAACGGCCAGGTCACCGCCTACCCGGCCGTGCCCATGACGATACAGCGCGTGGCCAATATCGAGCGCGCGCAAATGCTGGTCGAAAGCCCCTCGCGCGCGGCGCTGCAGCGCTTTCTGGCGAATTGGCAGCCGGTGCTGTTTGAAACGCGCCAGCAGGCTGAATTCAAAAGCCTGATTCGCTGGGCGATTGATGTGGATCCGATTGCGATTTGAGTGATGACGGACCGCTTGTTGTTGTCCGACCGATGCAGGGGTTAGGTCGCAGCCATTGCCGCCTGCTCATCACCAGCCTCCCAATTCATGACGAAGTGTCGACCTTTCGTAGTAAGGCGAACGAGGTAGTTCTCTGGCTGCACTCGAAATATGACTTCGATGAGCCCAGATGAAACGCCTTGCGTACACTGAAGCACGCCGTCCCCGGACATAATCACGGCCCCCAACTTCCTGAGAGCGAGCAAGAGATCAACCAAGCGAGCATCGAACGCATGGTTCAGCGCAAGAATCAAATGCTTCCAAGCTCGTATTGAGGTATGTGGGATGCGACCCGAGTGATGTAGCGCGTGGCAGTTCGGGCAAAGCGCCAGTAGGTTTAACGGCTCGTTAGAGCCATCTTCCGAGACTTGCTCAAGATGATGAATTTCCAGCGTGAGCACCATGCGACACGTGGGATTCGCGCATTTATAGCCACACTCGTGCAAAACGATCAAGCGCGCATCGATGGGAACTGATTTTCGAGTAGCCATACTGGATGATCTTCCTGCGACCTAACGTTTGAGCTGAGTGGACATCACCGGTGTGATGCTTGGCCCGAGAGGCAAATGATAAACATGAGAGTCCCCGACCAAGACGACTTACCGGTGAATGCCCGTGCACCCGTGGACAACCTGAAGCTTTGGGCATTTGACAGCATGGACTTTTCACTGCCGTCCAGCAAGAAGCTGTGCGCCCGCCGCGATGAGCGCGCAGATGCCAGAAAGCAGTAGCCATCTAGCAGCCTTGGATCTGTGGCTCTCCCCTGTTGGCGTAAGCGCTCCTGGCAA
>Ga0102590_1004884_pt1 | contig 10861 bp, 10 predicted proteins | sample AraplaMF_Col_mMF_FD_76859 | JGI IMG/M metagenome (GOLD analysis project Ga0102590, IMG submission 76859) | Arabidopsis root microbial communities from the University of North Carolina, USA - plate scrape MF_Col_mMF | ecosystem: Host-associated > Plants > Roots > Endosphere | place: USA...
GGCTACGCCACCGCTTCCGGTATGAGCGCCATTTTCGCCAGTTTTATGGCCCTGATGAAGGCCGGAGATCACCTCCTGTCTGCCCGCTCCATCTTTGGATCTACCCATACGGTCATCACCAAGTTCCTGCCCAAATGGGGAATATCCTACGACTATTTCGATGTAAATGATCCCAACAGCGTAGAAGCCCTCATCAAGCCCAATACGCGGATGATCTTCATCGAAACGCCTGCCAACCCCGGTCTCGATATCATCGACATCGAATGGCTGGCCAAAATAGCCGACAAACACAACATCATCCTCAACGTAGATAACTGCTTCGCCACACCGGTGCTGCAAAAGCCCATCCTGTTGGGTGCTCACCTGGTAACCCACTCCGCCACCAAATGGATGGACGGCCAGGGACGTGTACTGGGCGGCGTAGTAGTAGGCAAACCTGAGCTGATCAAAGAGATCTATGCCTTCTGTCGCAGCACAGGCCCTTCTATGTCTCCCTTCAATGCCTGGGTGCTCAGCAAAAGCCTGGAAACCCTGCATGTACGCATGGAACGCCATTCCGCCAGCGCCTTCGCCCTCGCCAAAGCCCTGGAAACGCATCACCAGCTGAACTGGGTAAGATATCCATTGCTGGAAACCCACCCCCAATACGCCATCGCTAAAAAGCAGATGAGCGGCGGCGGCGGTATTTTCTGCTTTGAGCTGAAAGGCGGACTGGAACAAGGCAAACGCTTCCTGGATGCACTGAAGATGCTGACGCTGACAGCAAACCTGGGCGACAGCCGCAGTATCGCCTCTCATCCGGCCAGCACCACCCACGCCAAGCTCACAGAAGATGAACGCGTGAAAGTGGGTATAACGCCCGGCTTTATACGTATTTCCGTAGGCCTGGAGAATGTTCAGGATATCCTGCAGGATATTGAGCAGGCCCTGGAAGCGTCCAAAGCCTGAGCCCAAGCATTTACGAACATTTAACGATTGCCTATACCTGTTACACATGAATGCAAAACATCGTTTTTTGTTAACTGCCATACTGATGCTGGGCGCCATCAGTTTGAAGGCCCAGGAAGCAGCCTATGATCATAAGATCATTGCCATACTGCCTTTCAGAACTACTTCTTTTCAGGCCGCTCCCAAAGGAAACGACACCCTCATGCAACAGCTGATCGCTGAAGAAGAAGCCCTCGGCATAGGCGTGCAGGAAGCTTTCTATGACGCAGTCACTGAAGACAGGGAAAGACTCCTGGTAGAGGTCCAGCCCTGGCAGCAAACAGACTCTCTCTTAAAACAGGCAGGAATAGATTTCCGGAAAGTGAATTACATGGATAAGCAGGTATTGGCCAAATTGTTGAAAGTGGATGCTGTGCTGAGCGGACAACTAAGCAGGATCCTGAAGCCATCCCGGTTCATGATGCAGGTAACCGGCGCTATCGGAACAGATGCCCTTGGCGCTGCACACCCGAACGATAAACTGAAAAAGTTTGCTGTGGTGCTCTACGATGGCCAAACCGGCGATGCGATATGGAACTTCGAGCGTGAGATCGAAGGATCCTATAATAGCCGCGATAAGAAACAGAATGCCAGGTTGTTCAAATCCTTTATTAAGAAATTCCCATATACCCGCTAATATCCGCCAGTGAAAACCATATTCCTGTCTCTTTTACTGCTGATCTGCCTGCAACCAGTGATGGCACAGGAAGAGGATACCATACAGATTAATCCCGAATCACTGGATACTTTATGGTACCGCAATCATGGGCTGATCGCCATCCTGCCTTTCAGTATGGAAGCCCCGGAAGATAGATACAAAAAATTGTTTGATGCACAGCTGGTAAAGGATCAGACGATTTTTAGCATGCAGGTGCAGCAGGCATTCTATAATTCGATCACCAACGATGAGAAAAGATGGCACGTTACCGTACAGGATTGCCGGGTGACCGATTCATTACTGGAAAGAGCGCATGTCAACTTCCCTAAAGTGAATTATCTCGACAAACGCTCACTGGCTGCATATTTAAAGGTGGATGCCATCATAGTAGGATGGCTGGATCGTTTTTACGTGCCGGGATCATCCGCTAAGAAGACGAGATTGAGCTCCTGGTTCATGTCTCTCTATGATGGTAAAACCGGAGATCTGCTCTGGGGCTTCAGTAAGCCTATCCATCCCGAAGATGTCATCGGTAATTACTACCGGCTCAACACAGAACTGTATAATGAGATCCGCAAAGCATGCCCTTACACGTCTAAAAAAGTCTATAGAACAACCATCTACCAATGAAAACCATATCATTTTCCCTCATCCTGCTATGCTGCCTGCAAACCCTGTTCGCACAGCAATACCAGCACAAAACCATCGCCATCATCCCTTTCCGCGTGATCACCATGCCCACCGCCCCCGGTGAAGACACCTCCTTCGAACAGCTAAGAATATATGAAAGAGAGAAAGCCGTATTGCTCCAGCAGCTGATGTACAACTCCCTCTCAGGCGACAGCGCCAGCCTGGCGGTGAACGTGCAGGACTACCGGATCACAGACTCCCTCTTACGCCAGGCCCGCATAGATCCCCGTGATGCCTACTGGAAAGATAAAACCGCCCTCTGTAAATACCTGAAAGTAGATGCCCTCGTCACCGGCATGCTGCAGCATCCCAAAGTGTCCAGCCGCGCCAAGCTGGAAGCCGATGTGATGGCGAAAGGAAAGCAACGCCTGACGGCAGACAGGAACCCGGAAAGAAAACTGATCCTGAAAATATTCGACGGGGCCTCCGGCAGCCAGATCTGGGAGCTCACCGAAATAGTGCTCTCACACCGTATCACAGACGCTTCCGGCCAGCTGTTCGAACGCAGCCTCTATAAAAAGATCAGGAAACAATTTCCTTACGTTTTATAGTTTATATTAGTTTCCGTAATTTCCGGGAATAAAACCGGACATAAATACTAGCAGATGAAATCCCTGGCATCCATATTACTGATCGCTGCACTAGCTTATCTCGCAGGACTTTTCCTGGGCTGGTGGTCTGTTGCCCTCGCCGCATTCCTGGTAGCGCTGGCCATACCCTCATCCCCCGGAAAGGCCTTCCTTAACGGCTTTATCGCCATATTCCTGCTATGGATGCTGGTAGCATTCTTCCAGGATGTGCGCAACGATCATATCTTGGCCAACCGTGTCAGCGAGATCTTTCTGAAAATGCGTAACCCCATCCTGCTGGGTATCGTCAGCTCCATCATCGGCGCCCTGGTAGCCGGTCTGGGCGGTCTCTCCGGCAGCCAGCTGCGTAAGGCCCTGCGCCGTGACACCACAGAACGCAGAGAAAACCTCGCCTGAAGAATGTGGAGATACTTTTTATTGCTGGTATTCACCTGTGCATTTAACCGTACATTAGCCGGCATCATCCGCGGTCATGTTACCAATGAAAAGAATGAGCCTTTACCTTATGCCACCGTGCTGGTAAAAGGTACCACAGAAGGTACCACCACCAACGCAGAAGGCGAATACCACCTGGAGCTGCCCGATGGCGACTACACCATCGTATGCCAGTACATGGGATACCGTAAGGACGAAAAGCCGCTCAAACTATCCGGCAATCAAATGCTGAACTTCCAGCTGCAGCCCCTGAGCCTCCAGATCCGTGAAGTGACCATCAAAGGTGGGGGAGAAGATCCCGCCTACGCCATTATCCGCCAGGCCATTAAAAAACGGCCTGTATATAAAGCACAGGTACCGGAGTTTAGCTGCAACGCATATATCAAAGGCATGTTCAAGTTCCGTCACATGCCCGATCGCTTCTTCGGACAAAAAGTAGATAAACAGGACATGGGCGTCGACTCCCTCGGCAGAGGCATCGTGTTCCTCTCGGAATCCGTTACCAAAATATCCGCCCGCCTGCCCGATAATATCAAGCTGCAGGTGATCTCTTCTCGCCAGAGCGGGGGAGGCTTCGGCTTCAGTTTCCCGGCTTACATCAATTTCTACGACAACAACGTGCAGGCAGTCATCACGCAGTTCAGTCCCCGTGGCTATGTATCACCCATTGCTGATAATGCCCTGCAGTACTATAAATATCATCTCGAAGGCACCTTTGTAGAAGATGGCCGTACCGTGAACAGGATCCAGGTAACGCCCCGCCGTAAATTCGAGCCACTCTTCTCAGGATCTATATTTATTACAGACGACGACTGGCGTATCCACAGCGTTAACCTGCTGCTTACACGCGATTACCAGCTGGAGATCATGGACACCCTGCAGATCAGGCAGATCCATGTGCCGGTAGACAGTGCGGTATGGCGCACCAAAGACCAGGTGATCACCGTTACCATGAAACAGTTCGGCTTCGACCTCCTGGGTAATTTCGTAAACGTATACTCGAACTACAACCTGCATCCCAACTTCCCGCCAGGCTATTTTGATAAAACCCTGATGAAGTATGATACCGCGTTCAATGACAAGAACATACATTATTGGGATAGCATCCGCCCCGTGCCCCTGGAAAAGGAGGAAGTGAAAGATTTCAGGGAGAAAGACAGCACCGCCCAAGCTCGTAGGGACAGTCTCAGGTCAGACCGCCACATCGATTCCCTGCGTAAAAAACAGAAACCCATTACGCCGCTCAGCGTACTTTGGAGCGGCGTTAAGCATAATTATTATTTCCGCCGAGATACAGAGCTGGTAACGAACCACTTAGCGGTAAAACCTTTGTTTACACAGCTGGAATACAACACTGTGGAAGGTTTGGTACTAAGTGTGGAACCCAGTCTGGAACTTAATCTTCCGCATAACCAGGAACTGCGTATAGCGCCCAACCTGCGCTATGGTTTCAGTAACACTCACCTGAATGCGTATACGGAAATAACATGGGAACAGGAATCCCGCCTGCGTCAGCGCATTGGTAATAACACCTGGACCCTGGCCGGCGGTAAACGCATCTCACAGTTTAATAAGGATAACCCGATAGACGCCCTTACAAATGAAGTATATACGCTGCTGCTGAAACGGAATTACATGAAGCTGTATGAGAACTGGTTCGGCAGCCTGGGCTTCCGCCGCCGTTTTGAGAACAACGCAGTAATAAAGGCAGGCATCACCTATGAAGATCGTCTTCCGGTAGAGAACACCACTGATTTCGTGGTATTTAAGGATGCCGGCCGCCAGTTCCTGCCCAACCATCCTTATGAGCTGGCAAATGTACCCTTTGTTCGTCACCAGGCGCTGGTGGCAGATCTTAGTTTCAGCTTCCAGCCCGGCCAGCATTTCATCGAATTCCCCGACCGGAAGATCGCCATCGGCTCCAAATATCCCCGTTTTGAGATCGACTACAGCAAAGGCATCCATAATCTGGCCGGCAGCGATGTTGATTTCGACAAATGGTGGGCGCAGGTATCCGATAATATGAACTTCAAACTGTTTGGCGAATTCCGCTACCGCCTGGGCGCCGGCGGCTTCTTAAACAGCAAGGAAGTAGGCATTCCTGATTACCAGCACTTTAACGGCAACCAAACCTTCTATAACATTAAATACCTGAACAGCTTCCAGCTGGCGCCTTATTACCGTTACAGCACCATTGAGCGATTCTATACTACCGCTAATGTGGAACATCATTTCAACGGCCTGCTCACCAACAAGATCCCCTTGTTCAACCGGCTGAAATGGAACCTCGTAGCAGGCGCCAACGCATTCTATGTCAATGGTGACAATAACTATGTAGAAGTATTTGCTGGCCTGGAGAATATCCTGAAATTGATAAGAGTGGATGTAATTGCGGGCTATCAGAGCCAGGATGCAACACGTATAGGCGTACGCGCAGGGTTTGGAGGATTATTGGGAGGAGCGCTTTTCAGAAAGTAGTCAGAAGTTTGAGGAGTACCTCGTTCGCGGGTTACCCCTCAAACTCTTTGATTCTTAATAGGAATGGCTTGGATTGTTATGCCTTCAGTCTTTTTTGTTTCTTGGTGTCTTTGCTGTCATCATAAAAATATGCCAGCACTCGATACACCATGAAGGCAAGGATGAAGTAGAAAGAAGAAAGGATAATTGTACTCATAGATCACATTTTTGGGTTACTTTATTTTTGCTTGTTAAAAGCCCTTAAGTCAAAAAGAATGCCAAAGCAGAGGCCATTTTTTAAGGGGGTCATTATCAGTCGTTTAGCCGTTCCTGCTTATTTTTATTGTCCCATGCAGTCTCGTTTTTTGTTGACGTGCTCCTCCACAAAAATAGGGTATTTGTGGTTTGCTTTCTTAACATGAATATGCTACATTTGTGCGTCATTATCTGGCTGCCGTCAGCCGCAACGTGTGAATATTCAGATTAACCCGAAAACACCCCATATGAAACTAAACTTGTTTAATTCCATCAAACAGCTGGGCGCAGGTACCAAATGGCTCAGAAGGATTTCCATCAGCGTATTTATTGTCGGTTTGCTTTTGAGCGTCACTGCCTACATAGGAGAGTCGCGCCGCGAAAACGATGTACAATTGTTCATTACACTCGGTTTTATTGGTTACATATTGATTATCAGCTCCGCAGCTATCCTGCTCGTCAATCTGCTGAATGTATGGTCAACTAAGTTTGAAGTTTGAGGCCTAAAGCCTGAAGCCTGAGTCGCCGGCTGCCCCGTCCACGTAATTGCGAGGAGCCGCCAGGGCAAGCGCGCAGGGCGACGAAGCAATCTCCAAACGACAAGCGCCCATCCCCCAAACCTCAAAGCTTTTCCGTATCTTTGCTTTTTCCTTGAAATTGAAATTTTGTTCCGCCGGCGTCGGTCCTTAAAATTTCCCAACATTATGGCATTACACAACAGAGTATCCGCAGACGAGCTCAAACGCCGTCTGGCAGCAGAAACATTCAAAAGAGTTACCATCTCCTTTTACCAGTACGCAAGGATCAGCGATCCCCAGGCGTTCCGTGATGAGCTTTATATCTCCCTCGAACAATTACAGGTTTTCGGCCGTATCTACATTGCGCGTGAAGGCGTCAATGCCCAGGTAAGCGTTCCCGAACATAATTTCGAGGCATTCCGTGATACCCTCTATGCCATTCCCTTCCTGGACGGCATCCGGCTCAATATCGCGGTGGACGATCACGGCAAATCCTTCTGGGTATTACGTATCAAAGTGAAAGAAAAGATCGTGGCCGACGGCATTACCGATCCCGGTTTCGACATGTCCCGCAAGGGGCAATACCTCGATGCTGCTTCCTTCAATGAAATCAGCGCCGATCCCGATACCATTATCGTGGATATGCGCAATCACTACGAGTACGAAGTAGGTCATTTTGACCGCGCCATAGAAGTACCTTCCGATACCTTCCGCGAACAGCTGCCCATGGCGGTAGACATGCTGAAAGATCAGAAGCATAAGAACATCGTGATGTACTGCACCGGCGGTATCCGCTGCGAAAAAGCCTCTGCATACCTGCTCCACAACGGTTTCCAAAACGTTTACCACCTCGAAGGCGGTATCATCGAATATACCAACAAGGCACGCCAGCAAGGCATCCCCAACAAATTCAAAGGCAAGAACTTTGTATTTGATGAGCGCCTCGGCGAACGTATCACAGACGATATTATCAGCCACTGCCACCAGTGCGGCAAACCCTGCGATACACATACCAACTGCAAGAACGACGGCTGTCACCTGTTGTTCATCCAGTGCGAAGATTGCGCCGCGCAATACGATGGCTGCTGCAGCGATGAATGCTATACGATATTCCAGCTGCCCGCCGCCGAGCAGGAAGAGCTCCGCAAAGGGATCGACAAGGGACAGATGATCTTCAACAAATCCAAACAACGCCTGCGTCCCCGCATCCGGGATAATGAAGACTAACAAATGAATTACTACGCCATACCAGCAGAAGGCCGCTTAAAGGAGTTGATAAGCCATTTCTGGGTGAGTGAGTGGGAGGCGGCAGAGATAGATGTATTTACCTGGTTGTCAACAGCAGATAGCTGCGCAAAAATGGTTTTCTTTTATAGCAAAGGCGAGCTGACTTCCTCCGCTATCCAGGCGCAGACCCAAACCCACGGCCGCTATCCCAACCGCGGCAGCTTCAGTATCTTCGGCATTACCCTGTTCTCACACGCTGTGCCCCAGCTCTTCGGTATACCAGCCCCGGAGCTCAGTAATTTAATGCTGGATCTGGACATACTCCTGGGCAGTAAAGGAGCAGAACTGAATGAGCAAATGGCAGCAGTGCCCAATACACGGGAACGCGTAAAGATCATCACCCGCTTCCTGGAAGATCAGCTGGCACGGCATTATGTAAAGGAAACCATTATCACCCGCGCCATCCAGTTCATCAGAACACAGCCAACCGCAGTAGACCTGGACGCCCTCTCCGCACAATGCTTTCTCTCCTCCAGACAGTTTGAGCGCCGCTTTAAGGAATGGGCCGGCTTCATGCCCAAACTCTACGCCCGTATTATCCGCTTTGAAACAGCGCTGTATAAGTACGAAAGCGCTCGCCTGTTAACCGGCATCGCTCATGAATGCGGCTATTACGACCAGTCCCACTTCATCCGCGATTTTAAAGAGTTCGCCGGATTACCGCCTGCCCGCTATTTTTCTCTCACCCAGTAAATACCCGGCTCTCCCTCGCCGTCATTGCGAAGCCTGTCCCGACAGGGTCGGGAGAGCCGCAAAGCCTGGTGCGCAGGGCGACGAAGCAATCTCCAAACGTCAAATTCAATAATGTCTCTTTTTTACAATTTCCCCATCACCCGCTTCACTAATTTTGTCCCATCATTAAACCGGAAAACTATGAAACTCAACCACCTCAACCTGGCGGTTACAGACGTACACATCGCGGTAGCCTTTCTCGAAAAGTACTTCGGCCTTACCAATCAGGGAGCAGACGATAAAATGGGCTTCCTCACAGACGACAACGGCACTTTGCTCAGCCTCATGAAAGCCAGCGATCCAAAATATCCAGGCAGCTTTCATATCGGCTTTATGCAGGAAACTGAAGAAAAAGTGAATGAGATCAATGCCCGTCTCAAAAACGACGGCTATAAGGTGCCTCCCCCTAAAAGAGCCCATGGCTGGACCTTCTACTTCGAAGCCCCCGGCGGCTATACCATTGAAGTATTGTGCTGATCAGCGTTTCAGATAGCGGTCGCGCAGGATCCTTTCCATTACCTCCTCCTTTAAATGCCGGCTGATAGGAATGTAATGTGGACCGATAATAATATCACTCCCGGCAATACGATCTATTTTCGACAAGGCGACAATATAGGATTTGTGCACCCGCAGGAACTGCTGCTCCGGCAGATAATCTTCCACTGCTTTAAAGGTGAGGTAGGTAATATACTTGCGCTGCAGGGTATGCAGCACCACATAGTTCTGTAAGGCCTCCGCATACAGTATATCATCAAAGCATATACGTTCCAGGCCATTATCGCATTTAATAAAAAAATACCCGGCATTATCCGCTGCGGCAGGCCGCTGCAGCAGCTCAAAATAGGAACGCGCTTTAAGCGCCGCTTTCAGGAAGCGCTCAAAGGCAATGGGTTTCAGCAGGTAATCGATCACATCCAGCTCAAAGCCCTGCAAAGCATATTCGGCGAAAGCGGTGGTAAAGATCACCAGCGGAGGCTGGGGCAGGGAGCGCACCAGGTCCAGCCCATTGATACGGGGCATTTGTATGTCCAGGAAAAGCAGGTGGATCTGTTCGGTTTGCAGCAGATCCACAGCTTTTACCGGACTGTCGCAAACGGCCACCACTTCCAGGAAGTCCACATCCGCACAGTATTCCTGCAGGCCTTTCCGGGCCAGCGGTTCGTCGTCTACTATCATGCAGCGTAAGTTCATGCGATACGGATGTCTAAAGTTACATGAAATGCCTGTGCCGTCTCATCTATCTGCAGGCTATGCCGTTCCGGATACAATAGTTCCAGGCGGCGTTTTACATTGGCCAGCCCGATGCCTTTATGGGGCCCTTTGTCCATATGTATCTGCTCACAGGTATTGTAGGTTTCAAGCTGTAAAAAAGATCCCTGCCGCCGCAGGCTGATACTCACCTTGTTAGGTGCATCTACGTGCGCGGATACATGCTTGAACGCATTCTCCACAAAGGGGATCAGCAGGAGAGGAGCGATCTGGAATTGCCGCATCTCCGGGTCGCAGTAGAACGATACCTCGCAGTTCTCATTATGCCGCATCTGTTGTATAGCTACGTAATTGGCCACATACTGCGCTTCTTTTTCTATGGGGATCGTATCTGTATTGCTGTCGTACAGCTGGTAGCGCAACAGGTTGGCAAACTGCATCAGCATTTCCCGGGCAGCCTTGTTCTCTTTATCGATCAGGAAGTAAACGGCATTGAGAGAGTTAAACAGCGCATGCGGGTTGATCTGCGCCTTCAGGTATTGCAGCTCCTGCTCAGCGCTCGCCCGCAGGGCGCTCTGCAGCCGGTGCTGTGTTTTCAGCTGGTCTATATAGAACTGAACGCCTACAATAGCGCCTACCATAAAGAAGAGCGGTATATACACATCATACAGCTGGCTGTTCAGGTTACTGTTGGGCCACTGGCTGATCCTGGCGGCATAGGGCCGGAGCACCAGGTTCAGCACCTGTATCACCAGCCAGCCGGTAAAGATGATCAATCCAATAAAGGCTGCAAAGAAGCTTACATAGCGTTGCCGGTACAGTAATTTGGGTATCAGCACATAATTGGTAAAGTACACCGCCCCGGCCAGCGTCACCACCTTCAATACACCGGCCCATATAGTGGCCGCCACCGCCGGGTAGGCGTCGATCCGCAATAGCAGCCACACAGCAAAAAAGGCCAGCCAGAATAGCACGTGATGCAGTTTATACCTGGTTAATACCCTGTAAATGTTCATGCGGCAATTTAATGATTGGTAACAGTC
>Ga0102590_1004887_pt1 | contig 10859 bp, 9 predicted proteins | sample AraplaMF_Col_mMF_FD_76859 | JGI IMG/M metagenome (GOLD analysis project Ga0102590, IMG submission 76859) | Arabidopsis root microbial communities from the University of North Carolina, USA - plate scrape MF_Col_mMF | ecosystem: Host-associated > Plants > Roots > Endosphere | place: USA...
CGACCTTCCGTGTCGCACGCGCGGCGACGGGCGGCTCAGGCGAACTCGTGCGCCTGCGCGGCGGGACCGCCGAGCGCGTCGCGCCGCTCCGGCATCCTCAGGACCACCATCCGCCGCCATCCGGCGATGCGCTCGTAGAGGTACACGGCGCGGATCCCCGCCGCGAGCATCGCCGACCTGGCCGCGGGCCAGCCGAGGATGCGCCCCATGTGGGCCATGACGGCGAGACTGACGTCCCGGTGGACGCGGATCTCCGCGAACGCGCACGCGCGCAGCGTCCGCCGGATGAACCGGCTGTGTCCGGCGGCCGCGAAGCGCAGCAGTTCCTCGTTGGAGTACGCCAGGTGGTTGTCCTCGTCCTGGGAGATCATGCGTACGGCCCGGCCGATCTCCGGATGGTCCGTGAAGTACGTGCGCAGCATCGCCATCTGCTCCGCGGCGCGCTGTTCGGTGACCCTGCTGTGTGCCAGATAGGTGATGACGTCCTGCACCGACAGCGGGCGGTCGGCCTTGAGCTTCTCGTGCGCGAGACCGATGCCCCGCTTCTCGAGGAGCATCGTGTAGTCGGTCTCGGGCGGTACGGGAACGGGGGCCAGGCCGCGCTTCCTCATCAGCGCGTTGAAGATGCGTCCGTGCTTGTCCTCGTCCGCGCCGTGACGCACGATCCGTGGAACGAGCGCCCGCTCGCTCTCCGGCACGAGTGCGGCGATCCGGCCGTTCTCCCAGCCGCCCTGCGACTCCCCGCTGGCCGCGATCGAGCAGAACAGGCGGAAGGATTCGTCGTTCTCGAGGATCTCCTCGAACAGACTCTTCGCCGAAAGCATGGTGGGCACCTCTCTGCAGGACTCCGCAAAGAGAGAGTCAAATGCCGTCGTGGAGGTGGTGCAACAGCTGTGCGGGGAGGCTGCGCCGAACGGAGGAGCGTCCCGGTCCTGTCGATGCCGTAACCGCTCGGAGCCCGGCGCGTTGTTCCCCGTGACGGCCGTGGCGGGGTGGACCCCCGAGCCCCCACCACGGCCGTGGAGACCATTCGCCCCCGTCAGGCGAGTCCGGCCCGCTCCAGGGCCTCGGACCCGGCACGCAGAGAGGCGATCCGCTCGTCGAGGGTGAAGCCCGCGGGAGCCAGGGTGAGGGTGGTGACGCCGACTTCGGCGTAGGCCTTCATCCGGTCGGCGATGCGGTCCACCGAGCCCAGCAGGGTGGTCCGGTCGATCAGCTCGTGCGGCACGGCGGCCGCGGCGCCCTGCTTGTCCCCCGACAGGTACTTGTCCTGGATCTCGGCGGCCGCCTGCTCGTAGCCCATGCGCCTGGCGAGCTGGTTGTAGAAGTTCTGCTTGCGGCTGCCCATGCCGCCGACGTACAGAGCGGTGTACGGGCGGAAGGTGTCGGCCAGCGCCGTCACATCCTTGTCGTCGCCCACCGCGAGGGGGAGCGTGGGGCAGACGTCGAAGCCCTCGAGGGTCTTGCCCGCCTTCTCGCGCCCCGCGCGCAGGTAGCTGATCGCCGTCTCCTCGAGGTGGTCCGCCGAGGGGAAGATGAGCAGCGCCCCGTCGGCGATCTCGCCGGTCTGCTCCAGGTTCTTGGGGCCGATCGCGGCGATGTAGAGGGGGATGTGCTCGCGCTGGGGGTGCACGGTCAGCTTGATCGGCTTGCCGGGACCCCCGGGCAGCGGGAGGGTCCAGTGCTCGCCCTCGTACGACAGCCGCTCGCGCGTCATCGCCTTCCGCACGATCTCCACGTACTCGCGGGTGCGGGACAGCGGCTTGTCGAACTTGACGCCGTACCAGCCCTCGGAGACCTGGGGCCCCGAGACCCCGAGACCGAGGCGGAAGCGGCCACCGGAGAGCGAGTCGAGAGTGGCGGCGGTCATCGCGGTCATCGCGGGCTGGCGGGCCGGGATCTGGAAGATGGCCGAGCCGACGTCGATGCGCTCGGTCTGGGCGGCGACCCAGGTGAGCACGGTGGCCGCGTCGGAGCCGTAGGCCTCGGCGGCCCAGCACACCGCATAGCCGAGCCGGTCGGCCTCCTGGGCCACGGCGAGATTGTCGCCGTCCATTCCGGCACCCCAGTAGCCGAGGTTGATCCCGAGCTGCATGGCCGATTCCCCTTACCGATCAGTAACGTCCGTTGTCGGCAGACCATAGCGCGGTGTCCTCCACGGTAGGGAGAGCGACGCATCTCTCGCCCCGCGGCAGGGCAACTCGGTTGTCCACAGGCCCCCCACGGGCCGAGCTCAGGCCGTAATCTCGGCGTTCATGGAGCAGAGGCATCTCGGCCGTACCGGCCTTCGCGTGTCCCGGATCGGACTCGGCACCCTGACGTGGGGGCGTGACACGGACGAGCACGACGCCGCGGAGCAGTTGAAGGTGTTCTGGGAGGCGGGCGGGACCCTCGTCGACACGGCCGACGTTTACGGGGACGGGGAGGCCGAGTATCTGCTCGGGCAGCTGATGGACGGCCTCGTGCCGCGCCGGGACCTGGTCATCTCGACGAAGGCGGGGAGCGTGCCCGACCCCGACCGCCGGTTCGACGGCTCCCGCGGCCATCTGCTCGCCGCGCTGGACGCCTCGCTCGCCCGTCTCGGCACGGACTACGTCGACGTGTGGCACATCCACGCCTTCGACCCCTCCACCCCGATGGAGGAGACCCTGCATGCGCTCGACCTCGCCGTGGCCAGCGGCCGGGCCAGATACGCGGGTGTGTCCAACTTCTGCGGCTGGCAGCTCGCCAAGGCGGCGACATGGCAGCTCGCCGCCCCGGGCATACGGACCCGCCTCGCCAGTACGCAGATGGAGTACTCGCTGCTGCAGCGCGGTGTGGAGCGCGAGGTGCTGCCCGCCGCACTGGACCTGGGGGTCGGGCTGCTGCCGTCCTCCCCGCTCGGCCGCGGCGTGCTGACCGGCAAGTACCGGCAGTCGACGCCCGCCGACTCGCGCGGCGCCTCCGAGCACATGGCCCCGTTCGTGGAGCCCTACCTCGACGACACGGCGAGCAGCATCGTGGACGCGGTGCAGACGGCCGCCGACGGGCTGTCCGCCACGCCGCTCCAGGTGGCGCTGGCATGGGTCCGCGACCGGCCGGGCGTGGTCGCGCCGATCGTCGGCGCGCGCAACGCACAGCAGCTGTCGGCGGCACTGTCAGTGGAGGCACTTAGTCTTCCTGACGAGATCTGCCGGGCGCTGGACGACGTGTCGGCCCCGGTGCACCGCTATCCCGATCACGACTGGAGCACGCTGTGAGCACGGACCCGGAGACCAGGGAGACGTCCCCCCAGCCGGAGGACGGGACCGGGCAGGACACGGGCCGGACCGAGGCGGAGACGGCTCCCGGGGGCGAGGACAGGGACGGCGCGGTCGCGGCGCCCGCCGGCGAGGGCGCCGCCGCGCCCCAGCGGTCCGAGGCGGAGGCCGAGCTGGCCGCCCAGCGCATCGAGCGGGAGCGGATCGAGCAGCGGAAGGCCCACAAGCAGGGGCCGGTCGAGGCCGGCACGAAGCTCAGCGGGAAGGCGGCCGACCTGCTGGCGGCGGTAAGGGCCGTGGAGAGCGGTGAGAAGCCGGTCTCGAGCGCGTTCCGGGAGCCGGCCCCCGCGCCACGCCGTGCCGCCCCCGAGCCCGAGCGGCCCGCACGGCCCGTCGCACCGCCGCAGCCGCCCAACGCCCCGGGCGCAGAACTCGTCGCGGCCGTGCGTGCCCTGCTGACCGGGGCAGGAGCGCCCGACACGCTCGCGCCCCAGGTCGCCGCGGTCCTCGGCGAGACGGCGGACGCGCGCCTGCAAGCGGATCCCTGGCAGTTGCTGCGCGTCACGGGGGTCAGGCCGGAGCAGGCCGACGGCTTCGCCCGGGCCCTGCTCGGCGCCGAGTGCCGTCCGGACGACGACCGACGGGCCCGCGCGATGACGGTCTGGCTGCTGGAGCAGGCCGCCCTCGCCGGACACACCGCCCTTGAGGTCCCGGCTCTCGAGGCAGCGCTCGACCGGTGCTCGGTGCCGGACCCGGACGCGGCCGTGCAGAGCGGCATCGCGGAGGGCGAGGTCCTGGTCTTCCAGGACGCCCTGGAGACGACCGGACCGGGCACCGCACCGGTCGAGGGGGCTGCCGGGGAGGGCGAGGAGGAGGACGAGGAGCGCCCGGTCCGGGTCCTGATCGGCCTGGAGAGGTACGCGCTCGCGGAGGAGAGCCTCGCCGACGGACTGGCCCGGTTGATCAACTCCGTGCCGAAGGAGAACGGTTCGGCCGACGCCTGGGAGCGGGCGGCCCGCTCGGCGACCGGCGCCGCAGGGGAGCTGATCCGCGCGGTCGCGGGCCATGGCCTTGTGCTCCACACCGGCGGGGAGGCCTCGCGCATCGAGCCGGCCACGCTGCTGTACGCGGCGCGTGACCTCGGAGTGCGCGCCTGGGCGGCCACGCACAGCCCTGCCGGGCGCGACGCGTTCGCCGAGCTGCGGGACCGGCTCGACCTGCCCGACACCGCGACGACGCACCCGGCGCTCACCACGGTCGCGGGGCTCCTGTCCGGCGCCGAGGGCCCGGGGCGGGACGCGGACGGTGCGCTGGACCTCGACCTGCTCGTCGTGCTTGACGCCCCTCAGCTGGACGTCGAGTCGGCCGCGCTGCTCACCGAGTCGCTGCCGGACGGCGTGCGCCTGGTGCTGAGCGGTGACCCGGGAGTGCTGTGGTCGGCCGGCCCCGGGCGGGTGTTCGCCGATCTGCTCACCGCCCGTGCGTGCCCGCAGATCGCCTCGAGGACCCCCGACCCCGGCCCGATCGGGGAACTCGTCTCCTCGGTCGGCATCGGTGAGCTCCCACAGGTCGACGCGCCCGGCAAGGAGGTCGTGATCGTGCCGGTGCGGGACGCCGGGGAGGCGGTGCACCGGACCGTTCAGCTGGTCGTGGACTCCGTGCCGCGCGCGATCGGGATCCCCGCGCAGGAGACACAGGTCATCACGCCCGGCCATGGCGGAGCGGCGGGGACCCGTGTCCTGAACGCGGCGCTCAAGGAGCGGCTCAACCCGGGCCCCGGCCGTTTCGGGGGCTTCGACGCCGGCGATCGGATCGCCTACTCCCCCGCCCCGGGCCGTACGGTCCAGGGGCATGTGGTGACAGCGGACGCGGAGGGGCTGCACCTGGAGTGCTCGGGCGAGCCCGTCGTCGTACCGAAGGAGCGGGTGGACCAGACCGTGCGGCACGGCTGGGCGCTCACCGCGCACCAGGCGGTGGGGCAGCGGTGGCCCGCGGTGGTCGTGGTGCTGCCCGGTGATGCCGCCCAGGCGCTGAGCAGACCCTGGGTGTACACGGCCTTCGGCAGGGCGGACCGCCATCTGTCAGTCGTCCATGGAGTGGAGCAGGCGCTCCCGCGCGCCGTGGCCGAGACCCCGGCCAAGCCACGGACCACCCGCCTGCCCCTGCTGCTGCGGGGCCAGTTCCCGACGACGGGCTGATCCGAGCGCCCGGCTCCCCGCCTGCGAGGTCTTGATGCGGTAAGGGGAGGTGCTGCTCGGCACCTCCCCGGCCGGGCAGCGCGGTGCCCGGAAACTCCCCGCCCGGCCCGGGCGGGCTAGCGGTCGACCTCCAGCGGTTCCAGGTCCTCGTCGTCCTCCAGCTCCGATACGGGCCCGAAGTCGTCCTCGAGGTCGTCGTCAGGTTCGTCGTCGAAGACCGTGCTCACATCGAAGCGGCAGACCACACGCTGCGGATCGACCTGCTCGAAGGGTGCCTCCAGCCAGTCACCCGGTTCCGCGGGTTCGTCCGCGGCCGTCACCCACAGCGTGGAGTCGCCCTCCTCCAGCCCGAACTCCTTGTGCCGGGAGGCGATCTCGTCGGGTTCGAACTCTCCGAAGAGGACACCCACCGCGCCGTGGACGCTGCCGGCCGATGATCCGCGCACACCGTCCTCGTCCGCGGCCTCCACACGCCGTGCCTGCGCCAGCAGCCGCTCGGGCTCCGCCACGGCGTAGTCGCGGCGGATCAGCACACTGAGCGCGTTCGGTTCCTCGGGGCCGGTGTACGGAGGCAGCGCGTCCTCCACACCGGGGATCTCGAAGGGTGTGACCTCGTCATACCGGTCGTACAACAGTTCGTCGTACTCCTCGGCCGCCGCGGCCAGCTCGTTGAACGCCTCGTAGACGGCCGGGTCGTCGTCACCCGTCCTGCGCTCGATCGCCGCCAGGTGGCGGTCGAGCGCGGTCTTGACCGCCTCTACGGCGGCGCGTACCTCGGCAGCTGTGGGCTGCGCAGCATCAGACATAGAGCAGACGCTATCCGTACCGGGCCCCAGCCCGCACAATAGATGCGATGCCGGAATACGAATTTGTCGACGTGTACGTACCGCGCGGGGTGTCCCGCAAGGACGCCACACGCCTTCTCACGGATCATGCCGAGTACGGACACTGGGAGTTGGACCGCCTGAGCCTGCTGCGTGACGGTAGCCGCAGGGTGCGGCTGCGCCGGCGGATCATCCGCCAGGTGCGCGCCACGTGGTGAGCGAAGACGGCTGAAACGGATCGGGCCCCGCCAGAGCGGGGCCCGATCCGTTTCAGCAGGCCACCGGGGAAGGATGTGGCACTGCTGTCCATATTGTCCGGTTCGGAGCTATGTGCCCCCGACCGCGCTCACCGAGGGTGTCGATCAGCCGACGGGCCCCGCGTCCGCCACCGCGCGAGGCCCGCCCCGAAAGGCGACGCGTCGCGCGGTGGACATGGCGGCGGGCCAACGGCTCACCTGCTCGTGCGCGCCCGGCGGTAGAGCAGCACGCCACCGAGCAGCGCCGCAGCACTCGCCGGCACCATGACGCCGACCGGGAGGTCGCTACCGGTCTCGGCGAGCTGCGAGCCGCCGGTGGGGGTGAGGGACTGCGTACCGGGCTGGTTGACCTGGGTCGACCCACCACCACCGGGAGGCGTGACACTGCCGCCACCACCGGGAGGCGTCGTACCGCCACCGCCGGGAGGCGTGGTCCCGCCACCGCCACCACCGGGAGGCGTGGTGCCGCCACCGCCACCGGGCGGGTTGGTCGAGTGACCGCCGCCCGGGATGTTGCCGCAGTGGTTGCCGGTGGCCGGGTTGCCGACACCGACCACGTTCACGCTGTTGCCGCAGGCGTTCACCGGGATGTCCACCGGGACCTGCACATGGTTGCCGGAGCCGACGCCGGGCGAGCCGCCGGTGTGCCCGCTCGCGTGGGAGCCGCCGGTTCGGCTGCCGCCCGCGTTGGCGCACATGTTGCCCGCCGCCGGGTTGAGCAGCCCGATCACGTTCACGGTGTTGCCGCAGACGTTCACCGGGATGTGTACGGGTACTTGCACCGAGTTGCCCGACAGCACGCCGGGCGAGTTGGTGGCCGATCCGTGCGCACCCGAGTCCGCGTGCGCATAGCCGCCTGTGACGGCGAGAACGCCGGTCGCCGCCGCCACCGTCATCAGGCCCTTACGGGTGACCTGTCGCATTGCTGATTCCCTGTCTTCGACCTTGCGTGGACCTTCTGGAACGCGGCCGCGCGCCGAAGGCGCGGCCACGAGGGCAACCGGTCGGGCCCCGGAGCGCATGGCACACACTCCGGGGCCGACTCACTCAGCCCCTCACGGGGTGAGGCCCCTCATGGGATGGGGCACAACGTCAGTTGTTGATGCACGTGTTGCCGAAGGCGGGGTTCAGCAGCCCGATCACCGAGATCGTGTTGCCGCAGACGTTCACCGGGACGTGCACCGGGACCTGGACGACATTGCCGGACACGACACCCGGGGAGTTCAAGGCGGCACCCTGGGCACCCGAATCGGCGACGGCCAGACCCGCACCCGCGAGAACCAGACCACCGGTGGCAGCCGCAGCAGCGACGACCTTCTTGATCATTCTTCCTCCTTGTTGGCAAAAGCGATCCAAGCCTCGGACCACATCACCTGTAACGAGGAGGGAGTAATGGAGCTACGAGCTTATGGTCGCATTCACTCGTCCTGGTCGATCTCCGTACGTGCTGGCGAATACTGCGGCCTCGTTTCGGCGTGCAAACCGGGACGGAACCCAGGGAGTCGGCCGGGCATCAGGCGGAGTCGAGGAATCGGTCGAGGACCCGCACGCCGAACTTGAGCGCGTCCACCGGGACCCGCTCGTCGACACCGTGGAACATGCCCGCGAAGTCGAGCTCCGGCGGCAGCTTCAGCGGCGCGAAACCGAAGCCGCGGATGCCGAGGTCGTCGAAGGACTTGGCGTCCGTCCCGCCGGAGAGCATGTACGGGATGGCCTTCGCGGCGGGGTCCTCGGCGAGCAGGGCCGACTGCATCGCCTCGACGAGCGCCCCGTCGAAGGTCGTCTCGACGGCCTTGTCGGAGTGCAGGTCCTCACGCCTGACCGTGGGCCCGAGGATGGTGTCGAGGTCCGCGAGGAACTCCTCCTCGAACCCGGGCAGGAATCGGCCGTCGACATGGGCGGTGGCCTCGCCCGGGATGACGTTGACCTTGTATCCGGCGCCCAGCTGCGTGGGGTTGGCCGTGTTGCGCAGGGTCGCGCCGATGAGCTTGGCGATGCCTCCGAGCCTGGCGAGGGTCGCCTCCATGTCGTCCGCTTCGAGCTCGATGCCGAGCGCGTCGCCGAGTTCGTCGAGGAAGGCCCGGGTGGTCTTGGTGACCCGCACCGGGAACTCGTGCCGCCCGAGCCGCGCGACCGCCTCGGAGAGCTCGGTGATCGCGTTGTCCCGGTGGATCATGGATCCGTGCCCCGCCGTGCCGGCCACGGTCAGCTTCATCCAGTGCATGCCCTTCTCGGCCGTCTGGATCAGATACAGCCGCCGCTGCTCGTTCACGGTGAACGAGAACCCGCCCACCTCGCTGATCGCCTCGGTCACGCCCTCGAAGAGATGGGGGTGCTTGTCGACGAGATACCGGGCGCCGTAGGTGCCGCCCGCCTCCTCGTCCGCGAGGAACGCGAGGACGATGTCCCGCGGCGGCCTGCGTCCGCTGCGCAGCCGGTCGCGGACGACCGCCAGCGTCATGGCGTCCATGTCCTTCATGTCGACCGCGCCGCGGCCCCACACGCACCCGTCGGCGATCTCGCCGGAGAAGGGGTGGTGCGTCCAGTCGTCGGCGTTGGCCGGTACGACGTCGGTGTGGCCGTGGATCAGCAGGGCGGGGCGCGAGGGATCCTCGCCCTCGATGCGGGCGACCGTGGAGGCGCGCCCCTGGTGGGACTCGAAGATCTGCGGTTCGAGCCCGACTTCCGCAAGCTTCTCGGCGACGTACTCGGCGGCCCCGCGCTCGCCGGGTCCCGAGTGGTCGCCGTAGTTGCTGGTGTCGATCCGGATAAGCTCGCGGCAGAGGTCCACGACCTCGTCCTCGCCGGTGACGCTCCTGGCCGTGTCCTTGTCGGTCACGCTGCTTCCTCCCGGTGTCACTGCTGGTGGTACCCCACATCCTCTCTCCGACCCCCGCCCCGCCCCAAGACCGTGCCGGCTCCGTCACGCGGCGTTCACGCCGGAACAGGGCGTGATCGAACGCCCCCGAAAGCCTGGTAATGTTTCCTTCGTCGCCGCGGGGGAAGCCCGCACGACAGACACCTTGTCCGGGTGGCGGAATGGCAGACGCGCTAGCTTGAGGTGCTAGTGCCCTTTATCGGGCGTGGGGGTTCAAGTCCCCCCTCGGACACTCTCAGCATTGATGGTGCCGACCGATTCCGGTCGGCACCATGTGCGTTTTCCGGTCGTCGGTGGACCCCGTCTCCGCTGGCCCGCCGAGCACGCCCCTTCCTAGACTCGGAGGTGTGGCCCGGCCCAACGAAGAGGTCGAAGCGCTCCTCCAGGAGTACGCGGACCTCGTCGCGATCACGGGAGGCGACGCGTTCAAGGTGCGCGCCTACGAGAAGGCCGCACGCGCGATCGGCGGCCATCCCGCCGACGTCTCGCGTCTGGACGCCGACGGGCTGCGGGACATACCGAACGTGGGCAGGTCGATCGCCGAGAAGGTGCTGGAGTACCTGCGCACCGGCAGGGTCTCGGCGGTCGAGGAGCGCCGGGCGAAGATCCCCGCCGGGGTACGGGAGCTCATCACCATCCCCACCCTGGGTCCGAAGAAGGCCATGAGGCTCTACGAGGACCTGCACATCTCGTCGGTGGGCGAACTGGCGGCGGCCATCGAGGCGGACGCACTGCACGATCTCAAGGGCTTCGGCGACAAGACGCAGGAGAACATCCGGCACGGCATCGCACTGATGCAACAGGCGGGCGGGCGCATCCCGTTGCACCTCGCGCTCGAGACCGCCGAGGAGATCGTCGCCGAACTCTCGGCAGGAAGCGGCTGCAGGCGCTGCGCCTACGCCGGGTCCCTGCGCCGGATGAAGGAGACCGTCGGCGACATCGACGTCCTTGTCGCCGCGCAGCGGTCGGGGCCCTTCATGGACGCTCTCACCGCGCTCCCGTCCACCGCGGAGGTGATCGCGCACGGCAGGAAGAAGACGTCCGTCCGCACCACCAAGGGCGTCCAGGTGGATCTGCGGGTCCTGCCGCCCGACTCGTGGGGCGCCGGACTTCAGTACTTCACCGGGTCCAGGGCCCACAACATCCGCACCCGCACCCTCGCCGTCCGTCAAGGGCTGAAGCTCTCGGAGTACGGCCTGTTCGACGTGGACAGCGGGGAGTCGCTCGCCTCCCGGTCCGAGGAGGAGGTGTACGCCAGGCTCGGACTGCCCTGGATACCGCCCACGCTGCGGGAGGACCGGGGGGAGATCGAGGCCGCGCTGCGCGGGGAGTTGCCGGACGTCGTGACCGAACGCAGCGTCCGCGGTGATCTGCACACCCACACCGACCTCACCGACGGTCTCGCGCCGCTGGAGGAGATGGTGACGGCCGCAGCCGAACGCGGCTACGCGTACTACGCGGTC
>Ga0102590_1004888_pt1 | contig 10859 bp, 11 predicted proteins | sample AraplaMF_Col_mMF_FD_76859 | JGI IMG/M metagenome (GOLD analysis project Ga0102590, IMG submission 76859) | Arabidopsis root microbial communities from the University of North Carolina, USA - plate scrape MF_Col_mMF | ecosystem: Host-associated > Plants > Roots > Endosphere | place: USA...
GATCGCTTGCCTCTCGGTAGGCGGTGCGGCGCGAAACGGTGAGACATCCGGCCAGATCAGCAGCGCATTCCAACCGGTGATGACGAAGCTCAGCGCCGCCAGCTTGCGGCGCCGCAGGGCCATCGCCAGGACCCCGAGCAACAATGCTGCTCCTGCGCATTGCGGCGCCATTGGCGCAAAGATGGTTGCGCGCGGAATGATCGGCCAAAGCAACGGCAGGACCGTTACGCCCGCCACCGCAACGATTGCGCAAGCAAGCATCGCGGTGAAGCGGCGCTTTATCGCGGGCGTCACTCCGCCTCGGCGATGATGCGTTTGCCGCCGATCTCGGCGATGAGCGGCAAGTGGTCGGAGCCGAGGTCCGGGCCGGCGTGGAGGTCGCGGATCGTGAGACCGCCGCCGACGAAGACGGTGTCGATCGGCACGCGCAAAGGTGCCGGCAGCCGGGCCGGCCAAGTGGTGACCAGCGGCCCGCGGTTGTCTACCCAAGTGGCGGCGCGGAAGGCGGTCTGGACGTCGCTCCACGGCACCGAGTTGAAATCGCCCATCACGATCTGGTCGCGCCCGAGGCTGCGCGCATAGCCCGCCAGCACCGCCATCTGCACCGACTGCCAGAGCGCCGGCGTGCCGGCGAGCAGCGGCGAGGGATCGTCGGCCGGAATCCAGGTCTTCAACTCGTCCCAGTCCGGCTTCACGAAGGGCAGCACGATATGCGCGACGGCGACGCTGATCGGACCGCTCTGGCCGTCCACGTCGGCGCTGGCGACATAGGTGAGCTTGGCACCGATCTTGCCGGCGAAGGAATAGCGCAGGGGCTTCTTCGAAAGCAGCATCAGCTCGCAGAACCGGTCCTGGCCGATGCAATCGACGCTGTGCGGATAGATATCCTTCAGCTTGCCGAGGAGCGCCGCCTTGGCTTCCGGCGTCACCTCGGAGAGGCCGATCACGTCGGCGCCGCTCTTGGCGAGGAAGTCCGCCGTCTGGCCGAAGGCGGGATTGTCAAAGGAGAGGTTGAAGCTCACCACCTTCAGCGGCTTCGATTTCGGCGGCGCGTCGGCGAAGGCCGCCTGGACATTGGCCTGGATCGACGGCCAGGCAAGCGCGATGTTCCAAAGCGCCGCCAATATTCCGGCGCTTGCCCAAAGCCGCCGCCGGTAGACCAGCAGCGGCACCGCGAGCAGCGCATTGATCACGGCAAGCTGCAGCGCAATCGCCTGGAGGCCGGCGGCCCGGGCGTCGAGGAAACTCAAGAATGGCGCGAGCGTCAATGCGACCGCGCAGAACAGACAGAAGCGAAGAAACAGCAAGCCGACTTCCTCTCAAATCTCGGAACCGCCTTTATGGCCCGAGCGTGACCTCGGCTTCAACCGGCAGATGATCGGATCCGACGGCCGGGCCGAGCCGGATCCCGCTCAACCGCGCCCCGCCGCGCACGAAGACCTGATCGATCGGCAGCCGGAAGACCGGCCAGGCCCAGCTCGGCCAGCTCGGCAGGTAGTGCCCGCGGTTGTCGAGCCCGGTCGCCTCCCGCAACGCGATCTGCACTCGGCTCCAGGACGCATTGTTGAAATCCCCCATGAGAACGAGGTCGCGGGGCAGTTTATTCACATGCGCCGCGAGATTGGCCGCCTGAAGCGACTGTGCGAGACGCGGCACGTCGGGCAGCGCGGGTACGGGCGGCTCCTGCGCGATCGCATTGGGCGTTGCTTGTCCCGGGACCAGGAATGGCCAGGAGAGATGCGTCATGACGACGGTGACGGGGCGCCCGCCCCAGTCGATCCCGGCCTCGGCGACGTAAGGGTAGCGCCCGTCGATCTTGCCGGCATAGGCGTCGCGCAGCGGGAGCTTCGAGAGCAGCATGATCTCGCAGGATGGATCCTGGCCGATGCAATCGATGCTATAGGGATAGAGCACTTTCAGCGGGGCCAGCGCGGCCTTCAACCGCGGTGTCGTCTCGACCAGCCCGATCAGATCGGCCCCGCTATGCGCGAGATAGGCCAGAGTCGCGGCCGGATCCTCATTACGGTACCAGAGATTGAACGCGACCAGCTTCAACGCTGGACTCGCTTGCGCCTGCGCGCCGCTCGGGCGGTCGCCGAAACCGGGCAAGATCTGGGCGAGGTTCCAAGCCGCCATTGCAAAAGCAAGCAAAGCCGTCTTCCGCGCGCGCAACAGCAGGAAGCACAGCGCGAGGAGCGCGGCAGCGGCGGCAAATTGCGGCGCGGCCGGCACCAGCGCCACCGACTGCGGCAGCCAGCGCCAGAGCAATGGCATCAGCGAGACCGCACCGATCCCGATGAGTGCCAGCGTGAAGACGAACCGCAGGAAGCCTCTCAGCACGCGCGCATCACTTCGGCTCCACGGCGATCTCCGCCTCGACCGGCAGATGATCGGAGCCGATGTAGTAGCCGCTCTTGAACGTGAGCCGCGTGAGCGCACCGCGGGTCATGATCTGGTCGATCGGCAGGCGGATCCAGGCGGGCTGCCAGCTCGGCCAGGTCGGCACCATCGGGCCGGCGTTCTGCAGGCCGGTTGCGGCGCGCAAGGTCTCCTGGGTGCGGCTCCAGGGCACGGAGTTGAAATCGCCCATCAGCACGAGATCAGGTCCCAGCGTCTTCAGATACTGCGCGACGTTGGCCGCCTGCGCGCTCTGCTCCAGCGGATAGGCGGCGGCGAAGGCGGGGCCCAAAGCGCCGGCGGCGATCACGCGGTCGCTGTCCATCGCCGCGCGCATCGGCCAGGCGAAATGCGTCGCGGCGACGGTGATCGAGCGGCCTTGGAACGCGATCTCGCCCCAGGCGATGGTCGGTGCGCGGCCGTCGATCCGGCCGGCATAGGCGCGTGCGAACGGGAGCTTCGACAGCAGCAGCATCTCGCAGGGCGGCGTGCTTTGCATGCAGTCGATGCGATAAGGATACTGGGCGTAAAGCGGCTGCAGGGCGGTCAGCCATTGCGGCGTCACCTCGATCAGCGCGATCACATCCGCATCGGTCGATTCGAGATAATGGACCGCCGCTTCATAGCCGTCATTGCGGTACCAGACATTGGCGGAGACCACTTTGAGCGTCGAGCCTTGGCTCTCGGCGGTCGCGGGCGTGCCGATCGGGAGGTAGGGCCAGATCGTGCCGATGTTCCAGAGGAAGGCCAGCGGCCCCAGAACCGCGAGCCAGCGCGGCCGGAAGCAGAGTGCCAGAACGGCCAGCGGCAGGCTGGCGACGGTCATGTGCGGCAGGAAGGACTCGAAGGTCGCGAGCGGCGGAATCTGGTTGGCGAACAGCGGCGCGAAGCTGCCGACGAAGATGCCGATGAGGCCGGCGTGCACGAGAAGCTTCACCGGGTAGAGGATCGCGGCGACGATGCCCTCTGTCGCCGCGCCCGACGCCAACCGGCCCGGCCGTCCTCTCGATCCAAAGCGCGTGCGTCGCATGGCGGTCGCTGCTGTTCCCCGAGTGCTGGTTCGCAAATCTGGCTGGCCGCCGGCCCCAATCGGCGGCAATCTATCGGCTCGTGGGGTATCCGCAAGCGTTTCGGGGGAAAGGCATGTGGCGCAGGGGTATGGTTAAGGCCGGAAGCCGGCACCGGGCATGGGCCAGATTCCTACCGGCTTTGCTTCTGGCCGCCTCGGTCGGACCCGTCTTCGCGCAAGCGGAAGAGGAGAGCGATCCGGTCGGCGATTATTTCGTCGGCAATCTGCTCTTCGTCTTCTATCACGAGCTCGGCCACGGCCTGATTCACAAGCTGGATCTGCCGGTGCTGGGGCGCGAGGAAGATGCAGCAGACCAGCTCGCCACCTTGATGCTGATGGATGCCGGGAGCGATTCGGTGGGCGGCGAGCCGGTTTTGACCGCGGCGCTCGGCTGGCTCGATTCCTGGAAAAAGCGCGAGGGCGAGGCCGAGACCTCGGATTATTTCGACGAGCACAGTCTCGACTATCAGCGCTACGCCAACATCGTCTGCCTGGTCTATGGCAGCGATCCGGAGAATTACGGCAACCTGGTCGAGGAATGGGACCTTCCCGCCGACCGTGCCGAGCGCTGCCCGGGCGATTACAGCTCGGCGGTCTCGAGCTGGGACGCCGTCATGCAGGACGTCTGGGTCACCGATCAGAATCCGGCGCCGGCCGGCAACAAGCCCTTCACCCTCGACATTCAGCCGGCAAAGAGCGACGAGACGCGCGCCATCGCCGAATACGTCACCGACCAGAAGATCTTCGACGAGCTGGTCGCGGGCATGAACGAGAACCTGATCCTGCCCTCGCCGATCAAGGTGGTCGCCAAGGATTGCGGCGAGGAGAATGCCTTCTACGATCCGGAAACCAGCGAGATCACCATGTGCTACGAATGGCTCGCCGTCTTCATGGCCGATGCCGAGAAGCAGGCGGAATAGCACGCGGCCGGCGATCTGCATTGCCGCGCTGCTGCTGACCGGCGCATCGGCGGCGGCGGATGAAACTTCCGATCGGCAACGCCCCGATGATCAACGTTTGGCCGGCGATTACTTCGTCGGCGCTTCGGTCTTCCTGTTCGAACGCAGCGTGCTTGCGGCCTTCGCGCCGCCCGAAGCCGATGACGTGACGCTCGACGCCGGCGCCATCGTGCTGGCGCGCGAGAAGGCCGACAGCGAATCCGGTTCGGTCGCCTTGCAGGCGATCCTGGCCTGGCTGGAGGCCTGGCTCACGCTGGAGAAGAAGAAGCCGGGCAGCGCGGCGCCGCCAGGCTTCGATCCGGCCCGGCGCCATGCGCTCGCCTGTCTCGCCTATGGCGCGGATCCCGAAGTGAGCGGCGGTCTGGCCGATCATGTGGCGCTCGGCGGCGCGGAGCGCGAAGCCTGCATCGCGCGCTATCTGGAGGCGCGGAAGCTTTGGAGCGGCTGGCTCGATTCCTACCGCAAGTCGCCCGGCGCGCCGGCGCCGATCCGCGCGGCGCCCGAGGGCGCCCCGGCGGAAGACGAGCCTGCCTTGCGCCTCGCCTTCGCGCCGACGATCGACGAGGCCGACCAGGCCGTCGCCGATGCGGTGCGCGAGAACGGGCTGTTCCAGCTGCTGACCGACGACTTCAACATGAGCCTGGCGATGCCGCGGCCGGTGACGGCGCTGCTCACCCAATGCGGCGAGGCGCGCGCCTTCTACAACGCCGATCGCGGCGAAGCGGTGCTCTGCTATGAGATGCTCGGCGCGCTGGTGAAGGCGGCGCCGTAGTCGGAGAATCGTCATGGCCGGGCCCAGCGGACGGGGCCCGGGAATGACGGATTGGGGTTATTCGTAGTGCTTGCCGAAGCGGTTCTTCAGGAACGGCGCCAGGTCGCACATTTCCTGGCGCACGAAGCCCTGCTGCGGCAGATGGCCGTCGAACATCAGGTCGACCATGGCGCAGATGCCGGCCGCGGTGGTGATCTGGATGGCGCTCATCAGATGGCCGCGGATCTCCTTGGCGTAGATCTTCTTCGCATAGCTTTCCTGGGTGAGGCGGCCTTCGCGCATGCCGGTCGCGGTCACGAAAATCAGCACCACGTCCTGGTGGGTGATCGGCAGCGACTGCTCCATGATATCCTTGAGCAGATGGCGGCGGTCGCGCAGGCGCAGGTCCTCGAGCAACATCTTCATCACCGCGCAATGGCCGGGATAGCGCACGGTCTTGTAGTTCAGGCTCTCGACCTTGCCGTCCAGCGTCTCGACCAGGGTGCCGAGACCGCCCGAGGTGTTGAAGCATTCATAGTCGATGCCATCGAGGGAGAAATGCTCCAGGCCCTCCAGCGGCATCAGCTCGACCGCGCGGCTGTCGTGGATCGCCTCGCAGGGATTGCAGTATTCGTTGATCAGCCCGTCGGTCGACCAGGTGAGATTGTATTTCAGCGCGTTGGCCGGGAACTGCGGCAAGGCGCCGACGCGCATATGCACTTGGCGCAGCGAGTCGAACTTGCTGGCGAGGTGATGGCCGACGATCGAGATGAAGCCCGGCGCGAGGCCGCATTGCGGCACGAAGGCCACCTTCGAGCCCGAAGCCACCTTGCGCACGGCGCGGGTGGTGGCGACGTCCTCGGTCAAGTCGAAGTAGTGGACGCCGGCTTCAGCGCAGGCTTCGGCAACGCCGGGGTTGAGGAAGAAGGGCAGCGCGGAGACCACCGCCTGCTGGCCCTGCATCGCCCCAAGCAGCGCCTGCTTGTCGGCGACGTCGATCTGCTTCGGCGTGGCGCGGTCGCCGGCGGCCTGCTGCAGGAAGGCCTTGTCGGTGTCGGCAAGGGTGATCTGGTAATCGCCGGTCGCGTGCAGCAGGTCGACGATGGCGCCGCCGATCTTGCCGGCACCGAGGACGAGGACTTTGCGCGCGGCGGACTTGCCAGTGGCCATTGGGATTCTTCTCCGGGAAAAAGGTTTCAGCCGTAACTAGCCATTTTGCGAGGCTTGCTTGAAGCTGCCGAAAAGGCGAAAAGCGTGGACCCACCCGGCGAATCGACGGTCAGCCCATGGCGAAACGCAATCTGGATGACACCGACCGGAAATTGATCGCGTTTTTGCGCGCCAATGCCCGGACCCCGACCGCCGCCCTGGCGCGGAATCTGGGCCTCAGCCGGAGCGCCGTCCAGGAGCGCCTGCGCCGGCTGGAGCGGGACGGGGTGATCCAGGGCTATACCCTCACCGTCGCCAGCGACGCCGCCAAGGGCGGGGTTTCCGCCCATGTGCTGCTGACCCTGGACCCGAAGATGCAGGACCGGGCCATGGCCGCCGTCAAAGGCCTGCCCGAGGCGACCGCCGCCTATACGGTTTCCGGGGCCCACGACGCCATCGTCATGCTGACCGCGGAGACCTCGGCCCATCTGGACGAGGTGCTGACCCGGATCGGCAAGTTCCCGGGCGTGAACCGGACCACGTCTTCCATCCTGCTCTCGACCATGTTCGAGCGGACCTAGAAGCGCAACGCACCGAGTTTGGGGCTCCCCCTCCCGGCCTCCCCCGAAGACGGGGGAGGGGCGCAGCGCGTTTCCGCGCCTGCGAAAGAACGCCGGATTCGGCGGGTTTCACGTTGAGTTGTTGACAGTTAGGCGGCGGAACCCGTGACAATTCTATGAATTTGCCTTAAGTCAGGCTTCGCTCCGTTGGAGCCGAAACAGGCGTGAAAGCGGGACGGCGCCCGGAATTAAGACCATGCGGTTTGGACCAACCACCCTCTCCGAGATCGAGCCGAAATGGCTGCGCGTGACCATGCGCTGGCTCACGCCGCTGGTCGCGAGCGTGGTGCTTTACGCCGCGGCCTATTCGGTCTCGCTCTGGGTGTTCGAGGTGAAGATCCAGTGGGAGCGCGTGCCCTATGACTTCGGCCTGCTGGCTGCGATCGCCTATCTGCTGTTCTGGGCCTCGCGCCGAGTCTGGGCCTATCTGCTGCTGCTGACGGTGCTGGTCGGCGTGATCTATATCGGCAGCGCCGCCAAGATCATCTATCTCGACCGGCCGATCATGCCGGAGGACATCTACAACGTCTCCGCGCTGTTCCGGATTCTCGGCGTCTGGGGCTGGCCGATCGTGGCGCTGCCGCTGGTGGCCCTCGCCGGCCTTTTCCTGTTCAACCTGCGCCTGACCGGGCGTCTGCGGAAGACCGCGCTCTCGGCGCTGTTCATCCTGCCGGCGGGTGCCGCCGCCGAGAGCCCGATGCTCTATGAGGCGATGGACCAGTTCTGGGGCAACACGCCCTGGGATCAGCGCGAGAACTATGTCTGGCGCGGCGCAACGGTGCATCTGACGCAGGAGCTCTTGCGCGCCGTCGCCACCCGCAAGCCGCCGCCGCAAGCCGATGATGTGAGTGCTGCGATCGAGCGCCGCAAAGCCGCCGCGGGAGTCGAGTGATGCTGACCCGGCGTCGCCTCTTGAATGGAATGGCCGCCGGCGGTGCGCTGGCCGGCTCGCTGGCCGCACTCCCTGCCGCGCGCGCCGCGTCGAGCACCCTGTTCGGCGCGTCGAAGCTCCGGAACATCCATCTGGTCCTCGAGGAATCCTTCTGGGATCCGACCCCCCTCACCGCGGCCGGCGTCGATCAGCCGATCGACCCGCGCTTCATGAAACTCTGGGCCGAGAGCGGCTACACCCATTCGCTCTCGCCCGCCTTCGCCGGCCAGACCGCCAATGCGGAATTCGAGATCCTGACCGGCTTCCCGCTGGACCGCGTCTCGGTAAAGTTCGAGGAAGGCTTCAACGACCATCTGCCGGCCTTGCCGCAGCTCTTGCGCGAGATCGGCTATCGCACCGTCGCCTCGCATCCGAACTCGCCCGGGTTCTGGAACCGGCTGGTCGCTTATCAGAAGCTCGGCTTCGAAACCTTCTGGTCGCTGCCGGATTTCACCCAGGACGACATGGCGGGGCCGTTCCTCTCCGACAAATCGCTGCATGAGCAGGTCGGGCAGAAGCTCGCCTCGACCGACGACGGCCGCCCGGTCTTCGACTACACCGTCACCTTCTACGGCCATTGGGGCTATGACGCCTCGAAGTTCCGGCCGCAGGTGATCGGCACCAACTCGCATGTCGATGAGGTTAACGCCTACATCAACACCATGCACTACAAGTCGCGGGAGATGATGGACGCGCTGGCTCATATCCAGGCCAGCGACCCGGATTCCATCATCATCCTGTTCGGCGACCACCTGCCGATCTTGGGCCGCAAGTTCGCGGGCTATGTCGAATCCGGCTATCTCGCCTCGACCTTCGGCGAGTTCACGCCGGACATGTATGCGCGTTCGACAGCGACGCCGCTGGTGGTGATCGATGGCCAGAAGGGTCCGGTGAAGCTCGGCAATGTGCCGATGTACCGGCTCGGCAAGGTCCTGCTGGACCTCATCGCCTATGACCAGCCGAGCATGCTCGACCTTGCTTTGCCGCCGAGCCGGACTCTGGAGAACACGATCCTGCGCCCGCTGCCCGGCGTCGTGGTCAGCTACCAGCCGGACGGGTTCGAGCAGGCCAAGGTCTCGCTCCCGGACAAGCCGGGCGCCGAAGACGCCGAGGTCATCGCCTGGTTGAACGACGTCAAGCTGATCGCCTCGGACATCTTCGACGGCAAGCAATACGCGCTCCAAGGGCTGGTCGCGTCGCTCTAGTCGCCGTCCGCAGCGATAGATTCCCCTCGCCCCAAAGGCGCGCGGTCGTTACATTCGGCGCGAGTTTGTCCTGCCGCAGATTTCCGCCGCGATGGCCCGCATCAAGGAACGACGCTCGCTCCCACCGCTGAACGCGCTTCGCGCCTTCGAGGCGGTTGCCCGATCGCTCAGCTTCACCCGGGCCGCCGAAGAGCTGCTGGTGACGCAGAGCGCGGTCAGCCGTCAGGTGAAGAACCTCGAGGATATCCTCGGCGTGGCGCTGCTGCGCCGCAAAGCCAATCTGGAGCTGACCGACGAGGGCAAGCGGCTGCTCCCGGTGCTCACGGATACTTTCGACAAGATCGACGTGGTGGTGGCGGGCTTCAAGCGGCAGTCGAAGAAGCCCCCGCTGACCATGAGCCTGCCGCCGACCTTTGCCAGAAGGCTGTTCCTGCCGATCTTCCCGGAGTTCCAGAAGCAGCATCCGGACCTCGAGATCCGGATCGAGACCCCGCCGGTCAATGTCGATTTCCGCAATTCCGGCCATGACCTGGCGATCTTCTTCGGCGAGGTCGATACGCCGCCGGAGATGATCGTCGATCTGCTGATGTCGGATCAGTTCACGCCGCTGGCGAGCCCGAGCCTGATCAAGGAGGCGAACTGGGCCGATCTCGGCACCATGCTGGCGAAGGCGCAATTGCTGCATATCCGCCAGGGCAACGACCCCTGGTACGACTGGCGCCTGTTCGCCCGGCAGACCGGCCTCACCACGGCCCGAGTCGAGCGCGGGCTGGTGCTGGAGACCGCCGACCAGGCGGTGCAATCGGCGGCCAATGGCGGCGGGGTCGCGATCGCCGATCCGCGGCTGTTCCAGGAGGAGATCGCCCAGAAGCGGCTGGCGCCGGTCTTCGAGGTCTCGGTCAATTCCGGACGGCACTACCACCTGGTGAGCCGCGCGGAAGAGATCGAAATCCCGCGCATCGCCGCCTTCCGCGCCTGGGTCACCCGGCACTTTGCGGGGGCTTAGAGCCTGCTACCAGCGGGTCCGTTTGCCGCCGCCGAACAGCACGAAATAGGCAAGCACCCCGAGGCCGAGGGCGGCGAGACCGCAGCCCATGATCGCCATCGGTCGGAAGAGCAGCACCTTCTCGGCGAAGACCGCGAGCCCCAGGCCGAACACGATATCCGCCAGCAGCAGCAGGACGACGATGAAATGCAGCGGCTCCCGTTGCAGGACTTCCTGGGTCCGATCGACCGGGTCCGGCGCGGGCTTCGGTTCGGGCTGTGGGTCATAGACGGCGCTTGGCCCACTGTCGTCCTGAAGGGTCATGCTGTCGCGGCTACCCGATGTTCTGGGTCGGCCGGCACGGTTTGTTCCGGCTTCGGCCGGCCGCTGCCGCCCTGCCCGCGCCTTGAGATCATGGTCGAATTTCCCCCGACCCGCCGAAACCGGCGGCCCTTGTAAGACCATGATCGGCCTTCGACCGGGCTGCTTCAATCGTTAATTTTGCCCCGGCCAATCGCTTGCATTGGGGCGCTCAGGCCCTATATATCCCTGCGGATCAAGCGGTTTACCCGTCGGGATGGGCGAGAGGAAAGCCGGTCCGGGCGGACTTATTCAAACATCGAAATAGGGATCCCTGGGCGGTGCCTTGAAGACGGGCCGCGAGACGGGATCTGCTGAGGAAAGGACTGTTCCATGAGTAAAGTCATCGGCATCGATCTCGGCACCACGAACTCCTGCGTCGCCGTCATGGAGGGCAAGGACGTCAAGGTGATCGAGAACTCCGAGGGTGCGC
>Ga0102590_1004890_pt1 | contig 10858 bp, 12 predicted proteins | sample AraplaMF_Col_mMF_FD_76859 | JGI IMG/M metagenome (GOLD analysis project Ga0102590, IMG submission 76859) | Arabidopsis root microbial communities from the University of North Carolina, USA - plate scrape MF_Col_mMF | ecosystem: Host-associated > Plants > Roots > Endosphere | place: USA...
CCGCAGGTGTAATTTAACGGCATTTTAACGGCCCGGAAGCCCTGTGGCACAGTGTTTTGGGTATAGAATGTTTATTTTAGCAATCCTGAAAAATAAATGCATAGCATGGAGAATACATCGCAAGACATCCGTCAATTGAATGAAAAGATCCACCAGGCCAGCGCATTCGTAGACCTGCTGAATATTGAGCTGGGAAAGGTGATCGTAGGCCAGCGCTACATGGTAGAACGCCTGCTGATAGGCCTGCTCGCCCAGGGCCACGTACTCCTGGAAGGGGTGCCCGGGCTTGCTAAAACACTGTCCATCAAATCTTTATCATCTGCTATCAATGCCAAGTTCAGCCGTATACAGTTCACACCAGACCTGTTGCCGGCCGACGTAATAGGCACCATGATATATAACCAGCAACGCAACGAGTTTGTGGTGCGCAGAGGCCCCATCTTCGCCAATTTCATACTGGCGGATGAGATCAACCGCGCCCCTGCAAAAGTGCAGAGTGCCCTGCTGGAAGCCATGCAGGAAAAACAGATCACCATCGGCGACAGCACCTTCAAACTGGAAGAACCATTCCTGGTACTGGCTACCCAGAACCCGATCGAGCAGGAAGGTACTTACACCCTGCCCGAAGCACAGGTAGACCGTTTCATGCTGAAAGTGGTGATCGGTTATCCCACCAAGGAAGAAGAAAGACACATCATCCGTCAGAACCTCAATCCTGGCGGTATGGCCACCATCAACCCGGTAATACAGCCCTCCGATATCGTAGAGGCCCGTAAACTGGTAAGAGAGGTCTATATGGACGAGAAAATAGAACGCTATATCCTCGATATCGTTTTCGCTACCCGTCATCCGGAAGAATATAAATTGCAGAAGCTTAAACCGCTGATCTCTTACGGCGGCTCTCCCAGGGCAAGTATCAGCCTGGCCTGGGCGGCAAAATCCTACGCGTTCATGAAACGCCGAGGTTATGTGATTCCTGAAGACGTACGCAGCATCTGTTTCGACGTAATGCGCCACCGCGTGGGCCTTACCTACGAAGCAGAAGCAGAGAACGTAACCTCAGAGAACATCCTGAGCGAGATCCTCAATGCTGTAGAAGTACCATGATCCCAGACCTGCATTATTAATTTTTAATTGTTCATTATTAATTAAAAGCGTGGATACTGCTGAAATACTCAAAAAGGTAAGACGCCTTGAAATAAAGACCAGGGGCCTCTCCAACCATATCTTCTCCGGGGAGTACCATAGCGCTTTTAAAGGCAGGGGCATGTCTTTCAGTGAAGTAAGGGAATACCAGTTCGGAGATGATGTGCGCGATATTGACTGGAACGTAACGGCCCGCTTTAACCACCCTTTCGTTAAGGTGTTTGAAGAGGAACGTGAGCTCACCGTGATGCTGCTGGTAGATGTAAGTGAAAGCTCCGTTTTTGGCACCATTCATCAGAACAAACGTAACCTGATCACTGAGATCTGTGCAGTGATGGCCTTTTCCGCCATCAATAACAATGATAAGGTAGGCGTGATCTTCTTCAGTAACGGCGTAGAAAAATATATTCCTCCCAAAAAAGGGAAATCACATATCCTGTTTATCATCAGGGAACTACTGTCCTTCAAGCCCAAAAAGAAAGGTACCGATATCAGGGAAACCCTGCGCTTCTTCAACAACGCCGCCAAAAAACGGAGCATCGTTTTTCTCCTGAGCGATTTTCTGACAGGCGATTACAAGGACGCACTGAATATTGCCTCCAAACGGCATGACATGGTGGGCGTGCACGTGTACGACCAGCGCGACAAGGAGCTGCCGCCCGTTGGGCTCATCCAGATGGCTGATTCCGAAACCGGCGCCCGTCAATGGGTAGATGCCGCGGATAAACGGGTGCAGCAATATTATACCCAGCAGTTCCATCAGCACGTACAGTACTGTCGTAACGCCTTCCTGAAAAGCGGGGCGGAACTGATCAGCGTACGTACCGATGAGGACTATGTAAAGGCATTGCAGACATTTTTCCTGAACAGGGCATAAGTTTTAAAGCGGAGCAAAAACCATCATGCGAAAAAGAACAATAGTAAAGAGCATTTTTTTAATTGTGTTGCTGGGCTATGTGCTTTGTCCTTTCCGTTCGTTTGCGCAAAATAATATCGAAGTAAGGGCGCAGGCCGATACGGACAGGCTACGTATTGGCGAACAGCTGAAACTGGAATTGTCTGCCACCGTGGATGTGAACAGGCTGAAAGAAGCGGGTCTCCAGCTGGCATTCCCAAGCCTGCCAGACTCGTTCGCCCATTGGGAAGTAGTGGACCGCTCTAAGGTGGATACCTCAGGCAGCGCGCGGGAACAGCTGTTCAGGCAGGTGATCACCCTCACCAGCTTCGACTCCGGCCACTGGGAGATCCCCTCCCTGAAGTTCGAGCTGCAGGCCGCCGCAGGGGCTGTTGATTCTGCCTTTACCGCTCCTATCGGTATCGATGTGGACAACGTAGCGGTAGATACCACCAAAGCCTTCAAGCCTATCAAAGGTGTAAGGACCGTACCCATCAATCTGTGGGAGGCCGTCCTCGATTTCCTTAAAGAATACTGGCCCTTTATCGTATCCGGTCTGGTGCTGCTGGGCCTGATCATAGGCTGGATCATATACATGCGCAAGCGTCCCGTGAAAGCGCCTGCTCCGCCACCGGTATCGCTGGAGGCGCCGTTTGACAAGGCCGTTCGCCAGCTGAAAGAGCTGGGTGCAGAGAAGGTTTGGCAGCAGGGAAATGTAAAAGAATATTATACCCGGCTTACAGACGTGCTGCGATCCTATTTTGAAGAACAATTCGGCATCGCTGCATTGGAACAAACCAGCGCTGAGCTGCTGCAGAATATAAAACCGGTAACCATATTGAACCAGCAGCGGGAGAAACTGCGCGGCCTGCTGTCACTGGCAGACCTGGCTAAGTTTGCCAAACTGCAACCCACACCTGAGGAGCATGAAGACAGCCTGCAGAAGGCCCTTGAAATAGTGGAGTGGACCAAACCAGCCGCTAAACCAGCCGAAAGCGAACAAGCTGCTGCTGGTAGTAAATCGTAATTCGTAATTGAATAACTCGTAATTGACTCAATGGACCTGTCGATCTGGAAAAATATAACATTCGCCTATCCCTGGTGCTTCTGGCTCCTGTTACTGATACCACTCATGATCTATTGGTATGTGAAACAGGGCAGGCGTCAGCAGGGCGCTTTACAGGTATCCTCTATACAGGGCCTCAAAGGATTGCCCGTGTCCTGGAAAGCCCGCCTGCGTCCCGCATTGCTGGTACTTCGCATATTGGCTTATGCAGCACTGGTAACAGCGCTGGCCCGCCCTCAAACCAGCAACACCTCTGAGAATATTGACAGCGAAGGCATAGATATCGTTTTAGGTATAGACATTTCAGGTAGTATGCTGGCGGAAGACCTGCAGCCCAACCGCCTGGAAGCTGCCAAGAAAGTAGCCGCTGATTTTGTAGAGAAACGTATCAGCGACCGCATCGGCCTCGTGATCTTTTCAGGTGAAAGCTTTACCCAATGCCCTATCACAACAGACCATGCCGTGTTGACCAACCAGATCATGGCCATCAAAAGCGGCATGCTCCAGGATGGTACCGCCATCGGTATGGGCCTGGCTACTTCGGTAGACCGCCTGCGCAGCAGCAAAGCTAAAAGCAAAGTGATCATCCTCCTTACAGATGGTGTGAACAATACAGGCCTGGTAGATCCGCTCACAGCCCTGGAAATAGCCAAAGCCTTTAAAATAAGGGTATATACCATTGGCGTGGGTACCTATGGCAAAGCGCCCTTCCCCATGACCATGCCCGATGGCAGCATACAAATGCAGATGCAGGATGTGCAGATCGATGAGCCACTGATGAAGAAGATCTCTTCCGAAACCGGCGGCAAATACTTCAGGGCCACCAATACGACCGGCCTGGCGAAGGTGTACACAGAGATCGATAACCTGGAAAAAACGAAAGTAGAGATCACTTCCTATAAACACTACGCAGAACATTTCTTCCCCCTGGCCATGTTGGCATTGGCTTGCCTCCTGCTGGAAGTAGTGCTGAGGTATACGGCGTTCCGCAGTTTACCATAACTTTGCAGCACTTATGGAGGGAACCGTTTACAGATCAACCGGCAGCTGGTATACCGTGAAAACGCCCGGAGGCGATACCTACCAGGCGCGCATCAAAGGTGTTTTCAAGATAGATGAGGATATCACGTCTACCAATCCCATAGCCGTGGGCGATACGGTAGAGATCATCCCGGAAGATGGCGACAGCAGCTCTGCCATGATCACTGGCATCGCTCCGCGCAGGAACTACATCGTGCGCACCTCTCCGCATAAAAGAGTACATAAGCATATTATAGCCGCCAATCTCGATCAGGCCATCCTGATCTGCACCGTGAAAGAACCGCGTACCTCCCGTGGCTTTATAGACCGTTTCCTGGTAACTGCCGCAGCCTATCATATTCCCGCTATCCTGGTGTTCAATAAAAAAGACCTCCTGAAAGAAAAGGACATGGAAAAGTTCCTCGAACTGGAGGAGGTGTATACCAGTATTGGATACCCGGTGCTGCTGATCTCTGCCAAAAAAGGGGAGGGTATTGCAGAGATAGGGGAGCTGTTGCACAACAAGGTTTCTTTAATATCCGGCCACTCAGGCGTGGGCAAATCTTCCCTGATCAATCAGCTGATGCCCGGGCTGGCATTACGTACCAAAGAAGTGAGCGGCTGGAGCGGTAAAGGTTTACATACCACCACCTTTGCAGAAATGTTTGACCTGCCTGCAGAAATAGGCGGTAAACTGATAGATACGCCCGGTATCCGGGAGCTGGGCATTGTAGATATCCCTAAAACTGAGCTCTCTCATTATTTCCTGGAAATGCAGCCCTATATTACTGAGTGCCAGTTCAACAACTGTCTGCATATCAATGAGCCAGGCTGCGCCGTAAAAGCAGCCGTAGAAGAGGGGGATATTGACGAGGAGCGGTACATTAGCTACGCCACTATCCTCGAGACAATAGAAGAGGAAAAGTATTAAGCCTTCTTTTCCTTACCTGGTTTCATCAGTTCATCCAGCACTTTCTCAGCGCCCCAGTTCTGACGGGGAGTAGGGCAACCGGTCTTTTGCGTACGGCAGGCATTCAGCGCCAGTAAGCAAACTGCAATCAACAGCAGCACAATAGTGTTTCGCATAGGAGGGCAGATATAAGGGTGAATGATCGGAGCCTGACCTTAGAACACACGGCTGTCCATTTGTTTGCGGGCTTTCCTGTTCTCGCTCTTATTGCCTTTACTGTAAAAATTGTTGGCGGGGCAGCCCTGTTGCTGGGTGGCGCAGCCGGCTACCATGGCGCCAAGCCATAGAAGGAGTAAAAGTTTTTTCATAGGGAGGGTAAATTTTTACTACAAATATAAGTTTTTTTTACTATTTAAACCAGCTGGCGTACATGAGGTAATTGTTAGCAATCCGGTTGATCTCTCCGCTCACCAGCTCCATGCTGATCTCTTTTACTTTTTTGGCCGGTACCCCGGCGTAGATAGTGCCCGGCTCCACCTGGGTGCCTTCCAGTACAACCGCCCCTGCAGCAATGATCGTGTTACTGCCGATACGGGCATTGTCCATTACGATGGCGCCCATGCCTATCAGTACATTGTCTTCTACCGTACAGCCATGCACGATGGCATTGTGGCCGATAGATACATTGTCGCCGATGATCGTCTTCGTTTTTTCGTAAGTGCAGTGGATCACAGCGCCGTCCTGGATGTTCACTTTATTGCCTATACGAATGCTGTTTACATCACCACGTACCACCGCGTTGAACCATATGCTGCAACCGTCACCCATCGTCACATCGCCCACAATAGTAGCATTAGGCGCAATAAAGCAATCCTTTCCAAATTCGGGCTGTACCCCTTTAACAGGTAATATAACGGGCATATCGTAAGTTTTATTACCGCAAATGTAACAATTACTACCTTCGCATTTGTATGAACAACCGGCAGCTATTTTTACGGCATGTAGCGCAAACTTCAGACGCTCCGCTGGCCCTGGAGATCGTTAAAGCACAGGGAATGTATATGTGGGATGCAGATGGGAAACGCATTCTTGATCTCATTGCAGGCATCAGTGTTTGTAACGTAGGCCACTGCCATCCGCAGGTGGTAAAAGCGATACAGGAACAGGCGCAGCAATATATGCACCTGTTGGTATACGGAGAGCTGGTGCAATCGCCGCAGGTGGCTTACGCCAGACTGCTGACCAGTCATTTACCCGCTTCACTGAACAGCATCTACTTCACTAACTCCGGTGCAGAAGCGGTAGAAGGCGCCATGAAACTTGCCAAACGCTATACCGGCAGAACGGAGATCATCGCATTTAAGAACAGCTACCATGGTTCTACACAGGGTGCATTAAGCATCATCGGACATGAAAGTATGCGCAATGCTTACCGTCCCCTCTTACCAGACATCCAGCATCTCGAATATAATACCCGGAGCTCACTGGATCATATTACTGAGCGCACCGCCTGCGTGATCGCAGAAACCGTACAGGGAGAAGCGGGCGTACGGGTACCTCAACAGGAATGGTTACACGCATTGCGCGAGAAATGTACCCAAACGGGCACCCTCCTGGTACTGGACGAGATCCAGTGCGGCTTAGGCCGTAACGGCACCCTCTGGGCCTTTGAACAGTTCGGCATTGTGCCGGATATCCTGCTGCTGGGTAAAGCCCTGGGCGGCGGCATGCCGCTGGGCGCCTTCATCGCAAACCGTGATATCATGTGGTGCCTCACCAACAACCCGGTGCTGGGACATATTACCACCTTTGGCGGCCACCCGGTCAACTGTGCCGCCGGTATGGCCGGTATGCAGGCCCTCCTGGAAGAAGACCTGATATCCACCGTCAAAGAAAAAGAACAGCTATTCCATCAATACCTGCAGCATCCCGCCATCAAAAGCATCCGTTCCCTCGGACTAATGATGGCCCTTGAGCTGGAGAACTTCCCCATTAATAAAGCCGTAATTGATCACTGTATCGCCAAAGGCCTGTTGACGGACTGGTTCCTCTTTGCCCCGGAATGCCTGCGCATCGCTCCTCCGCTGATCATTACACCGCAGCAGATCAAAGAAAGCTGTGACATCATACTGGAAGCGTTGAATGCTGTAACTAGTAAAAAATAGATGAGGGTCCAACCCGGGCCTCCTCCGTCATTGCGCCAGGACAAAACCCGGGTCTCCATCGCCGTCATTGCGAGGAGCTCCAAAGCCCCGCGCGCGGCGCGACGAAGCAATCTCCAAACGACAAACAGGTCTTCCTCCTCCGTCAACACCCAAGGGTCTCCTTCCTCCGTCATTGCGAAGCCTGTCCCGACAAGGTCGGGAAAGCAACAGAGCCCCCAGCGCGGCGCGACGAAGCAATCTCCTCCGGGTCTACCCCGCTCCAATCTCCTATAACAATCTCCCCTCCCCCCAACAGATTAACATTTTTTTATTTGCTTAATCAAAAACTTCTCATAACTTTGAACTGCAAAGTACTTTTATTATGAACGAACAGCAGCATCTGCAAACGTTAAGCGACATCAAGCGTATCATGGAACGAAGCAGCCGCTTCATCTCCCTCAGCGGCCTTAGTGGTGTATGGGCAGGTCTCAGCGGACTGGCCGGCGCATGGATCGCATACGGCTGGCTAAATAGCTATTACAACGCCTGGGATACCCGTGGCAGTTATAGCGATGCAGATTACGCCGGACTACGGCTCAAACTGGTCCTCCTGGCGGCAGGAGTGTTGCTGGTGGCATTAGCTGGCGGTACTTACTTTACCTGGCGCAGGGCGCGCCGTAACCAGCTGCCCATCTGGGACCCAACCTCCCGTAAAGTGCTGATCAATGTAGCCATCCCCCTGGCCACCGGCGCCTTCTTTATCCTGGGCCTCATAGCCGATAACCAGCCTGCGCTCATCGCGCCTTCCTGCCTGGTGTTCTACGGCCTGGCCCTGGTAAATACCAGTAAATATACCCTCTCGGATATACGCTACCTCGGAATCGCCGAAATAGTGCTCGGCATATTGAACCTTTTCTTTTTGCGCAGAGGGCTTTATTTTTGGACCCTGGGCTTTGGCGTACTGCATATCATATATGGCGTAGTAATGTGGTGGAAATATGAACGTACCGCAAAAGCCGCGCTTGAAAATGAATAGTGCTTCCGCCATATTATCTGTAAATTGTTTTATGGAAATAGTGATCTGATGAATCCAATAGGTAATCTGAATAAATTATTTGACAGCCGCATACGCCTCGGGGTAATGAGCATTCTGATAGTGAACGAGGAAGTAAGCTTCAACGACCTGAAGCAAATGCTGGAGCTGACGGATGGCAACCTGGCCTCCCATCTCACCACCCTGGAAGAGAACGGATACCTGAAAGTGCACAAGGGATTTGTGGGCCGTAAAACCAATACCACCTATTCAATCACCAAAGCCGGAGAAAAAGCCTTTAAAAGCCACCTCGCCGCCCTGGAGAATATGATCAAGTCAATTGAGTGAAATTTTTTTTATCCCTATACTTTGAAATACAAAGTACTTTTAATTAGTTAAAGTAGCAATCATGGAAACAAACTACAATCCTCCTAAAGTCTCTCTCCTGCAGCGTTATGGCTACGCTATCAAAGCCATCATTATCGGTGTGCTTACACTGGTGCTCATGATTCCCACTGCCTTGATCATGGGCCTGATCTCGGAACGCGAACAGGTGCAGGACCAGGCCACTGCAGAAGTAAGTTCTAAATGGGCCAATGCCCAGACCATTACCGGACCGGTGCTGGTGGTGCCTTACACTGCGATCAATGTTCAGAACAATAAAGAGATGATAGGCTACGCCTGCTTCCTGCCCGATAAGCTCTCTATCAAGGGCAACCTTCAACCCGAAACCCGGAAAAGAGGCATCTATGAAGTGGCGGTTTATAATTCACACCTGGAGGTGAAAGGCTCCTTTGCTGCTCCGGATCTGACGGCACTGAACATACCGGCTGCCAGCTTCCATTGGAAAGATGCATTCTTAACCCTGGGCGTATCCGATATGCGGGGTATCGGCTATCAAACTGCGCAATGGAACGGCCAGGATTTTGTTTTTAATCCCGGCACTCCCCCCGGCGGCCTGCTGGAAAGCGGTATCCAGGCCAAAGTGCCCCTGGCTGTTGGCAGTGATACTGCCAGTGTGAATACTGCATTGGGTAATTTCACCCTTCTGCTTACCGTGAGGGGGTTCGGAAAAATGTACTTTTCACCTGTCGGCAAAACCACAAAGGTAGACTTGCAGGCCAACTGGCCCAGTCCCAGCTTCGACGGCGCATTTCTGCCGGAATCACGCACAGTGCAAGACAGCGGCTTTTCCGCCACCTGGCAGGTATTGCACCTGAACCGCAATTTCCCGCAAAGCTGGATCCTTGGCAGTCAGTATAAGATCCATGATGCTGACTTTGGCGTAAATCTCTTCCTGCCCGTAGATGGTTACCTGAAGTCCATGCGCGCCATTAAATACGCCATACTGATCATCGGCCTCACCTTCCTGCTATTCTACTTTATTGAGCTGTTACAGCACTACCCTGTTCATCCATTACAATATATACTGATAGGCATTGCATTGTGCATCTTCTACACCCTGCTGATCGCATTGGCAGAACAACTCAGCTTTAATGTGGCATATGCTATTGCTGCCTCGCTCACATTGGGACTGGTGACCGTCTACGCGCGCAGCGTGTTCCGTAAGGCAAGTACGGCGCTCGCAGTAGGCGGTACCCTGCTCACCTTGTACGGCTTCATCTATGTGATCATTCAGTCAGAAGATCAGGCATTGCTCATGGGCAGCCTGGGCCTGTTCATTATCCTGGCCATCGTCATGTACTTCAGCCGCAAGATCAAATGGGATGCTTTGGGTAAAGCAGTTTAATTGATTGTATATGAAAATTAAAATGATCCTCCCGGCTTTAACAGAGGCTAAAAGCCCTTACTGGCGCCCAATCAAGTACTCGCTGTTCCCGCCTTTGGGACTAGCCACCCTGGCCGCCTATTGCCATCCGGATGACGACATCACATTGGTAGACGAGCACGTAGAAACGCTGCAGCTGAACGACCAACCCGATCTGGTGATCATACAGGTGTACATTACCAACGCATACCGGTCCTATGCTATAGCCGATCACTACCGCAGCATTGGCAGCTATGTTTGCCTGGGAGGATTGCATGTTTCCTCGCTGCCTGAAGAAGCGCGCCCACATGCAGACAGTCTTTTCATTGGTCCGGGGGAAGATACTTTCCCCCGGTTTCTGGAAGACTTTGCACAGCGCAGGCCGCAGCCATCTTATGTATCCTATAACCGAACGCTGAACGAGATCCCGCCCATCCGGCGGGATCTTATAAAACGTCAGCTCTACCTGGTGCCTAATTCCATCGTGGTGTCACGAGGTTGCCCGCATCATTGCGACTTCTGTTACAAAGATGCTTTTTTTGAAGGCGGCCGTTCCTTCTACGTACAGAAAACAGATGCTGCACTCGCTGAGATAGACCGCCTGCCCGGCCGCCATCTCTATTTCCTGGATGATCATCTGCTGGGTGACCGCAAGTTTGCACCCGCACTTTTCGAAGGTATGAAAGGCATGAACCGTGTGTTCCAGGGTGCCTCCACCGTAGAGGCCATCCTGCGTGGTAACCTTATAGAACAAGCTGCCGCAGCAGGTTTGCGCAGTGTGTTCATCGGGTTTGAAACCTTTAGCGCTAATAATCTTCAGCAGAGCAATAAGAAGCAGAATATCGGTAAAGACTATACGGAAGCCATCCGCCGCCT
>Ga0102590_1004892_pt1 | contig 10854 bp, 7 predicted proteins | sample AraplaMF_Col_mMF_FD_76859 | JGI IMG/M metagenome (GOLD analysis project Ga0102590, IMG submission 76859) | Arabidopsis root microbial communities from the University of North Carolina, USA - plate scrape MF_Col_mMF | ecosystem: Host-associated > Plants > Roots > Endosphere | place: USA...
CTTCAGTGGGGAGGGGTCGGGGGTGGGGGTGCCGCGAGTAAATGAGTCAGTGCCTGAGGCACCCCCCACCCCGGCCCTCCCCACCAAGGGGGGAGGGAGAAGAAGCCCCGTGGCCTCTACGTCCCCCGCGGCTTCACCCGCTTGGTCGGCATCGCGCTGGCCGGATCTTCCGGCCAGGGATGGCGCGGATAACGGCCGCGCAGATCGGAGCGGACCGCGGCATAGCTGCCGCGCCAAAACCCCGGCAGGTCGCGGGTCACCTGGACCGGGCGGTGCGCCGGCGACAGCAATTCCAGCACCAGCGGCACCGCGCCCTTGGCCAGCGAGGGATGAACGTTGAGACCGAACAATTCCTGCAGGCGCACGGCAATGGTGGGCCCCTGCTCGGCTTCGTAGTCGATCGGAAGCTGGGTGCCGGTCGGCGCCTCGAAGTGGGTCGGGGCCTCGCGATCGAGCCGCGCCCGCAATTCCCATGGCAACAGCGCCATCACCGCGTCGGACAGATCGCCGGCCGAAAAATCGTTCAGCGATTTCTTGGCGTAGAGTGCCGGCGCCAGCCAGACGTCGCGCGTCTCCGCCAGTGCAGTGTCCGACAGATCGGGCCATGCATCGCCCTCGGCGGCCCGCAAAAACATCACCCGGTCGCGCCACTGCTTGAGCGGCTTCGACCACGGCAATCTGTCGAGGCCGGCGGCGATCAACCCGTCGGCGAGTATCCGCGCCGTGTCCGCTGACGGCGCCAGCGCCATCGGGGCTTCCGACAGCGTGATCGCGTGCAGGGTCCGCTTGCGCCGCGCCCGCAGCGCCATCGCGCCGCGATCGAACGTCACCTCATCGGTGTTTTCGATCTGATCGGCGAAGCGTAATTCGATATCGCTCTGAGCGATCGGCGCGGCGAGCAGGATGCGCCCGTTGGCCGCCGTGCCGGTCAGCTCAGCCACTGCGATATAAGGCGCCCGCGCCAGCGCCGAGGTCTGTTCGATCGACGCACCGCGACCGTTGGCGAGCACAAAGCTGCCATTGCCACGGTTTTTGGCGACACGGTCCGGGAAGGCAAAGGCCAGCATGATGCCGGTGGTGGGCGCCTCGGTCGACTCCCCTCCCCCTTGCGGGGAGGGAGAAGAGGCTGCCACCTGCGAAGCCCAGCGCTGCGCCAACGTGCGCGCGCTGCTGGCACGCTGCGAGCGGTCGCGGCGGAACTGCTCGAGGCGGGCGTCGAGATCAGCGCTGTCGCCACCGAGACCGCGTTCGGTCAAGATAGCCGCGATGTCGGCCGCTTCCTCACCGGCGCCGAGCCGATGTGAATCCACGATCATTCGTGCCAGCCGGGGCGGCAGCGCCAGCGCGCGCAGGCTCTGGCCCTCAGTGGTGATGCGACCGTCGCCATCGAGCGCGCCGAGTTCACGCAGCAGGCTGTGCGCCTCCTTCAAGGCGGGCGCCGGCGGCGGATCGAGGAACGCCAGTTGAGACGGATCGCCGACGCCCCATTGCGCCAGATCGAGCACCAGCGATGACAGGTCGGCGCTGAGAATTTCCGGCTGGGTATACGCTGCCAGCGACGCAGTCTGCGGCTCGTCCCACAGCCGGTAACAGATGCCGGGCTCGGTGCGGCCGGCGCGGCCGCGGCGCTGATCGACCGCGGCGCGCGACGCGCGCACGGTTTCCAGCCGGGTCAGGGCGATGTCGGGCTCATAGCGCGGCACCCGCGCCATGCCGGAATCGACCACGATGCGCACACCCTCGATGGTGAGCGACGTCTCGGCGATCGAGGTCGCCAGCACCACCTTGCGGCTACCCTTCGGGGCGGGCTGGATGGCGCGGTCCTGCACCGACGCGTCGAGCGCGCCGAACAGCGGCACGATCTCGATCGACGCATCGTGAATGCGCTCGGCCAAAAAATTCTGGGTGCGGCGGATCTCCGCGGCACCCGGCAGGAACGCCAGCACCGAGCCGGCATCGGCCCGCAGCGCCGTGGCGATCGTCTCCGCCATCTGCCGCTCCAGCGGCGCATCAGGCTTGCGGCCGACATAGCGGGTCTCGACCGGGAACGCGCGGCCCTCGCTGGCGATCACCGGGGCATCGCCCAGAAGCTTTGCCACCCGCGCGCCGTCGATAGTCGCCGACATCACCAGGATTCGCAGATCCTCGCGCAGCCCGGTCTGCGCGTCGCGCGCCAGCGCCAGTCCCATATCGGCATCGAGCGAACGCTCGTGGAATTCGTCGAACAGGACAGCGGCGACGCCGTTCAGCTCGGGATCGTCGAGAATCTGCCGCGAGAAAATGCCCTCGGTGACCACCTCGATCCGGGTCGCCCGTGACACTTTTGAACCGAACCGCACGCGGTAACCGACGGTCTCGCCGACGCGCTCGCCCAGTGTCTTCGCCATCCGCTCGGCGCTGGCCCGCGCCGCGATCCGCCGCGGCTCCAGCATGATGATCTTGCCTTTGCCGATCCACCGCGCGTCGAGCAGCGCCAGCGGCACCCGCGTGGTCTTGCCGGCCCCGGGCGGCGCCACCAGCACGGCGGTGGGGCCCGCGGCCAGCGCATCGGCAAGCTGATCCAGCACCGCGTCGATCGGCAGGGGCGTGTCGAAGCTGCGGGTCAAGGGATTATCCGGTTCAGCAATATAAACAACGTCATACGCGGGCTTGACCCGCGTATCCATCACTCTTCGAAGAAACTGGGTGGGTCACCGGGTCAAGCCCGGTGACGACGTCTTCTCTGGAGCTACGCGGGAAAAACATCGAGCGGTTTCAAGGCGCGTTAACCACACTTCCAGCCGGCGCGCCAGAGGCCGCCAGCCCGGCACATTCCTTGATCAGGGAAAGGGGATCGAAACCGGTCGGCGCCAAGATGCGCCGAAAAGGAACAGCGATGACCACCAACGGCACATTCGCCGCCGCCGACAGTGCCGTCCTGCCGGCGTCGCCCCGGATCGACTGGGTCGACTACGCCAAGGGTATCTGCATCGTCATGGTGGTGATGATGCATTCGGTGCTCGGCACCGAGCTTGCCGCCGGCCAGACCGGGTTCATGCATGTGCTGGTCGCCTTCGCAAAACCGTTCCGGATGCCGGATTTCTTCCTGATTTCCGGGCTGTTTCTCTCCGTCGTGATCGACCGCGACTGGCGCACCTATCTCGACCGCAAGGTGGTGCATTTCGCCTATTTCTACGTGCTGTGGGTGACCATCCAGTTCGGCTTCAAGGCGCCGTCATTCGCCGCCGAACAGGGCTGGGGCCATGTCGGGGTGCTGTATCTGCAATCCTTCATCGAGCCGTTCGGCACGCTGTGGTTCATCTACCTGCTGCCGATCTTCTTCGTCGTCACCAAGGCGACGCGTCGGCTGCCGCCGGCGGCGATCTGGGTCGTTGCCGCCGTGCTGGAAGCGATGCACGTCGCGACCGGCTGGACCGTGATCGACGAATTCGCCGCGCGCTTCGTCTATTTCTATTCGGGCTACCTGTTCGCCGCCAATGTCTTCGCGCTGTCCGATCGCGCGCGGGCGCGGCCGGTGCCGGCGCTCATTGGCCTCACGGCCTGGGCACTGATCAACGCGGCCATCGTCTACGACGGCTGCAGCGAATGGCCGGTGATCTCGCTGGCGCTCGGATTCGCCGGCGCCTGCGCCATCATCGTGATGGGGACGCTGCTGGCGCGGATGCAATGGCTCAACTTCCTGCGCTTCTGCGGCGAGCATTCCATCGTGATCTATCTGGCGTTTTTCCTGCCGATGGCCACAACCCGGACGATGCTGTTGAAATTCGCGCCGTTCATCGACGTCGGCACCGTTTCGCTGCTGGTTACCCTCGCCGGTGTGCTGGGCGCGCTGGCGATCTGGTGGGTGGCACTGGCGGTCAAGGCGAACTTCCTGTTCGAGCGCCCCGAGGCGTTCTGGATCGCGCCGAAGAAACCGCGCGCGACGCTGCAGGCGGCGGAGTAGATCCGCATCCGCGGGTGTCAGCCGGTTTCGCCGGACCCGATGCCGCCGTCACATGCCGCTGCCCGGCGCGATCTTCACGCCGTTCTGCATCCCGGCCAGCTTCTCCCTATAGGCCGCCGCGTCGCCGAAATCCGCGAACCCCTGATAATGGGGATGCGGGCCGAGTACGCGCCGGGCATGCTTGATCGGACACCAGTAGACCTCGGTCCGCGACGCCACCTCGCGGACGAACGCAATGGCGTTGTTGCAATACGAGCAATAGGCGCAGTTGAACTTCTCGATGATGTTGAGATAAGCGAGGTGATGCCGGTCGAACACCAGGTAATCGCGCCGGCGGACTTTCGGAATTTTGTAAACCGGAAAGCAGACCGCCTGGTAGATCATGACCGAGAGGTCGAGCAGCACGATCGGAACGATCAGCGAATAGATCACCGGCGCGGTGATCACCACCATGGGGTTGGCGTTGCGGATATATTGCGACAGCCGCGTCTTGATCGCACGCTGGACCCGCAGCACCTCCGCCTCGAACACGATGCGGCGATTCTCGAAGTGGAAACGAAGCTCTTCGCGACGCTTGGCCAGTTCGACCTCGATCTCCGCCTGGATCTCGTGCAGCTTATCCATCAAAAGGTCGATTTGCGAGCTCATGAACGCTTCCTGTTCCGCCGGGCTGGCGGCAGGCCAAAATGGGTCACGGAACAGCCGCCAATGCAATCGGCTCGATGCTATCCGGCGGTGCGCGGGTGAAGCCCGGCGAACCCGGACATACGGCAGCGGGCGCCCAGGGGCGCTGGACTCGATCGCCGCCGCATATCCTCCGCGCAGCAGAATCCGGTGCGCAATCTCCGCAAAAATCCGCCCCGCAGGGTGTCATTCGCCGCAAAAATCCTTAAGTTGCGGCCATGCCGAAAACATCCGCAAAAGCCGCCGAGAAGCCCGCCGCCGTCAAGGCGCCCGCCAAATTGCCGGGAAAAGGCGACCACGTCTTCCTCGTCGATGGTTCCTCCTACATTTTCCGCGCCTACCACGCGCTGCCGCCGCTCAACCGCAAATCGGACGGGCTGCAGGTCAATGCCGTGCTCGGCTTCTGCAACATGCTGTGGAAACTCTTGCGCGACATGCCGCCGGACAACCGGCCGACCCATCTCGCCATCATCTTCGACAAATCCGAGGTGACGTTCCGTAACGCGCTCTACAAGGACTACAAGGCACACCGGCCGCCGGCGCCGGACGACCTGATCCCGCAGTTTTCGTTGATCCGCGACGCGGTGCGGGCGTTCGACCTGCCTTGTCTGGAGCAAGGCGGCTTCGAGGCCGATGACCTGATCGCGACCTATGCGCGCGAAGCCGGCGAACGCGGCGCCACCGCCACCATCGTCTCCTCGGACAAGGACCTGATGCAACTCGTCACCGACCAGGTGACCATGTACGACACCATGAAGGATCGCCGCATCGGCATCCCCGAGGTGATCGAGAAATTCGGCGTGCCGCCGGACAAGGTGGTCGAAGTGCAGGCGCTGGCGGGCGACAGCGTCGACAACGTGCCGGGGGTGCCCGGCATCGGCGTCAAGACAGCGGCGCAGCTGATCATCGAATACGGGGATCTCGACACGCTGCTGGCGCGCGCCGGCGAGATCAAGCAGCCCAAGCGCCGCGAGGCCTTGATCGAGAATGCCGAGAAGGCGCGGATCTCGCGGCAACTGGTGCTGCTCGACGACAAGGTCAAGCTCGACGTGCCGATCGAAGACCTCGCGGTGCATGAGCCCGATGCACGAAAGCTGATCGCGTTCCTCAAGGCGATGGAATTTTCCACCCTGACCCGCCGCGTGGCGGAATATTCCCAGATCGATCCGGCCGATGTCGAAGCCGAGGGCGGCGGCAAGAAAAGCACTGCAGGCTCGCCCAAAGCAGCTTCGGGCAGCGGCGATCTGTTTGGCGGGTCCGCCCCGGCCTCGCCTCCCGCCCGCAAGAGCGGCGGCAACGCGCAGCAGGCGGGGAAAGACAATGTCGTCCTGACGCCGCAGGCGCTAGCCGCCAGGCGCGCGGAAGAGGCGCGAAAGACCCCGGTCGATCGCAACAAATATCAGGTTGTCCGGACCCTCGATCAGCTCAACGACTGGGCCGTGCGAATCCACGACGCCGGTCATTTCGCATTCGAAGCCAAGACCGCCTCGGACGATCCGATGCAGGCCGACATATGCGGCATCTCCCTGGCACTCGGACCCAATGACGCCTGTTACATCCCGCTCGACCACAAGCAGAGCGGCGACGGCTCCGGGCTGTTCGCCGCGGGCCGCGCGCCGGACCAGATCGCCACCTCCGACGCGCTGAAGGCGTTGCGACCGCTGCTGGAATCAGCCGCCGTCCTGAAGATCGGCTTCAACATAAAATTCTGCGCGGTGCTGTTGGCGCAGCACGGCACCGTCATCCGCAACCATGATGACGTGCAGTTGATGTCCTATGCGCTCGATGCCGGCCGCAACTCGCATGGGCTCGATTCGCTCGCCGAAGGCTGGCTTGGCCATGCCACGCTGACCTATGGCGAACTGATCGGCAGCGGCAAGGCGAAGCTCTCCTTCGACCAGGTGCCGATCGACCGTGCCACCGCCTACGCCGCCGAGGATGCCGACGTGCTGCTGCGGTTGTGGCGGGTACTCAAGCCACGCCTCGTCGCCGAACGGATGACCGCGGTCTATGAGACGCTGGAGCGGCCGCTGATTTCCGTGCTGGCGCGGATGGAGCGGCGCGGTATCTCGATCGATCGCCAGGTGCTGTCGCGGCTGTCAGGCGAATTCGCCCAGACCGCAGCAAGGGTGGAAGCCGAAATCCAGGAGATCGCCGGCGAGCCGATCAACGTCGGCAGCCCAAAGCAGCTGGGTGATATCATTTTCGGCAAGATGGGGCTGCCCGGCGGCAGCAAGACCAAGACCGGCGCCTGGTCGACCTCGGCGCAGATCCTCGACGAACTCGCCGAGCAGGGCCACGACTTCCCGAAGAAGATCCTCGAGTGGCGGCAGGTGTCGAAACTGAAATCGACCTACACCGACGCACTGCCGACCTACGTGCATCCGCAGACCCACCGTGTCCACACCACCTACGCGCTGGCGGCGACCACGACGGGACGGCTGTCGTCGAACGAGCCCAATCTGCAAAATATTCCGGTGCGCACCGAGGATGGCCGCAAGATCCGCCGCGCCTTCATCGCCTCGCCGGGCCACAAGCTGGTGTCGGCGGATTACTCGCAGATCGAGCTGCGGCTGCTGGCGGAGATCGCCGACATCCCGGTGCTCAAGCAGGCGTTCCAGGACGGCCTCGACATTCACGCGATGACGGCGTCGGAAATGTTCGGCGTCCCGATCAAGGACATGCCGGGCGAGGTGCGCCGCCGCGCCAAGGCGATCAACTTCGGCATCATCTACGGCATCTCGGCGTTCGGCCTCGCCAACCAGCTCGGCATTCCGCGCGAAGAGGCCTCGGCCTACATCAAGAAGTACTTCGAACGCTTCCCGGGCATCCGGGCCTACATGGATTCGACGCGGGATTTCTGCCGCGCCAACGGCTATGTCGAAACGCTGTTCGGCCGAAAATGCCACTATCCCGACATCAAGGCCTCCAACGCCTCGGTGCGCTCCTTCAACGAGCGGGCGGCGATCAACGCCCGCCTGCAGGGCACCGCCGCCGACATCATCCGCCGCGCCATGGTGCGGATGGAGGACGCGCTCCAGGAAAAGAAGCTGAAGGCGCAGATGCTGTTGCAGGTGCATGACGAACTGATCTTCGAGGTGCCCGAGAAGGAAGTGGCGGCGACGCTGCCGGTGGTGCAGCACGTGATGCAGGACGCGCCGTTCCCCGCGGTGCTGCTGTCGGTGCCGCTGCATGTGGATGCGAGGGCGGCGGATAATTGGGACGAGGCGCATTAGGCGAGGCCGCGGGCCTCTTACCTCGCCCCGCTTGCGGGGAGAGGTCGGCGCGCAGCGCCGGTGAGGGGGCGCCTCTCCAATCCAGACGCCGCCTATTGGGCAACGCCCCCTCACCCCACCCCTCTCCCCGCAAGCGGGGCGAGGGAGCGCGCCGCTTGCGTGGCGAAATCCACCTTTGAAATATTAGACCATCAGCGGCGCATTTAACGAAATGGCATCGCAACTCCGCACGCGCTAAATCATGCGCATTCCCATCCCGCGAGCCCGCCATGCCCCACACCACCGCCCTCATCGGCTTCGCCCTGGTCTCGCTCGGCATGGTGCTGACGCCGGGGCCGAACATGATCTACCTGATCTCGCGATCGATCACGAAGGGCCACCTCGCCGGGCTGATCTCGCTCGGCGGCGTTGCGCTCGGCTTCGTGTTCTACATGCTGTGCGCCGCGTTCGGCATCACCGCGCTGTTGTTCGCGGTGCCTTACGCCTATGACGCGCTTCGTCTGGCAGGTGCTGCGTATCTCGGCTGGCTGGCGTGGCAGGCGCTGAAGCCGAACGGCCGCTCGCCGTTCCAGGTGCGCGAGCTCAAGGTCGACGGACCGCGCAAATTGTTCGCGATGGGGTTCGTCACCAACCTGCTCAACCCGAAGATCGCGATGCTCTATCTGGCGCTGCTGCCGCAGTTCATCGACCCGGCCGCCGGCAGCGTGCTGACGCAATCGCTGGCGCTCGGCTTCATCCAGATCGTCATCAGCGTCAGCGTCAACGCGATGATCGCGTTTGCCGCCGGCTCGATCGCCTTGTTTCTCGGCGAGCGGCCGACCTGGCTGAAGGTCCAGCGCTGGCTGATGGGCACCGTGCTGGCGGGCCTGGCGCTGCGCATGGCCTTCGAAACGCGGCGGACGTGAAAAAGCACGGTCGTCATCGCCCGGCTTGACCGGGCGACCCAGTATCGCAGAGCGTTAGAGATCGAACATGTGCGCTCTGGAATACTGGGTCACCCGCTTTCGCGGGTGATGACGGTTTGTGCGATTCAATCCAGCTTCGCCTCGAACCCGCGCTTCACGGCGGTGCGGGCCATCAGCTGATCGTACCAGCGGCCGACATTGGGAAAATCCTTGAACGACACCTTGTGGCGTTCGTGCCGCCAGGCCCAGCCGAGGATGGCGAAATCGGCCACCGACAATTTGCCCGCGACGAATTCGTGGTCCTTAAGGCGACGGTCCAGCACGCCGTAGAGCCGCACGGTCTCGGCGGAATAGCGCTTCAGGCCGTAGGCGCGATCCTGTTCGTTTTCCAGCGCGATGAAGTGGTGCACCTGCCCGGGCATCGGGCCAAAGCCTCCCATCTGCCACATCAGCCATTCCAGCACCGGGATCCGCTCGATCAGCGGGAGGGGGAGGAATTTGCCGGTCTTTTCACCGAGGTAGAGCAGGATCGCGCCGGATTCGAACACGCTGACACGGATCCCGCCGGGGCCGTCGGGATCGACGATCGCCGGGATCTTGTTGTTCGGGCTGATGGCGAGAAAATCCGGGGCGAACTGCTCGTTCTTGCTGATGTTGACCGGGATCACCTTGTACGGCAGCCCCATTTCCTCCAGCGCGACGCTGATCTTGCGGCCGTTCGGCGTATTCCAGGTATGCAGTTCGATGGTCATGTCGGGGATCCTCGCGAAAACGGCCATCCAGTACCCCGGAACCCCCGGGCACCACAACCGCCCTCTCCGCCATGCTGTGCTGTTGACGACGGGGCCCGCGCTCTGGAATGTCGCTTGGCCGGACGATAGATTGCATCAACGTCATGAGAGAATGCGCCTTGTCCAAATCAGCCTCCCGTGCCCGTCTCGCCGACATCATCCGTGCCCGCTCGTTCGGGCGTGGCGAGATCACGCTGGCGTCCGGCCGCAAGAGCGACTTCTACTTCAACCTGAAACCGACGATGTGCGACCCCGAGGGCGCCGCACTGCTGGCGGAACTGACGTTCGACGCGTTGAAAGAGGACAGGCTGGATTATGTCGGCGGCCTCGAGATGGGCGCGGTGCCGTTGGCGGGAGCGCTGGCCCAGCTGTCCTGGCTGAAGAGCCGTCCGATCGCCGCGTTTTTCGTCCGCAAGAAGCCCAAGGAACACGGCGCCCAGCTCGCCGTCGAGGGACTGGCCAAGGGCGAAACGCTGCAGGGCAAGCGCGTCGTCATCGTCGAGGACGTCACCACCACCGGCGGCTCCGCCATCAAGGCCCTCGATGCGGTGCGCAAGGCCGGCGGCGAGGTGGTGCTGGTCTATACCATGGTCGACCGCGAGGAAGGCGCTGCGGAAACTTTCGAGCAGGCCGGCGTGGCATTTCGCGCACTCTACCGGGCCAGCGAATTCCTCAAGGCCTGAGCCGTCCGAAAGCCCGGGCAGCCCCGCGCTTCACTCCTCGTTTACCATCCCGCACTAATCTCGTCGCGTGCTGAGGCGTTGCCGTCCCGGCGCGACTTTGCAATGCGCGGATGGGGTGCGACGTGCGTACACGGGTGGGACTTTCGACGCATCGGCTCTGGACGATGACGGTTTGCGCCGTGGCGCTGACGGCAGCGCTGGCGCCGCGGATGGCAACTGCCGAAGGTCTGTTCGATTTCTTCACCGGCGCCCTGCCGAAGCAGCGGCAGACGGCGGCCCCTGCCCCAGCCCCAAACAGCTTTTTCGCCGATCCATTCGGTTTCAACCAGCCAGCTCCGCCGCCCCCACCGCGTCCGGTCGCTTCAAGCGGCGGCTCCGGACCGGCGTTCTGCGTGCGAAGCTGCGACGGCCGTTATTTTCCACTTTTGGCGCGAGGCGGCTCGACGCCGGCACAGATGTGCCAGGCTTTCTGCCCGGCAACCCCGACCAGGGTGTTCTTCGGCGGCTCGATCGACGGCGCGGCATCCTCTGCCGGCGAACGCTATGCCGACAGCGAGAACGCCTACCTTTATCGCAAGATGCTGAAACCGGACTGCACCTGCAACGGGCGCA
>Ga0102590_1004893_pt1 | contig 10851 bp, 8 predicted proteins | sample AraplaMF_Col_mMF_FD_76859 | JGI IMG/M metagenome (GOLD analysis project Ga0102590, IMG submission 76859) | Arabidopsis root microbial communities from the University of North Carolina, USA - plate scrape MF_Col_mMF | ecosystem: Host-associated > Plants > Roots > Endosphere | place: USA...
CTGATGCTGTGGGTCTCGGTGACCTGGCCGTCCTCGTTTTGCAGCACATAAGTGCGGTTGCCGTGCAGCACGCCGGGCAGGCCGCGCTGCAGCGAGGCCGAATGCTTGCCGCTTTCCAGGCCCTCGCCGGCGGCCTCGACGCCGATCAGGCGGGTTTTGGCGTGCTGGATATAGGGATGGAAGATGCCCATGGCATTGCTGCCGCCGCCCACGCAGGCGATCACCGCGTCGGGTTGTTTGCTGCCGATGAATTCCGGCATCTGCTGCAGGCATTCGGCGCCGATCACGCTCTGGAAGTCGCGCACCATCATGGGATAAGGGTGGGGGCCGGCCACCGTGCCTATGATGTAGAAGGTGTTGTCCACGTTGGCGACCCAGTCGCGCATGGCCTCGTTGAGCGCGTCTTTCAGCGTCTTGCTGCCGCTTTCGACCGGCACCACGGTGGCGCCCAGCAGGTTCATGCGGTAGACATTGGGGCTCTGGCGCTTGACGTCTTCGCTGCCCATGTAAACCACACATTCCAGGCCGTAGCGCGCGCAGATGGTGGCGGTGGCCACACCGTGCTGGCCGGCACCGGTCTCGGCGATGACGCGCGGCTTGCCCATGCGGCGCGCCAGCATGGCCTGGCCTATGGTGTTGTTGATCTTGTGCGCACCGGTGTGGTTGAGGTCCTCACGCTTGAGGTAGATCTGCGCGCCGCCCTGTTCGCGGCTCATGCGCGCGGCATGGTAGATCGGGGAAGGGCGGCCCACGAAATGCGCCAGCTCGGAATGGAATTCGGCGATGAATTCCGGGTCGTGCTGGTATTTGGCGTAGGCGGCCTTGAGTTCGTTGATCGCGTGGGTCAGCGTTTCCGAAACGAAACTGCCGCCGTAAATTCCGAAATGGCCTGAAGCGTCAGGCTGGTGGTACTCGTACATGATGGGGACTCTTTGCAAGTAACTCGTCGGCGGCGCGCACGGCCGCGACGAACTGGTTGATTTTGTCGGCGCTTTTGATTCCCTTGGAAATCTCGACGCCGGAGCTGACATCAACGGCCAGCGTTGTGCAACGCGGCCTGACTTGCGAAATGCCATCGATCACGTTTGCAGGCGTCAATCCACCAGACAAAACGAGGTGAGCGTTGACGTTTGGAGGAAGAAGTGACCAATTGAATGTTTTCCCGCCGCCGCCATAACCCTCGACATGGGCGTCGAGGAGGATGGCTTGTGCGGCCTTGAAGTCCTGGGCGTATTTTACGAGATCAAAGCCACCCGGGTTGCCCGGGGTGTTTGGGGCGGCTTTTTCATCAAGCGGAATGCGCGCCGCGCGCATAAAGGGCCGGCCGGCCTGCAGGCAGGTTTCGGGCGTTTCGTCCCCGTGAAATTGCAGAAAAGCCGTGGGCATGAGGGCGCAGGCGGCGCTGATGCGGGCCGTGGGCGCGTTGACGAAGAGCAGCACCGGGGTCACAAGGGGCGGCAGGCGGCGGGCCAGTTCGGCGGCGCGTTCGGCCGTCACATGGCGCGGGCTGGCCTCGTACATCACAAAACCGACCGCGTCCGCCCCGGCCGCCACGGCGGCATCCACGTCTTCCTCGCGGGTCAGGCCGCAGATTTTGATGCGGGTACGGGTAATTGGTGTCGGCGTCATGGCAGCCAATCATAGGCCACCGTGCGACTTGGCAGGCCATAGTGGTCTTCATACACCGGCCCCAGGAAGTACAAACCATCAGGCGAGAACGTGGGCGCGGCTGCGTCGCGGCTGCGCGCAGCCATCACGCCGGCCAGCCAGTCCGGCGGGTAGCTGCCCTGGCCTATGGCGACCAGGCAGCCCATGATATTGCGGATCATGTGGTGCAAAAAGGCGTTGGCTTCGAACTCGAAGCGCCAGTACCGGGCTCCCGGCTCCCCACGGTGCGAGATCGTGATGCGCTTGATGGTTTTGACCGGGGACTTGGCCTGGCATTGCGCGGCCCGGAAGGAGCTGAAATCATGCTCGCCGACCAGGTGGGTGGCGGCCTGGCGCATGGCCGTCTCGTCTAGCGGCCGGTAGACCCAGCCGACGCGCCCGGCTTCCACGCTGGGGCGCACTGGCGATTCCAGCACCACATAGGCATAGCGGCGCGCGATGGCGCTGCCGCGGCAATGGAATTCGTCCGGGACTTCGCGCGCCCACTGCACGGCGATGTCGGCCGGCAAAAAGGTGTTGGTGCCGCGCACCCAGGAGGCGATGTCGCGCTGCAGCAAGGTGTCGAAGTGCACGACCTGCATGAGGCCGTGCACGCCGGCGTCGGTGCGGCCGGCGCACAGGGTGCGGATCGGCTGGGCGGCGAATTTGCCGAGCGCCAGCTCCAGCTTGTCCTGGATCGTATTGCCCGAAAGCTGGCTCTGCCAGCCTTCGTAGCCGCTGCCGCTGTAGCTGATGCCGAGTGCGATCCTCACAGGCGGGCACGCAGTGAACGCAGCGCGTTCAGGCTGCGCTCACGACAGGGCGTTCAGGAAGGCCTGTGCCTTGACCTTCAGCGGGCCCTTGGCTTCGGCCATCACTTCTTCGGCCAGGGACCTGGCGCCATCGGAATCGCCGAGCGAACGGAATTCCTCGGCCAGCAGGAATTTGGTTTCCAGCGGGTCTCCGGACATGGACAAGGCTTCCTCGGGATGGGCAGGGCTTTCCGTGGTGGGGCCGTTGAGGTCCAGCGACAGCGAACCGAGGTCGAACTCCAGCATGCCGTTGTCAGCCGCCGGTGCCGGAGCTGCTGCTGGCGCAGGGGCCGGCGCGGGCGCCGCCGCCTTTACGGGGGCGGGTGCCGGTGCCGGTTTGGGCGCTGGTGTGAACGGCTCGGGCGTGAAGTTCAGGCCTTCATCGAGGAAAGAGGCCTCGGGCGCGGCGGCGGGTTTGGCGGCCGGCGGCGTGGCCGTCGGGAGCGCTACCGTGGCGCTGCTGAAATCCATGTTCAGGGGAGCGGGTTCCGGCGCTTTCATGGCCACCGTGGGCTCGACGCGCACGGGTGCCGGCGGCGGAGGCGGCGGGGCCGAGATGGCGGCCGGCGTGGTCGGCTCACTGGGTTCGTCACCGAGCGAGAAGTCCAGGTCGAGGTCGACATCCACGGAAGGCGTGGGCGCGGGGACGTGCGCCGGTTGTGCCACCATGGCCACGGTGCCGCCCGGGCTGAAGGCCGAGGTGCTGCCGCCATGCCCGGCGCCGGCGGGCTGCCCGCCCGGCTGGTACATCGGGTTGGCGGGGTCGAGTTCGCGGCCCATTTCGGTGATGTAGGCCCACTCGGGACCGCTGCCGTGGGTGAGGTTGAAAGCCTCGATGGCGACGGTCTCAAACGCCTTGCTGTCACGGCGCTTGGCGTAGATTTCCATCAGCTTGGCATGGATGGCCACGCGCATCGGGCTGGTGCGCATGGCTTCCTTGAGGATTTCCTCGGCCTGCAGGTCGCGTCCATAGGCCAGGTACACATCGGCTTCGGCTACGGGGTCGACGTCGCCAGCGGCATCCAATTGACTGGGCGAATACACCAGGGACGAGCCTGTGGCGTTGCCTTCATTCGTGTCAATCCTTTGGCCGCCGCTGGCGCCGAAAAAAGAATCGGGCTGCAGCCTGCTTTCGAGGAAGGAACTGTCGACCTGGGCCGCGCCGCCGCGCTGGCGGTAGCGGTAAAAGCCGAAACCGGCGAGCAGCAACAGCAGGCCGCCGGTGATGGGCAGTATCAGCGGGTTGTCGAGGAGTTCGTCGACCAGACTGGGTTCAGGCGGTGGCGGCGGTGCTGCCACGGGTTTTTTGGCGGCAGCCACAGGCGGCGTGACCGCGGCGCTGGCGGCCGGGGCCGGCTCGGAGGCCGCAGCTACCGGGGCAGGGCTGGCGGAGGCGGAGGCCGCCGCTACAGGGGCAGAAGTGGCTGCTGCGGGAGCGGACGCGGCTGCTGCTGGTGCCGGCGCGCTACCGGCAACTGCCGGCGGTGTGACGGCGGCAGCGGTCGGTGCCGATGCCGGCTTGCTGGCCGGGGCGAACGCGGCAGGGGTGGTTGCCGCGGCAGGAGCTGGTGCGGCCGCTGGGGCCGGCACGCTGGCGGGCGCGGGAACGGCGACGCCGGGGGCTTTGGCCGCGCTGGCGGCGGGCGCTGCCGCGGGAGCCGCACCCAGCTTGTTCAGTTCGCTGATGTTCTTGGACAGTTCGGCCACCCGCGTGGAGGCTTCCTTGGCCTGGCGTTCCTTGGCGATCTTGTCTTCGGCCGCCGTCGGGGCCGCCTTGCCCTGGACCGCGCCCTTGGAGAGGGTCAGCTTGTCGGGTGTGCTGCTGGCGGGTGCGCGGTCTTCGACCTTGGCCTGTACCTTGCCGCCGGCCTGGCGGTCGGCGCTGGCCACCTGGGTGGCCGGCACGCCTTCGGCCAGTTTGCGGCGGAAGCTGTTGAAGTCCTTGCTTTGCGCGACGATGGTCTGGCTGGCTTCACCGGCGGCAATCGCGCTGGCCGTTTCGGCGCTCGGGATGTCCAGCACGGCGCCGGATTTGATGCGGTTCACGTTGCCGCCGATGAAGGCGTCCGGGTTGCTGCGCAGCAGGGCCACCAGCATCTGGTCCAGCGACACGCTGGCGGGCTTGTTCTGGGCGGCGATCTTGCCGGCGGTGTCGCCGCTCTTGACGGTGACCTGTTTGTCACCGCCGGCGGGCACTTTCTCGAGGGGCGCGGCGGGGGCCTTGGCGACCGGCGCGGGCCGGGTGCTGGGGCCGGCCGGCGGCGAGTAGGGAATGGAGGCAATGCCCTTGGCGGGCGGCGCCGCGGGGCGGGACGACAGGACCGGCGCGGTAGGCGCGGCTGCGGAGCCGCCCGAGCGCAGGGCCGGCGGGTCGAACAGCATGGTGTAGTCGCGCGTGATACGGCCGTTGGTCCAGCTGGCCTCCAGGATCAGGTCGACAAAGGGCTCGGTAACGGGGCGGTTGCTGCTCAAGCGCAGAAAGGAGCGGCCGTCCGGCCGGCGTTGCAGGCTTACCTCGACAGCGGAGACCACGCTGCTGTATTCGAGGCCGGCGGCCCTGAAGACATCGACAGGCGCCACGCCGGCCTTGAGGCTGGACGCCTCATCGGGTTTTATATCGGCGATCTCGATTTCCGCGCGAAGGGGCTCACCCAATGCCGATTGAACCGTGATTCGGCCCAGCGCGAGTGCGTGGGCTTCAAGACTTGCCAGACTGCCCAGCAGTGCAATGGCACTCGCCAAGGCGCCTATGCGCCAACGACCGCGATTATTCATGGGGTTGGGAGCCTCCAGTGCTCGGTCTGCATGTAACTTTATTCTGCTTATGCGCACAAAAACCTCGATGCGAATTTTCGAAAAACAACCTTAACATCAAGGCATTAGGCTGACAAGCTAAGACACCACTTAAGTTTTGACACAGCGAGTTAGCAGCAACTTACAAGTTTCGGATGTTGTCTGACGACAACGTCCTGTGACATGTAGTTACGGATGGGCGGCTGTATGTTGGCAGCCGCTCACCTCCATTATTTCAGGCCTGCAGCAGGATGCGCAGCATGCGGCGCAGCGGCTCGGCGGCGCCCCACAGCAGCTGGTCGCCCACCGTGAACGCACCCAGGTAGTCGGGGCCCATGGCCAGCTTGCGCAGCCGGCCCACCGGGATCTGCATGGTGCCGGTGACGGCCACGGGCGTGAGGTCCTTGATCGAGGCTTCGCGCGTGTTGGGCACGACTTTGACCCACTCGTTGTCGGCTGCGATCATGGCCTCGATGTCGGCCAGCGGCACGTCCTTCTTGAGCTTGAAGGTCAGCGCCTGGCTGTGGCAGCGCATCGCGCCTATGCGCACGCAGAAGCCGTCCACGGGGGTTTCGGCCGTGCCGAAGCTCGCGCCCTGGCCCAGGATCTTGTTGGTCTCGGCGCCGCCCTTCCATTCTTCCTTGCTCATGCCGTTGCCCAGGTCCTTGTCGATCCAGGGGATCAGCGAGCCGCCCAGCGGCACGCCGAAGTTGGCGGTCTCACTGGTGCTCAAGCCCTGTTGTTTGGCCAGGATGCGGCGGTCGATTTCAAGGATGGCGGACTTGGGGTCGTCCAGCAGCGAGCGGACTTCGCTGTTGAGCGTGCCGAACTGCGTCAGCAATTCGCGCATGTGCTGCGCGCCGCCGCCCGAAGCCGCCTGGTAGGTCATGCTGGTCATCCACTCGACCAGGCCGGCCTTGTACAGCGCGCCCACGCCCATCAGCATGCAGCTGACCGTGCAGTTGCCGCCAATCCAGTTGCTGCCGCCCTTGGCCAGCGCGTTCTGGATCACCGGCAGGTTGACCGGGTCCAGGATGATGACGGCGTCGTCGTTCATGCGCAGCGTGGAGGCCGCGTCTATCCAGTGGCCCTTCCAGCCGGCCGCGCGCAGCTTGGGGAAGACTTCGGAGGTGTAGTCGCCGCCCTGGGCCGTGATGATGACGTCGCACTTCTTGAGCGCTTCAATGTCAAAGGCGTTTTTGAGCGTGGTCTCGTTCTTCGCCTGGGCGGGGGCTTTGCCGCCCGCGTTGGAGGTCGAAAAGAACACCGGCTCGATCAGGTCGAAATCGCCCTCGGCCTGCATGCGGTCGATCAGGACCGAACCGACCATGCCGCGCCAGCCGACGAGCCCTGTGAGATTGCCTTTGAGTTTCATTGGAACTGCCCTTCAAAAAGTACAAAAAGTGGCTTTTTGGCTCGGCTCATCGAGCCGGCAGGGCACGACGAACCAGGCTTGCTAGCCTTTAATGGTGGTCGTTTTGGTGATCTGGGCAAAAACCGGCGCGCCACGACCCGCGCGCAGGGCGGCGGGGCAGTGGGTGAAAGCGGGGTTTTTGCGCATAGGTGCCAATTGTAGCCAGGCTTGGCTTTGCGGAGGCTGACAGCCGCCCCAAACCATCGGTAAAACCGTGGTTTGAGGCAGTTTGCGGCAAAAAAACGTCAGCTCAGTGCTTTCACGACCGCATCGCCCATCTGCACCGTGCCGACCTTGGTCGTGCCTTCGCTGTAAATGTCGGGTGTGCGCAAGCCCTGGCTCAGCACGGCGTCCACGGCTTTTTCGATGCGGGCGGCGGCTTCGGGCTGGTTCAGGCTGAAGCGCAGCATCATGGCCGCGCTCAAAATCGTTGCCAGCGGATTCGCCACGCCCTTGCCGGCGATGTCGGGCGCGCTGCCGTGGCTGGGCTCGTACAGGCCCTGGTTTTTGTCGTTGAGGCTGGCCGAGGGCAGCATGCCGATAGAGCCGGTCAGCATGGCGGCGGCGTCGCTGAGGATGTCGCCGAACATGTTGCCGGTGACGACCACGTCGAACTTCTTGGGCGCCTTGACCAGCTGCATGGCGGCGTTGTCCACATACATGTGGTCCAGCGCGACGTCGGGGTATTGCGTGCCGACCTCGGTGACCACGTCTTTCCAGAGCTGGAAGGTTTCCAGCACATTGGCCTTGTCGACGCTGGTCACGCGCTTGCCGCGCTTGCGGGCGGCCTGGAAGGCGACGTGGGCGATGCGCTCGATCTCGGGGCGCGAATAGCGCATGGTGTCAAAAGCTTCCTCCGAGCCGGGGAAATGGCCGTCGGGCGAAACGCGGCGGCCGCGCGGCTGGCCGAAATAGATGTCGCCGGTCAGCTCGCGGATGATGAGGATGTCCAGGCCGGACACCAGCTCGCGCTTGAGGCTGGAGGCATCCACCAGCTGCGCGTAGCAGATTGCCGGGCGGAAGTTGGCGAACAGGCCCAGGTTTTTGCGCAGGCCCAGGATGGCCTGTTCGGGGCGCAGCGGCCGGTCCAGCTTGTCGTATTTCCAGTCGCCCACCGCGCCGAAGAGCACGGCGTCGGCCTCCTTGGCGAGCTTGAGCGTGGCCTCGGGCAACGGGTGGCCGTGGGCCTCGTAGGCGGCGCCGCCGACCAGCGCGCTCTCGGTTTCGAACTTCAGGTCCAGGGCCTTCAGGACCTTGACGGCCTCGGCGACGATTTCGGTGCCAATGCCGTCACCCGGCAGGATTGCGATTTTCATGGTGCTGTCTTTGAATGGCTGCGCCCCCCGTATGGGGCGGCTCGCAGCGGATGCGTGAAAAGGAAAAGAAAGGGCGTTCAGCCCGCGACGGTGTGGTTCAGCCAGGGTTTGGTCGCCAGGCGCTCGGCTTCAAAGGCCTTGATCTTGTCGCTCTGGCGCAGGGTCAGGCCGATGTCGTCCAGGCCGTTGAGCAGGCAGTATTTGCGGAAAGCCTGCACCTCGAAGGGGAGCTCGCCGCCCTGCGGCTTGACGATCACCTGGCGCTCCAGGTCCACCGTCAGCTGGTAGCCGGGAAAGGCCAGCGCCTCGTCGAACAGCTGGGCCACCTGTGCTTCGGGCAGCACGATGGGCAGCAGGCCGTTCTTGAAGCTGTTGTTGAAGAAGATGTCGGCGTAGCTGGGCGCGATGATGGCGCGAAAGCCGTATTGGTCCAGCGCCCAGGGCGCGTGTTCGCGCGAGGAGCCGCAGCCGAAGTTCTTGCGCGCCAGCAGGATGGAAGCGCCGGCATAGCGTGGCTGGTTCAGCACGAAGTCCGGGTTGGGCTTGCGCGCGGCCGGGTCCTGGCCAGGGAAGCCCGGGTCCAGGTAGCGCCATTCGTCAAACAGGTTGGGGCCGAAGCCGGTCTTGCGGATGGACTTGAGGAATTGCTTGGGAATGATGGCGTCGGTGTCGACGTTCTCGCGGTCCATGGGCGCAACCAGGCCCTTGTGTACGTTGAATTTTTTCATTTACTTCTTCGCCGCGTTTTCGATCTTCTCGCCAACCTTCTGGACGTCCTGCCCGACACCCCGGAAGGTGTTGCAGCCGGCCAGCAGCAGGGTCATGCATGCCAGCGACAGTGCGAGCAGGGTTGTGATTTTTTTCATGTGAAGTTCCTCCAGTGGCTCGGGTTAGACAAACTTGCGGATATCGACAAAGTGACCGTGAACGGCCGCCGCCGCCGCCATGGCGGGGCTGACCAGGTGAGTGCGCCCGCCTGCGCCCTGGCGGCCTTCGAAGTTGCGGTTGCTGGTGGAGGCGCAGCGCTCGCCCGGCTCCAGCCGGTCGGCGTTCATGGCCAGGCACATGGAGCAGCCCGGTTCGCGCCATTCAAAGCCGGCGGCCACAAAAATCTTGTCCAGGCCTTCGCGCTCGGCCTGCTCCTTGACCAGGCCGGAACCCGGCACCACCAGCGCGAGCTTGACGTTTTTCGCGACCTTCTGGCCGATCTTCTTGATCACGGCGGCGGCTTCGCGCATGTCCTCGATGCGGCTGTTGGTGCAGGAGCCTATGAACACCTTGTCGATGTAGAGGTCGTTCAGCGCCTTGCCGGGCTCCAGGCCCATGTATTTCAGGGCGCGTTCGATGGCATCGCGCTTGTTGGCGTCTTTTTCCTTGTCGGGGTCGGGCACGCGGTCGTCAATCGACAGCACCATTTCAGGCGAGGTGCCCCAGGTGACCTGCGGCAGGATCTGGCTGGCGTCGAGCTCGACCACGGCATCGAATTTCGCGTCGGCATCGGAGTGCAGCGTGTTCCAGTATTTGACGGCCATGTCCCATTCGACGCCGGTGGGCGACAGCAGGCGACCTTCGACGTAGGCTATGGTTTTCTGGTCGACGGCGACCAGGCCGGCGCGCGCGCCGGCTTCAATCGCCATGTTGCAGACCGTCATGCGGCCTTCCATGCTGAGCGCGCGTATCGCCGAGCCGGCGAATTCAATCGTGTAGCCGGTGCCGCCGGCCGTGCCTATCTTGCCGATGATGGCCAGCACGATGTCCTTGCCGGTCAGGCCGGGGGCGAGCTTGCCTTCCACCTTTACGAGCATGTTCTTGGCTTTTTTGGCCAGCAGGGTTTGCGTGGCCATCACGTGCTCGACCTCGCTGGTGCCTATGCCGTGCGCCAGCGCGCCGAAGGCGCCGTGGGTGGAGGTGTGCGAGTCGCCGCAGACCACCGTCATGCCGGGCAGGGTGGCGCCGTTTTCGGGGCCGATGACGTGCACGATGCCCTGGCGTTTGGAGAGGAAGGGGAAGAAGGCGGCCGCGCCAAATTCCTTGATGTTGCTGTCCAACGTGGTGATCTGTTCCTTGCTGACCTGGTCGGTGATGCCGTCGTAGCCCAGTTCCCAGCCGGTGGTGGGCGTGTTGTGGTCGGCGGTGGCGACGATGGAGCTGATGCGCCAGACCTTGCGGCCGGCCTCGCGCAGGCCTTCAAAGGCCTGCGGGCTGGTGACTTCGTGCACCAGGTGGCGGTCTATGTAGAGGATGGCCGTGCCGTCGTCTTCGGTATGAACGACGTGCTCGTCCCAGATCTTGTCGTAGAGGGTGCGTCCCATGGTTTTCCTTCGTGGTCTCTCGTTGCCGTGTGTGTTTGTCGTTGGGGTGATTTTAGGCGGCCGCACCGGCGGGAGCGGCCCCGGTGTGGGCCGGTTTGGCGCGGGCGGCCGGCGCCGTGGGCTGCGTCAGGTGCTCCACCAGCAGCCGGGCCGTCAGCGGCAGCGTGGAAAAGTCGCGGGCCACCAGCTGGATCTGGCGCTCCGCCCAGCTGTCCAGCAGCGGTATGGATTCAAGCTCGCCCACGCCGTGCGTCAGCTCAAAGGCGCGCTGCGGCATCACGCCCACGCCCAGGCCGTTGTGGATCATGCGGCACATGGCGTCCAGGCCGGTCACGTGGATGCGCAGCTTGATGGTGCGGCCCAGGCGCGCCGCGGCTTCGCGCATGGCCAGGTAAATCGAGCTGTTGGAATGCAGGCCGACCTGGTCGTAATCCAGCGCGGCTTCGAAGCGGATGGCGCCCTGCGCGCACAGCGGGTGGCCCCGGGGGACGATGAGCACCAGCTTGTCGCTGCGGTAGGGCAGGGTCTGCAGGTCGCCCGCGCCGTCGGCGGTGTTG
>Ga0102590_1004894_pt1 | contig 10851 bp, 9 predicted proteins | sample AraplaMF_Col_mMF_FD_76859 | JGI IMG/M metagenome (GOLD analysis project Ga0102590, IMG submission 76859) | Arabidopsis root microbial communities from the University of North Carolina, USA - plate scrape MF_Col_mMF | ecosystem: Host-associated > Plants > Roots > Endosphere | place: USA...
CCCTGCTTGCCGCCTACCGCGAGCGGGGGTGCCGGACCGTGCAAGCGATGGCGAATTGAATATGGAATGGCCTGCTGACAGGCAGACGGTAATGGGATGAGACGGGATAATGGATAATCAAGTACATGCGGCTGCACCCATGCAGCGCGGCTTCTTTCCGAAGAGCCGCATCGCGGTTTCGCTGCTGTTTCTCATGAACGGCTTCCTGGTCGGCTGCTGGGCGCCGAAGATTCCGGAATTTGCCGAGCGGCTTGCGATCACCAAGTTTGAGCTCGGGCTGATGATCCTGGTCTTCGGGCTGGGGTCGCTGACGATGATGCCGATCGCTGGCGCGAAGATCGCCAAGCATGGCTCTCGCGTCGTGACGCTAACCATGGCCGTCTGCCTGCTGCCGATCCTGCTGGCTTTGACGGTGGCGCCCAACGTCATCACCGGCGGTATCGCACTCTTCCTGTTCGGCGGTTTCGTCGGCGCGATGGACGTCGCCATGAATGCCAATGCGGTTGCCGTCGAGAAGTCGATGCGCCGGGCGATCATGTCGTCCTGCCACGCCTTCTGGAGCCTCGGCGGCCTGATCGGCTCCGGGCTTGGCGGCCTGCTGATTTCCAAGATTGGCGTGCTCGGTCATGCTGGCCTTGCGACTGCGCTTGCGATCGCTTTCCTCGCGATCGCCTGGCCGATGGTGCTTTCCGATCCGCCGCATCCGGATGAAAAGAAGGAAAAGTCGCGTCTGCCGATGGTGCCGCTGCCTTGGCTTCTCGGCCTGATGGCGCTGTTCTCCATGGTGCCGGAAGGCGCGGTCCTCGATTGGGGCGCTCTCTACCTGCGACAGGAAATGGGCGCCTCGATCGCGCTGTCGGGCTTCGGCTTCGCCGCCTTCTCGCTGACCATGGCGATCATGCGTTTTGCGGGTGATATGGTGCGCGACCGCTTCGGCGGCGTGAAGACCCTGCGTGTCTGCACGCTGTTTGCGATCGTCGGCATGCTGATTGCCGCCCTGGCACCCACGGCGGAACTCGCCATTGTCGGCTTTGCCTTCTGCGGTATCGGCATTTCCAACATGGTGCCGATCGCCTTCTCGGCGGCCGGAAACGTGCCGGGACTGAAGCCGGGGATCGGCATTTCCGTGGTCACCACCATGGGCTATTCCGGCATGCTGGTGGCACCTTCGGCGATCGGCTTCGTCGCCGAGCATACCGGCTTCGCAACGGTTTTCCTGGCGTTGCCGGCTTTGCTGGTCGTGGTGCTGATATTCTCCAAGCTGGCGCGCTATGCCGACGGCGCTTCGGGTGGCGGCCACTGAGGCCGCCAAGCAAAAGTGAAGCGCGGGACGGTTGACAAGGCAGCGGCCATGATCCACCTGAAAGGCACGATTTCCAAAGGGTTCAAGAGCTCTGTCCATGTCTTCAGCTACGGATTTTGATCCGAAACCGCGCCGCGCCTCCGTTGCCGTCGATGTCGGCGGCGTGATTGTCGGCGGCGGCGCGCCCGTTGTCGTCCAGTCGATGACCAATACCGATACGGCCGATATCGATGCGACGGTTGCCCAGGTTGCCGCGCTCTTCAAGGCCGGTTCCGAAATGGTGCGCATCACCGTCGATCGCGACGAGAGCGCTGCGGCCGTCCCGAAGATCCGCGAACGCCTGCTGCGGCTCGGCATGGACGTGCCGCTGATCGGCGACTTTCATTATATCGGTCACAAACTGCTTGCCGATTATCCGGCTTGCGCCGAGGCGCTGGCGAAATACCGCATCAATCCGGGCAATGTCGGCTTCAAGGACAAGAAGGACAAGCAGTTCGCCGAAATCATCGAGATGGCGATCCGCTACGACAAGCCGGTGCGCATCGGCGTCAACTGGGGTTCGCTCGACCAGGAGCTTTTGACCCGGCTGATGGACGATAACCAGGCGAAGGGCTTTCCGCTTACCGCGCAGGAAGTGACGCGCGAGGCGATCGTGCAGTCGGCGATCCTGTCGGCCGAGATGGCGGAAGAGATCGGGCTTGGCCGCGACAAGATCATCCTGTCGGCCAAGGTCAGCGGCGTGCAGGATTTGATCGCCGTCTATACCGAGCTTGCCACCCGCTCCGACCATGCGCTGCATTTGGGTCTCACCGAAGCCGGCATGGGCACCAAGGGCATCGTCGCTTCTTCGGCGGCGATGGGCATTCTCCTGCAGCAAGGCATCGGCGACACGATCCGCATCTCGCTGACGCCGGAGCCGAATGGCGACCGCACCCGCGAGGTGCAAGTGTCGCAAGAACTTCTGCAGACCATGGGCTTCCGCCAGTTCGTGCCGATCGTCGCAGCCTGCCCCGGTTGCGGGCGCACGACATCGACCGTGTTCCAGGAACTCGCCCAGAGCATCCAGGCCGATATCCGCAAGAACATGCCGGTGTGGCGCGAGAAATATCCCGGCGTCGAGAACCTCAAGGTCGCGGTGATGGGTTGCATCGTCAACGGTCCCGGCGAATCCAAGCATGCCGATATCGGCATATCCTTGCCCGGCACCGGCGAGACGCCGACGGCGCCTGTCTTCATCGACGGCAAGAAGGCGGCGACGCTGCGCGGCCCGTCGATCGCGCAGGATTTCGAGAAGATGGTCGGCGACTATATCGAGCAGCGCTACGGACACGGCAAAGCCGCCGCGGAATGAACTGATGCAGCGTTTCCTGAAGGCAACGCTGCTCTTGCTTTTCGTGCTGATCCCGGCCGCTCAGGCATTCGCCGATCCGCCGCAGTCGAAGTCGGCCGCGAAACGGCTGATTTCCCGCGTCTGCGATCTGATCGAGACCGAGGCCCAGCAGAACGGACTGCCCAAGGATTTCTTCGCCCGGCTGATCTGGAAGGAAAGCCGTTTCGATCCGAACGCGGTGAGCCCGGTCGGCGCCGAAGGCATCGCGCAATTCATGCCGGGCACCGCCAAGATGCGCGGGCTCGCCGATCCCTTCGATGTCGGGCAGGCCATTCCGGCCTCAGCGAAATATCTCGCCGAGATGAAGGGCAGCTACGGCAATCTCGGCCTTGCGGCGGCGGCCTATAATGCCGGCGAGAACCGTGTGTCGCGCTGGCTGAGCTCGGGTGGCTTCCTGCCGATGGAGACGGAGAGTTATGTCTTCGACGTCATGGGCGAACCCGTCGACAAGTTCTCGGACAAGTCCTACGCCGGCACCGTCGAGCCGCTCGACCCGAAGATGAGCTTCGCGGTTGCCTGCCGCCGGCTGCCGGTGATCATGTCGCGGACCGTCGCCATGGCCTCGATCAACGTGAAACCGTGGGGCGTGCAAGTGGCGGGCAATTTCCGCCGCTCGGCGGCGATCGGCCAATGGCTGCGGGTCAGGGGCCGGTTCCCGGCCTTGCTCGCCAGCCATGACCCGGTGGTGAGCCGGGTGCGCACGCCGATCGGCCGGCGCGGCATCTACGCGGTCAGGATCGGCGCCGACTCGCGCAGCGAGGCCAACGGTATCTGCAACAAGCTGCAAGGTGTCGGCGGCGCCTGCGTGGTGTTGCGCAACCGGTGAAGCGCCAAGACCGCAGGCATCAAGACTGGGGCGTCAAGACATGACAGCGAAAATCGTCCTGCTCGCCGTCCAATTTCGTCAACGCGCAAGGCGGTCTCGGTTCGGTCGGCGGGACAGCGCCCCCCTCTGTCCTGCCGGACATCTCCCCCACAAGGGGGGAGATTGGCCGTCACCTTTGCTTTCGCCAATCTCCAACGGATCGGGTGAGACGCCGAAACTCCTGATCTCCCCCCTGTTTGGACCGGGGACATCGCGAACAGGTGTGCGAGGACATCGCGAACAGTTTCCTATCCTACCGTTGGCTTGCGTTGAGGTCGATGGTCTGGATTTTCTGATGACGGAAGTAGGCATCGAAGACGCCATCGGTTTCGGTTGGGCGGAAGGCGACGGCTTTGCCGGCAAAAGCCTTGCAGATCTTGACGGCATGCCCGAACAGCGAGGTTGTGCCTTTCTGCTGGATTTTGCGGACCTGGTCGCCGGGCGCGTATTCGAACGGCTGGACGGTATCGGCGAAGTCGCGCGTCGAGGCACGATAGCGCTCGAGCGGCACAGCGTCGGCAATGGCCTGGTGCGGCCGCTCGGTGTTGTAGATGTGGCGCCATGCGTCGAAAGCGCGCTGCGCCGCCTGCAAGCTGTCGAAGGGCGGGCCCTGCAGCGCCTCGGCCTTGAGCGTGCGGTGGAACCGCTCCTCCTTGCCCAGCGTCTGTGGATGGCAGGGTCTGGAATGGCTGACCGACATGCCGTTCTCGATCAGCCAGACGCCGAGCATGGTGAAGTTGTTGCGGCCGCCGTCGCCCCAGGGCGGGCCGTTGTCGGTGGCGATGCGCCACGGCAGGCCATAGCGCCGGAAGGCCGCAATCAGGCGGGTTTTGACAGTTTCGGTGGTCTGGTCGGGACAAGCTTCCAGCACCAGCGAGAACCGCGAATGATCGTCGAGCACGGTCAGCGGATGCAGCCGCCCGGCGCGCAACGGCACATGGCCCTTGAAGTCCATCTGCCACAGGTCGTTGGGCGCGGCGTGCTCGAAGCGGATGAACGCTTTGGCGCCGCCGCCCAGCGCGCCCAGTTCGACACCGTTGCGGCGCAGGATACCAGTCACCGTCGAGGCAGCCGGATGGCCAAACCCCTGGCGCGCCAGAACCCGGGCGATCTTGCGCCCGCCCCAGGCTGGATGCGTCGTGCGCACCGAAAGCGCTGCCGCCTCGATCGCGGGCGTGCTGCGCGTCGGGCTCGACTGCGGCCGGCGCGACCCCTCCAAAAGCCCGGCCGCGCCAAACGCCTGCCATCGCGCCAGCAACTTGTAAGCGCATGTTCGACCAATCCCAAAGCGTCGGCACAAGGCGCTCACATTCGCCCCCTCGGCCGTAGCCAGCCGCACAAACTCCAGCTTCTGTTTCATCGCGCTCGTGTCCTCGAATGGCATCCCGAACCCCCCAGCGCAAAACGCGCCAAACTGTTCGCGATGTCCTCGCACACCTGTTCGCGATGTCCCCGGTCCAAACACCCCCAAGTGGGGGAGATGCCCGGCAGGGCAGAGGGGGCGCGAAGTAACTCGGCGATGGCCGATGGCTGCCACCCGCTACCCAGCCTCAAGCCGTCTTCGCCGCCACCGTCTCGCTGAGCCAGGTGCCGATCTTGGCGCCGAGGCGGTCGGGCGAGACCGGCTTCGGCAGATAGTCGTCCATGCCGGCCTCGATGCATTTTTCGCGGTCGCCCTTGAGCGCATGGGCGGTGACGCCGATGATCGGCGTGCGGTCGCCGTTCTGCGCTTCGATCGCACGGATGGCGCGGGTCGCCTCATAGCCGTTCATCTCCGGCATGGAGACGTCCATCAGCACCAGGCGTGGGCGCAGCGAGCGGTACATCTCGACCGCGGTGCGGCCATTGCCGGCGATGCGGTAGCTGAGGCCGAAACCGTTGAGGATCTGGCCGAAGACCAGCTGGTTCACGTCATTGTCCTCGGCGATCAGGATGTCGATCGGGCCGCTCGGCGCTGCCGTGGATTCCGGCGCGGCGGGAATGGGCACCGCCGGGCCGCGGATGACCGTGAAGGCCGGCGGGGCCGCCTGGGCCGCGACCGGCTCGCGCACGAAATGCGCCTTGGCGCCCTGGGTGCGCGCCTTCTGGATGGCGGAGATCACGGTGCCCAGCAGCACCGCCGAACGCGCCGGCTTGGTGAGATGCGCGACGATGCCGAAATCGATCACCATCCGGCCGAAATCGACCTGGTCGACCGAGGTGAGCAGCACGACCGGGATGGAGGAGAGGCGGCTGTCGGCGGCGATGGCTCTGGCGACATCGGCGCCGTTCATGCCGGGCATCTGGTAATCGAGGATGATGCAGTCGACCGAGGCGCCGAGCTGGCAGGCGCGGTCGAGGAAAGCGAGGCCGACCGCGCCGCTTTCGGCGGCCGCGCAGTCGAAACTCCAGCTCCTGAGCTGTTCCAGCAGGATCTCGCGGTTGACCGGATTGTCGTCGATGACCAGCACCCGGGCGCCGGTGACATCGACCGGCACCAGTTCGTCACGAGCCTCCTGATTGTGCGCCGGCAGCGGCACGGCAAACCAGAACACGGAGCCGCGGCCGATCTCGCTTTCGACGCCGATCTTGCCGCCCATCAGGTCGACGAGACGGGCGCCGATCGCCAGGCCAAGGCCAGTGCCTTCGTGGCGGCGGGTCGAAGAGCCGTCGACCTGGGCGAATTTCTCGAACACGCTTTGCAGTTTTTCGGCCGGAATGCCGATGCCGGTGTCCTCGACGCGGACCTTGAGCTGGACGACGCCGTCGACGACATCGCCGCCGACATCGATCAGGACGTGACCCTTCTCGGTGAACTTCACGGCGTTGCCGAGCAGGTTGGTGACGATCTGGCGGAAGCGCCCGGCATCGCCGACGACGAAGGCCGGCAGGCGCGGGTCGACGCGCACGATGAGCTCGAGGTTCTTTTCGGCGACGCGCGCCGACACCAGCGTCGCCACATCCTCGACCGCTTCCGCCAGGCGGAAGGGGGCGGGGTCGAGCGTCAGCTGGCCGGCATTGATCTTCGAGAAATCGAGGATGTCGTTGATGATGGTGAGCAGCGCGTTGCCGGATTTGACGATGACGTCGGTGAAGGTTTTCTGGCGCGGCGTCAGCTCCGTCTTAGCAAGCAGCTCGGCCATGCCGAGCACGCCGTTCATCGGCGTGCGGATCTCATGGCTCATATTGGCGAGGAATTCGGATTTGGCGCGGTCGGCGGCCTCGGCCTTGAACAAGGATGCGGCGGTCTCCGCGAAGGCGCGGCGGATCGCATTCTCCATCGGCCGGAAGATCAGAACCGCCGCCATGGCGAGCACGGCGAACAGCAGGCCGCTCGCCCACAGGAGCAGCCGGTCGCTGGACGCATCAGCGAGGCGGCGCTCCTCGTCGAACGCGGTGCGCACCTTCACCAGCATCGGCTGGGCGAACAGGTCGTTCTGGTTGCGGATTTCGCGGTAGCTCCACTCGTCGACCTTCTGGGCGACCGCCATCAGGTTGAAGTTGCGCACCATATCGCGCGCCGACCAGAACAGATCGTCATTGACCGAAGCGGTGTCCAATACGTTGACGGTGCCCTTCGACAGGCGCGGCCTGATCGCGGCAAGCTGGGCGTTCAGGATGCCGATCTCGGCCATCAGCCGTTCGGAATGGCCGCGCGCGGCGGTCGTCAACGCATCGCGCGTCTCGCTGCGCCAGGCAGTGCCGGTGGTCTCGGCAAAACTGGTGGCGTTGCGCAGGTCGCGGGCGAAGACGACGAAATTGCTGCTGAGAGCATCGACCTCGTGGCGGTACGAATTCACACGGTTGAGGGCGAACATGACGGCGGCCGAGGCCAGCGCGAAGACAAGCAGTCCCGAAATGTAGCGGATCCGGATCGACCGGAGGAAGGAAGAATATTCCGGCATGCGCAACCCCAACACATACGCACAATTTTAATGGTCGGGATTACGCTTGATTTACATTAAGATTTCGTTGGTGGCGGGCGGCTGCCTTGTCGATGAACAACAGCTTTGACCCGAGGGCGACTCAAGGTTTTCGATAAGCACATGATCGTGCTCGGCCGATCGCCCTTCAGGTTCGGAATCAAGGAACTGCCTCCATGCTTCGATATGTCTGCCTTGTCGCGGTTGCGACCATGACGACGACCCACCCCGCGATGGCGCAGAGCGATGCCGAAATGAAAGCGTGCATCGATCGGTCCGACGGCGTGTCCGCGGCAATGCTGGATTGCGGGAAGGTCGAGATCGACAAGTTCGATGCCAGGTTGAACGCGGCCTACAATACTTTGATGCATCGCGAACATGGGTCCGAGCGTGCAAGGCTGCAGCGCGAGCAGCGCGCCTGGCTGAAACATCACTTGCAGGAAACGAAGCGTCTTGCCGCCGATCCCAACAACGGATCGGCGGCTTTCCTCGACTCGCAAGGGTTTGAACTGGACGATTTGAGCGCACGCACGGCCGAACTCGAAAAGCGCGTCCAGAAGAACCCGTAGCCATCCAACCGGCATCGTCGTTTCAAGACATCGTGGATTGCTCCACCGGCCTATCAATCGGTGTCCTTGGCGCGGTAGGCGTCGGGAAGAATGAAGACTTCGTCGGCGCGGCCGTAGCCGCCGTCGCGAACTTCCTCGATCAGCACCATGGTGTATGGGCGCACGGCTTCGCCGAAATAGTCGACGAACATCTGGGTTGTCCGGTGGACGAGTTCTTCCTTCTGCGCCTTTGTCAGGGCGGCTTCGGGCGTCTTGAAGTTGGCAAAGGGCATTTCGGGTCCTTTCGGGTTGGTTGTTCTACAGCGATGGGTGGAGAAGGTCGGCAAGACCGATGCGCTCGAGAAGCTGCGCCCGGACGCGGTCGGCAACGCCGTTGACGATGGTCGCGCCGTCATCCGACGGATCGACATGGATGCGGAACGGCCGGCGGCCATGCGGCATGGCGACGAGGTCGACGATGGCCTGGGCGACTTTCGAGGGATCGGCATCGGCCGGTTCCAGCCCGGCAAGGCCCTTGAGCGCCTGGCCGTCCGAGCCGGCATAGGGTCCCGACCAATAGGCATCGGCGCGCTCGGTGTCGGCCGGCTTGCCGGAATGGGCGAAATGTTCGGTGCCTTTCGTGAAGGCGCCCGGCACGACGATGGTCGTCTCGATGCCGAAACGGGCAAGCTCCAGCGCATAGCTTTGCGCGAGCGCGTCCATGCCAGCCTTGGCGGCGAAGTATGGCGCCAGGAAGGGCGGCGTGCCGCCGCGCGTGCTGCTCGATCCGACCCAGATCATCAGAGCCCGGCCGAGCCCGCGCATATGCGGAAGCACCGCCCGGTTAACGCGCTGGGTACCCAGAACATTGACGTCGTAGAGCGCCGCCAGTTGTTCCGGCGTGAAGGCCTCGGTCGGTCCGAACACCATGTGGCCGGCATTGTGGATGACGACGTCGATGCGGCCGGTTTCCACAAGGATGGTTTCGACGGCCGCCGCGATCGAGGGTTCCGACAGCACGTCGAGCGCGATGGCGCGGAGCGCCAAGTTCTCCTCGCGCGCCAGTCTTTCGGCCTCGGCCGCCGCGGCGCCGCCGCGCGCCTGCGGATCGCGCATCGTGGCATAGACCCGGTGGCCGGCCTGGGCGAGCGCCTTGGCCGTCATGGCGCCGAAGCCGCTCGACGCGCCGGTGATGAGTATCGTCAGTTGCATGACCATATCCTCAGATGGCGCCGCCATTGGCGCGGATGATTTGGCCGTTGACCCATTGGCTGTCCGGGCCGGCGAGGAAGGCGACGAGCCCGGCGATGTCGTCAGGCTGGCCAAGGCGGCCGAGCGGAATGAGTTTGGTTATCGCCTCGATCTGCGCGGCGCTCTTGCCGTCGGTGAAGAGTTCGGTGTCGACCGGGCCGGGTGCTACGGCGTTGACCGTGATGCGGCGCGGGCCGAGCTCCTTGGCCAGGATATGCGTCATGGCTTCGACGCCGGCCTTGGTCGCGGCGTAGACGCCATAGGCGGGCTGGTAGAAGCCGACGACGCTGGACGAAAAGTTGACGATGCGGCCGCCATCCCTCAGGCGCTTCGCGGCTTCGCGCATGCCGCGGAACGGGCCGCCGAGATTGATGGCGACCTGGCGCTCGAACGCCGCGTCGTCGGTGTCGGCGACCGACGAGAGCCTCATCACGCCGGCGTTGTTGACGAGAATGTCGACCCCACCGAAAGCCTTTTCGGCCGCATCGAACAAAGTGCTTATGGCGGCCGGTTCGCCGATGTCGGCCTGGACCGCAACAGCCGTGCCGCCGGCGGCCTCGATGGCGGAGACGACCCCGTCGGCCGCGTCCTTGCCGCGTGCATAGTTGACGACCATGGCAATGCCGTCCCGGGCGAGCCGCTTGGCGATCGCAGCGCCGATGCCTCTCGATGCGCCGGTCACGATTGCTGTTCTTGTCTCTTGCATGATTGATCTCCTTGATTGTCCTGGAGCGGGATATAGATCGTCGCCCACGCCGGATAATCAGCTTGCTATTGACAGCAGTATTCGGACCGAGCGAACAATCGAGAATGGATCGACTCGACAGGATGCGGCTCTTCGTCCGCGTGGTGGAACGGCGCAGCTTCACCGCCGCCGCGGCCGATCTCGGCCTGCCGCGCTCGACCGCTACCGAAGCGGTCAAGCAACTGGAAGAGCATCTGGGCGCGCGGCTGTTGGACAGGACCACCCGCCACGTCGCCACCACGCTCGACGGCCAGGCCTATTATGAGCGCTGCCTTTCGATCCTGGGCGAGGTGGAAGACGCCGAGGCAGGCTTCCGCAGCGCCGAACCGCGCGGCCTGCTGCGCATCGACGCGCATCCGCTGCTCACGCAGAGGTTCCTGTTGCCGCAATTGCCCGCGTTCCTCGAACGCTATCCCGAGGTCGATCTGCAGATCGGCCAAGGCGACCGGCTGGTCGACCTGGTGCGCGAGGGCGTCGATTGCGTCATTCGCGCCGGCGAGTTGCAGGACAGCGGCATGATCATGCGGCGGTTGGCGATGATCGGCGAGATCACCTGCGCCAGCCCGAGCTATCTGAAGCGGCATGGAATGCCGGCGTCACCGGAAGCGCTGGAGGGCCATCACGCCGTCGGCTTCGTCTCTTCGCGCACCGGCGAGGTGCTGCCGCTGGAGTTCACGATCGGCGCAAACGTGCGCCAGGTAACGCTCCCGGGCCGGGTTCGGGTCAACAATTCCGACACCGCCGCCGATCTGGCGCGGCTGGGTTTCGGACTCCTGCAGGCGCCGCGCTACCGGTTGGAAAAAGATCTCGCGGACGGCACGCTGGTCGAGATTCTGAGGGATTTTCC
>Ga0102590_1002281_pt2 | contig 10845 bp, 10 predicted proteins | sample AraplaMF_Col_mMF_FD_76859 | JGI IMG/M metagenome (GOLD analysis project Ga0102590, IMG submission 76859) | Arabidopsis root microbial communities from the University of North Carolina, USA - plate scrape MF_Col_mMF | ecosystem: Host-associated > Plants > Roots > Endosphere | place: USA...
ACGACCGCGGACGGTTCGCTGCTCTTGGTGACGAAGCCAGCGGCGCCGGCGCCGAAGGCGGCCTTCACCAGCACGGCCTCGTTGTGCATGGTGAAGACGAGAATCCGCGCCCGCGGGGACCACGCGCGGATATTGCGGATCGCCTCCAACCCGCTCGCGCCGGGCATCGAGATATCCAGCAGGACAACGTCGGGATCGTGCGCCTTGAAGGCGGCGTAGGCATCCGCGGCGTTGTCGGCTTCCGCCACGACGTGAAGGTTCCCCTGGCTTTCCAGCACGCGACGGTAGCCTTGCCGCACGATCGGATGATCGTCCACCAGCAGCACGGAGATGCCTGTTGCTGCAACCTCGCTCATCGAGGCCTCATGCGGCGAGCGGGATGGTGGCGGCGACGCTCAGACCGCCTCTGGCGGGCAGGATCGACAGCGATCCGCCGGCGGCCGCCACGCGTTCGCGAATGCCGGTGAGACCGAAGCCGGCCGACCGCGCAACGCGCGTCGCGTCGCCGCCGCCGTCATCCTCGACGCGGATCAGAAGCGCATCGTCCTCGCCCACGCGCCGCTCGACGCACAAGGAAATCTCGCGTGCCGAGCTGTGGCGCAGCGCGTTGGTCAGGCATTCCTGGGCGATGCGATAGGCGGTGGTGGCAGCCGCGCCGCTGATGTCGGTGAGATCGCCCCTGAGATCGAGCTGGATCGTCGGCCGCGCCGTGCTCTGTGAACGCCAGCTGTCGACGAGATTGACGAGGCTGGCCTCGAGCCCGAGCTCCTCGGGCAGGGGATTGCGCAGGCGTTTGAGCGCATCGCGCAGCGAGGCCATCAGATGATGGGTGGCCTGCGAGATCATGCGCGCGTCCTGCGCGATGCCGATATCCTTGCCTTCATCCTTGCCTTCCTTCGCGCTCGCCGTCTCGATGGTGTTGGCGAAGGCGAGGATGGCCGAGAGATTCTGCCCGAACTCGTCGTGCAGCTCGCGGGCGAGCGCGCGCCGCTCGTCGTCGCGGATCTCGATCAGGCGCCGGGTCAGCGCCGCGCGCTGCTCGGTCGCTTCTTCCAGCCGGCCGCCGAGCTGGCTGACGGCGCCGCCGATCATCGCAAGCTCCATAGAACGGAAGCGCGGCAGCTTCGTGCGGTAATGGCCGCGCGCCATGCGCTGGAGCGCCGTGACGATGGTGCGCGCCGGCGCCAGCGCATGCGCAATCGCAATCGAGGCCAGAAGCGCGATCGCCACCGCCATCAGAAGCGCGACGTCGATCACGTTGAGGATGTACTCCCAGGCGAGCGAGATCGCGGCCGCTGCATCCGGTGTCGCGACGACGGCGCCGGCCGCCGCGGCGCGCGGACTGACGGGGCGCACGACCTCGGCGTGGCTGCCGAGGAAGGTCGGCACGATCGAGGCGAACCAGCGCGGCGGCGTTTTGCCGATGCCCTGGCTCTGGCCGCAGAGCGGCTTTTCGAATGCTGCGGCCGGCTGGAACTCGACGCAGACGCCGGGGGAGATCAACTTCATCATATCGAGGGTGCGCCAGTCCGGAACCGGCAACAGATGCTCGCGCGCTCTGCTGCTGCGCAACAGTAGTTCCTGCCAGTACAGCGCCTGAAGCGCATGCGCGACCCGCTGCGCCGAGGCGGCAGTCGCCCGGTCGACACTGCGATAGGCGTCGAACGTGGCCCACACGGTCGCCGCGCCAAGGCAGAGCGCGACGATGAGAAGCAGACGGGCGACAAGCTGAAGCACGAGGCGCATGCGATCACCCTCAACGTTTGATAAGGTCAGCCTAACAACGCCGCCGCGCCTTGCCAATTGCAGGGTTCGGGCCGGATCGCAGGTCGGGCAAATTTCCCAAGCCGGATTGGGCATGGCTCTTTGGACGGGGCGCGGCGACTTTGATCTAATCGGCGAGGAAGCGTTGCAGGTCAGTCCTTGCAAGCCAGTCCCTGCAAGCCAGGAGCAGTGCAGCATGAGTTCGATGACGATTGGGCCGATCGCGGGCTCTGCTGCCGACCCGTCCGAGCGCAGCGCGCTGCTGTTCTGGATGATCTTCACCGGGCTTTCGGTCTTCGCCGTCGTGCTGCTGTGGCGGTTCGGCCTGATCCGTCTGATGCTGGCTTCGGACCGCACCTACATCTCCAGCGTGATCGCGCTGCTCTATGTTCTGACCTGTGGTCACTGCTTCCTGCGCACACGGGCGATCGCCCGTGAAGGCGCGGCGGCCCGACGCTGCCGCGCGGTGCTCGCGGCGCCCGGGGGCAGCAAGGCGCTGGATGCGAGCGCGGCGACGCTGCCGCACGGGCTGGTGCGTGACCACATCGAGAGCCTGGTGACCAAGGCCGCTGCGCAGGACTACCGGCGGGTCGACCAGACGCTCCTGCTGAGGACACTCGCCGACCGCCTGAGGGGCTCCAACGGTTTCGGCGCGTTCGTCTCGGACACGCTGATGAAGCTCGGATTGCTCGGCACCATCGTCGGCTTCATCATCATGCTGGCGCCGATCGCGGGGCTCGATGCCGCCGACAAGGTCGCGATGCGCTCGTCGATGGGGCTGATGAGCGACGGCATGGCGGTCGCGATGTACACGACGCTGGCGGGCCTGGTCGGCTCGATCCTGGTCCGCATCCAGTACTACATGCTGGATGCCGCGACCCAGCGGGTGTTCTCGGACGCGGTGGTGCTGACCGAGACCTATGTGACGCCGGTGCTGGAGCGCCAAGGCGTTGAACCTAAAGGCGCTGGAACCTCGTCATGATGGACGACTTTGGTCTCTATCCGCGCGAGGAGCCGTTCGATCCGCTGGGCGTGATGCTGTTCAAGGCGCTCCAGGTGATCGCGTTCCTGTTCTTCCTGGCGCTGCTCGCGGTCTCGCCGGACGCCAAGGAGGGTAAGATCGACTCCAAGGCGGAGTTCATGATCACGCTGGACTGGCCAGACAGCCACCCCGACGATCTCGACCTGTTCGTGCAGGATCCCGCCGGCAACATCGCCTGGTATCGCCATCGCGAGGCCGGCTTCCTCACGCTCGACCGCGACGACCGTGGCGGCGCCAACGATTTCATCATGGTCAACGGCAAGAAGATCGCCTCGCCCATCCGCGAGGAGATCGTCACCGTGCGCGGCATCGTCCCCGGGGAATACACCGTCAACGTCTCGCATTTCGCCGCAACGACCGGCGAGCCGGTGACGGCGAATGTGAAGGTGCAAAAGCTCAATCCGACCGCGCAGGTGGTCTTCGACAACAAGTTCACGCTCGATCATACCGGCCATGAGAAGACGGCGGTGCGGTTCCGGCTCGATGCCGAAGGCAAGGTGGTCAATGTGGACCAGCGGCCGAAATCGCTGCTGGAGACGTTCCGTAGCAGCTGGCGCAACGGCGCCGATCTCGATCCGAGTACCGGTGTGAGCAAGAACGCTGCGAGGGTGCGCCGTGACTAGTCTGCAAACGGTCATCCTCACGCTGTCGGTGGCCTACGCCGTGATAGGCGCGCTGCTGCTGGTCGTGCTGGTCTATGCGCGGCTGCACTGGTCGCTGAAGGCGGTAGCGGTGGTCGTGACCAGCGCCTTCTATGTCGTCAGTTTCACGGAAATGCGCGGGCTGCTCGGCTGGGCCAGCGCCGACCGGCTGCCCACGTCCTTCAAGCTGCTCCAGGCGCGCATCGTCGAGCCGCATTCGCTCGAGGGCGACCCCGGTTCGGTCTATCTCTGGGTCGAGCGTCTGGACGAGGACAATCGCCCGAGCGGCATCCCCCGGGCCTTCCGCATGCCCTACGAAGACAGGCTGGCCGACAAGACCCACGCAGCGCAGAACGAGATCGCGCTGGGGCATCCGCAAGGCGGGCGCGCGGCCGATTTCGGCGGCGGTGACGGCAGCCTGATCGACATGGTCCGGGAATACGTGACGCCCAAGACGATCGTGGAGACGACCGGCGGCGATTCCTCGACCGGTGAATTCATTGCGCCGCCGGCCGGCGCGCAAGGCGCCCTGTTCACGCCGCTGCCGCCGCCCCGGATGCCGCCAAAGGACGAGCAATAGCCTCTTCACCATCGCGGGGGCCCGCGCTGGTAAACATTCCCGTGCTGGCGCATCCTGTTGACCTCCCTCAATTTGGCCTTATCGGCTTCCATTAAGAAGTTGAGGGTGGAGGGTGCGTGCTTCTCGCTGTTTTCTCGGATATCCACGGCAACCGGCAGGCGTTCGAGGCGTGCCTGAAGGCGGCGCGTGCGAAGGGCGCGGAGCGGTTCGTCCTGCTCGGCGATTTCGTCGGCTATGGCGCGGATCCCGAATGGGTCGTGGACACCGCGATGGGGCTGGCGGCCCAGGGGGCCGTCGCCGTGCGCGGCAATCATGATGAAGCCGTCAACACCACGACCGAGACCATGAATGCCGAGGCGCAGATCGCGATCGAATGGACCCGCGGGCGGCTCGACGTCGCGCAGCGGCGCTTTCTGGCCGAGCTGCCGATGACTGTGGACGAGAAGGAGCGCCTTTACGTCCACTCGGAGGCTTCACAGCCGACGCGCTGGCACTATGTCCGTGCCACCGCCGACGCGGCCAAGAGCCTGATCTCGACCCCCGCCCATGTCACCTTCTGCGGCCACGTCCATCGCCCCGCGCTCTATTCGATGTCGGTGACGGCGAAAATGACGAGCTTCGTGCCGAAGACCGACGTTCCCGTGCAGCTCCTGCGCGGGCGGCAATGGCTGGCTGTGCTGGGCTCGGTCGGCCAGCCCCGCGACGGCGATCCATCCGCGGCGTTCGTTCTGTTCGACACGGAGTCGTGCGAGATCACCTATTGCCGCGCGCCCTATGACATCGCGAGCGCTGCGAACAAGATTCGCGAGAATGGCCTGCCGGCCTGGCTGGCCGATCGCCTGTCGCTGGGGCGCTAGAGACCGATGCCCAAACCTCTGGTCAAATCAGGCGCGGTGATCGACGGCTACACCATCGGCGAATGCGTCCACGCCGGCGGCATGGCGACGCTGTGGACCGTCACCCATCCCGGCATCGACGTGCCGCTGCTGATGAAGATCCCGCGGGTCTCGGAGGGCGAGGATCCCGCCGCGATCGTCTCCTTCGAGATGGAGATGATGATCCTGCCCCGACTCGCGGGTCCGCACGTCCCGGCCTGCTTCGGTACCGGCGATTTCGCGCACCAGGCCTATGCCGTGATCGAGCGCATTCCGGGCATCACGCTCTACAAGCGGTTGCCGGATTTGCCGCTGCCTTACGAGGAGGCACGGCTGCTGGTGTCGAAGATCGCGGCCGCGCTGGCCGATCTGCACCGGCAGAACGTGATCCATCACGACATCAAGCCGAGCAGCATCATGTTCCGTGATAGCGGCGAAGCCGTGCTGATCGACTACGGCCTGTCGCACCACAACCATTTGCCGGATTTGTTGCAGGAGGAATTCCGACTGCCTTACGGCACCGCGCCCTATATGGCGCCGGAACGGCTGCTCGGCGTGCGCGACGATCCGCGCAGCGATCTGTTCTCGCTCGGCGTGCTGCTCTACTTCTTCACGACCGGCGAGCGGCCGTTCGGTGAGGGCGAGACGCTGCGCGCGATGCGGCGCAGGCTGTGGCGCGATCCGCATCCGCCGCGCGAATTGCGTGCCGACTATCCACCTTGGCTGCAGGAGGTGGTGCTGCGGTGTCTGGAGATCGAGCCGGTCCGGCGCTACCCCACCGCGTCCCAGCTCGCCTTCGATCTGGCCCATCCGGACCAGGTCAGGCTGACCGCGCGTTCGGAGCGGATGAAACGCGATCCCTGGAGCGTCGCCTGGCGGCGCCGCTTCAACCAGGGCGTCATGGCGCCCCGTGCGAAATCCGACGTCGCCGCGCAGATCGCCTCCAGTCCGATCATCGCGGTTGCGCTCGACGCCGCGGAAGGCGCGCCCGAATTGAACGAGGCGCTGCGCGTGACGACCGAGCGCATCCTTGCCACGTTGCCGTCGGCGCGGCTTGCCTGCGTCAATGTGCTGAAGCTCAATCGCCTTGCGGTCGACCGGACGCTGGACGAGCAGGGCTCCAACAAGCATGTCGACCGCCTGGTGGCGCTCAGGCATTGGGCGACGCCGCTCAAGCTGGACGAGAGCCGGCTGTCGGTTCATGTGCTGGAAGCGGTCGATCCCGCCTCGGCGCTGCTGGAGTTCGCCGAGGTCAACCAGGTCGACCATGTGATCATCGGCGCGCGGCAGAGCTCGTTCCGGCGCACGCTGCTCGGCAGCGTTTCGGCCAAGGTGGCCGCGGAAGCGGCCTGCACCGTGACCGTGGTGCGACCGCCCCGGATGGCTGCGGATGCGGAAGAGGCCAGGTAGGCCTCGATCCGGATTGCGGAGAGGGGCTCAGGCCGCGTGGGCGGTTTGGACGGAGCGCTTGCGGCGGATAGGCCAGGAGAACTGGGGACCGGGCTCGCCGTGATCCGCGCTGCCGCCGAAATACTGGATGATCTCGCGGCAGGGCTCGCAGTTGAACAGGTTGCGCGACGCGGATGTCTTGGTCATTTCCTTCAGGCAGTTCGGGCAGTGCGGTTTCATCAATCTTGGTCCAATCAAGAATTTCAATGCCGGCGCGGTGACCGGAACGGATAATCCAGGTCCGCCGTCTCGGCTCCGGTGTCGTCGCGCATCTCGCCTTCGGTGCGTTCGAGCCGGCCGAAGAAATCATCGAGGCTCGGATGCGGACGTCGCGGGATGCGACACCGGCGCTTCGGTTGACGCTTCACGAGTACGATCTGCACGGTGTCAGATCCGATGGCGACGGATGTGACGGGCCGAACGTGCCGGGACTTGTACCGGTCCGGCCGACGGGCCAAACACGACAAACGCACTGAAACCGATCCACAACGCCACGCCAGTCCAAACCAGGGTCGTCGTCATGATGTGCTCCCGCGAAAACAGGCAGGGATCACTAACGGTGATTTGCGCGAATCAGGGAAGCCCGGAGGAGTACGGACCTTAGTTGCAATTTTAGGCATTGCGCGCCGCAACTCCCGTAGGAGCCGCAGTTCTGCGGGAGCCGGTGTCGTGGCTGATGCGGCTCAGATCGCTTCGCCGCGAGCCCCCAGCGCTGCGCTCCGGATCGCTGCGATATTGGTCTTGTAGGCCTCTTGCGTGCCGCCCTTGAACACGGAAGTACCGGCGACGAACGCGTTGGCACCGGCCGCGGCGAGAGGGCCGGCGACATCGGGGCCGACACCGCCGTCGACCTCGATGTCGATCGGACGCCCGGCGGTCATCGCGCGGATGTCACGGATCTTGCCGATCGCGGAGGGGATGAAGGCCTGGCCGCCGAAGCCGGGATTGACCGACATCACCAGCACGAGGTCGACGAGGTCGATGACGTATTCGAGCACGCTGATCGGCGTGCCCGGGTTGAGCGAGACGCCGGCCTTCTTGCCGAGCGCGCGGATGGCCTGGAGCGAACGGTGCAGATGAGGACCGGCCTCCGCATGCACGGTGATGTGGTCGCAGCCGGCTTTCGCAAAAGCCTCGAGATAGGGGTCGCAGGGCGAGATCATCAGATGCGCGTCGAAGATCTTCCTGGTGTGCGGGCGCATCGCCTTGATGACATCGGGACCGTACGAAATGTTCGGAACGAAGTGCCCGTCCATCACGTCGAGATGGATCCAGTCGGCGCCGGCGGCGTCCACCGCCCGGACCTCTTCGCCGAGCTTGGAGAAGTCCGAGGCCAGGATCGAGGGCGCGATGGCCAGGGGGCGGGGGGCGAAGGCTTGGGTCATGGCGCGGTGTCCCGTGGCGGCCGTGAAAGATGATGCTCGCCTAACATGGGCCTCTCAGCCGGGCAATGCAGGGGCGGTGAGCTTCCTGTGGGCGGAAATTTCTGCCGCGCCCGGCACGAATTGCCGGTGTTTCCGGTCCGCCCGGGGCGCAGTGAAGGCGGATTTCATTGAGCTTTTCGCGCTGGCACGACGCTTGCTGACTTCACCGCCAGAACATTGGTTGCGGCGTGCCGCATCGGTTGGAGTTGTGCAATGTTGCTCGCCCTTGGTGCCGTATCGAGCGCGCTCGACGCGATCCAGTCGCTGACGAATTCGAAATCGTCCTCTTCGACCCAGAAGGCGGGGTCTTCGCAAAGGACGGCGACCAGTCCGTTCGCGATCGACAGCGGCAGCAACACGACGACCGGCGCGACCTCGTCGGTCAATGCGGGCAAAACTCCGCAGATATCTCCGGAGACGATGAACGCGCTGTTCGCCGCGCAGAGCCAGTCGACAGACGGCACCAGCAGCACGACCAACTCGGCCTCATCCAGCTCGACCTCCTCGACATCGACCAGTCGGGATGCGGCGCTGAAGGACCTGTTCTCGCAGATCGATGGCGACGGCGACGGCAAGATCACCAAATCCGAGTTTGAGAACGCGCTGGGAGCCGGGGGCACCAACCTCGCGAAGGCCGACGACGTCTTCTCGAAAATGGATTCGAACTCCGACGGCAGCGTCAGCCTGGACGAGATGTCGAAGGCGCTGAAGAACGGCCATCACGGTCACAACGCGCAAGGTGCCAGCGGTTCGGGCGATGGATCGGATTCGTCTTCGTCGTCGAACGGCGGGTCGACCTCGACCACGACCACCGCCGCCGACGGCTCGACCACCACCACCGTCACCTATGCCGACGGCTTCAAGATGTCGACGACGGTCCCCGGCGCCTCCGGCAATTCGGCCTATGATCTGTTCGCGCAGTTGATGCAGCGGCAAGGCGGGCAGGGGCAAGGCGCCTCCGCGGCTGCCGGCTCGTCGATGTCGATGAGTGTCTGACGTTTCAGCATCGCCGCTGTCATCCGCCGAACCTGTCCTTCCACGCTGGTAGCGCGTCGGGGAATGGCAGCGCGGTGGCGTTGTAGACGCCGCGCGCGATCGCACGCGCAACCACGTTGGCGGCGACCGTGCCGAGCTCGGTGAGACCGACCAGCGGCTCGACCGGCTTCTCGCAGGTCGCGGCCGCAAACAGCACATCTCCATCGGTCGGTGCATGCACCGGATAGATCGCGCGGGCAAATCCGGTATGCGCGATCATCGCAAGCCGCTTGGCCTGCGCCTTGGTCAGCGTGGCATCGGTAACGACGAGGCCGATCGTGGTGTTTTCGCGTGCGCTCGCGGCAGGGCCGCCCTTGATGCGCATCGCCAGCATGTCCTGCGTGAATTTGGGCGGCAGGCCGCGCCCGCCGAACTCGCCGTTGTCTTCGAACGGCGCCGCCCAGAACCACGGCCCGTCGCCGACGGTCGCGCTGCCGACGGCGTTGACGACGATGATTGCGGCGACCTTGATGCCATTGGCCAGCACGGCAGAAGCCGAGCCGAGCCCGCCCTTGAAGGTCGCCGTGGTGGCCCCCAGGCCAGCGCCGACGCTGCCCAGCGCGAAATCGTCGCCGGCGGCCACTGCTGCGGCGTAGCCGAGGTCGCGATAGGGCGCAAAGCGCCCCCAATTCTTGTCGCCGCCATTGAGCAGGTCGAACACGATCGCGCCCGGCACGATCGGGATCACCGCCTCGCGGATCCGGAAGCCGCGGCCCTGTTCGGCGAGCCAGGCCTGGACGCCGCCGCCGGCATCGATCCCGAACGCGGAGCCACCGGACAGCGCGATCGCGTCGACGCGCTCGACCGTGCTGGCAAGGTCGAGCATCGCGTCCTCGCGCGTGCCGGGGCCGCCGCCGCGCACGTCGATTGCCGCGACCGCCGGTTGGTCGAAAATGATCGCGGTCGTGCCCGAAGCAAGCTTCGCATCATGGGCATGGCCGACGCGGACGCCGGCGATATCGGTGAGCAGATTTTTCAAGGCCGGCACTCCATGCGCTGCAGCCGTCAGCGATAGCGCACCGATGCCGCGAGCTCAACTCGCCAGCGCCGTCCTGAGCATCTTGGCGAGCTCGGACTTGCGGTAGGGCTTGGCCAGCAGCAGCACGCCGGAATCGAGCCTGCCGTGATGGACGATGGCGTTTTCGGTGTATCCCGAGGTGAAAAGCGTCTTCAGGTCGGGGCGCCGCCGTGCCGCCTCGTCGGCGAGCTGCCGGCCGTTCATGTTGCCGGGCATGATGACGTCAGTGAAGAGCAGGTCGATGTCCTCGTCGGCGTCGATGATGACGAGGGCTTCGGCCGCGTTGGCCGCTTCCAGCGCGGTATAGCCGAGGCTCTTGACCTGGGTCATGACGTACTGCCGCACTAGCGCGTCGTCCTCGACGATAAGGATTCTCTCGTCGCCGCCGGCGATGGGCACGTTCTGAAGCGCCTCGAACTCGGTCTCCTGCACGCCGCTCGAGCGTGGCAGGTAGATCTTCACGCTCGTGCCGTGGCCTTCCTCGCTGTAGATCTTGATGTGGCCGCCCGACTGCTTGACGAAGCCGAACACCATGCTGAGCCCGAGGCCGGTGCCCTTGCCGACTTCCTTGGTCGTGAAGAAGGGATCGAACACCCGCTCGATCAAGTCGGGCGGAATGCCCGTGCCGGTGTCGCTGACCGCGATCATCACGTAATTGCCGGCGAGGACGTCGGGATTCATGCTGGCGTAGCCGTCGTCGAGGAAGACGTTGCGGGTTTCCAGCACCAGGGTGCCGCCGGCGGGCATGGCGTCACGCGCATTCAGCGCGAGATTGAGGATTGCGGTCGAGAGCTGGCCGGGGTCGATCAGTGCCGGCCAGGCATCCTCGGTGAGTTGCGGCATGATGGTGATCTGCTCGCCGAGGGTCGGATGCAACAGCTTGGCGGCCTCGAGCGTCAGCGCGTTGACGTCGATCTCGCGCGGCTGCAGCGGCTGCTTGCGGGCAAAGGCGAGCAGGTGCTTGGTCAGTTGCGCGCCGCGCTCGGCGGCATCGTCGATCAGCTTGGTGATGGCGGC